>Ga0335074_10014917_pt1 | contig 10904 bp, 8 predicted proteins | sample Lox_Sample_23_FD_206715 | JGI IMG/M metagenome (GOLD analysis project Ga0335074, IMG submission 206715) | Soil microbial communities from Loxahatchee National Wildlife Refuge, Florida, United States - Lox_Sample_2.3 | ecosystem: Environmental > Terrestrial > Soil > Wetlands | place: USA: Florida... | reverse complement strand
GCCCCCACCACCACGCCATCGAGCAAGCCGGCGCATATCACGCCGCCCGCCGCGTCCATCCGGCCTACGGGAACCAGGCCCAAGCCTTAGCTCGCTACGCTCGCGGGGTTGGGGCTGGGATGGGGACTGGGGTTCGTGTCGTCCGCTGCCACAGTTCATAACTCGAGGCCGCTTTTTCAGCCCCGTTCTGTAAGGGCGGGGTTAGCGCGACCCTGTGGCTTCCTTCGGCGCACTAACTCCGGGGTGGGACAGGCCGTCGTTTTGTACGGCTTGGCGTTCGCAAACGCGGGCAAACGACAGAAAGCGGTAGTCCGCCTACGGTGCCAACTCACCAGGTTTGTTCCATCGGGGTTCACCCGGAGGCGGCGCCAGCCCTAACCCCGCGAGCGAAGCTCGCCGCATGTTATCAATCGTGATTCGTGCGTCGAATCGCGTCATTTTGCCTGGTCGCTGCCCTTTCGACTCCCGCCTCGGCGTTGGATCTAACCCACGCCACAGTGCGTGCGCCGGCCGCGCTTTCCGGTCCGGAAGTCAAAGCCGTCGCGCTACTGCTGGATGAAGTCGAAAAGCGCTCCGGCATCCGCTGGGAAACGGCCGCTGCAAACGCGCCCGTCACCATAGAAATCGCGCACGCCAGCGGTCCCCCCGAAGGATATCGCATCACCACCATGGCGCAGTCCGTGACCGTTTCCGGCAATGACGCACGCGGCGTGCTGTTCGGCATCGGCCGCCTGCTGCGGGAATTGCGCATCACGCGCGGATCCATCCAACTTCCCGATGGATTCGCCGAAACCAGCGCGCCGCGATACCCATTGCACGGCCATCAGCTTGGTTACCGTCCGAAATCGAATACTTATGATGCCTGGTCTGTCCCGGTTTTCGAACAATACATCCGTGATCTGGCGGTTTTCGGAACCAACGCCATCGAGCTGATTCCGCCGCGTTCGGACGATGCCGCCGATAGCCCGCATTTTCCGCTGCCGCCCATGCGCATGATGATGGAGCTTTCGCGCCTGCTCGATTCCTACGGCCTGGATGTGTGGGTCTGGTATCCGGCCATGGATCGCGACTACACCGATCCCGACACCGTCAACTTCGCCTTGCGCGAATGGGGCGAAGTGTTCCGGCAATTGCCGCGCATCGATGCGGTCTTCGTGCCCGGCGGCGATCCCGGCCACACCGCGCCCGCTCCCTTGATGGCTTTGCTGGCCAAAGAAACCGAGGTGCTGCATCGCTATCATCCGCGCGCGCAGATGTGGGTTTCGCCGCAAAGTTTCAACCAGGCGTGGCTCGATGAGTTTCTCGCGATCCTGCGAAACCAGCAGCCCGCCTGGCTTACCGGCGTGGTTTTCGGACCGCAAACCCGCATCTCGCTTCCGGCACTGCGCGCCGCCGTGCCCGCGCGCTATCCTATCCGCCACTATCCCGATATCACGCACAACCTGCAATGCCAGTTCCCGGTTCCCGATTGGGATCCGGCTTTTGCGCTCACCGAAGGCCGCGAGAGCATCAATCCGCGGCCCGTGGAAGAAGCGGGAATCTTCCATCTTTTTGAGCCGCCCACCATCGGTTTCATTACTTACTCGGAAGGCTCCAACGACGATGTAAATAAGTTCGTCTGGAGCGCGCTGGGCTGGAATCCGGACCAGGACGTTAGCGAAATACTGCGCCAATATAGCCGCTACTTTATCGGCGATGCGTTCACGGAAACTTTCGCGCAAGGCTTGTTGTCTCTCGAAAAGGATTGGCATGGTACCTTGGCCGATAACGCAGGCGTAGACGCTACGTTCGAAAAATTCAAAGCCATGGAACGCGCGGCGCCTCCGCCGGTGCTGCGCAACTGGCGTTTCCAGCAGGCTCTTTATCGCGCCTATTACGACGCGTACACTCGCCAACGGCTGCTCTATGAAACCAAACTCGAAAACGCAGCCATGCAAAAGCTACGCGAGACGCGCGATACCGCGGCTGCCGCGGCCATTCTCGACCGCGCCGTCGAGCAGCCTGTCGCGCCGCAACTGCACGCGCGCATCTTCGAGCTGGCCGAAGCGTTGTTTCAATCCATCGGCATGCAGTTGAGCGTGCCGCGCTATAAAGCCATCGGCGTGGATCGCGGCGCGAATCTGGATACGCTGGATGTCCCGTTAAACAATCGCCTGTGGCTCGAAGCGCGCTTCGCCGAGGGGCGTAACGATCCCGCCGAAATCGATCGCATCCTCGATTGGACCGATCCCGGCCCCGGCGGTTTCTATGATGATCTCGGACAACCCGGCCGCCAGCCGCACCTGGTGCGCGGCACGATTGGCCTGGAATATCATGCGCATTGGCCGAAGCCCTGGTGGACTTATGCCGAATCGCTGTACGATGAGCCTTTACGGATGCACTATTCCGGTCTCGACCGCGCGGCACAATATCGCATTCGGGTGGTCTATGCGGGCGACAGTTCCGGCCGAAAGATCCGGCTGATGGCGGGCAATTACGAAGTTCATCCGCTGATGCTGAAGCCGCAGCCGGTGCGCCCTATCGAATTTGATATCCCGCGCGCCGCTACATCCGGCGGCGAGTTGGATCTAAGCTGGTATCGCGAAGCCGGTCTCGGTGGGAACGGCCGCGGCTGCCAGGTCGCCGAAGTCTGGTTGATAAAAAAATGAATACTGCTTGGGAAAATCCAGTTCGAAAACGGCTGCGCGAAGGATTGCCTGTTTTCGCCGCGACCATTACGGTAGCCAGTCCCGACGTGGCCGCGCAAGCCGCCGTGCTGGGCTTCGACTTTCTGTGGGTCGAGATGGAGCACTCTCCAATCACGCTCGAAAGCCTGCGACACATCGTGCTGGCCACGCGCGGTCTGTCCGCCATGACGTTCGCGCGCGTGCCCGTGAATGAAATCTGGATGGCCAAACGCGTGCTCGATGCGGGCGTGAGCGGCGTGATGTTTCCCTTCACCAGCACGCCGGAATTGGCCGCGCAAGCCGCCGCCGCCTGCCGCTATCCGCCCGCGGGACGGCGCGGATCGGGCCCCGTGCTGGCGCGCACCACCTGGCCCGGCGGAGAAGCCGGATATCACGATTCCGCGGATGCCAATGTCATGGTGATTATCATCATCGAAGAAGCGCGCGCCGTGGAACGTATCGATGAGATTGCCGCTACCCCGGGTGTAGATGTTCTGTTCATCGGCACCAACGATCTCTCGTTTTCGCTCGGCCTGCGCGGCAATCAGGCGGACTCAAAGCTGGATGCCGCCATCGCGAAGGTCGCGGAAGCCGGCCTGCGGCATGGCAAGTTTCTGGGGCGTCCGGCCGCCAGCCCCGAGATCGCACAACGTTACATGGAGCAGGGTTTCCGGCTGTTTCAGGGGCCGACCGATCTGGGCCTGCTGGCGGCGGGAGGAAAGCAGTATCTGGAGGGGTTTGGCAAGGCAAACGCTAAGGCGGTGCGCGCGCTTTATTGATGCGGACAGACGATCGTTTTGTCGTACATCAAATTCACAGGCGCATTCACGCCCTCTGGCGTGGTCGCATCGAACGTCATGGGTCCTGCTTTTCAAAAGTGAGGAACCGTTTGTGGAAAACGATGTAAGGGACATTCCAGCCCGCCCGCTAACGAAGCAGGAGTATGGGTGGCTCCGTGAAATACTCGAGGCCAGTGAAGAGTGGCGGGACGCCGACATTAGCCGAACGCACGTAATTGCTCAAGGGCCGTGCGACGAGGGCATCAGCTTTCTCTTACATGCATCTGATCCCGAAAACCCTAGACATCCGCGTGGAGCGGGATACATCGGCAGGCTGGTCATCTGTACCGCTGATGACGCCATGATTGAAGTTCGGCTGAGTCAGTCGGATGGGCGGCTGCGGGAACTGTTTGTGCTTTTTGTAGATCCCAAGCATCCCTGTCGTAGCCTACCTGCAGCCTGGACGGAAGTGTCGCACGAAGCAATCGCGATGTGATTGTAAAATCACGGCTCCGCTGGCGGCAGGGAATAATTCCGCTTTGTGCCGTCAGCACATACAATAGGCTCATATGAATCGCCGATCCGCAACCCTTCTGCTATGCTCTGCCGCAATCGTCGCCGGCGCGGACTACACCACGCTCTTCGATTCTAACGGCGATATCGGCGAAACGCCCAAGAAAGGCAAAGTGGAATTCAATTCCGCGACCGGTGATTACACCATCACGGGCGGCGGCGCCAATATGTGGGCGGGCGTGGATGCCTTCCACTTCGCCTGGAAGAAACTATCCGGCGACATGGCCTTGACGGCCGACGTGCATTTCATCGGTGTGGGCGCGGTGGAGCATCGCAAAGCCGCACTGATGATCCGCCAAAGCCTGGACCCGGATTCCGCTTACGCCGATGTCGCGTTACATGGCGATGGCCTGACTTCGCTGCAATACCGGCTCACCCCCGGCGCGCAGACGCTCGAAGTGAGACAAGCGGATAAGTCCGATCTAAGCTCGCCCGTGCGCATTCGCATCGAGCGCCGCGGCGACACTTTCACCATGCTGGCCGGTAAGCCGGGCGAGCCGCTGGTCTCGACCGGCCCCGCTACAGTGGCGCTGCACGATCCGGTTTACGTCGGGCTGGCGGTTTGTTCCCACGATGCCAACGTGCTCGAAACGGCGGTCTTTTCAAATGTTACGATCGAGAACTTGCCGCCTTCCCCACACGCGCACGCGCCGCGCTACGGCAGCCGGATTTCTGTTTTCGATCTGGACAGCAAATCCATCAAGACCGTCTACCGTGCGGACAAAATATTCGAAGCGCCGAACTGGACGCCGGATGGGAAATATCTGGTCACCAACTCCGAAGGCCGTCTCTACCGCATTCCCGTCGATACCGAAAACGCGCAGCCCATGGCCATCGGCATCGATCCTGGTTTGCGGCTCAACAACGACCACGCGCCTTCGCCCGATGGCAAGCTGATCGCATTCTCGGCATCCTCGCCGGCTGCGCACCAATCGCAGGTGTATCTCGCCAACGCGGACGGATCGAATGCGCATCTTATGGTCAAGGCCACGCCGAGTTATTTTCATGGCTGGTCGCCCGATGGCCGCTATCTCGCTTTCGTCTTGCAGCATGCCGGGCCGAACGGCGCTCCAGCGAATTATGACATCTTCCGCGTGCCGGTTGGCGGTGGCGAGCCGGAACAACTCGATTCCAATCCCGCCTATGACGATGGTCCCGACTACTCGCCCGACGGCCGCTGGATTTACTTCAATTCCAACCGTGCGGGCGGATGGGACATCTGGCGCATCCCGGCCGGCGGCGCTGGCGCCAACGACGAGAAGGCTGAACGCATCACCAGCGATGAACTGGAAGATTGGTTCCCGCATCCCTCTCCCGATGGCAAATGGCTGCTGTTCCTCTCATTCCCAAAAGGCACGGCTACGCATGATCCCCGCATGCCCGGCGTCCAGCTTCGGATTATGCCGCTGCCCGGCGTGCGGCTCACACAAGATCCCGAAATCCGATCCCTCGCCACGTTCTTCGGTGGACAGGGCAGCATCAATGTAAATTCGTGGTCGCCCGATTCGCGGCGGTTCGCATTCGTTATTTATGAACCCTTGCCGGGTTATCCCCATTGAGGTCCCCCTTGCGCACGGCTTTTCTTTCCGGCATAATTAACATCACTGGTGTAACTTCTTGTCTAAGTGCCGGGGGTCTGACGTTTGAGGACGGCATTAATTTGCGCTATTGCGGCATGCGCGGAGCCCCGCTTTCAAGGGAAAGCGCGGCAATTTCTCCTGGGCCTTTCCACGGATGAATTGCAATACATCGCGGAGTTTCTGGGCGCGTGCGTGCTGGACTCCGTGGGGCGATGTGCACTGAGCCGGGGCGAGTTAGCCGAAAGTATCGCCAGATTTGCGGAAGTGCGGAGATCCGCCGCGCCGCGCCACGATCAGGAGCATAAGATGATTCTCCTGCTCGAGTATCTATGCCACAGCCGGCTTACCCGTTGCGCGCCGGCGTTGCGCGCGCAGTAATCCCGCCCGGACAGGCGGGGCTGAAAGCGGCGGGGCTACTCGGCCGGCTCCTTCAACTCCCGAATCCAGATATTGCGATACTTCACCGGTTGCCCATGATCCTGCAATAAAAGCGGCATCTTAGCCGGAGTTACTTTATACGGCGGCCGCTTCATATAATCCGTGGGACCAGTCGGCATGGTGTTATCCTGCGCCAAGACGCCGTTGAACAGCAGCGTGATCAGCGCAGGTTCCTTCAGCTTCCCGTCCGATGTGAAACGCGGATGGTGAAACACGATGTCGTAAGTCTGCCACTCGCCAGGCGGGCGTGCAGGATTCACCAGCGGCGGATACTGGCAATAGATCGCGCCGGCTTGCCCGTCCGCATAAGTCTTATTGCGGTTGGATTCGAGCACTTGAATCTCGTATAGCGATTGCAAATACACGCCGCTGTTGCCGGGCTCCTGATCGTGGCCGTGCGGCGGATTCGGAGTGGCCCATTCCACATGCAATTGGAAGTCGGCGAAACCTTCCTTGGTCACCATATCGCCTGTGCCGGGCGCCACCTCGAAATAACCGTCGCGCACTTTCCATGCAGCCGGCTTGCCGTTATGCTGTTGCCACATGGATAGATCCCTTCCATTGAAAAGCGGCACGGCGTCGGAAGGCGCCGTACCCACGTGAGCTTGCGTGCTCGGCTCGCCCGGCGTGACCACAGGAGGCAAAGGGCGGCTACGGTCGCCGGTTTTCCACTTGATTACAGGAACGGTGGCGGCAACCGCCGCGACAGACAAGAGTAGAAAATATCGGATGCGCATTTGGGCCGATTTTAGCACCGCGTGGACTTAGCGCGGCGTGGCCGCATGCCTTTACTTTATAATGCCCGAATATGTTACGCTAAGTCCTTCATAATGCGTACAGTTGACTTGATCCAGAGGAAGCGCGACGGCGGCGAACTGTCACCCGAAGAAATTTCGCATCTGGTGGACGGATACACGCGCGGCGAGATACCCGATTATCAAATGTCGGCGTTTCTCATGGCGGTGTTTTTTTCCAACATGACCGACCGGGAAGTCAGTCGCCTAACCGAATCCATGATGCAGTCCGGCGAGACGCTCGATCTCTCCGGTATCCCAGGCGTGAAGGTCGATAAGCATTCGACCGGCGGCGTGGGCGATAAAACCACTTTGATCGTGGCGCCTCTGGCGGCGGCCGCCGGCGTCATAGTGCCGACTATGGGCGGGCGCGGCTTGGGACACACCGGCGGCACGGTCGACAAGCTCGAGTCGATTCCGGGAATGCGCACCAATCTCAGTGTCGACGAACTGAAATCGCAACTGGCCAGCATCGGTTTGTGCTTTCTGAGTCAGACATCCGAACTGGCTCCCGCGGATGGCCGCCTCTATGCTTTGCGCGATGTTACGGCCACCGTCGAATCCATTCCTTTGATCGCGTCTTCCATCATGTCGAAGAAGCTGGCCGAAGGTATAGATGCGCTGGTGCTGGACGTGAAGGTGGGCAGTGGCGCATTCATGAAGAAGCAGGTGGAAGCGCGCCGTCTCGCGCAGGTGATGGTAGGTATCGGCCGCCGCGTGGATAAGCGCGTGCAAGCCTTGATCACCGACATGAACCAGCCGCTCGGTTATGCCGTGGGTAACGCGCTCGAAGTGATGGAGGCGTCGCAGACATTGCAGAACGCCGGCCCCGCCGATCTGACGCGACTCTGTATCGAGCTGGCCGCGCGCATGATTTTTGTGGCCAAGATTGTTCCCACGCTCGAAGAAGCGCGCCGGCTCGCCGAGAAAAAACTCGTGGATGGCTCCGGCTATCAGAAGCTCAAACAGGCCGTGGAAGCGCAAGGCGGAAACGCACAGGCACTGGATAAGTTTGAGTTACTGCCGAATGCCACCGGCATGCGCGAAGTGGTTTCGCCGCGCGGCGGATACGTCAGCGCCATCAACGCGCAGGACATCGGCCTGGCCTCCAACATGATTGGCGCGGGCCGCGATCGCAAGGAAGACGCGATCGATCCGGCGGTCGGAGTGATCCTGGAAGTCAAGGTCGGCGAAAAGGTGGAGGCCGGTTCCGTGCTTTGCCGCTTGTATCACACCAAGGAAGACCACGTGGAAGAGGCCGCGGAAATGGTCGAGGATGCCTTCCGCATTTCGGCGCAGCGGCCCGACGACCGGGAACTGATTCTGGAAGTCGTAAGTTGATGCCGAATGACCTCGTGGGACAGACCATCGTCTTTTGCGGTCTGTCATTCCCAAGTGCCGGGCAGACGGCACAAAACGATCGTCTGCCCCACGGCCGCGAGACTCGCTAATGCAGCGCTTCACCGGAGTCCTGGGCCTCGCCGTCATTCTGGCCATCGCCTGGCTCTTCTCCAAACATAAACGCGCCATCAAGCTGCGCATCATTCTTTGGGGCATGGGACTACAAATCACCTTCGCCCTACTGGTGCTGAAAACCGACTTCGGGAAAATTTTCAAGGGTATAGGCGTCGGCGTCAACGCCATGCTCAATTACGCCGAAGCCGGCAGTAACTTCGTCTTCGGCCCGCTGGGCATCAAGACCGGCCCCTTCGGTGTCGTCTTCGCGTTTCAAGTGCTGCCCATCGTCATCTTCATCGCGTCGTTTTTCTCGATCCTTTATTATTTGGGCGTGATGCAGTGGGTGGTCAAAGGCATGGCCATCGTGATGCTGAAAGTGATGGGCGCGAGCGGCGCGGAATCGCTGAACGTGGCCGCCAGCATCTTCATGGGTCAGACCGAAGCGCCGCTGACGATCAAGCCATTCATCGCGGGCATGACCGAATCCGAACTGTTCACCATCATGACCAGCGGCATGGCGCATGTCTCCGGAGCGGTGATGGCCGCTTACGTGAAAATCGCCGGCGTGAGCATCGAACATCTGTTGACGGCGGTCATTATGACCGCGCCCGCCACCATCATGCTCGCCAAGATTTTCTACCCGGAAGTGGACAAGCCCGCCACCGCCGGACGCGTGGAAGTGCGCATCGAAAAAACCGCCGTCAACGTGATCGATGCCGCCGCCCAGGGCGCGGGTGACGGCTTACGTCTGGCGCTCAATATCGGCGCCATGCTGATCGCGTTTCTGGCGCTGATCGCCATGCTGAATGGCATTCTGGGATGGATGCACACGCTGCCGGGCATGGCCTGGCTGCCGGCCAGCATGCAACAAATCTTCGCCGTTTTGTTTGCGCCGCTGGCGTGGCTGATGGGCGTGCCGTGGAAGGATGCGCCCACTATCGGCAACCTGCTGGGCACCCGCGTGGTGCTGAACGAATTCGTGGCGTTTCTGCAACTCGGGCCGCTCAAAGCGCATCTCGACCCGCGCTCTTTTACCATCGCCACTTATGCTTTGTGCGGCTTCGCCAATTTCAGTTCCATCGCGATTCAAATCGGCGGCATCGGCGCGCTGGCGCCCAATCGCAAATCCGATCTGGCGCGGCTGGGATTGAAAGCCGTGGCCGCGGGCAGCATGGCCAACTTCATGTCGGCGTGCATCGCCGGGATTCTGCTATGATTCGCGGGGCCGCCGCGTTTCTGGAAGCGCGCATGGCAATGCGGCCACGCGTGGCGGTGGTGCTCGGCAGCGGCCTCGGCGCATTCGCGGACGAGCTTGCTGAACGCACCGAAATCTCCTACTCCGAGATCCCCGGCTGGCCTTGTTCGACCGCCATTGGCCACGCCGGCAAGCTCGTTTTCGGCAAACTCGGCGGAGAGCTTGGGCGTCTGGATGTCGCCGTGATGGCCGGCCGCGTCCATTTGTATGAAGGTTACTCGCCCGCGCAAGTCGTCTTCGGTGTACGCGTCCTGGGATCGCTGGGTGTACGGACCATCGTATTTACTAACGCGGCGGGTGGCATCAATCTCTCGCTCGAGCGCGGCGGACTGGTGCTGATCTCGGATCACATCAACCTGCAAGGATCGAACCCGCTGGTGGGTCCGAATGACGAAACCATCGGAACACGCTTTCCCGATATGTCGGAAGCATACTCGCGGCAGTTGCGCGCTCTGGCGCACGAAACCGGCAGTGAGATCGGCGTCCGTTTGCAGGAAGGCGTCTACGCCGCGGTGCTGGGGCCGAGTTATGAGACTCCCGCCGAAATCCGCTATCTGCGCACCATCGGCGCCGATCTGGTGGGCATGTCCACGGTGCCTGAAGCGATCGCGGCTAATCACATGGGCATGCGTGTCTTGGGGATTTCCTGCGTGACCAACATGGCCGCGGGCATCCTGCCGCAAAAAATCAGCCACGCCGAAGTGCTGGAGACTGGCGAAATGGTGCGCGGGACATTGGTGAAGCTCTTAAAGACTCTGCTGCCTCGCCTCGAGGCACTCTAATCGGTGATGCGGTTCGTGCAATCCGTCGCGCTCGCCTAACGCTCGGGTCTTGCCTTTCCGCGAAGTCCAATGGGCCACCTAAAACCTGAACGTTAAGATGGACCCTCCTACTGCTACGAAGACAGGAAAAGCCGCCGTCAGCATGGGCGACTGTGCACCTGGGGAGGCCGCGCGCCGCGCGTGCCTGTCGCTGGGCGATGGTTGGCGCTTGCCCACGGACGGTGAATGGCGTCAACTCGCCAAGCGCTACGGCGGAATCCGCGAGGATTCCGCCGATACCGGCAAAGCCGCTTTCGAGGCGCTCTTGACCGGTGGTACTTCCGATTTCAATCCCCTGCTCGGCGGCGGCCGCTCCCCGGAAGGCCAATACGCCCGCCAGCAGGCCCACGGATTCTACTGGACCGCCACCGAAACGGATCCGCTCATGACGATCGTCTACAACTTCGCCAAAGGCTCGCAGTCGCTGAACCGTCAGACCGGGGGCGAAAAGCAGAGCGCATTCTCCGTGCGCTCTGTCCGCGATTGAGCGCCCCTACGCCGAAGGGTGTTAGCCTTGACGTTCCGCTTTGGCAACGGCCG
>Ga0335074_10014916_pt1 | contig 10905 bp, 10 predicted proteins | sample Lox_Sample_23_FD_206715 | JGI IMG/M metagenome (GOLD analysis project Ga0335074, IMG submission 206715) | Soil microbial communities from Loxahatchee National Wildlife Refuge, Florida, United States - Lox_Sample_2.3 | ecosystem: Environmental > Terrestrial > Soil > Wetlands | place: USA... | reverse complement strand
ATGCTCCATGTTGCGATAGTCGCGCACGGCCACCAGAACGCAACCCGGGCGCGCGTGCAAAGTGGCGGCGTTCACCTGCGGCTGATGATCGAGATTGAATTCCTCGAGCGCTTTGTGTTCTTCGGTCAACTTGCGCTTTTTCGCGTTCACGTGCTCGGAGATGGTGAAGACGGCGAACACCACCAGCGTGAAGCCGATGCCGTACTTAGTGGCGTATTCTTTCGAAAAGATGTTGGCGACGGCCACGAAGCCCAGGATCAGCGTGGTGACGCCCAAACCCACCGGAATCTCGACGCCGCCCAGGCGCAGGTTGAACGGGAATTTGTACTCCTGATCGTGGCGCTGGTAGCGCAGCACCAGCACGCCGAGCGACTTCAGGAAGAAGCTCCATACCACGCCGAACGCGTAGGCCTCGCCGAGACGATCGTGGCCAGTTGCAGCAGCACGATCAGATTCACGATGCGATAGGTGGTGCCGAAGCGCTTGTGCGGCTTACGGAACCAATCCAGCAGAACGCCGTCCTCGGCCACGCGATTCAGCACGCCGTTGGCGCCGATGATAGACGTGTTCACCGCTCCCGACAGGATCAGGATCCCTACGATGACGACAAAAACATGGAACGCCAGCCGCAATAGTTCCGGCCCGGCCAGGCGCATCGCCAAGCCGCCCAGCAGATCGTCGGAGAACTTGTCGCGAATGTCGGAGGGGCTGATGATCATGCCGGCGAACACCGTGATTACGCCGGTGCAAATCACTGCATACCAGCAGACGATATTCGCGGTGATCTTCAGATTCTTCATCTTGGGGTAGGCGATCTCGCGATACACCTGCGCCAGCGTTTCGAATCCGCTCATCGAGAGCAGCGAGTGGCCAAAGGCGATGACCAAGGCGATGATCGGGATGGCGGGGAAGATTGTGCCTTTGAACCAGCCGAGCGATTCGTTCGTGAACTGCAAATTGTGCGGCAGCGGCGCGGGCGGAAGCGTCATGTGACCGCGCAGCAGAATGGTGAGCGGGCACCAGATCACGAGCGCGACCACCATGACGGTGGTGACCTGCATGATCCGCAGCGCTTTGCCGCTGGATTCGTGGATGCCTTTGGTGTTCATCCACCAGAAGTAGAGCGTGACCAGGACGGCGAAGAACGCGGCGAAGTAATTTACGTTGAACGGAAACGACTGGCCCAGCATCCGCGCGATTTCATCCAGCAGGTGGCCCAGGTATTGTCCCGCGCTCACCACGCTGATCGGTCCGGTCAGGATGTAATCGAATACCAGCGAGGACACCGAGAGCCGCGCCACAAACGGCCCCATGCTGTCCTTGACCACGATGTACACGCCGCCGCGAACGAACATGCTGCAGCTTTCCATGTAAACCGAGCGCACCGCGAAGCTGAACAGCATTACGCCCAGAACGAACCAGGGCGCCGCCGGGCCAACCGCGGTTTCGGCAATGCCGCCGGCATAAAACGCCGAGGAAGCCAGATCGGCCAGAACGATCGACGCGCCCCGCCAAAAGCTGATGAATGAGAGAGCGACCGTGGTGGCCACCACCACCTTGGCGGTAGTGGAGGAGGGTTTACCTACTTCTGCGGACATTATTGGGCTTGTTCCATGTTTATTTTACTTGAGATGAATGTTCTATCCTACGATGAAATTGATGAGTCCGAGCTTGGGCCGAACGCGGGCGATCCACATCGCGGCCGGGCTGCGCTTGCACGGCTTCCAGGCCTGGCTGGTCGGCGGCTGTGTGCGCGACCTTATCTTGGGACACGAACCGTCTGACTATGATATCTCAACGGATGCCCCGCCGGCCGAGCTGCAACGCCTGTTTCCGCGAGCGCAACTGGTGGGCGCGCAGTTCGGCGTAGTACTGGTGGACGGCATTGAAATCGCCACCTTCCGGAGCGATCGTGCGTATGCCGATGGGCGTCACCCGGAGCAGGTAGTATTTGAAACAGAGGCGCGAGAGGATGTTCTCAGGCGCGACTTTACCATCAACGCCCTGCTGCTGGATCCCGCGGCTCTGAATTCCTTGTCTTCCTTGTCCCCCCCATATTCCCAAGTAGTGGATTTCGTCGGCGGATTGCCCGATCTCCGCGCCGGGGTGATCCGCGCCATCGGCGATCCCCAGCAGCGCTTTGAGGAAGACCACCTGCGCATGCTTCGCGCCGTACGTTTCGCGGCGCGGTTGGGGTTTCAAATCGAACCCCTGACCCTGGCCACGATTCAGAGGCTGCACGCCAAGATCCTGCGCGTTTCGCCGGAGCGGATTCGCGACGAACTGGTCCGCATCTTGACCGAAGGCGGCGCCCGTCGCGGCTTCGAATTGTTGGACGTTTCGGGCCTTCTCGGGGATATCCTGCCTGAAGTGGCGGCGATGAAGGGGGTGGCCCAGCCGCCCGAATTTCATCCCGAAGGCGACGTGTGGACGCACACGCTGATCATGCTGGAAGGTCTCCAGTCTCCGACGCCCGCGCTCGCGCTCGGTGTTTTGCTGCACGATGTCGGCAAGCCGGGTACTTTTCGTGTGGCTGGGCGCATCCGTTTTGACGGTCACGTGGAGCTGGGCGAACGCATCGCGCGCGAGATCCTCAACCGGCTGCGCTTCTCCAATGCGGAGGTCGACCAGGTGATCGCGCTGATCGCCAATCATATGCGTTTTGCCCATGTGCATCAGATGCGCGAAAGCACCCTGAAGCGGATGCTGCGGCTGCCCGCGTTCGACGAACATTTGGAGCTGCATCGGCTGGACTGCACCTCGAGCCACGGGCACCTGGAAAATTACGAATTCGCAAAAGCCAAGTTCGAGCAATCCGCGCCTCAGGAGTTGCGTCCGCCCAGGCTGCTTACTGGCGACGATTTGATCGCGGCCGGTTATGCGCCCGGTCCGGACTTTTCGCGCATGCTCGAAATCGCCGAAGACGCGCAATTGGAGGGTCACATTCATAGCAAAGAGGAGGGGTTAGACCTGGTGCGATCGACTTTCGGGCCGCCGGCGCCGCCTCCGAATCGGGTACGCTGAAGAAGGTATGGGAGCGGCAACTCTAGTTTCCGTTGAGGACTACCTCAGAACCAGCTTCTCTCCTGACCGCGAGTACATCGACGGCAGGATCGTGGAGCGCAGCTTGGGTGAGAAAACGCACAGCTCGATTCAGACATATTTGTGTTTTTACCTGATGAGCCGTCGAAAAGATGTGGGCATCAAGGTGTATGCCGAGCAACGCGTCCAGGTGACCGCTACGCGTTTCCGAATACCCGATGTAACCGTGGTAAAGAATTCGCAACCCCAGGGCGAAATATTCACGAATCCGCCTCACCTTTGCATTGAGATTCTGTCGAGAGACGACACCATGGAGGACATGCAGGAAAAAATCGACGACTACCTGCGATTCGGTGTTCCTTACGTGTGGATCATCAATCCTCGGCTCCGCAAGGGCTATATCGCCACCAAAACGGGCATGGTGGAGGCCGAATCCGGCATCCTGGCAACCAGCGATCCCGAGATTCAGGTTCCCGTCGCCGAGCTCTTCGATATCGATTAAGGTCACGTCTTAGCCTGCGCGTCTGTTAAACTTTCACCGTGCCCGCTCCAGCAACTCAGCAGGCCTACTCGCGCGATGAAGTGCGGCGGCAATTGGGCGTTTCCAAACGTCAACTCGAGAGCTGGGAGAAACAGAATCTTCTTCCGTCCGGAGGCTCCTTCAGCTTTTCCGACCTGCTGGCATTGCGAACCCTGGTCGGCCTGCGTAAGAGCAAGGTCTCCGGGGTGCAGATCCGCAAGGCCGTTCACGCCGTTCGCAAGCATTTCCGCGAATTCGAAAACCCGCTCACGGAAGTGAAGATCTATTCGCAGGGCAGGAAAATCGAGGTCCAGTTCGCCGGCGATAAAAAGATGGAGGCGATCTCAGGGCAACTGATTCTCAATTTCGACCAGGCTGAGATCAGCAAGCTGCTCGCTTTCCCCGGCCGGGCGGAGGAATCGGAAGCCGCGCGCAGGATGAAGTCGCGGCGCGAAGCCGAGCATTGGTTCGAAAAAGGTCTCGATCTGGAACAAGGCGGAGCGCCAGTGAATGAAGTGATCGAGGCGTATCAAAAGGCCGCGGAGATCGATCCCACTTCGGCGGGAGCGCTGGTGAATCTCGGGACATTGTTTTTCAACGCCCGGGATTGGCGGCAGGCCGAGCAGTTTTATCGCAAAGCCGTGGAAGTGGATCCCGAATACGCCTTAGCGCATTTCAATCTGGGGAATCTGTATGACGAACGCGGCGACCGCCCGGCGGCGTTGCAACACTACCAGGCCGCCATCGCCATTCATCCGCGCTACGCTGACGCCCATTACAACATCGCGCTGCTGTATCAAGCCATGGGGCAGCCGCTGAAAGCGGTGCGCCATTGGAAGGCTTATCTGGCGCTGGATCCCGGCAGCGCCTGGGCCGCGATTGCCCGCCGGGAACTGGCCAAGATCAAGGAAGCCGCCATTTTGCGCGGCCCGCGGCAAAGTTAGCCGAGCTCTTCGACAAACCACGCGCGCGCCAGCTTGGCCACTTCCTCCAGCGCTCCGGGCTCTTCGAACAAGTGACCGGCGCCGGGAATGATTTCCATTGCTTTCACGCAATGCATATGCGCCAGTGCTTGGCGGTTCAACTCCAGGACTTGCCGGTCGTTCCCGCCTACAATAGCGAGCGTCGGCGCTTCCACCCGCGCCAGCGCCGCTCCCGCCAGGTCCGGCCTGCCGCCGCGCGATACCACCGCGTAAATCAGTTTGGGCAGCTCCGAGGCGGCCACCAGCGCCGCGCCGGCTCCCGTGCTCGCTCCGAAATATCCGATCCTGAGAGCGGAGGCCTGGGGCTGCTCGCGCAGCCACTGCGTGATAGCAATCAGGCGGTCCGCCAAAAAACCGATATCGAAACGCAGCTGTGTCGTTTGCAGGTCCACTTCCTGCTCATCGGCGTTCAGTAAATCGATCAGCAGCGTGGCCAGGCCCGCTTCGTTGAGGATATCGGCGACATAGCGGTTGCGCGGGCTGTGGCGCGAACTGCCGCTGCCATGCGCGAACAGCACAACCCCGGTAGCCGCCGTGGGAGCGCTCCAATAGCCCTCCAGCCGAACGGACTTCAAGCGCACCATCACTGGTACGTGTTCAATGGCTTGTCCTATGTGGCCCATACGCCCTCCCTGATGACGCGTCCTTGCTGAGAATGACGCCTCCCCGCTGACGCCCTACACTGTGCGCGAAACGGTTGCGCTCGCTTCCAGCAAGCTGCGCACCTCTTCGTCGCTGGTTTGCGAAAAATCGTCGTACCACATGCTGACGGCGTGAAAATCGAGCGGAGCGCTCATGCAAACCACGTTGTCGGCTTCACGCCGGAGCCGTAGCACGGTTTCTGCCGCGGCCACCGGAACCGCGACGATAATCCGCGCCGGATGGTTTTGACGGAGCGCCGCCACGGCGGCTCGCATCGTGGATCCCGTGGCCAATCCATCGTCCACTATGATGAGCGTGCGGCCGGATAACTCCTGAATGCGCGCTTGGGGAACGGGCGCGTTGCCGCGAAACGCTTTTTCTTGCCGTTCGATCTCCAGCAATTCCTGCTCCGCCACCGCATCCACCGCGCTGGGGGAGATCCTCAAGGCATCTATGACGTCCCGGTTGAGGACACGCACGCCGCCGCTCGCGATCGCCCCCATCGCCAGTTCCCGATGGCCCGGTACGCCGAGCTTGCGGACCACGAATACGTCCAGCGGAGCTTCGAGACCGCGCGCCACTTCATAAGCCACCGGCACGCCTCCCCTCGGCAGGCCCAGCACCAGGACGCTCGGGTCGTTGGCGTAACCGGCGAGCCTGGCCGCCAGTTGCCTGCCGGCATCCTGCCGATTGAGAAAACGCGTCGACATCCCCATGAACCTGCCTATTGTTGCGTGCAACCAGGCGACCATTCCCATCGTGACACTTCGAACCAGCAGTGTATCCTAAGGATAGAGGATCGTTTTGAGCAGAATTGTACTTGCCTTCCGTAGTTTCTTCGCCATTCTATTCACGGGCAAGCTACCCGTCGAGGTAGCGCAAGAGCTTGGTTTCGCTCCACAAAGGAAGACGCAGCCGGCGCCCAAACCGGCTGCCGCCGTACGTGCCGCCCAACCCTCCGACGGCGCGCTCCAGATGCTGGGAATCCTGCAACGCGATTCGCGCCTGATTGACTTTCTTATGGAAGATATCAGCGCCTACTCGGACGACCAGGTGGGCGCGGCCATCCGCGATTTGCACCAGCAATGCCGGGACTCGTTGACTCGCTATCTGCATTTGGTGCCCGTAATCGACGGCGTGGAGGGCAGCCCGACTAAAGTGGAGAGCAACGATCCGGCGCTAATCAAACTTTTGGGTAACGTGCCCGTGAATGGCAAAGCTTCCTCGGGCCTGCTGCGGCATAAAGGCTGGAAGGCCGACAAGATCGATTTGCCGCCGCTCGCGCCGGGCTCGAACGCGACCGTGATCGCTCCGGCCGAAGTCGAGATCGAGTAGCGCCCGCATCCAGCGATGAACATCGGCATCGATCTCGGCACCACGAATTCAGCCCTCGCCTACATCCCGGAAATTCACGGCGAATTGCCGGACTATCCGGAGATTCAGGTGCTTGCGATCCCGCAGTACGTGGCGCCGGGGCAAATCGAGGCGCGCCGCACCCTGCCAAGCTTCCTTTTCCTGGCCGACAAGACCTACGTGGGCGCGTATGCGCGGGAACAGGGCGCGCTGGTGCCCACCAAGTCCGTGCATTCGGCAAAATCCTGGCTTTCGAATCCCGAGGTGGACCGCACCGCGAAAATTCTTCCCTGGGACGCGCAGGAGGGCGGGCGCGTGCTTTCGCCGGTGGATGTTTCGACAGCTATCTTGTCGCATCTTCGCGACGCCTGGAACCAGGCCCATCCCGATGCCCCGCTCGCCTCGCAAGACGTGGTGCTGACGGTTCCCGCGTCGTTCGATGAGGAGGCGCGCGAACTCACGGTACAAGCGGCTCACGATGCCGGAATCGAAAAGCTCACCCTAGTAGAGGAGCCGGCGGCGGCCTTTTATTCCTGGATCGCCAATCATCTGGCGCAATCGCAGAAGAGCCTGTTCGACGGCCAGCTGGTGCTGGTGTGCGACGTGGGTGGCGGCACCAGCGATTTCACATTAATTAAGGTGCATCGCGATGGTGATCGCATCGAGTTTACGCGGACCGCGGTGGGCAAGCATTTATTACTGGGCGGCGACAATCTGGATTTGACGCTGGCCTGGCTGGTGGAATCGAAACTCGGAACCCAGCTTTCCATCCGTCAACGTACGGCGCTGCGCCGCCAGTGCGCGGCGGCCAAGGAACGCATGCTCGCGGATGCGAATCTGAAATCGGTTGAAATCACCGTGCTGGGGGCGGGTTCGTCGCTGGTGGGCGGCACTCTCAAAACCGAAATCACGCGCGAGGAAGCGCTGGAGCTGGCGCTCGAAGGTTTTCTGCCGTTCTGCGACATCCACGACAAACCCACGGAAGAAAAACGCAGTTTGTTTCGAGAGCTGGGATTGCCCTATGTATCCGATCCCGCCGTCACCCGCCACCTGGCCGCGTTCCTGAGTGCGAACGAGGATGCCAAGCCTGACGCCATCCTCTTCAATGGTGGATTCTTTATCCCGGAAATCTGCCAGCAGCGCGTCGCCGATGTGATGGAGCGCTGGTATGGCCGCCGTCCTCTGATATTGGAGAATCGCGATCTGGATCTCGCGGTGGCCGTAGGCGCGGCTTACTACTCCTACGTCAAAGCCACGGGCGCCGGACTCCTGGTGCGCGGCGGACTGCCGCGATCGTACTATGTCGGCGTCGGGGAAAATGAAGCGGTTTGCCTGGTGCCGCGCGGCGCCGAGGAGGGCCAGACGCTCGAACTCGACAGTCAGGATTTGCATCTGGTAGCGAATAAACCGGTGTCGTTCCGGCTCTACAGTTCGCTTACGCGCGTCGACGATCCGGTGGGGCATCTGCTCGGAGCGGATGCGTCGGCCGACATGCATCTACACGCGCCGCTGAATGCAGTAATCCGTTTCGGTAAAACGGGTGAGCGGTTAGTGCCGGTGAAATTGCGCGCGCACTTGACCCAGGTGGGCACGCTCGAAGTCTGGGCGGATTCCAAAATCAGCGAACACCACTGGCGGCTGCAGTTCGAATTACGCAAAACGGCGAATGCTCGCGGCAGCGGTAAGCCCGCGGCCGTGGTGAGCGATGAAGCGGTAGCGCGGGCCGAGGCGTTGATCGACGCCGCGTTTCGCGATGGCAAACTGACGCCGGAGGAATTGCCGGCCAAACTTGAACAGACCCTCGCGCTAGGCCGTAATTCCTGGCCCTTGAGCGCCATTCGCAAACTGGGCGATCGCATGCTTGAAGTGGCTGAGTGCCGCCGCAAATCCCCGGCGCTCGAAATGCGCTGGCTCAATTTGTGCGGCTTCATGCTTCGTCCGGGATTCGGATTCCCTGGCGACGAATTTCGCATCGAACAGGCGCGTCGGATTTATGCGGCCGGAATTCAGTTCGCCAATCAAGTGCAGAATGAGATCGATTGGTGGATCTTCTGGGGCCGCGTCGCAGGCGGGCTGAATAAAAACCAGCAGGTGGATATCTTCCAGCGTCTCTCGCCCGCGCTGCTGCCGCGCGGTTCCAAACGGCCGCGTCTCAATAACAGTCTATTGCGCGAAATGTGGCGCACCAGCGCCAGCCTGGAATTGCTGCCGATGCAAACCAAAACACAGCTCGGCGATACGCTGCTCGCGCTGCTGAAAAAAGGCGAGATGGTGGACACCGGGTTGTGGTGCCTCTCGCGGCTGGGCGCGCGCAAGCTGTTCTACGGCCCCATCAATCAGGTGCTGCCGGTGCAGACGGCGACGCGCTGGGTGGAAGCGCTGCTCAAGGCGCCGAAATCCCAGGACGCCGTGGTGGCGATTGCGCGCCGCACGGGTGATTCCACGCGCGATTTGAGTCCCGCCACCATGGACATGATTCGCAAACGCATTCCGGAGGCTCTGCTGCCGGCGCTTGAAGGCGAAGTGGAAGAGGATCTAGGCAAAGTGTTCGGCGAAGAGTTGCCGTCCGGCTTGGTAGTAGCCGTTCCCGCATAGAAGAGAGCTTCGTGACGGAAGATGACATCACCGCGAAGCTCCGCCGCCAGGCCCCGCTCATCGGTGACGATTGCGCGGTGATCTCATTCAACAAGAGCGAGGACCTGCTTCTCAAGGCGGACATGACCGTGGAGGGCGTCCATTTCACTCGCGAGTCCAAAGCGGACCAGATTGGCGCCCGTGCCGTGGCGCGCAGTTTGAGCGATATCGCCGCGATGGGCGGAACGCCGTTATACTGCCTGATCTCGCTGGCGCTGGCGCCCTGGACCGATCAACGCTGGATTGACAAATTCTATCGCGGCGTCTTCCAGTTGCTGCGAAAATCCGACACCGCGCTGGCGGGCGGCGACATTTCGCACGCCGATCAGTTCGTGTGCGACGTCATGCTGTGCGGATCCGTCGCCAAAGGAAAAGCCTTGCGCCGTTCGGGGGCCCACCCCGGCGACGCGCTCTATGTTTCGGGACCCTTGGGCGGATGGCGGCATAAGCGCGCGATCACGCCGCGCCTCGAATTTGGCCGGAAGCTTCTGGGCGTCGCGACGGCCTGCATGGATATCAGCGATGGCCTGGCGCTCGATCTGCGACGTTTATGCAAAGCATCGGGAGTCGCGGCTGAACTGGACACGGTGCCCCTGCTTGATGGCGCCACTATCGAGCAAGCGCTGCACGACGGCGAAGATTACGAACTGCTGTACAGCGCGCCGCCACGCGTCAAAGCGCCGGGTATTCGCATTGGCAGCATCGTGCAAGGCCGGGCCGGCGTGGTGCGATACCAGGGAAAACTGCTGAAGCCGGTTGGTTATGACCACATCCGAGAACGTCCCGCCCGATAAAATTCTCGAATTGATCGACGCCTTTCGCCGTTCGAAAACCATGTTCGCGGCGGTGAAGCTCGGCATCTTCGATGGCGCTCGTCCGGCCGATTACAAGGCGCTTCCGCGGCTGCTCGACGCCTGCGTCGCGCTCGGGTTGCTCGAAAAACGGGCTGGCGCCTACGTCAATACACCTGTGTCCGACAAGTATCTGCGCTCCGGAAGTCCTGATTCGCTGACCGGCTACATTCAGTATTCCAACGCCGCGCTCTTTCCGATGTGGGCCCACCTGGAAGATGCCGTCCGCGAAGGCACGCCACGCTGGAACCAGACGTTTGGCGTGGAAGGCGGAATCTTCGCGGGCTTTTTTCGGACCGAAGACGCAAAACGAGACTTCCTCAATGGCATGCACGGCTTCGGCCGCCTCAGCTCCCCGGCCGTGGCCGCGGCCTTCGATTTGAGCCGTTTTCATCGGCTGATCGATCTGGGTGGAGCGAGCGGGCATTTGGCGCAGGCGGTTCACGAGCGATATCCGCGCATCGATGCTCAGGTTTTCGATCTGCCGGAAGTGGCGGCTCTTTATCCGGGAACCATCGCCGGCGATTTCTTCGCCGATCCTCTGCCTGAGGCCGATCTGTACGCTGTCGCGAGGATTCTGCACGATTGGTCCGATGAGAAGATTCGCCGTCTGCTTGCCAAGATCCACGCGGCTTTGCCCGCAGGCGGCGGGTTGCTGATCGCCGAGAAGCTGCTCGCGCCAGATAACGTTGCGGCGCACATGCAATCGTTGAATATGCTGATCGGCACCGAGGGCCGCGAGCGTTCGGCCGATGAATACGAAGCGTTGCTCGGCGCGGCGGGATTTTCGAAAGTGGAAAGCCGCGTGACCGGCGCTTATCTGGACGCCGTGCTCGCGATCAAATAGTTACTTCCGCAGGTACGAGTCGTCGCCGCGAAT
>Ga0335074_10014915_pt1 | contig 10905 bp, 8 predicted proteins | sample Lox_Sample_23_FD_206715 | JGI IMG/M metagenome (GOLD analysis project Ga0335074, IMG submission 206715) | Soil microbial communities from Loxahatchee National Wildlife Refuge, Florida, United States - Lox_Sample_2.3 | ecosystem: Environmental > Terrestrial > Soil > Wetlands | place: USA: Florida... | reverse complement strand
CGATGTCCAGCCCCCAGGACTCGAGCGCGCTGATGTCGGCGGTGAAGCCGAGGGCGGCGACGACCGCCTGCGTCTTGAGGCGGGTCGTCTCCCTGGTCCGCTTGCGGTGCACGTCGACGGCCTCGACCCACCCGCCGCCGCTCGCCGCGACGAGCTCGGCGCTGGTGATCACCGGCACGCCCAGGTCGGCGACCTGCCGGACCAGGGCTTCGTGGGCCCGGAAGGTCTCGCGCCGGTGCACGACGGTCACCGACCGCGCGAGCGGGGACAGGGTGAGCGCCCAGTCGAAGGCGCTGTCGCCGCCGCCGACGATCACGACGTCCCGGTCCCGGTAGTCCTCGGGCCGGGGCACGAAGTACGCCAGTCCCTTGCCCTCGAACGGAGCGAGCGCCGTCAGGGGCCGCGGCGTGAACGTGCCGATCCCGCCCGTCACCACGACGAACCGGGCGCGGACGCGCATCCCCGTCGACGTGGTGACGACGGGCGCGCCGTCGTCGTAGGCCAGCGACCGGGCTTCCTCGCCGAGCAGGTACCGCGGCTCGTACCGGCCCGCCTGCTCGGCCAGCCCCGCGATCAGGTCGCGGCCCCGGACGGCGGGGAACCCGGCGATGTCGTAGATCAGTTTCTCCGGGTACATCGCGCAGACCTGGCCCCCGATCTCCGGGAGCGAGTCCATCACCGCCACGTGCTGGCCACGGAAGCCCGCGTAGTAGGCGGCGTACAGGCCGACGGGGCCGGCCCCTACGATCAGCGCGTCAACGTCAGCATCGTGCGACACCCGACTCCCTCCAATAGGACTAAGGTCATACCATTATGAACCACGCGGGGCGGCGGAGGCAACAGCTAGACCAAATGTCGTGACCAGGCGCCGTGGCCGAGGGAACGATCCGGGACAGTCCCCGGCAGATCTCGAACGGTCCCCGGCAGATCTCAGACGCGGAAACGCCACGCCACAGCGCGACTCTCGCTATTGGCCCAACCATAATGCCTTATGCTTGGTTCCTCTGGAGAAGTAACCGGCCCCAAGGAGGAAGCAGATGCCCCGGTCGGGAGAAACAGCGCCCACCGGTGAGGGAGACGCATCCCCACCCACCGGGCCAGAGCTTTTCAGCCGGGTCAGCGTCGGCAGGATCTCCGAGATCATCGTCGAGCAGATCCGCCTGCTGATGCGCCAAGGCCAGCTCAAGCCCGGCGACCGCCTGCCGCCGGAGCGGGACCTGTGCCAGCGCTTCGGCGTCAGCCGGGTCACCGTGCGGGAGGCGCTGCGGATGCTGGAGTCGGCAGGCCTGGTAGAGATCCGCGTGGGCGCGCGGGGCGGCGCGTTCGTCACGGCCCCGTCGAGCAACCGGGTCGGCGAGGGTCTGGCTGACCTGCTGACGCTGTCGGTGATCAGCGCGGCTAACGTCACCGAGGTCCGCCTGATCCTCGAGGTGGGCATCGTGCCGTTGGTCTGCGAGCGAGCGACCGAGGACGACCTGGCCGAGCTCGAGAAGATCTGCGAGCGGTCCGAAGCGGCCCTGCGCGATGGCGACTACACGATGGACATGTCGCTGGAGTTCCACGCCAGGGTCGCCCAGGCGACGCATAACCCGGCCCTGGAGATGCTGGTCGAGTCGTTCCGCGGGCCGATCCTGATGTCGCTCATGGAGGCCAAGGAAGTCGCCCCCGAGATGGGCGGGCTCGGGACGAAGGAGCACGAGCGGTTCATCGAGGCGGTCCGCCGCCGCGACTGCGACGACGCCGCCCGCATCATGCGCGAGCACCTGGCCCGCACCGCCGGCCGCGTCCGGCACGACCACTAGCGATCCGCACGCGGCTGGATGACCGGGTGCCGCGCCGCTACCTGAGCATGCTGCGCGCCGGCCAGCGAGCCGGCTGAATGAGACCGTCTGCCGGGCCGCAGTTCCTTCAAGTCGGGAGCTTCGAGCCCGCCGGTGAGCAGTGGGATTTCGCCATGATCGCGGCTCCGGCACAGCCAGATATGGCACGACGGTCTGGTAGAGGGCTCGGCCTCAGATGTCAGCCGTAAGGGCCGTGCGGATGCTCCCCGAGCAGCCTGCGGCGGCGCGGCGGCGCCGACGCCCAGACGTCCTCGGGCAGCGAGAAATTGACGAATGGCCAGAACCGCTGGGAAATGTAGCGCCTCCCGTAACTCACCTGAAGCACGACCCGGTGATGATCGGAGCGGTTGGTGGCGCCACGGTGCCAGGCCTGGCCGTCAAGCAGGGCGCAGTCGCCGGCGCGGGCCAGGAGGCTCACCAACCCGCGCCCGTCCCACACCAGCTCGTCCTCAGATCCGGGCGGCAGGCGGCCGCTGCGGTGGCTGCCGGGGACAATCTGGGTCGGGCCCAGCTCCATGGGGACGTCGTTGAGGTAATACATGGCGGTGACCACGAAGCAGGGCATGTCCATGCCCTCGGGCAGCCTTGACCCGGCGGGCACGGGCACGAAGACCTCTTCGTCCACGTGCCAGGTATCGACTCCCGTGCCCGGCTCCGTGTAAACGGTGTTGTTCGCGATGACGTGGCACGTGTCACCGAGGATCCGCTCGGCCAGGTCAACGACCGGCGGCCGGTCGAGCATGGCCGCGAATTGCGGTCCACGGCGGAACATCTGGGTTCGGTGGCGCGGAGTCGTAATGCCCGTGGGGCACGGCGACTGATGCGCCCGGACAACACCATCGCGGAGGACGGCTACCTCGTCCGCGCGGAGCAGGCCCGGCAGCATCACGTACCCGTCCCGCGTGAAGTCACGCTCCCACTGGTCCAGCGATCCCGGCGTCGCCATGGTGGGCCGACCGCCCCGGTCACTCATTACCGCACCTCATCGGGCTATTCTCCAGCGTCCACCTGACCAGGATACGAGAAGGCCGCCTGCGTCACTGCGTGCGCGTCTGCAAACGATTGCGCGCGGAACGGCGATGCACGGAGCTCGCGCGGCACCGGATCCTGAGCGGCCCGCGCAAGGACACGACCGCCATCGCGCGGGCGCACTTCATCGTGCGCGAAGACACCACCCCGCGGCAGACCACGCTGCTGGTCAGGCTGAACGGCCCGGTGATCGACCCGGGAATCGGTCTGGGCGTTCCAGGGCATCGAGACCGCGTCCTGGCACGAGCGATGGGGAAGAAGCCAGCTGGTTCGGCGGCGACGCGGGCTCCCCCTCGCCGCTCGCGGCGGCCGCTCAGCGGACGATCCGCAGGGCCAGCCGCGGAGGGCAGCCGCCGTGGACAAGCCTGGCGATCTGATGCCAGTCCACGTTGTCGGCGTCGACCTCGGCCATCAGCCGGGGGACGCCCAGGCCGGTGAGGCGAGTGACCCGCCATTGGTGGACGAGTTGGCTCTCAGGGTCGACGGCCTCCAGGCCGACGTCCATCTGGGTTCGCTGCATCGTTCATCCCTCCCTGACGGCACCGCGGACGCTGGCAGGCTGACTGAGTTTCAACAGCGCCTGAGCGTTCGCACGTTCGACCTTCGCGCGGACCGGCGGGTCGAGTTTGGCTGCGTCGAGCCATTTGGCCGCCTCGGCCATTGACTCGAAGGGGTAGTCGACCGAGTACATGACGCTGTCCTGGCCGAGCGCGTCGAGGGCGCAGCGCAGCGGTTCGTCGGAGAAGGCGCCAGCGGTCGTGACCCGGATGTTGCGCCGGACCAGCTCCGAAGGCGTCACTTCGGCAACGTGATCAGTGAACGCGCTGGCTCGCTGATCAAGGCGCCAGAGGAAGAAGGGCAGTGTTTCGCCCATGTGCCCCAGGATGACCTGCACGCGCGGGAACCGGTCAAACACCCCGCCGAATAGCAAGCGCAACGCGTGTGTCGCGGTCTCGGTCGTCCAGCTCCAGGTCGGGCCGCTGAGCTCGGGGCGGCCAGACTGGCTGGCCGGCCGGGTCTCGGCGTCAGCGGCGTGCAGGTAGACCGGGACACCGAGGTCCTGGGCGCGCTCCCAGAACGGGTCGAAGGACCGGTCGTCCAGGTAGCGCCCGCCGGTGTGCCCGAACAGCATGGTTCCCACCAGCCCGAGCTGCTCGACCGCGCGCTGAAGTTCGTCCGCGCCCTCCTTCGGGTGCTGCAGGGGCGTCGTGGCGAAGGCCGCGAACCGGTCCGGCCGCGCCCGCACCACCTCGGCGAGGTGGTCGTTGGACTCCCGGGCGATCCGCAGGGCGGCCCGCGGGTTGAGGAACCCTTGGACCGTGGCGCCATTCGACAGCACGGCCAGGTCGATCTCACCCTGGTCCATCAGTTCCAGCCGACGCGAGGTGTCGGTGAGGCGGGGAATGATCCGTTGCACGAACTGCTCCGGAATCATCGGCACCAGTGTGCGCCAGCGCTCGAGGTGCTCCTCCCGGTCGAGCACCACGTGCTCTTCAAGCGCGATCTTTCCCATGATGTTCCTCCTCGGATGCGGGATTGCCAGCGTGTTTTGCCGGACGTGACGTGCAGCCTTGGCGTGGCGCTGACTTCGGGATGCGAACTGGTTCTAGCTTCCTGACCGCCCGGGTGGGCGGGCATCACCCCATTGGTGTGTTTCCTGCCTGGCCGAGGCCGGGTGGGCTGCGTCAGCGCCGCCTTTGTCCTATGCGCGCTTCGCATCGCCCGGGGGCGCAGCCCGTCGAGTGACGTTTCCTCATAACACCCACCGTGTGGTGACCAGTCACCCGGCTGCGAGTGAGGCTCGGCTGGAAATGCTCTGCCAGCGCCTCCGCCTGGGGCTGGTAGAAGTTCGAGGTCCCGCCGAGACCGTGCAGGAACAGCACGGCCGGCCCGCTGCCGTCGACTTCGACGGCCAGATTCCTATCGTTGACGATCATCAGCGACCTCCGTTCGTGACAGCAGCCCGTCGAGGGCTGTTTCGGCGAGCACTGCCGCCGCGTCAGGACTGTAAGGGGCGTGGCCCACGAGGAGCCGGAACACGATGGGCCCGAAAAGGAGGTCGATGGCGGTGCCGGCATCGACGCCGGGCCGGGCCAGGCCGTGGTCGACGGCGCGCTGCCATAGCCGGCCCGTCTCGGCCCGCCGGGCGGCGTAGAACCGGTCGCGCAACTGCGCTGCCGCCTGCGGGTCAAGGGTCGCCGCTCCCATCAGCTGGGCGAACACTCCCCCGGCTTCGGCGGACCAGAACCCGGCCACCCGGCGGACCTGCTCAACCAGGTCAGCGCGGGCCGACCCGGTGTCGGCCAGCGGCACCTGCCCGGCCATCCGTTCCGCGAAGGCGTCAATCGCGATGGCCAGGCGGTTCGGCCAGTGCCGGTAGATCGTCGGCTTGCTCACCCTGGCCCGTGCGCTGACGGCGTTACTCTACAACACCCGCGCAATGAGGTCGCGGTGCCGTGGAACCACCCCGACTGTGCGATGCCCGCTCACCCTGCCGGACGGCACCGTGGGTCCCGTACCGGCAACCACCACCCAAGGGGGAGATCATCGTGCCGGATGGAACAGCACAAGCCGAGGCTGCGGCCGGACAGTCAGGGGCGGCGGCCACGGCCGCGCAGGCGCCGAGGCGGCTGGGCCTGGCGCTCGTCGTCATCGCGGCGGCCCAGCTCATGATCGTGCTCGACTTGAACATCGTCACCGTCGCGCTGCCGCACATTCAAAGCGCGCTGCGGTTTTCCGGGTCGAATCTGGAGTGGGTCGTCAACGCCTACGCGGTGACGTTCGGCGGACTGCTGCTGCTCGGCGGCCGGGCCGGCGACCTGCTCGAGCGCCGCCGGGTCTTCATCGCCGGCCTGCTGGTCTTCGTGCTGGCCTCGCTGCTCGGCGGGCTGGCGACCGACGAGGCCTGGCTGATCACCGCTCGCGCCGTCCAGGGGGCCGGGGCGGCGATGGCCGCCCCGGCCGCGCTGTCGCTGATCGCCGTCACCTTCCCCGAGGGCCCGCCGCGCAACCGCGCGACGGCGGTCTACTCGGCCATGGCCATCTTGGGCATCCCGGTCGGGCTGATCGCCGGCGGCCTGCTGGTCAGCTACGTCAACTGGCGGTGGGTCATGTTCGTGAACGTGCCGATCGGGCTGACCGTCGCGTTCCTGGCCGCCCGGGTGCTGCCGGCCACCGGGCGGCGCGCCGGCCGGTTCGACATCCCCGGCGCGGTGACCGCCACAGCCGGGGTCGCGTCCCTGGTGTACGGGCTGTCCAACGCCGCGACCACCCCGGACGGCGTCTCGCACTGGGGCGACGCCAAGGTGATCGCAGCGCTGGCCGCCGCCGTGGTGCTGCTGGCCGCGTTCGTGGTGATCGAGACCCGCAGCCCCGATCCGCTGCTGCCGTTCCGGGTGCTACGCAGCCGGGACCGGTCCGGCGCCTACCTGATCACCTTGTGCATCGGCATCGCGCTGTTCGGCATGTTCTTCTTCCTCACCCTGTTCATCCAGGACGTGTGGGGGTACAGCGCGCTGAAGACCGGCCTGGCCTACCTGCCGTTCGTCCCGGTGATCTTGGCGACGACGGTGGTCGCGCAGCAGGCAGTGACCCGGATCGGCCCCCGGCCGCTGCTGGCCGCGGGCAGCGCGATCACCGCCGGCGGAATGGTCTGGCTGTCGCGGATCAGCGAGAACAGCTCGTTCGCGGGCGGCATGCTCGGCCCCGAACTGCTGCTCGGCGCCGGCCTGGGCCTGATGTTCGTGCCGGTCTTCCTGACCGGGCTGACCAAGGTCAACGACAACGACACTGGAGTGGCCGCCAGCTTGATCAACGTCGGGCAGCAGGTCGGCGGCTCGGTCGGGCTGGCCATCCTCGGCACCGTGGCCTGGAGCGCGGTCGCCAGCAGCCTGCGCTCGCAGGCCGCCGCGGCGGCCAGGGCCGGCCTGCATCCGGCCGGCCCCGGCGCCGCCGCGCTGCAGACCCACATCTACCACCACGCGCTGGCCACGGGGTTCTCCCGCGGCTATCTGGTCTCAGCCGGCGTCATGGCGCTGGCGGTGATCATCGCGGTGGCCGTGCTCCAGATCAGGAGCCAGGACCTGTCCGGCCCGGGGGCGACCCCGGAGCTGGCCGGCGACGCAGTCTCACCGGTCCCGGAGCCGGCCGGCGACGCAGCCTCACCAAGTCGTCCGTGAGCGCTAATGCGCGGAGGGGGCCAGCAGGCCGAGGCCGCGGGCGCTGGCGACCGCCTCGGCCCGGCGGTGGGCGCCGAGCTTGGCGTACACGTTGCGCATGTGCGCCTTGATGGTGTTACGCGAGACGTACAGCTCGCCGGCGATTTCCGGCGCGGTGAGGTTGGTCGGCAGGTAGCGCAGCACGCGCAGCTCGCTCTCGCTCAGCGGCTCGACCAGCGGCTGCGGCCGGGCGCGGGGCGCCGCGGGCGCCTGGCCGGCCAGCAGGCTGAGAATCTCGGTGATCAGGCCGGCGTGGACGGTGCGCTGCCCGGCATGACGCTCCAGCAGGCCCGGGGCGGGGTACAACAGGAATGGGGTCAGGTCGCCGCTGTGCTCGGACAGGTCGAGTGCGCGTTCCATCGCGGCGTCGGCGGCGTCCGGCTCGCCGAGCGCGTCCCGGACGAGCGCCTCCAGCATGTCGGCCCGGGCCCGCCAGAATCCCCAGTGATCCTCGAAAACCGGGTTCTCCTGGATGGCGGCGAGCGCGGCCAGCGCGGCCTGCGGGTCGCCCTGGGCGAGCAGCAGCGCGGCGGCAGCGATGCGGATCTCCCCGCGACGGCGGTCCTCGTCGCTGAGCCCGGCCAGAAACTGCCCGGCGCGCTCGGCCTGGCCGAGGCGAATCAGGGCATGCACAAGCAATGCCCGTAGGCGGGCGGCGAAGTAGTGCTGCCCGCCGAGCCGCCCGGCCAGCGCCTCGCCGGCCTCGAGGGCGGCCAGCGCCGCAGCGTTATGGTTTCGCTCCAGCTCAAGCACCCCGCGAATGAGGCGGATCGCCAGCACGGCCACGGGCTGGGTTTCGGCGCAGAGGGTGCGCTCGGCCCGCTGGACCCACGGCTCGGCCTCGTCCAGCCGTCCCTGCCACGCCGACACCATGCCGACCACCATGCAGGCAACGCCGACCGCCGGGTCGTCGTTCCAGCCGTGCCGCTCGGCCAACTCCACCGCCTGCCTGGCGCGCTCGGCTGCCCGCGCGAACGAATGGTAGAACTCGTGCGGCGCCTGGTAGGCCAGGCCGGTGAACTCCAGGTAAGGCCGTCCGCCCTGGCGGGCCAGCGCGATACCGCGTTCCAGGTTGCGCTCGGCGTCCGCGGACGCGGTCGCGAAGAGCTGGGTACTGCCGAGGCTGATGAGCGCCAGCGCGCCTAGGTCCACGCCAAGGCCGGGCCACACCGCATCCGCGACCTCCGCCATGGCCTGCACTTCCCGCGCCTGCTCAGTCACGGCTGACAGGTTCCCGCGCTGGCGGTCAAGCAGCAGGCGGACCGCTCCGAGGAGAAGCCGACCGTATTCTCGGCGGCCGGCCGGCATCGATCCTGAATGCCGTTCCGCCGTGGTCAGGCACCGCTCGGCGGCCTCCAGCGATCCCCGGGCCAGCTCATCCGCCGCAGCCACCACCGCAAGCTCGGCATCGGCCGTGACCATGTTGGCCGGGAACCCGGCCAGCAGCTCATGAACGGTCGCGGACTGCCCGTCCAGATAAAGGGCCGGCCAGTGATCGGCCAGCAGCCGACTGGCGAGATCCCAGTCCTGCGCCGCCTGGGCGTGGCGGACCGCCCGCACCGCGGACCCGTGGGCGGCGAACCAGCCGGCGGCGGCCGCGTGCAGCCTGGTAACCCCACCCGGCTCGGCGCGGCGCAGCTCCAGCCGCAGCAGCTCGGCGAACAGCGGGTGGTAGCGGAAGCACGACCGCTCCGCGTCCAGCGAGGTCACGAACGCGCCGGCCGCCTCCAGGTCCTGCAGCACCCGCTCCCCGCCCTCGTCCCCGGTCAGCAGGTCGGCCAGCTCGCCGTTGACCCGCTCAAGCACGCTGGTGCGCAGCAGCAGCCGCCGGACCTGCTCGCTCTGCCGGTCAAGCACCTCGGCCAGCAAGTAGTCGGCCACGGTCCGCTCGGTGCCGGAGAATTCGGCGGCGAACCGCCCCAGATCCGGGTGCCCCGCCAACGACAGCGCCGCCAGCCGCAGCCCCGCCGCCCACCCCTCGGTCCGCTCATGCAACAACGTCAGGGTCGGCTCGTCCGGCTCCACCCCGGCTGCCGTGAACAGCTCCTGGGCCTCGGCCAGGCTGAATCGCAGATCATCCGCGCGGATCTCGTCCAGCTCCCCCTCGAGCCGCAGCCGGTGCAGTCCCAGCCGCAGGTCACGCCGGGCCGCGAACACGAACCGCAGCTCGGGCGGGGCGCGCATCACGAGCAGCTCCAGCTGCCGCAGCACATCCGGGCCGAGTTCGTGCACGTCATCGACCACCAGCCAGACCGGATCGGCCAGCGGCGCCAGGTCACTAAGCAGCTGCTCTTCCAGCGCCCACCCGTCCAGGTCCGGCGCCGCCGAGACGGCCCGCACCAGCCCGGCCCCCGGGCCCGTCTGCCGCAATGCCTCGGCCACCGACAACCAGAAGCGCTGCGGGTCACGCTCCTCCCGCCCCGCCGCCACCCACGCCGCCTGGCCCGCGGTCCCAACCTCGGCGATCCACGACCTCAGCAACACCGTCTTGCCGGCGCCCGCTGGCGCCGACACCACCGTCACCCGCGCCGTCCCCCCGAGCCGCTTGAACAACCCCGGGCGGGCAACTACCCCGCCCGCGTCACGGCCACCTCCGGCCATGGAGCGTCATCCCCCCGAAAATCACTAGCCTGCCCGGCTAGCATCTTAGGTTTAAGCTCCTTCCCCCTTGCCCGGTCCATTTCGCCGTGTCCGGCGGCGGTCCCGACCGCCAACCAGTTTACGCCGTGCCTGCTGACGTCGAGGGGTGAGCCTCCGCCCCGGCCCCTCAGCCATCGGACGTCTGATCAAGACCGCGATGGTGGAACCAGGGACCGTTCGATATGACGCTCTTGATCTTGGGCCTCTAGTCCCGCCCCGGCCGGGTCTACCTGCTGGTCTGATCGTATGCGCTTGCAGTTAGAGCTCTCCTATAGGTCACAATGAAGACAAATCCGATGTTAAGCCCATTGCAAGCGCTTGCAATATGGATGCCGCCACCGTACGGTTCTGAGTAGGACGTGGGATGCGGCGGAGGCATGATGTGGGCGACGAGCGATGACGTGGCCCGGATGGCCGGGGTGTCGACGGCCACGGTGTCGCGAGCGCTGCGCGGGGTCGACGGGGTCAATCCCCGAACCCGGGACCGGGTCTTGGCGGCTGCGCATCATCTGGGGTATGTCAGCTCGCCCGCGGCGTCGCGGCTGGCGGGCGGGCGGACCGGGACGATCGCGGTCGTGGTGCCGTTCATTACCCGCTGGTTCTTCAGCGAGGTGATCAGCGGCGCGGAGGAGGTGCTGCGCGAACACGGCATGGACCTGCTGCTGTATAACCTCGGGCACGTCGAGGGCCGGGAGCGGTATTTCTCCGGGGAGGCGGTGCAGCAGCGGGCGGACGCGGTGCTGGTGCTGTGCCTGCCGCTGTCGGACGTTGAGCTGGAGGCGCTGGGGGGCGCCCGGATGCCGGTGGTGCTGGTCGGTTCCGACATCGAGCGGTGCCCGAGCGTGCGGATCGACGACGTGGCGGGGGGACGCACGGCGGTACAGCACCTCGTCAACCTCGGGCATGAGCGGATCGCGCTGATCAGCGGTACCCCCGGGGACCCGATGGGCTTCACCTCCCAGTTCGACCGGCGGCGGGGCTACCGGGAGACGCTGCGGTCGGCCGGGCTTGAGGTGGACCCCAGCCTGGACGTGCCTGGTGACTTCACGGTCGAGGGCGGGGAGATGGCGATGGCGCGACTGCTGTCGCACCCCCGCCCGCCGACCGCGGTGTTCGCCGAGTCGGACGAGATGGCGTTCGGCGCCCTGCGCACCCTGCAGCGGGCCGGCCTTTCCGCG
>Ga0335074_10014914_pt1 | contig 10905 bp, 7 predicted proteins | sample Lox_Sample_23_FD_206715 | JGI IMG/M metagenome (GOLD analysis project Ga0335074, IMG submission 206715) | Soil microbial communities from Loxahatchee National Wildlife Refuge, Florida, United States - Lox_Sample_2.3 | ecosystem: Environmental > Terrestrial > Soil > Wetlands | place: USA: Florida... | reverse complement strand
CCGCAGGAAGATCAGCAGCGGATTCTCGATCTGCTCATCCGCGCCGATGTCTTCGAACAGGTCATGCAGCAGCGCTATCTCGGCAGCAAGCGCTTCTCGCTCGAAGGAGTCACCGCACTTCTCCCCCTGGTCGACGAAGTTCTCGATACCGGTTCGCGGCTGGGCGCAATTGAACTCGTCATGGGCATGAGCCATCGCGGACGCCTCAACGTCATCGCCCACGTCGCGAAGCGTCCGCCGGAAGAGATTTTCGCCGGATTCGAAGACGTCGATCCTCGCAGCGTTCTCGGCTCTGGCGACGTGAAGTATCACATGGGCGCGACCGGCGAATACATCACGCGTAGCGGCGGCAAGGTTCATATTCATCTCGTTTCCAATCCAAGCCATCTCGAGGCTGTGGATCCCGTGACCGTCGGCCGTACGCGCGCCAAGCAGGACCGTACCGGCGAAGGCGGACGCGAGAAATATCTGCCGCTGCTCGTCCACGGAGACGCAGCGTTTGCGGGGCAGGGAATTCTTGCTGAGACGATGAACTACGCCGATCTGCCCGGATACACGGTCGGCGGAACGATCCACGTGGTCGTCAACAACCTGCTCGGATTCACGACCAGCTACACCGAAGAGCACTCGACGCGTTTCGCGGCCTGCATCGCGCGCCGCCAGTCCATTCCGATCTTCCACGTCAACGCCGAAGATGTGGATGCAGTCGTTCGCGTCGCCCGCATGGCCGTCGAATACCGCTATCGCTTCGGCACCGACGTCGTCATCGATCTGATCGGCTATCGCCGGCACGGCCACAGCGAGGTCGACGATCCCACCATCACGCAGCCGCTGCTCTACAAGAAGATCAAAGAGCATCCGCCGCTCTGGCAAATCTACGCCGACGATATCGGGGCCACCGATGCGCAGTCGAAAGCCGACGCGATCAAAGCCGATTTCGAAGCCGCGCAAAAAAAGGCAGGCAGCATCAAGCAAAAGCCTCTGCTCCGCGAACTTCCCAAGTATTGGGACAAGTACTTCGGTGGGCTCTACAGGCCGGAATACGACGTCGAAACCGGTCTCTCGCCGGAGGAGCTGTCGGAACTAACCAGCCGCCTCACGACCTATCCCGAAGGATTTCACATCCATCCGAAAGTAAAAAAGCTGTTGGAACAGCGCGCCGAGATGGGAACGGGAAAGCGCCTGGTCGACTACGGAATGGCCGAGGCCCTCGCCTTTGCCAGCCTGGTGAAGACAGGCACGCACGTCCGCATGTCAGGCCAGGACTCGCGTAGAGGCACGTTTAACCAGCGCCATTCCGTTCTCATCGACATCGAAAACGAGAACGAATATGTGCCGCTCGAGAACATTGCCGCCGATCAGGCCCGCTGCGAGATCTACAACTCCACTCTTTCCGAGGCGGGCGTTTTAGGTTTCGAGTACGGCTACAGCCGCGACTATCCCGAATCGCTCGTTTTGTGGGAGGCGCAGTTCGGCGACTTCGTCAACGTCGCGCAGGCGATCATCGATCAGTTCATCAGCGCGGGCGAGGCCAAGTGGAATCTTCTTTCTGGACTCGTGATGCTGCTTCCGCACGGCTACGAAGGTCAGGGGCCGGAGCACTCGAGCGCGCGCATCGAACGATTCATTCAATTGGCCGCGAAGCACAACATCCAGATCACACAGCCATCCAGCGCCGCGCAATATTTCCACCTGCTGCGCCGGCAGGCACTACGTCACTGGCGCAAGCCGCTGATCGTATTTACGCCGAAGAGCATGCTGCGGCATCCGGACGCGAGTTCCCCAATCGAGGATTTCACGCACAAGCGATTCCTGAACGTCATCCCCGACACGACTGTCGAAGAAGCCGAGCGCATCCTGATCTGCACCGGAAAAATCGGCCATGAACTCCAGGCCGAGCGCAAGCGCCGCAAAGATTCGACCACCGCAATCGTCTTCCTCGAACAGATGTATCCGTTCCCCGATGCCGAAGTCGCCGCCGAATTCGACCGCCATGGCAAACAAGCGGACATCGTTTGGGTGCAGGAAGAGCCCGCCAACATGGGAGCGATGTTCAACATGATGCCCCGCCTGAAGCGCGTTGCCGGCGACCGTCCCGTCCTCAGCGTAAAGCGGAGTTCTGGCGCCAGCCCCGCCACAGGCAGCGCGAAAGCGCACGAAGTCGAGCAGAAGACGCTGCTGACCCTGGCGTTCACGATCAAGTAATGGGGAAAAGAAATTGGGTTGTCCCATCCTCCTCTCGTGTTTCTCGCGAGACGGGATGGGCTTCATTGATCTCGCGTCTCAGTGAGGATTCCAGTTCCAGCTCCTCATCTCTGCTACCCTTGTTGTCCGCGAAACTCCATGCCCCGCCGCTCTCCACCGCTACGTATTGCTATCGACACCGGGGGCACTTTCACGGACTGCATATGGGTTGACCGCTCGACGCGTCGCCTTCGGATGCTCAAAGTTTTCTCGACTCCGGCCGATCCATCGCGAGCCATTGTCGATGCTCTGGCAAGGATTGCTCCCGATCGAGATTTTATTCTGCTCCACGGGACAACCGTTGGCACCAACACGCTGCTCGAGCGCAAGGGAGCCCGCACTGCGCTGGTCACGACCGATGGTTTTGAAGACGCCATCGAAATCGGACGCCAGGCTCGTCCCAAGCTCTACGATTTCTTCTTCGAGCGTGTCGAGCCGCTGGTTCCGAAAGATCTTCGTTTCGGCATCGATGAACGCACCGCAGCCGAGGGCGAAATTCTGGAATCGCCATCTGAACCGGATCTGCGCATGCTTTTCCAGAAGATTTCTTCTGCCAGACCACAATCAGTCGCCGTCTCGCTGCTTTTCTCATTCGCGAATCCCACAAATGAGATAGCGATCGCAAACGCTCTGAAGCACCTAAACATCCCGCTCTCTATCTCCCACGAAATCCTGCCGGAATTCCGCGAGTATGAACGCACGTCGACGGTGGTGATCAACGCCTATCTGCAACCGGTGATGCAAACGTATTTGGAGAACCTGGAATCCCGCGCCCGCACGTACGTTGCTGGCAACGTCTCTGCAGCCACGAAGACGAGTGTTCGACCGAAAAGAACTCAGGCCAACTCCGGCAGCGCTCGCATCTTCGTGATGCAATCGTCCGGCGGAATCACTGCACTTTCCACCGCGGCGCGCGAACCGGTCCGCACGGTTCTCTCGGGACCTGCGGGAGGCACAGTCGGCGCGACTGCCACCGCTCGCGGCAGCGGTTTCAAAAAAATCATCGCGTTCGACATGGGAGGCACCTCCACCGACGTCTCTTTGGTTGAAGGAGAAATTAAGACCGCCAACGACGCTCAGATCGCCGGATTTCCGATCAGCGTTCCCATGCTGGACATTCATACTGTCGGCGCCGGAGGAGGCTCGCTTGCCCGCTTCGATGCCGCTGGTGTTCTCCGCGTGGGGCCCGAATCCGCGGGAGCCGATCCCGGCCCGATTTGCTACGGACGAGGTTTGCAGCCGACCGTTACTGACGCGAATCTTCTCTTGGGCCGCCTGCAAGCAAAGCGCTTCCTTGGCGGCGATTTCACACTCGATCTCGAGCGCGCTCGTCATGTCAGCCAGGAGTGGCTGAAGAAGCAAAGCACGAATCTTTCTTTGGAGAAATTCGCCGCGGGCGTGATTCGAGTCGTGAACGCGACCATGGAAAAGGCGATTCGCGTCGTCTCCATCGAGCGCGGACGCGATCCACGCCATTTCGTCCTGGTCGCCTTTGGGGGCGCCGGAGGCCTTCACGCCTGCGCCCTCGCCGAATCGTTGAACATCCCCCACGTGATCATTCCCGCATATCCCGGAGCTCTCTCGGCTCTCGGGATTCTTGCCAGCGACGTCGTTAAAGATTATTCGCGGACCGTTCTGCGGAGAGTCTCGCGAGAAATGCCCGTGGCAAAATTGAATCAGGAATTTTCCGCCCTCGAAAAATCTGCAGCCCAAGATTTCCGCGGCGAGTCCTGGAAGGGTAATCCGGAATTCATTTCTACCGTCGATCTCCGCTATCGAGGACAGGGCTATGAACTCAACCTCCCATTCTCGAAGAATCTTCTCCGGGATTTCGAAGAAGAGCATCGCCGCCGCTACGGCTACGCCCACGCCACCCGTGAAATCGAGCTAGTGACGCTGCGCCTCCGAGCGATTCTGAAGTCATCGAGCGTCGGAGCGGACGCATTCGACCGCCCGCGAGCGAAGCGAGGTATCGTAAAGCCTAGAGTATCCAGCGTCGTGTTCGACAGCAAGAAACTGAAAGCGAAGATGTACGACCGCGAAACATTGTCGGCCGGGATGCGCTACCAAGGTCCGGCGATTGTTGCCGAGTACAGCGCGACGACAGTGATCCCTCCAGAGAAGCGCTTCTGCATCGACAAGAGCGGAAACCTGATTATCAGCATCTAGCGCTGCGAAAGCCTTTGCAAGGCACTCTCAATTGTTAAAGTTCGATGAAAAATCGGCGCGCCCGTAGGCCAAAGCAGTGCTGAACACTAGGTCCTGACTACGGCCTTCGCTACAATACTCTCGTGAAACCGAACATATTCGTTGTGGAAGACGATCCCGATATCTCCCGCCTTGTTCGCCATCATCTGGAGAACGAAGGCTTCGTCGTGCGCGTCTATCCCTCGGGATCGACGGTCCTCGGCGATGCCGAGCGTCAGCGCCCGGCTCTCTTTGTCCTCGACATCATGGTCCCGGGCAAGGACGGCCTTGAAATCTGCCGAAGCATCCGCCAGACTCCGGGCCTTTCCTCCGTCCCTGTGATCTTCCTGACCGCAAAGAGCAGTGAGGCCGATCGCGTTCTCGGTCTTGAGCTTGGGGCCGATGATTACATCGCAAAGCCCTTCAGTCCGCGCGAGCTGGTCGCGCGTGTCAAAGCCGTGCTGCGGCGCTTCGAACGGCCGTTGCCGCCGAGTCCCATGACCGTCGGAGAAATTGAAATCGACCCCTCGGCGATGACCCTCACCGTCCGCGGAGCCATGGTTCCGACCACAGCTACCGAATTCCGGCTGCTCGATTATTTCGCCCGTCACAAAGGACGCGTCTTCAGCCGCGACCACCTTCTGGATTCGGTCTGGCGTGACACTGCTTACGTGACGCCGCGGTCCGTCGATGTTTATGTCCGCCGCATTCGCGAGAAAATCGAGCCGGACCCCGAAAATCCCCGCTATCTGAAGACCGTTCGCGGCGCTGGATACCGCTTCGAGGCTCCGAAGTGACCCGAGAATCCGGGACGAGGAAAAGGTGAAGAACCGCATCTTCTTCAAGCTGCTCGCCGTATTCCTGATCGTCATCGCTGCTACCGCCGCCATCCTCGATGTTCTGATTGGGAACGCATGGGAGACGTCCGTGCGGGCGGAGATCGAGCGCAATCTCACCCAGAAGACGTTGCTCTTCGCACATCGAGTCGAGAACGACCACACGCACTCTCTGACAGAGATCGCTTCCCAGGAAGCACAAGCGGCCGGAGCTCGCGCCACGATCATCGACGGCTCCGGCAAGGTGCTCGCCGATTCGCAGGCCGATCCCGAAACCATGGAGAACCATGCGACGCGTAAGGAATTCGCCCGCGCCCTATCCGGGCAGACCGGCGAGAACGAACGCCAGAGCGCCACGCTCGGCATTCCTTTTCTCTATGTCGCTGCTCCCATTTCCGGCGGGGCCGTGCGGCTCGCATATCCACTTTCGGATCTTCAAGCGATTCAGGGGCAGGTCCGCCGCAGGTTGATCCTTGGGTCGATCCTTGCGGCCATTGTCGCCTTGCTGATCGCCGCCGCCGCTTCGATCTGGACCTCGCACCGCCTGCAACGGATCGTCGATGTTGCTGCCCGCATCGAGCGCGGCGACCTTCGCGCTCGGGTGGACGATACTCCCATGGACGAGATCGGACGCGTGGCTGCCGCCGTCGATAAATCCGCCGAGCAGATTGAACGCAGTTTTGCGGCGGTACGCTCCAGCCAGCGCCAGCTTGAGACGCTGCTCAACAGCATGCAGGATGCGGTCATTGCGGTCAGTTCCGACGGGCTCGTGCGCTGGGCCAACCAGCCGATGGATCGCCTTGTTCCCCAGCGCACGCGGTTGAACGCGCCCGTCGTCGAAACCATCCGCGACCCGGATTTTCTGGCGACTGTGAAAGCCGCTACGAGCGACAAAGAAGTGAAGACGGCCCGCGCAACTTCCGTCGTGCCTGGGCGCGCCTTCGACGTTACCGCTGCTCCCTTGCCCGATGGCGGCGCCGTCGCCGTGCTGCGCGATCTCACCGAGACCGAACGCGTCGAAAAAACGCGCCGCGATTTCATCGCCAATGTCTCTCACGAATTGCGCACGCCGCTGACCTCGATTCAGGGATATTCCGAAACTCTTCTCGACACTCTTCCCGACTCCGGTTCCACCCGGGAGTTTCTGGAGATTATCCGCAAGAACGCCGCGCGCATGGCTCGATTGACTGAGGACTTGTTGACGCTGGCGCGGGTGGAGTCCGGCGAGACCCGCTTCGATACCGAACCTGTCGCTGCGGTCGAGCTCTTGAGTGATGCAGAAGAGAGTTTCCGAGAGATTGCCCGCACGCAAGGAGTCGAATTAAAGATCGTTGACGATTCCGTGGAGTCCTTGCCCCAGGTGCTCGCAGACCGCGAGGCGATCCATCAGGTGTTCTCGAACCTGATCGATAATGCGATGAAATATGGCCGCGCCGGTGGACGCATCGAACTGGGAGCCCGCGCCGCCGAACGCGGCATCGAATTCTATGTTCGCGATTACGGTGCGGGAATCTCCTCCGAGCACTTGCCGCGCCTTTTCGAGCGGTTCTACCGCGTCGATAAAGCTCGCTCCCGCGAGTCCGGCGGCACCGGGCTGGGTCTCGCGATCGCCAAGCACATCATGCGCGCCCACGGCGGTTCGATCCGCGCCGAAAGTGAACTCACTCGCGGCAGCACATTTCTGTTCAGCCTGCCCACCGCCTGAGTCGTGCGCGCCACTGGGCGCAGGCTTTCTGTATGATGGACAGCCACGCAAACGCAAATTAACTGCGAGCCAAATCTATGACCGATCAATTCACGCTCGCCGACTCCGCCGCGCATTTGATTCTTTCCCGCACTGCTCTTCGCCCGAAGGTTGGTCTCGTCCTTGGCTCCGGGCTCGGCGCCTTCGCCGACTCGCTCTCTGACGCCACTCGCGTTCCTTATGCCGAAATTCCCTCATTCCCGCAATCCACGGCCATCGGTCACGCGGGGCGCATGGTAGTCGGCAATGCCGGGGACATTCCGGTCGCGGCCATGCAGGGCCGCGTCCATCTATACGAGGGATACACCGCGCAGGAAGTGACTTTTCCAATTCGAGTATTTGCGCGCATGGGAATTCGCTCCGTCATCCTCACCAACGCCGCCGGAGGCATCAACCTCGGGTACTCGCAGGGAGCACTGGTGCTCATCCGCGATCACATCAACCTGCAGGGAACGAATCCTCTGGTCGGTCCGAATGACGACCGCTTTGGCGTTCGCTTCCCCGATATGACGCACGCTTACTCGCGAATGTTTCGCACGATCGCCCAGGAACACGCCGCGAAGATCAACATCAATCTTTACGAAGGTGTGTATGCGGCGTTGCTGGGCCCAAGCTACGAAACGCCAACGGAGATCGAATACTTGCGCCGCATCGGGGCCGATCTCGTTGGCATGTCGACCGTGGCGGAAGTTATTGCGGCAAGACACATGGGATTAAATGTTCTCGCCATCTCCTGCGTTACCAACATGGCGGCAGGAATTCTCGACCAGCCCCTCTCCCACGCCGAAGTCATGGAAACAGGAGAGCGCGTGAAAAGCACGTTCGAAGCGCTATTGCGAGCGGTACTCCCACACATTGCCAGTCAATCTGTAGAGACGTAACTTGCTACGTTTCTTTTCGGGACCAATCGCAGCCCGCGGAATCTCGAACTCTTTCCGCGGCCGTGCTGGCGATTCTCCCATCCGCTAACAGCTATAATGCAGTCGAACTCATTTTCCTGGAGGCACTTATGTCGCAAGCGGTCCCCGACAAATACAAAGATCTTTTCCAGAAGCGCGCTTTTGCCAGCCTGGGCACACTGATGCCGGACGGCCGTCCGCAAGTCACTCCCGTATGGGTCGATTTCGATGGCGAGCACGTCATCTTCAATTCTGCCCGGGGAAGGCAGAAAGACCGCAATGTGCGCCGCGATCCGCGTGTTTCGCTGGCCATCATCGATCCGGAAAATCCGTACCGCTATCTTGAAATCCGCGGCCGCGTCGTCGAAATCACCGAGGAAGGCGCCGGCGAGCACATCAACAAGATGGCGAAAAAATATCTCGGCGTTGATAAATATCCCTACGCGCAACCCAACGAGGTCCGCGTGATCTATAAGATCAAGCCCGAACACACGACCGTCATGGGATAAGTAGCGCCGGCGTCCTCGCCGGCTGTCGCGCGGGCACCTTGCCCGCGCGAGATCCCACAAGAGGAGACATCACTCCATCCGCTCCTACAACCTCTGCTTCCTCGGCTTCGGCAACGTCAACCGCACGCTCGTTCGGCTACTGACTGATCGCGCGCAGGAATTGCGCGATCGCTACGGAATTACATTCCAAGTGACCGGCATTGCATCGCGCCGCCTGGGATGGATTGCCAACCCCGAAGGATTCGAGTCCGCGGCCTTGTTTTCTTCGGAGATACAAGATCTGAAGTCCCAATCAGTCGAACAGAGCGACGTCCGCCAATGGCTCGCCGTCGCAAATGCCGACGTTCTCTTCGAAGCGACTTCGCTCAATGTACAAGATGGGCGGCCCGCCATCGAACACATCCGCGCCGCCCTCGAGCACGGAGCCCACGCCATCACCGCGAATAAAGGCCCGATCGTTCACGCCTACCGCGAACTTCGGCACCTCGCCGCCAGCAAAGGCAGACGATTTCTCTTCGAATCAACCGTCATGGACGGCGTCCCGATCTTCTCTTTCTTTGACCAGCTTCCCGCGATTCACCTGCAAGGCTTCCATGGAATTCTGAACTCCACGACCAACGTTATCCTCAGTCACATGGAAGAAGGTCTGAGCTTCGATGAAGCATTGAAGAAGGCGCAAGAACTCGGCATTGCCGAAACCGACGCCACTCATGACATCGACGGATGGGACGCCGCCGTTAAGACCGCCGCGTTGATCACCGTGCTGATGGACGTGCCTATTCGCCTGGATCAAATTGCGCGCGAAGGCATTCGAGACCTGACTCACAGCGCAATCCGCAACGCCAAGCGCGATGGCTGGCCCCTCAAGCTAGTCTGCCGCGCCCGCCGCACTGCCAACGGAGTCGAAGCCAGCGTGGGCCCGGAGAAAGTCCGCACTAGCGAGCCGATGGCCCGCATCAACGGCACGTCCTCCTATGTCTATTTCGAAACCGATATTTTCCCTGGCCTCGCGATCACGGAAGAAAATCCCGGTCTGTACGCGACAGCGTATGGCCTGCTCGCGGATTTCGTGCGGGCCGTGAAGTAATGTGGCCACGGACGCATTCGTCCGGGGCTGCTTGCAACGTGATAAAAATAACGTGATGCCAACTGCTGAAAAAAGTGCTCAAGCTCTGGACCTCACCCATGTCCGCTCGCAGTTCCCGTCGCTCCACCAAACCGTCAACGGCCATCCCGCCGCATTTCTTGACGGCCCAGGTGGAACGCAAGTCCCGCAGCGCGTCATCGACGCCATCAGCAACTACCTGCGCCGCGACAATGCCAACACCGGCGGAGCCTACTCCACCAGCCGCCACACCGACGCGATGATTGCCGAGGCCCGCGGGGCCATGGCCGACTTTTTTCACAGCGGCGCCGACGAAGTCGTCTTCGGACCCAACATGACGACCCTGACCTTCGCCATGTCCCGCGCCATCGGCCGCGAACTCAAGCCCGGAGACGAAATCGTCGTCACGCGCCTCGATCACGACGCTAACGTTTCGCCCTGGATCGCGATGGCCGAGGATCGAGGAGTGACCGTTCGCTGGGCCGAGATTCACGATGCCGACTGTACCCTCGACATGGCCGACCTCGCCTCGAAGATCAATGCGAAGACGAAACTTGTCGCCGCCGGATACGCCTCCAACGCTGTCGGCACCATCAATCCCGTCAAAGAAATCGTGCAACTGGCGCACAAAGCCGGAGCCCTCGCTTACATCGACGCGGTTCACTATGGTCCGCATGGGTTGATCGATGTCGCCGCGCTCGACTGCGACTTTCTCGCCTGCTCGACCTACAAATTTTTCGGTCCGCACATGGGCGTACTCTACGGCAAGCGCGAGCATCTCAAACGCTTTCGTCCGTACAAAGTTCGTCCGAACACGAATGCGATTCCCAATTGTTGGGAGTGGGGCACGCTCAATCATGAATGCATTGCGGGAATCACGGAGTGCGTGGAATACATTGCCGACCTCGGCCGCCGCGCGCATTCCGAAAAAGGGGTGCCCCACCCAACGCGCGGTGCGTTGTGTGGGAATGACATAACCCGCCGCGCCGCGATCGAAGCCGCCTATGCCGCCATTCACGAGCATGAGCGCGCTCTAACCGAACGCCTGATCGCGGGCCTGCAGAAAATTCGCGACGCAAAAATCTATGGCATCGCCGACCCAGCGCGATTCAACGAGCGCTGCGGCACGCTCGCCGTTAGAGTCGATGGCCACACGCCGCTCGAGCTTTCAACAAAGCTAGGCGACCGCGGATTCTTCACCTGGGACGGCAACTACTACGCGCTTAACTTGACCGAACATCTCGGCGTGGAAAAATCCGGCGGCTTCTTGCGGATTGGGCTGGTGCATTACAACACCGCCGAAGAAGTTGATCGCCTGCTGGCAGCCCTCGGCGAAATCGCGGGACCCTAGCACGCAATTCGGCTCCGCGCCGACACGCAA
>Ga0335074_10014913_pt1 | contig 10905 bp, 8 predicted proteins | sample Lox_Sample_23_FD_206715 | JGI IMG/M metagenome (GOLD analysis project Ga0335074, IMG submission 206715) | Soil microbial communities from Loxahatchee National Wildlife Refuge, Florida, United States - Lox_Sample_2.3 | ecosystem: Environmental > Terrestrial > Soil > Wetlands | place: USA: Florida... | reverse complement strand
ATTATCAGCATTGCCGTGGCCGCCTGTCATCTGGTCCCGCAGGGCGGCATGGCCGAGCGCTGCGCCGATCTGATGATCGCCGCCTACCCCGGCGCCGATATCGACATCACCAAGCGCGAAGCAGCGGCCACCAGCCTGACCACGATCGTCGCCCAGGTCGAAGGCGACCGCACCAATCTTCCGCCGCACCCGGCAATCGCCCGCCATCTGGCGATCGAATGCAAGTTCGACAACAATATTCTTACCGGCTTTCGCTGGACCGCCGGGCCGAACTGATCGATCGCGCTTGGGGCTGGCACCGCGGCCCTACTCCCGTCCATACTTGCGCGATCAGGAGAACCGGCAAATGGGGAACCGCATGGATCTGGGTTCGGCCGATGGCAGCGACAGACCGCAGCACAACCGGCTGCAGCGCGAGGGCCGGCCGCTGGGGCGACGTGATGCACTCACCGCCCCGGTAATACAGTTCCACGCCACCTCGCCGGTTGCGTGCCCCTATATGGCCGGCCGCGCCGAGCGCAAACTGATCGTCGATCTCGACGGCACCGGCGCAGCTTTCGTCTATGACGATTTGTCGCGGGCCGGGTTTCGCCGCAGCCATCGTTTCGCCTATCGCCCGGCTTGCCGCGGCTGCGCTGCCTGTGTGCCGGTCCGCATCGCGGTCAAACGTTTCGACGATTGTCGATGGACGCGCCGCGTCCGCAATGCCAATCGCGATTTGTCCGCCCGCCTCGTCGCACCGCGAGCCACGGCAGAGCAGTTCGAGCTGTTTTGGGCGTACCAGCAGTTCCGCCACGGCGACAGCGAAATGGCGACGATGAGCTATTGCGATTTCCGGAGCATGATCGAGGAGTCGCCGGTGCACACCGAGATTGCCGAATTCCGCGACAAAACCGGGCGCCTGCTCGCGGCTTCGCTGATCGACCTGCTCGATGACGGCATTTCCGCGGTCTACAGCTTTTTCGATCCCCATCAGCGCCGGCGCAGCCTCGGCAGCTGGAGCATCCTGTGGCTGGTCGACCAGTGCCGGCGCCAGCGCGAACCCTATCTGTATCTCGGCTACTGGATCGCCGACAGCCCAAAGATGGCGTACAAGGCGCGGTTTCCGGCACTCGAACGGTTGACTGTCGCGGGCTGGACCGAAATGCCGTCTCCGATAGCCCGCCGCTGACGCGATGGCAATCGGCATTCTCGACTCGGCGATCTTCGCCGACATGTTTGGCACCGCGGCAATGCGCGCGGTGTTTGGCGATTACGCCTTTCTCGCCCGCTGCGCCGAGGTCGAGGCCGCACTGGCGCGGGCGCAGGCGCGGCTCGGCATGATACCGGCCGAGGCGGCAACGGCGATTTCGCATGCCGTCACGGCGATTGTCGAACATCCCGAAACCCTCGACCTCGTTCGGCTAAAGCGCGAAACCGAGAATGTCGGGTATCCGATCCTGCCGCTCGTTCGCCAGATCGCGGATCGGGCGGGCGAGGCCGGGCGGTGGCTGCACTGGGGTGCGACGACCCAGGACATCATGGACACCGCTGTTGTCTTGCAGATCCGCGCCGGGCTCGTCCTGCTCGAAGCCGATCTCGCTGCGGTGTGCGGTCATCTGGCCGATCTCGCGCGGCGCCATCGCGACACGGCGATGGCCGGGCGCACTCATCTGCAGCACGCTTTGCCGATCACCTTCGGCTACAAGGCGGCGATCTGGCTCTCGGCGCTGGACCGCCACGCCGAGCGGCTCAGCCAGCTCAAGCCGCGGGTTTTGGTGGCGCAGTTCGGCGGTGCCGCCGGCACTCTCGCCTCGCTTGGCGAGGGTGAAGACGTGGTCAAAAGCCGCAGCGAACTGGCGCGCGAACTCGGCCTCGGCGATCCCCCGATCACCTGGCACGTGACCCGCGACGGCATAGTCGAGACGGTGCAGGCTTTGGCCCTGCTCGCCGGCAGTCTCGGCAAGATCGCCTATGATGTCATGTTGATGTCGGCCACCGAGTTTGGCGAGGCGGCGGAGCCGTTTGTTACCGGCCGCGGTTCCAGCTCCACGATGCCGCAAAAGCGCAACCCGATCTCGTGCGAGTTGATCATCGCCGCCGCCAAGGTGTTGCGGCAGCAGGCGGGGCTCGTCCTCGATGCGATGATCGCCGATTTCGAGCGCGCCACCGGGCCGTGGCATGTCGAATGGGTGGCGGTGCCTGAAGCCTTTGGCTATGCCGCCGGTGCGTTGCACCAATCGCGGTTTCTGGTCGGCGGTCTGATTGTCGACCCGGCGCGCATGGGCAGGAATCTCGGGATGACCCACGGGCTGATCGTCGCCGAGGCGGTGATGATGGGGCTCGCCCCCTATATCGGCCGCAATGAGGCCCACGACCTGGTGTACGATGCCTGCCGCGCGGCGATTGAGGGCGATCGAGCGCTGGTTGACATATTGCTCGAAACGCCCGCGGTCACCGGCCCGCTCGGACCCGACAAGCTGCGGGCTTTGACCGATCCCGCCAACTATCTCGGCGCCGCTCCGGCCATGGTCGAGCGCGTTCTCGCACGCCGCTGAGCTGCTTTTCGGTCACCGCCTTGCGCTACTGCGGCTTGACGATCGCGGCGCAGACAGCCTAAACAGCGAGTTCTGCACTATTCATAAGTGCAGCAGCTTAGGGAGATGGCAGATGGCGCGAATCCGGCATATCGCACTCGTGACCGACGATCCCGCAAAGACCGCCGAATTCTACAAGGAGCATTTCGGCTTGACCGAACTGTATCGCCGGCCCGGCAACACTGGCGAAAAAGGTGTGTGGCTCAGCGACGGCTATATTTACTTTGCTATTCTTAAGTATGGCGAGCCTGGCGCCCCCAAGCTGGGCCTGGGACAGACCTCAGACATCCGGGGCATTCACCATATCGGCTTTTATGTCGACGACGAGCAGGCAACCGCCAAGGAACTCGAAGCCGCGAATTTCAAACCGGTTCCGATCCCGAAAACCGAACGGGCCGAAACGACCCCGATGGGCGATGCGGTCAACTTGAAATATCTCGGTCCCGACGACGTCCAGATCGATATTCGCAGCCGCGGCTGGAACGAAGCGATCAGCTTTGCAATGCCGCGTCTCGACCTGGCCCCGGTCGCCGAAGAAGATGCCCGGTAATTACTGAGCCAAGATCCGTCGAGCGGTTTGTGCCGCTCGGCGGGTCGTCGATGACGAGGACAGGGTCATCGACGCCCGGCCGCGTCAGGCGGCACCGTCGTCGACCTCCCGGCCTCGCGCCCATACTTCTTGATAGAGAGCAAAATAGTTGCGCGCCGCCGCATCCCAGGAAAAATCACGCGTCATGGCGCACCGGATCATACGCAGCCAAATGCCCGGCTGCCGCAACAGTTCGGCAGCACGGCCGACCGCATCGAGCAATGCGGCTGGGGTGAGCCCGTCAAAGGCAAAACCGGTGGCGGACCCATCGGCCAGATTGACCGCCGAGGCGTCGACAACTGTGTCGGCGAGCCCGCCGACACGGCGCACCAACGGCAAGGCGCCATACCGCAACGCGTAAAGCTGCGTCAACCCGCAGGGCTCGTAGCGCGACGGTACCAGAACCACATCGGCACCGGCGACGATCAGGTGGGCCAACGCCTCATCATAACCGATTTCGGCCGCCACCCTCTCGCTGTCGACGCGCGCTGCGGCAGCAAAGCCCTGTTCGAGATCGGCATCGCCCGAACCTAACAAGGCGAGTTGTCCGCCACGCGCCAGCAAGTCCGGCATCGCGGCAAGCAACAGGTCCAGGCCCTTTTGCCAGGTCAGGCGGCTCACCACCCCGTAAAGCGGCGCGTATTGGGTCGCCTCCAAGCCCAAGCGGCGGCGGAGCGCCGCCTTGGCCACCGCCTTGCCCGCCGGCGCGTCATCGACGCCATAGGGTCGAGGCAGGACCCGATCATGGCGCGGGTCCCAAATCCGCGGGTCGACACCATTCAAAATCCCGGTCAACTGCGCCGCCCGGCTGCGCAATAACCCGTCCAATCCCCAGCCAAAATCGGGAGTCTGGATTTCGCGGGCGTAGGTCGGGCTTACCGTCGTCAGATGATCTGCAAAAAACATCCCGGCTTTGAGAAACGATACCTGACCATAAAATTCGACGCCATTGACGGAGAAGAATTCAGCGGGCAATCCCAACTCCGCAAATACCGTCGCCGAAAAAGTGCCGCGATAGGCGAGGTTGTGGATGGTCAGAACGGTTGGTACCCGTCCGCGGGCGGGAGGCGATGCCGCGAGGTAGGCGGGTGCTAGCCCGCCATGCCAGTCATGGCAGTGCAGGATATCAGGCCGCCAGACCGGGTCCGCGCCACGCGCCAGCGCCGCCGCGACCCAGCTGAACAACCCGAACCGCCGATGATTATCCGGCCAGTCGCTGCCATCGGGTGCGGCGTACGGGTTGCCCGGCCGGTCATAAAACGGCGGGTAATCGACCAGGTAAGCATACTGATCGGTTCCGGACAGCCGGGCCGACGCAATTCTGACCCGTTCGCCGGCAAACGGCGTCCTCAATCGGACGACATCTGTGATTTCCGCAAACCCATCGAGAAAACCGGAGAACCCGGGCAACAGCAGCCGCGTGTCGATACCGAGCCCGGCCAAGGCTGGCGGCAGCGCTGCGGCGACATCACCGAGCCCGCCCGATTTGACCCAGGGATAGAGTTCGGCTGTGACGTGCAGGACCCGCATCACCGGGCGGTATGCCATCCCCGAAATGATTGCGCAAAGACAATCCGGCACCGCGGATCGGTATTCGCGCTGCCGCTTTGTCTCCGCTTTAGCTCAGCCGGCAATGGCCAGAGCCGGCGGATCCGGGGCATCGACGGCGGTATCTGTCGTCTCGGCAACGACGTCCTCGATGACGACTCGGGAAGCCGGCAGCCCGACGACAACGTTTGTCCCTCGTCCCTTTTCGCTGTTGATCCGCAATGATCCGCCGTGCAACTCGGTCAATCGTCGCGCGATCGGCAGCCCGAGCCCGGTTCCCTCGCGACGGCGGGACAGCCCGCCATCGACTTGACCAAACGGCTGGAGCGCGATCTCGATCTCTGCCGCGGTCATGCCGACACCGGTGTCTGCCACCTCGAATTCAAGACCACCCGCAGCCGGGCAGCGGACGGTCAGGACCACAGTCCCGCCGGGTTCGGTGAATTTGACCGCGTTGCCCAGAAGGTTGAGCAGTATCTGTCGCAGCCGGCTCTCGTCAGCCACAACCGGCGACACTCGGCCCTCGATTTGAGCCCGCAGGGTGAGCCCGGCTGTTGTCGCCCGATCTCTGATCAACGCGCCGCAGGCATCGGCGAGGCGACGCGGATCGAGCCCCCGATCCTCTTCCAATTCAAGCCTGCCGGCATCGATTCTGGCGAGGTCGAGGACCTCGTTGATGATGTCGAGCAGATGCGCGCCGCTGTCGCGGATGTAACCGATATATTCCTGCTGACGTCGATCGAGCGGCCCCGCCGAACCGCTCGCCAGCATTTCTGCAAAGCCAAGGATCGCATTGAGCGGGGTACGCAGTTCGTGGCTCATATTCGCGAGAAATTGCGATTTCGCGAGGTTCGCCGCCTCGGCCTGGAATTTCGCCTCGCGCAGAGCTTGCTCCGCCCGAACCTCGACACTGACATCGCGGGCGGTTCCGCGATATCCCACGAACTGGCCTGAGGCATCAAAGATCGGTCGGCCGCTGATTGAAACCGTCTGCTCCGGCTGGTCGCCAACTTGTCTCGTATATTGGAAATCGCGAAACGGCTTGTGCTGTTCCAGCAGCGCCTTGTGCTCGCGCCATTTGTCGCCGTCGCAATCGGCGGCGGATGCCAGTTCCCAGCGCGCGCGTCCAAGGCGAGTGGCCGGATCTTGCCCGAAAAAGCGGATGTGATCGGAAAGATAGCTGAACCGGTGATCGCGATCGGTTTCCCAATACCAGTCCGATCCGATTTCGGCAAAGTCGCGTAGCCGGGTCTCGCTCTGACGCCGCGCCGCCTCCGCTTTCTCACATTGTTGCGAGCGCTCGATCAACCCTTGAGAGGCGATCGCCATCGCACGTACGACATCATCAATTTCGCTGATCCCGCAGCGGATCTCTTGTGGCATCCGGCCCTTGCTCAAGGCTTGTGCGGCATTCGCGACAGCGCGCGTCGAGTGGATCAAACGGCCGGCCGCCACCAACGCCACGCAACCGCCAAGTATGCGCATTCCAAAACCGAGCAGGGCGAGCTCACCAAGGCCGTTCGGCTGATGCCGCTGGTTCATCAGTTGCGTCACAATCGCCGGGGCAAGACCGATCGTCGGCAAGATCGGTGCGCCGATCATGATCATCAGCAACGTGCGGAGCGAGATGCGCGAAATTGTTGGACGCAGCATTGCCGGACGCCTCCCGTCCGGCAGCAAAGGACCAATTCACTAATTTTTTATTAGCGCCGGCGGCGACCCGAGCCCGCCGGCAGATCAACTCGACGTCTCGCACCCATCCCGGTCGGCCACCCCCGTTGCCTGCCGAGGCCGTCGCGACCGCTGCGCGTCAGTTTTTGCTGCGGTCGACGAGCCGGTTTTCGCTGATCCACGGCATCATCGCGCGCAGTCGCTCGCCAACCTCCTCGATCGGATGCGCCGCGGCGCGGCGGCGCAATGCCTTGAAGCTCGCCTGGCCGGCGGTGTTTTCGAGCACCCATTCGCGCGCGAAACGGCCGGATTGGATATCGCTCAGAATTTTTTTCATCTCGGCACGGACATGCTCGTCAATGACCCGCGGGCCGCGCGTGTAATCGCCGTATTCGGCCGTGTTGGACACCGAATAGCGCATATTGGCGATGCCGCCTTCATAGATCAGGTCGACGATCAGCTTGACCTCGTGGCAGCACTCGAAATAGGCCATTTCGGGCGCATAACCGGCTTCGACCAGGGTCTCGAACCCGGCGAGGATCAGCGAGGTCAACCCGCCGCACAGCACCGACTGCTCGCCAAAGAGATCGGTCTCGCATTCTTCTCGGAATGTCGTCTCGATGACCCCGGCACGGCCGCCGCCGATTGCCGAGGCATAGGAGAGAGCGATTTCGACCGCATTGCCCGACGGATTCTGCTCGACCGCCAACAGGCACGGCACGCCGCCGCCGCGCAGATATTCCGAGCGGACGGTATGACCCGGCCCCTTGGGTGCAATCATGAACACGTCCATATCCGGCCGCGGTTCGATCAGGCGAAAGTGGATGCTGAGCCCGTGCGCCACCGCGAGGGCGGTGCCAGCGCGCATGTTGTCGCGCAGATCGGACGCGTAAAGCTGCGCCTGCAACTCGTCGGGGGCGAGCACCATGACGATGTCGGCCCATTTGGCGGCTTCCGCGTTGGTCATGACCTTGAGGCCGGCATTCTCGGCCTTCTGCGCCGAGGCCGAACCCGGGCGCAACGCGACGACGATGTCCTTGACCCCGCTGTCGCGCAGATTGTTGGCATGGGCATGACCCTGGCTGCCATAACCGATGACCGCGACTTTTTTCGACTTGATCAGGTTCACATCCGCATCGCGGTCGTAATACACCCTCATTTCGTCCTCCTTTACGCCCGGGCGAGCCCTGTGGGGCGCCGCCCCTCACCCTCCCGCCGCGCGAGTGTCTCCCCCTCCCCGCCTGCGGGAAGAGCCTTAGGGGTGCGGGGCTGCTTTGGCTGCAACTACAAGCTCGCCGCACCCCGCGAAATCGCGACCGAACCGGTGCGCGAGATCTCCACCAGACCCAGCGGCTCCATCAGCGCGATAAAGGCGTTCAGTTTCTCGGCCGAGCCGGTTAACTCGAAGACAAAGCTTCCAATCGTCGAATCAACCACCCGCGCCCGAAAGATGTCGGCAAGGCGCAGCGCCTCGATGCGCACTTCACCTTGGCCCGCGACCTTGATCAGCATCATCTCGCGCTCGACGAACGGCCCCTCATCGGTCAGGTCAAGAACCTTGTGAACCGGCACCAGACGCGAGAGCTGTGCCTTGATCTGTTCGATGATCATCCGCGTGCCGGTGGTTACGATCGTGATCCGCGACAGGCTGTTGCGGCGATCGACCTCGGCCACGGTCAGACTTTCGATATTGTAACCGCGCCCGGAAAACAGCCCGACCACGCGCGCCAGGATGCCCGGTTCGTTATCGACAAGGACGGCGATCGCGTGCCGTTCGAGGCCGTCCATGCCAGCACCCATCATCACCGCCCGCTCAGACGAGCACCATACCTTCTTCCGAGACCGGCCGTTCGGCTTCGTCCTGGGGCCCGAGCAGCATCTCGTTATGCGCCGCCCCCGACGGGATCATCGGAAAGCAATTCTCTTTCGGGTCGACGGCGACGTCGAGGATCACCGCCCCTGGCGTCGTCAGCATCCAGCGGATCGCGTCATCGATCTCGGCCGCGGTCTCGACCCGCCGGCCATTGGCGCCAAACGCTTCGGCCAGCTTGACAAAATCCGGGAGCGCCGCGGTGTAGCTCTCGGAATAGCGGCCGCCATGCAGCAATTCCTGCCACTGACGCACCATCCCCATGTATTGATTGTTCAGAATGAAGATTTTCACCGGCAACCGATACTGCGAGGCCGTCGACATCTCCTGAATATTCATCAAGATCGAGGCTTCGCCGGCGATATCGACGACCAGCGCATCGGGATGAGCGATCTGCACGCCGATCGCCGCGGGCAGCCCGTAGCCCATCGTACCCAGTCCGCCAGAAGTCATCCAGTGATGCGGCTTGTCGAACTTGAAGAACTGCGCCGCCCACATCTGGTGCTGACCGACCTCGGTCGTGACATAGACGTCACGCTCGCGGGTCAGCGCGAACAGCCGCTCGATCGCATATTGCGGCTTGATGACGCCGCGGCCGCTTCTGTCATAGCGCAGACAGTCGCGCGCCCGCCATTCCTCGATGCGCCGCCACCATCCGTTGCGGTCTTGCGCCGGCTTGCCGCGCGGCCAGGCCGCCAGCAGCGCCGACACCGCCTGGCCGACATCGCCGACAATCGGAAGATCGACGCGTACATTCTTGTTGATCGAAGACGGGTCGATGTCGATGTGGATCTTCTTGGAGCCCGGCGAAAAGGCGTTGAGCCGGCCGGTCACCCGGTCGTCAAAGCGCGCCCCGACCGCGATCAACAGGTCGCAATCATGCATCGCCAGATTCGCCTCGTAGGTACCGTGCATGCCGACCATGCCGAGAAAGTGCGGGTCCCCGGCGGGGAAGGCGCCAAGACCCATCAGAGTCAAAGTGCAGGGAGCATCACACAGCCGTACCAGCTCGGTAAAACCGGCGCAGGCCTCGGTCCCTGAGTTGATCAACCCCCCGCCGCCATAAAACAATGGCCGTTTGGCGGCCGCGATCATGTCGATGGCCTGGGCGATGCGCGCCGCTTCCGGGATGGTTTGCGGGCGATAGCTCTTGTGACGCGCGTCCTCGGGCCGGCTGTAGGGACCGGGTGCGAACAACACGTCCTTTGGCAGATCGATCACGACCGGCCCCGGGCGGCCGCTTTTCGCCACATAAAACGCCTCATGGATCATCCGTGAAAGATCGCGGACATCCTTGACGAGATAGTTGTGTTTGGTGCACGGGCGGGTGATCCCGGTGGTATCCGCCTCCTGAAAAGCGTCGTTGCCGATCAGGTGCGTAGGCACCTGCCCGGTCAGACACACGATCGGCACCGAATCCATCAGCGCGTCGGTGAGCCCGGTCACCGCATTGGTCGCACCGGGGCCGCTGGTCACCAGCACGACCCCGACCCGACCGGTCGAGCGGGCATACCCCTCGGCGGCGTGCACCGCGCCACCCTCTTGCCGCACGAGGATGTGGCGCAGCGCGTTCTGCTTGAAAAGAGCATCGTAAATCGGCAGCACGGCGCCGCCGGGATAGCCGAAAACGACATCGACGCCCTGGTCGACGAGCGCTCTGATGACGATCTCCGCTCCACTGATCGGCTCGGCCGACATGACCTGCTCCATGAATGCTGTACGGAATTTTCGCCTCGCGCGGCCCATCAGGGCTGCCGAAGGCCGCGCAACCTAGTCGGCTATCCCCCAGGGGTCAATAAAAACTCGTCAATAAACTGACGTGAGCGGCGCAACAAACTTTCCGAAAATTGCTCGTCAACCACCAGGTCAGGGTCCGCCTGGTGGCGAAACCAGGTCGTCTGCCGTTTCGCATAGCGGCGGGTTGCGCGCTGGGCCGCGGCGGTGGCCTCGGCAAGGGTCATCTCGCCGCACAGGTGACGGAAGAGTTCAGGCAATCCGACCGCTTTCATCGCCGGCAAGGCGGGATCGAGCCGGCGCGCCGCGAGCGCCTGCGCCTCGGCCAGGGCGCCGTTTTCAAGCATCGCCAGAAAGCGCGCATTGCCGGCGGCGTACAGCGTCTCGCGCGGCGGCATTATCAGGATCGTCGCAAAGCGGTAATCCGTTGCGGGATGCGGCCGCAGGCGCCATTCCCCGATCGGAACGCCGGTGGCGCACACGACAGCATAAGCGCGCACCAGGCGCAGGGTATCGCCGGCGGGAAGCCGCCCGGCCGAAACCGGATCGAGCGTCGCGAGCCGCTCGCGAAATCTCGCACCACCGAGGGTCCGATGAAGCTCTGCGGCCTCTTCACGCATCCCCTCGGGGATGTCGGGAAAGGGTGCGAGCCCGTGGCGCAGTGCCCGTAGATAGAGCCCGGTGCCACCGACGATGATCGGCAGCCTCCCGGATCTGGTCGCGGCCGCAATTTCGGCGAGCGCCAGCACCCGCCAACTGCCGGCGGAGCCGCGCTCGGCCGCGTCGAGAAGGCCGTAGAGCCGGTGCGGCGCCCGCCCCCGTGCTTCGGCATTGGGGCGCGCCGTTAGGATTTCGAGGTCGCGGTAGCATTGGAGCGCGTCGGCATTGATTACGGTCCCGCCCATCGTTTCGGCGAG
>Ga0335074_10014911_pt1 | contig 10906 bp, 7 predicted proteins | sample Lox_Sample_23_FD_206715 | JGI IMG/M metagenome (GOLD analysis project Ga0335074, IMG submission 206715) | Soil microbial communities from Loxahatchee National Wildlife Refuge, Florida, United States - Lox_Sample_2.3 | ecosystem: Environmental > Terrestrial > Soil > Wetlands | place: USA: Florida... | reverse complement strand
CTCCGCAGCCGGGGCTGCGTCGTCCTGGACCCGGCCGCCGGCCGGCTGACCGGGGCCGACAGCGGCGCCGGGCGGCTGCCGGAGCCGGCCGAGCTGTTCGCAGTCGCCCAGCGGGTGCTGGCCAGGAGCGCGGTCGTGCCGGACCTGGCCGGGCGCGCCGTGCTGCTGTCGGCCGGGGGCACCAGGGAGGAGCTCGATCCGGTCCGCTATCTCGGCAACTGGTCGTCCGGGAAGCAGGGGTACGCCCTCGCCCGGAGCGCAGCGAGCCGCGGCGCCACTGTCACGCTGGTGGCGGCCAATGCCGAGCTACCCGATCCGGCTGGCGTGCGAGTGATCCGGGTCCGGTCCGCGCTCGAGCTGCGCGCGGCCATGCTTGCTGAGGCCCCGGCTGCGGACGCGATCGTGATGGCAGCTGCCGTGGCCGACTTCCGGCCCGCCGCCCGGAGCGATTCCAAGATCAAGAAGACGGGTGCCGCGCCCGACCCGATCGCGCTCACCGAGAATCCCGACATCCTTCGCGAGCTGGTCGCGGCACGGCAGCGACCTGGCCAGCTGATCGTGGGCTTCGCCGCCGAGACCGGGGATGTGCTGGCTAACGGCCGTGCCAAGCTGGCGCGGAAGGGCTGCGACCTGCTGGTCGTGAACCAGGTCGGGAACGGGCTCGCCTTCGGGACTGCCGACAACGAGGCCACGGTTCTCGGCGCTGACGGGACCGAGGTCAAGCTGCCCCGCGCGAGCAAGGACGAGATCGCCGACGGGATCTGGGACGCGGTCGCGAGCCGCCTGAATCACTAGCAAGCGGCACATATCGCCGGCCGGATCAGATCACGAGCACGAGCACCTGTATCACGGGAACGATCAGCCGTGTCACTAGTAGGCCAGCGCACTGCCGCCACGCCTCCTTAGCCCTAACCTGTACACTTCGGCGAGGATCCGGAGCGAATCCGCTGCGCTGTGGTTTACCAGCAGAATCCGAGCAGAAGAAAAGGTGTCTAGTGGCTCGTCGTCTTTTCACGTCCGAGTCGGTGACCGAGGGGCATCCCGACAAGATGGCGGACCAGATCAGTGATGCGATTCTGGACGCAATGCTCAAGGGCGATCACCGCAGCCGCGTCGCAGTGGAGACCCTGATCACCACCGGTCAGGTGCACGTAGCCGGCGAGGTGACCACGGACACTTACGTCGACATTCCGGGGATCATCCGCGAGAAGATCCTTGAGATCGGCTACGACTCCTCGGCGAAGGGCTTCGACGGCTCCACCTGCGGGGTGCAGGTCTCGATCGGCTCGCAGTCACCCGACATCGCTCAGGGCGTCGGGGAGGCGGTTGAGCACCGCGAGGGCGAGGGCACGGACGAGCTTGACCGGCAGGGCGCCGGAGACCAGGGGCTCATGTTCGGCTATGCCTGCCGCGACACCCCGGAGCTCATGCCGCTGCCGATCACGCTCGCGCACCGCCTTGCCATGCGCCTAGCCGAGGTGCGGCGCAACGGCGAGGTCCCCTACATCCGCCCGGACGGCAAGACGCAGGTCACCATCGAGTACGCCGGTGACCACGCGGTGCGGCTGGACACGGTGGTCGTCTCCACCCAGCACGCCCCCGCCATCGATCTGGCCGGACTGCTGACGCCCGACATCCGGGACCGCGTGGTCGAGCCGGTGCTGGCCGGGCTGGACCTGGACACGACCGGCTACCGGCTGCTCGTGAACCCGACCGGCCGGTTCGAGATCGGCGGCCCGATGGGCGACGCAGGCCTGACCGGCCGGAAGATCATCATCGACACTTACGGCGGCATGGCCCGGCACGGCGGCGGGGCGTTCTCCGGCAAGGACCCGTCCAAGGTGGACCGCAGTGCTGCCTACGCGATGCGCTGGGTGGCCAAGAACGTGGTGGCGTCCGGCCTGGCCGACCGCTGCGAGGCACAGGTCGCCTACGCCATCGGGAAGGCCAAGCCGGTCGGACTGTTCGTGGAGTGCTTCGGCACCGAGCGTGCGCCGGTCGAGCAGATCCAGGACGCTGTGCTGCAGGTGTTCGACCTCCGTCCGGCGGCCATCATCCGGGATCTGGACCTGCTCCGGCCGATCTACGCGCAGACGGCTGCGTACGGCCACTTCGGCCGCGAGGAGCCTGACTTCGCGTGGGAGCGGACCGATCGCGCCGAGGCGCTGAGGTCCGCTGCGGGTCGCTAGGCAGCCGTGTCCGTCGCTCGGGGCAAGCCAGCCAAGGGCTGCTTGTCCCGATGACTGACGGTAGTTTCCGAATCGGATAATTTGTAGTTATCCAGATGTCGTTGTGATACTGCGGTACCGTCTCTTACCTATACCGAAGCCAATCCGGTTCTGGTCTGGAGATGGATGTCGTCGTCTGATGGGCGCCGGCGCGCGGCAGGCGAGTCAGCCGTCAGGGAGCCCGAGATCGAGACAGCCGCGGCAGGTGCCGCGGACAACGGCAGGGACGGGGTCGTCGTCCAGCAGCACGACCCGTGGTTCGAGCCCGGTCCGAAGCTGCAAGCCGGCAATTCGGGTGACAGCCGCAGCCGGGAGGCCGGCGAGCCCGCCTCCGGCGACGGCATCGATGACGACAGTGGCAGCACGACCGCCCAGTGGTTTCTGCCGGCCGGCCGCGCCGGTCTGTCACCTGACTCCATGACGATGGCGGCGCAGGACGACGACGACGTCAGGCCGGGTTCCGCGTATCAGCGGACCACGACGTCCGGTGAGCCGCCGTGGGCGGGGGAGTCGGCCGGCCCGGCTCCGTCCGCTCCGCCGCCGTGGGAGACCGGACCGTGGCCGGGGCCCCGGAGTTCGCGCCGTGGCAGGTCGTCTGAGCAAGGGCTGCCGGGGGCGGTCCCGGGCCAGGCTGAGGTCGGGCGGAATGGTGCCGGCCGGCCCGCCAGGGACCAGCCCCGGGGCGGTCTGCACTCGCCGAGGGCCATCCTGATAGCGGGCCTGGTTCCGCTCGTGGTACCCGGCCTTGTCCTCGGTGCGCTCGGTCTCGGCAGGTCCGCTGCCGGTGAGCCCACCAGGCGCGCGTCGCTGACGGCGATCTACACCTCGCTGATCTGGGCCGTCATCATCGCCGTGATCGTCGTGGCCAGCAGTTCCGGCGGCTCGGCGGGCAACTGCAGCTATCCCGCTGCGGTTTACCAGGCCTATATCAAGGCGACGGTCAATCTCAGCGGCTCGGCTCCGGCCACGGTCCGGGCCGCCGACCTCAGCGTGGTGGTCAGCAAGGCCAACTCCGCGGCAGCCGCGACCGGGCAGATCCCCGTCCGCAGCGCCCTGTTCGCGCTGGCGGACGACCTTGAACAGGCCAGAAGTGATGTTGTCGCGGGTAAGAGAGTGCCCGCTGTGCTCCGCCAGCGCCTGGCGACCGATGGAACTGCCCTGACCCGGGCCTGCCCGCACTGAGCGCTATCCGGGTCAGACCGTGAAGTGCGGCGCGCTGCGCAGCCTCGGCAGTCGTGCCGCTCTGATAGGACAAGAGAGTGTCGGGTCAGGCGCTGCAAGCACGCACCCAGGGTGAGCGCCGTCCTTCCCGCGATCGCCCAGATCAGAGTAACCACAAGCGGTCAGCTTCGGGCGAGCGGCAGCCGGCTGCTGACCTGCCCGTTGCGAGGGTGGCCGTAGAGATCTCCCTGCCGCACCTGGACCGGCCGTTCGACTACCTGGTGCCGGAGAAGCTGGCCGCTGTGGCCGTGCCGGGGTGCCGGGTTAGGGTGCGCTTCGCGGGTCAGCTCACCGGCGGGTTCGTGCTCGCGCGCCTCGCGGAGAGTGACCATCAGGGTCAGCTGGGCTATCTGGAACGAGTCGTGTCGGCGGAGGTGATCCTCACCCCGGAGATTGCCGGGCTGGTGAGGGCGGTCGCGGACCGTTATGGCGGCACGATGGCTGACGTGCTCCGGCTTGCCATACCGCCGCGGCACGCCACCGCCAGCAAGGCGCCGCCAGCGCCTGCGAGCACGGAGCCGGGCCGGGGGCCTGGTCCCGGCGGGCTGGCCGGCCTGACCGGGTCGTGGCAGCGCTATCCCGACGGGCCGTCCTTCCTGCGGGCGCTGATGGCGGGCCGCAGCCCGCGGGCGGTCTGGTCGGCCCTGCCAGGGCTGACCTGGCCCGGCGAGGTGGCACGGGCGGTGGCTGCCGTGATCAGGTCGGGTCGCGGCGCCCTCGTCGTCGTCCCGGATGCCCGCGATCTGCGGCTCGTCGACGTAGCCCTGGAGAGCGCCCTCGGCCAGGGCCGCCACGTCGTGCTGTCGGCCAGTCTTGGTCCGGCCGAGCGATACCGGCGATGGCTTGCGGTCGCGCGCGGCGAGGTGCGGGTCGCTGCCGGCCCGCGCTCCGCCATGTTCGCCCCGGTGACTGATCTGGGCCTGGTCGTGCTCTGGGACGAGGGCAACGATCTGCACGACGAGCCGCGGGCGCCGTACCCCCATGCCAGGGAGGTGCTGGCGCTGCGAGCCCACCGGGCTCGGAGCGCGGCGCTGATCGGCGGGTTCGCCCGGACCGCCGAAGCCGAGCTGCTCATATCGGGCGGCTGGGCCCGGCCGCTGGCCGCGGAGCGCCTAGTCGTCAGGCAGGTTGCCCCCGCCGTGCAGCCGGCCGGTGCCGAGGCCGAGCTGGCCAGGGACGAGGCGGCCAGGTCTGCGCGCCTCCCCAGCCTCGCGCTGCGGACGGCGCGCGCCGCGCTGGCCGCAGGGCCCGTGCTGTTCCAGGTCCCGCGGCGCGGCTACCTGGCCGCCGTGGCCTGCGAGCGCTGCCACGCGCCCGCGCGCTGCGACTGCGGCGGCCCGGCCGAGCTACCGGGGCCGCAGGCACCGCTGCGCTGCGGATGGTGCGGCTCCGCCATCGGCCGCGGCTGCCTTCGCTGCGGACACGAAGGGCTAAGGGCGCTGGTAACGGGCGCCAGGCGGACCGCCGAGGAGCTTGGCCGGGCGTTCGCCCCGGCGCCGGTCCTGACATCGGGCGGCAGCGAAGTCCTGGATCGGGTCGGACCTGACAGTGCTGTCGTCGTCGCCACGCCCGGAGCTGAGCCGGTCCCTGACGGCGGATATGCCGCCGCCGTGCTGCTGGACGGCTGGGCGCTGCTCGGACTTGCCAGCTTGCGCGCGGCCGAGGAGGCTGTCCGGCGGTGGATGAACGCCGCCGCGATGGTCCGGCCAGCGGCCGAGGGCGGCAGCGTGGTTGTCGTGGCGGACGCCGGGCAGCGCGCCGTGCAGGCCCTGATTCGCTGGGACCCTGCCACGTTCGCCGAGCGCGAACTAGCGGAGCGGGCTGAGCTCAGGTTCCCTCCGGCCGCCCGGATGGCGTCGGTGACCGGACCGCCGGCCGCGGTCGAGTCGCTGATCGCGGCGGCGGAGCTGCCAGCTGGCGCTGAACTGCTCGGGCCGCTGCCCGCGGGCAGTCCCACCGGGCGGGCCAGGCGGTCCGGCGAGGCCAGGCGGCCGCCGGAGGCAGACGGGGAGGAATCGGAACGACTTCGTTACCTGGTCCGGGTGCCCCGGTCAGAGGGAGCCGCGCTGGCGCTGGCGATGCGGGCCGGCCAGGCCGCGCGCAGCGCGGCGAAGGAACCCGGGGTGGTGCGTGTCCAGCTGGACCCGGCTGCGCTGATCTGACTACGCGCTGCTCAGGCCGTAGGGTACTTGGGTGACCAACTCACCGGGCAGCCAGCCGACGCGACCAGCGTCGGGCGATGATCCTGGCGGGCCCCGCCGCCGAAGCCCGAGGATGCCGCCGGTCCGGCTTGCGCCTCGTGACGAGCTAGCCGCGGCGGCACGCGTGGCGCCGCTGCTGCGGGCGGCTCGAGGGCTCAGCGCCTGGGTTGCGGAGCATCCTCGCGTTAGGCAGCGGCAGGTGCTGGACGGAGGCGACGCACACGCGGCGGCGGAGGCGCTGGAACTGACGCCGGACGAGCTGGACGCGGCCTGGCAGATCGTTGCGGCTGCACGCCGGAGCGGCGGCACACGCCAGCCAGTCAGCAGGGCCGCTGACCGGCGTGACGGCCAGGTGCAGCAGCCCGCAGCTGCCGAGCCCGCCGCCCTTCCGCTAGCCGCCGCCAGCGCCGGGGACGTTCTGCAGGAGTGGGACGACGCGCTAGCAGCACTGCTGGCGGCCGATGAACTGGACGGGCTGGCAACCGCCCTGTACACGGTCGGCGCTCCGGTGCGGATCGATGCGCTGTTCGACGCTTACTCCGCCGCGGCGGGCACCATCGGCGCGCCGGAGCAGAACGCGCAGGCGGCAGGCCGTTCTCCCGGATCGGACCAGGCTGCGATGCTGTCTCATGCCCTCGAGACGCTGGCCGACCTCGGCGTGGTGGAGCTCGGCACCGAGGAGAGCACCGGCGGGCTGACCGTGGTGCTGTCGCCGCTTGGCGTCTGGGGGGTTCACCGGCGGCTGCTGGCGCAGGGCTGGCACGTGCCGGTGCTCGGCACCGCCGAGCGCGACGGGGCAGTCGGCCTGCTGATGACGCTGGCGAGCTGTGACGCGGAGGACGGCGAGTCGAAGATCAGCGAATGGCTGACGAGCCGGCCGGAAAGGGACGCGGCCGCGGAGCTGATCGCCGCCGCAGCGGCGGGCAGTCCGGGCCTGCGCGGTGCTGCGTTCGCCGTTCTCGACCGGATCGGCACGGGAGCCGCCGAGGAGATACGTGCCGCCCTGAGTGAGCCGCTGCTGCGGGCGCACGCTGCGGTCTGGCTGCACGAGCACGGCGAGGAGGCGCACCTCGGGCCCGAGGACCGCACCTGGCTGCTGGTTGACCTGGGCGCTGGACTCCTTGAGGAGGCAGATCCGCGCGATGTCGTGGCCGAGCTGCTGCCGCAGGTACCAGCCGAGTCCCAGGCCGAGATCGTCGCCGGGTTGTGGCAGGTACGGCACCCAGCCGTCATTGACCTACTGACGACGCTGAGCGAGCATCACCCGGACCCGAGCGTGGCGAGGGCCGCGCGGAAGGCGGCGTTCAAGGCGCGCTCGCCGGGTGCTGGCGGCGTTGCGCGCGGCTAGGACCTTCGAGCAAGCACTGACTAATAAACTTGATCGCAGTTCTGCGCCACCGCAGCGGTGCCCGTCCCGGCTCGGCCCGTCAGGGCAGGCCCGACCGTGGCGCACAGCAGGCGCGACACAAGCCCGGAGGACGATGTCGTGAGTATCAGGCCGATTCGCTTGTTCGGCGATCCGGTGCTGCGGACCCCAGCCGATCCGGTGACCACCTTCGACGCGGAGCTGCGCAAGCTGGTGGCCGACCTGACCGAGACGATGAAGGACGCACCCGGTCTGGGCCTCGCCGCCCCGCAGATCGGCGTCGGACTGCGCGTCTTCACCTACCACGTCGACGATGTGGTCGGCCACCTGATCAACCCCTCGCTGCAGCTGTCCGATGAGGTAGAGATCGACGAAGAGGGCTGCCTGTCCTTCCCCGGCCTGTCCTATCCGACCAGCCGCGCCTTCGCCACGGTGGCGACCGGCTTCGACATGCACGGTGAGCCGATCACGATCGAGGGCAGTGGCCAGCTGGCCCGGTGTGTCCAGCACGAGACCGACCATCTCGACGGAGTGCTGTTCATCGACCGGCTGGACCCGGCGCAGCGCAAGCTGGCGATGAAGGAGATCCGGGCGTCGGAGTGGTGGGGCGAGCCGGTTCCGCTGGTGAAGGTGTCGCCGCACCCGACCGAGGGCAAGGCCTTCTAGCTCATGCGCGTGGTGTTCGCTGGTACTCCTGCCACTGCGGTGCCGTCGCTGGACGCGCTGCTGAAGTCCGGGCACACGGTCGAGGCGGTGGTCACGAGACCGGATGCCAGGTCCGGCCGCGGGCTCCGGCTCGCGCCCAGTCCGGTGGCCGAGAGGGCGGCTGAAGCGGGCCTCGAGATCCTGCGGCCTGAGCGCCCGTCGAACCCGGATTTCCAGGCCCGGCTGCGGGAGATCGCCCCCGACTGCTGCCCGGTCACCGCGTACGGGGCCCTGATCCCGCAGGCGGCGCTCGACATCCCGGCCCGCGGCTGGGTCAACCTGCACTTCTCCGTGCTGCCGGCCTGGCGAGGGGCGGCCCCAGTCCCGCACGCCCTGCTGCACGGCGACGACGTCACCGGCGCGACGACCTTCCAGATCGTCAGGGAACTCGATGCCGGGCCGGTGTTCGGCGTGCTCACCGAGCCAGTCAGGCCATCTGACACTGCTGGCGACCTGCTCGAGCGGCTCAGCATCGCCGGCGCGGAGCTGCTGGTGGCGACCCTCGACGGGATCGAGTCTGGTGCACTCGAAGCGCGCGACCAGCCATCGGACGGCATCAGCCTGGCACCGAAGCTCACGACCGCGGACGCTCGCGTGGACTGGCACGAGCCCGCGCTCGCTATCGACCGGCGGATCCGGGCCTGTACGCCAGAGCCCGGCGCGTGGACCGAGCTCGACGGCATCCGGGTCAAGCTCTGGCCGGTCCGTCTGGCCGCCGGCAGCGGGCCGGCCGGCAGGGCACCAGCCGGCCGCGCACCGGGCCCGCTCGCGCCTGGCGAGCTCGCCGTCCTCCGGAATCGCGTGCTGGCCGGGACCGGCACAGTGCCGGTGCAGCTCGGCGACGTCCAGGCGCACGGCAAGCGCCGGATGTCCGCTGCCGACTGGGCTCGCGGCCTGCGGTCCGACGGCCGCCCCGCGGTATTCGGCTGACGTGGCCCGGCCGCCCGCCCGTGCCCATGGGCGCAGCACATCCAGGCGCAGCGCCGGGCCGTCTAACGCGGATGTATCCCGCGGCCGGCCGTCGGCCGCCGTCAACCGGGGGGACCCCCCGAAGCCCCCCGCTGACCCGGCGCGGCGGGTGGCGCTGGACCTGCTGCTGGCTGTCGACGGGCGGGACGCATACGCCAACCTGCTGCTGCCAGGTCTGATCGCCAGACGAGGGCTCTCCGGTCGCGACGCTGCGCTGGCCACAGAGCTGAGCTACGGCGCCCTGCGCGGGCAGGGCACGTACGACGCAGTGCTGGCCGTCTGCTCGGACCGCGCGCTCGGCTCGCTCGACCCGGTCGTGCGCGCAGTGCTGCGGCTCGGCGCGCATCAGCTTCTGAGCACCAGAATCCAGCCGCACGCTGCCGTCGCCACGTCGGTCAACCTGGTCAAGGAAGCGGCCGGGCAGCGGCCGGCCGGGTTCGTGAACGCCGTGCTGCGCAGGGTCGCCGGCCGCGATCTCGACGGCTGGCTGGCAATCGCGGCGCCGCCGCCGGATGCTGATCCGGCCGGTCATCTCGCCGTCCGGTTCAGCCACCCGCGGTGGATGGTCGAGGCGTTCGCCGCGGCGCTTGGCGAGCAGTCACCCGGCGGCCACCTGCCGCGGACGCGAGCGCTGCTGGCCGCGAACGGGGAGCGACCGACGGTGCACCTGTGTGCCGTGCCCGGCCTCGCCACGCAGAGCGAGCTCGTCGACGCCGGCGCCACGGCCGCCAGCTGGTCGCCGTACGGCGCCTACCTAGCCGACGGCGACCCGAAAGCAGTCAGCGCGATCGCCGAAGGCCGGGCGGGCGTGCAGGACGAGGCGAGCCAGCTTGCCGCCATCGCCCTGACCAGGGTGAGGGTCGACGGCCCTGATGACCGGTGGCTGGATCTGTGCGCGGGACCTGGCGGCAAGGCGCGTTTGCTTGCCGGGCTGGCAGCTGGGATCGGCCCTCGGATTGTCGCCGCTGAGGTCCGGGAGCACCGGGCCGCGCTGGTGCGGTCGGCAGTGCGGGGGATTGCCGGGCGTCGTTCCCCCGAGCCAGCAGCACCGCCGTCAGGACCGGCCGCCGTCGTGGCGGCTGACGGAACCCGGCCGGCCTGGCGCCCGGGGAGCTTCGACCGGGTGCTCGCCGACGTGCCCTGCACAGGTCTTGGTGCCCTCCGGCGACGCCCGGAAGCCCGCTGGCGGCGGACCCCCGGCGACATCACCTCGCTGGCCGGGCTGCAGCGGGCCCTGCTCACCTCGGCGCTGGCTAGCGTCCGGCCCGGAGGCGTCGTCGCCTATGTGACGTGCTCGCCGCATCTGGCCGAGACTCGCGACGTGCTCACCGACGTCTTGTCCGGTCGGTCCGATGTAACCGTGCTCGACGCGCCCGCGGTCCTGCCCGAGGTGCCGGACCTTGGCGTCTCCTCCCGGCAGGAGACGGACGGCCGGTACGCGCAGTTCTGGCCGCACGTGCACGGCACCGACGCCATCTTCCTGGCCCTGCTCAGGCGAGCACGGTAGTCCGGCCGGGCGACGGGCCCGCGCGCTGGCTCGCCAGTGCCAGGGCCCGCCGTGACGGACCGGCGTTGGCCGCTACGAAGCGGGGCCGAATGTTATGCCGAGCGGCTGGTCCTGGAAGTTGGCCGTGCCGCTGCCCTGCAGCACGGTGCCGATGACGGTGTTGGTCGCCGGGTCAATGACCGTGACGTCACCGTCGAAGATGTTGCCAACCCAGACCTGAGAGCCGTCTGGCGTGACCGCAACCGAACCCGGCTGACGGCCGGTCGCGACGGTGCCGGTGACCGTGCCAGTGGCCGTATCGATCACGGTCACCTGGTTGGCGTTCAGGTCGGCGACGTACAGCTGGGTGCCATCCGGCGTGACCGCAACAGCGTACGGCTCGGCGCCGGCCTGGATTGACTCAGTGACGTGGTCGGTCGCGGTGCTGATCTCCAGCAGTGCGTTCGTGGCCGGAGATGTGACGTACAGGGTGCTGCCGTCGGGGCTGATCGCGATGCCCTGCGCCCCGCCGCGGACCGGCACGAAACCGGTCACCTTGCTGGTGGCGGTGTCGATAACGGCCACGCCGCTCTCCGTGGTGACGTAGGCCCGGCTGCCGCCCGGACTGAAAACGATGCGGCGCGGTCCGGCACCAACCCTGATGTCGCCGGTGACCGTGTCGGTCGCGGTGGAGATCACCGCAACCACGTCCGACCCGCCGGGTCCGGTG
>Ga0335074_10014910_pt1 | contig 10907 bp, 9 predicted proteins | sample Lox_Sample_23_FD_206715 | JGI IMG/M metagenome (GOLD analysis project Ga0335074, IMG submission 206715) | Soil microbial communities from Loxahatchee National Wildlife Refuge, Florida, United States - Lox_Sample_2.3 | ecosystem: Environmental > Terrestrial > Soil > Wetlands | place: USA: Florida... | reverse complement strand
GCTCGATCAGCCAACCGCCTGGTTGACCTTGCTCCTGCTGGCGCTCTGCCCGATGTCCCTGTTCTTCTCCGCGGTCTACACCGAGTCGCTGTACCTCGCGCTCTCGGTCGGCGCGATCTACGCCGCGCGGCTCGATCGTTGGGCCTGGGCTGGGGTGCTGGGCGCCCTGGCGGCGGGCACACGGTCGGCCGGAGTGCTGATCGTCGTACCGCTGGCGCTCATGTACTGGATGCCCCGCCGGCGTCTCGATCCCTCAGCGGTGTGGCTGGCCCTGGTTCCGGCCGGCCTGCTGGCGTACCTCGCCTACTACGGCCTGAGCCACGGCCAACCGCTCGCCCCGTTCAACGCCGAGGCCTACTGGGGTCGGCAGTTCGCGGGGCCGTTCGGAGCACTCGTCGGCGCGATCGCTGCCCTCCCGCGCGACCTGAGCTCGGTCATCGGCGGAACCGCGGGCCCCTTGGCACCGGGCGATCCACTGAGCTGGAACGCCCATGAGCTGATAGATCTCGGGCTGCTGGCCTTCACCATCGTCGGCCTGGCCGGCACGTGGCGGCGGCTGCCCTTCGCCTACTTCGCCTACGGCTTCGTGCTGCTCGCCCAGGCGACGAGCTACCCCGTGGCCGCCGAGCCGCTGAAGTCGGTAGCCCGGTACATGCTGGTGATCTTCCCGGCGTTCGTCGGCTGGGCGCTGCTGTTGAGGGACCGTCCGCGGCTTCGCTTCACGGTTCTCGCCGTGTCGGGTGCTGCGCTCGTCTTATTCAGCGGCCTCTGGGCGATGTGGGACTGGGTGGCTTAAGGGTGCGTGTGCCGTATTAGGCCAGATGCTGGCGGTGGGCGACCGCCGCGGCCTGGGTGCGGCTCTGCACGCCGAGCTTCGCGAGGATCCGCGACACGTGCACGCTGGCGGTCTTCTCGGCCATGTACAGAGCAGCGCCGATCTGGCGGTTGGTCGCCCCCTCGGCGACCAGCGCCAACACCTGGCGCTCGCGCTCGGTGAGCCCAAACGGATCCTCCGAGACGGCGCCGACAGGCGACGGGGCGCCGTCCTCTCCGGCCGGGACATCGAGCCTTCCACGACCCGCAAGCGCGACCAGCTCGCCGTCGAGCCAGCCGGCCCCGACGCGTTCGGTGAACTCGAGCGCGGCGCCGGCAGCAACCGCGGCCGCGACGCGGTCGCCCGCCTCGATCAGCGCCTCGGCCTCGCGCCATCGCGCGCACGCGGCCTGGTAGGGCCGGTGTAGCTCGTCCCACGCGCAGGCAGCCTTCCCCCACAGCTTCGGATCGTTGCGCCCGCGCCCGCGCGCGAGCTCGGCAGAGCCCACGGCGAGCCACGCGCGCTCGACCGGGCCGCCCTCCTCCGCCGCCGCGCGGAGGCGCTGCAGATGGATGCGGGCGCGGGACAGGGCCTGGCGGGCATCGGCTTCCTCGCGCAGGTCGCGCGCCCGCAGTGCGCGATCGGCCTCGACGGCCATTCCGACCGCGGTCACCTTGGCGATCCGCATCACGTCGTCGGTGCACACCTCTAGCTCGTCGAGCGCATTGGCGACCGCGAGTCGCGCGCCGTCCAGATCTCCCTCGCGGCGGAGCAGCTCGCCGAGGATCGAGCCGTACGCACCGTGCCACTGGGGCTCGGACGAGACCTTGACGAGCGGCTCGATCATCTCGAGCGCCGCGGCCACATCCTCGTGCCGGCCCTCGCCGAGCGCCAGATCCGCGCGGCGCGTCTGGGAGAAGATCAGCACCACTCCGAGCTGCTGGGATGGCGGCGGCCCGAGGTGGGCCCGCGCGATCTCCCATTTGCCCGATTCGAGGGCGATCTCGGACAACGTCAACTCGAGCCAATCGCGACCGCGGCGAACCCGGGTGGGGATCACCTCGAGCCCCTCGTGGAGGGTCGGGAGCGCATCGTCGGTCCGCCCGGACAGCAGCAGCATGTCGGCCAGGTTCGAGTAGGCGTACGCGGCGTCGTCGAATACTTCGTTGGCACACGCCAGCTCGATCGCGCGGCGCAGACAGCTGACACCTTCGTCCACCGCGCCTCCCGCCATGCGCGCCATTCCGAGCGTGTTCAGCGCCTCCGCCTCGGTTGTCGGATCCTCCGCCTGCAACGCGGCCTCGAGCGCCTCATCCCCTTCGGTCACCGCCTCGCGGAAGTGGCCGCGTAGATAGCGGGTGCGTGCGAGCCAGGAGAGGAGCGACGCACGCTCGCGCAGCGCCTCCCCGGGGGGGAGCATCGCCAGCGCCTCGCGAGCCAGATCGAGGGCCTCACCGCCACGGTTGAGGTGCCACTGCAAGCGCGCGCGGCGGCCGAGCAGACGCGCGTACCGGACGACATCCGTCTCCGGGTCGAGCAGGCCGAGAGCCCGCCCGATCAGCGCCTCGGCGCGGGCGCGATCGCCACCGATGGCGTGGGAGCGCGCCGCCTGCGCCAGGAGCCCGACCTCGTCGAGGCCGGTCAGCTCGGCGGCATCGGGGACCCGTGGCCACAGCTCGAGCGCGCGCTCCGCAAGATCCGCAGCCTCGCCGTAGGCGTGTACGCAGCGAGCCGCGCGAGCCGCACGCACGGTCGCGCGCAGCGCCGCGGGCTGGTCCCCGGCGGCCGCGAAGTTGGTCGCGATCGAGGTCGCGAGCGCCACCTCGGTCTCGTCGTCGGGCGCGGTCGTGCGCTCGAGCGCGAGCGCGAGCGCGTGGTGGAGCTCGGAGCGCTCACCCGGGAGCAGGTCGTCGTAGAGCGCCTCGCGCAGGAGCGCGTGGCGGAAGCCGAAGCGATCGTCGTCGCCGGTCACGAGCACCTGCTCGGCCAGCGCCTCGCGCAGCGAGTCGTTCAGTCGCTCGGGCTCGAAACCCGTCAGCTTCGCGATGCAGTCGTAGTCGAGCCGCCGCCCGACGGCGACGATCCGGGCCGCACGCTGGGCGTCGGAGGAGAGCCGCTCGATCCGGAGCAGGAACGCGTCGCGCAGACTCTGCGGAGCCGCGCCGCGGCCGTCGAGGCCCGCAGCGAGCAGTTCCTCGGTGTAGAGCGGGTTGCCCTCCGCGCGCGTATAGAGACGCATCACGAGCTGGTTCGTCGGGCGCTCTCCGAGGATGTCCGACAGCGCCTCCGTCAGCTCCGGACGGTCAAACGGCGCGAGCTCGATCCGGCGCGCGCGACCGAGCCGTTCGAGCTCGGCGAGCAGCGGGCGCAGCGCGTGGCGGCGGTGAAGTTCGTCGGTGCGATAGGTGAGCAGCAGCATCACACGCTCGGAACGCAGCGTCCGCGCGAGGAAGGCGGCGAACGTGCGTGTGGAGCGGTCCGCCCAGTGCATGTCCTCGAGGATCAGCACCAGCGGCTGTTCGGAGCTGAGCGCATCGAGCAGCTCGAGCAGTGCCTCGAACAGCCGCACCTGCCCGGAGTCCCCGACGGCGGGCTCATCGCTGCCGGCGCCCTCGGTGCCGAGCCCTGGGAGCAGCGTCGCGAGTTGTGCGCGGCCGCCGGCGCTCAGCCCGTCGAGCGCCGGGTGGTGCTCGCGGACCAGCGGTCGCAGGGCGCCGAGAAGTGGCGCATACGGAAGATCCGCTCCGCCCTGCTCGACGCCCTCGCCGCGGAGAACGGTCGCGTCCTGCAGCCGATCCTCGAACTCCGCGACGAGGCGCGTCTTGCCGACTCCCGAATCACCGCCGAGCAAGACCAGCACCGGACGTCCGGAGCCGGCCTCACGCGACGCCAGTTCGAGTTCCGCGAGTTCCCCGACCCTGCCGACGAAGTGACTGCTCGTGAGCCTGCCCAGCATGTCCGAAGTATCCCCGGACCGTGGCCAGTCGCGAGTGTCGCTGGATGCCGGCGTATTCGGCCGCGACGGCTGCGCGCTCGAGGTCCTCGGTGCGTGCCGTGGAGCCAATCCTTGTGATGAGTCCTGGTTGCATGTGGCGCTCCTCTCGGTTCCTGTTGGATTCACGTACCGTGAGGTTGAACTGCGCCATCGGACCGCACATCGGCAGATCGGTGCGGTTTACGACACCTGACCCCTTAGTTACCGCGCCCGAGGCCTTACGGGCCCGTACGGGCCCGCGACGGCCTAAGCGGGTACGGATTCGGCCCGCTCGGCGCGCGCCAAGAGCTTCGTGATACCGGCGGCCGGCAGCGGCCGGTGGAACAGGAATCCTTGCCCGAGCGGGAGTTGCATGTCGCGGAGGCTACGGACCTGCCCGGGCTCCTCGATCCCCTCCGCGATCACATCGAGGAGCAGACTGTCGCCGAGGTTGACGATCCCTCGCACGAGCTTCGCCTTACCAGGGTCCTGGTCGATCCCGTCGACAAACGAGCGGTCGATCTTGAGGATGTCGATCGGGAAGTGGCGTAGGTGCGCGAGCGAGGAGTAGCCGGTGCCGAAGTCGTCGACCGCGATTCTGACCCCGAGCGCCCTCAGCCCGTTCAGCTGGCGGACCACCTCCTCGTGATCGCACAACAGCAGACCCTCGGTGATCTCGAGCGCGAGCGATTGCGGCCCCAGCCCTGTTCGCTCGAGCACACCGTCGACCGCGTCGACGAAGTCGGGCTCCTGTAGCTGCCGCGTCGAGACATTGACGCTCAGCTGTAGGTGCTGCCCGGGGAACGCGCACTGCCACGTATACGCCTGATCACATGCCGTCTCCAGGATCCACAGCCCGAGCGGGACGATCAGCCCCGTCTCCTCGGCGAGACCGATGAACTGAGTCGGGCCGACGTGTGCCCGGTCCGGATGGCGCCAGCGTACAAGCGCCTCGACACCAGCCACCTCGCCCGTCTCGAGCTCCATGATCGGCTGGTAGTCGAGCTCGAACTGGCCGCACTCGAGTGCGGTGCGCAGCTCGCCGGTCAGCTCGAGACGCTCGAGCACGCGGTCATGCATCGTCGGCTCGAACTTACGGATCCTCCCCTTGCCGTCCGCCTTGGCCGCGTACATCGCGGTGTCGGCGTTGCGAAGCAGATCTTCGACGCTCGCCGTTCCGTTCCACGTCGCGACGCCGACCGAGCCGGTCACACGCAGCTCGCGGCCGGCGATCAGGAACGGCTGCGCGAGCGCATCGAGGATCCGCTCGGCGATCATCTCCGGATCACGCTCGCTGTCGATCAGCTCGACCAGCACCGCGAACTCATCGCCGCCGAGCCTCGCCGCCGTGTCGCTCGGTCGCAGGATGCTGCCGATCCGTGTCGCGGCCGCCCGCAGCAGCTCATCGCCGCGGGCGTGACCGAGGCTGTCGTTGATCGTCTTGAAGTCGTCGAGGTCCAAGAACAGCACGGCGAAGCCCCGGTCCTGGCGGCGGGCGCGCGCGACCGCGTGCGACAGCCGGTCCTCGAATAGCGGCCGGTTCGCGAGCCCCGTGAGCGAGTCGTGGAACGCCTGGTGGCGCAACTCATCCTCGAGCTGCTTGCGCTCGGTGATGTCTCGCATGTTCAGCACGACGCCCCGGACGGCGGGGTCGTGGAGCCGGTTGTCGCCGACGGCTTCGACATGGCGCCAGCCCCCATCAGCGTGACGAAAACGAGCGTTGATCGTGCGGCTGCCGGGGCGCTCGAGGCTCGCCTTCAGGAATCGCTCCACGAGCGGCACGTCATCCTGGTGGACGATCGCGGTGAGCGGGCGGCCGAGAAGGATGTCCGGGTGGAAGCCCAGCACGCGCTCCAGCGACGGCGCCTGCCAGGTCACGAGCTGGTCGGGCCCGATCACGGTGACGACGTCGGTCGAGTGCTCTACCAGTGCGTGCAGCCGAGCCTCGCTCTGGCTCTCGAACTTGCGGCGAGCCACCTCGAGCGTCGTCCCGCGCCGCAAACGCTGGAAGCTCAGCGTCAACGCCACAACTGCCATGAGGCCAAGCCCGAGCGCCAACCCGACGGCGTTGCCGCGGGCGTGGCCGGCGATGATCACCATCGCGACGCAGACTCCGACACAGGCGGTCACGAGCACGACCTGGCCCCAGCTGGCGCCATTCGACCCCGTGCGCTGGGCGTAGGTGCTGGCCCGGCCCGCCAGTCCTAGCGCCCGTGTCGCAAGTCCAGCCTCAGCACGACGCTTCATAACGAAGTTATCGGCCAGTGGGCGACAAACCTGAGCGATTCATATACAAACCTCACTATCGCGCGAGGTTTGCGGGGATTTTCGGGTAGCGTTTCTCATGCTCCAGAGAGGGAGCACCCCTTTTGGCAGACGACGCCCTGAACGGACTCGAGCGAGAGCTGCACGGCCCGGTGCCCCCGGGACTGCTGCGCCTGCACGACTCAGAGCTACGCGACCTGGCGACGGCGATTGCCGCAGAGCGGCACCGCCAAGCGGCCGCGCTCGCCGCCGCCGGCGACCAGGCGCTCGGGCAGCTGCCACGGATGATCCGGATCCCGCTCAAGAAGCTGCTCGGATGAGCGAGGCGCTCGCGATCCGCTCGGAGATCCTGAAGCTCGCGCGACTGCTCGAGCGCGATCCGGAGTCGCTGTCCTATCTGGAGCAGGTACCGGCCGAGGACATCCGCGCCGTGCGTGAGCTCGCGACCGAGCGGATGTTTGACGCCGGAGGCGGAGTGCTGTCCCGGATCGCTCTCGCGAGCAAGGTGATCCCGACCGGGCTGATGGCGACACTCACGCAGCGCACGTTCGGCCCGATGCTGACGGCACGCATCGCGGGCGAGGTTGACCCGTCGCGGGCCGTCGAGGTGGCCGCGAAGCTGCCCCCGCCCTTCCTCGCAGACGTCGCGATCGAGCTCGATCCGCGCCGAGCGGAGACGATGATCGGGCAACTGCCTGCCACGCTGCTCAGCGTGGTCACCGCTGAGCTGATCCGTCGGGAGGAGTACGTGACGCTGGGCCGGTTCGTCGGTCACATCACGCCGGACGCGCTGCGCGCCGCACTCGACTCGATGACCGACAGCGACCTGTTGGCGGTCGCGTTCGTACTCGAGGAGAAGAGCGCGCTCGATGGCCTCGTCGACGAGTTGGGCCTCGAGCGGCTCGAGGGGGTCCTGGCGGCCGCCGCCGCCGAAGGACAGTGGCCCGAAGCGCTCGATCTATTCGCGAACCTGTCCGGCGAGCGGGCCGAACTGATCGCGCGAGCGACGGCCGGTGCGGAGGCGCAGGTGCTCGAATCGCTGTTCGCTGCCGCGGATGAGCACGAGCTGTGGGGGGTGCTGCTGCCGATGCTGGAGCTCCTCGGCCCCGAGGACCGGGCGCGGATGGAGGCGCGGCTGCCCGAGGCAGTTCAACCGAGCGCGAGCGAGGTCAGGTCAAAGCCATAGTGCGGCCTGAAGGCCGGGGCGCGGACGCTGCCCCCGTGGAACACGGCGAGCGCGCCTCCACGCAGCCGCGGGTCGATCTCGACGTTGATGTTCACCTGGCCGGACGGGAGTCCGGGAATCGCCAGCGAGGCCCATTCCGGGTTCTGGACGACAGAGAACGAGCGCTTGGGGACTATGTTCGTGAGCTCGTAGGGACCGGCGCCGGACGGCGGTATCACCGTGCTCGGGCGATCGGGCGTGCTCGCGGGCACGAGGCCGAGCGCTGGGAGCGCGAGCAGCCGATCGAACCCCGTGTCGGGCACCGTCAGACGGATCACGATCGTGCCCGTGGTGTCATCGACTGAGATCCCGCTCAGGGTCTTCGACGCCCCGTCCTCGTACTTGCGCGCACCGACGACGAGGCCCGCGAACTCCGCTACAGCGGCGCTCTGGTGGATCCGCAGATCCCGCTCCACCGTGTAGAGGAAGTCCTCGGCCGTGACGGGCTGCCCGTTCGAGAACACAAGCCCTTTGCGCAGCGTCGCGACATAAGTGTTCTCGTCGCCGAGCACCATCGGCATCGACTGCGCGAGCCCTGGGATCAGCTTCGTTCGGCCCCCCGTACGCGAGTACGTGGTCAGGCCCGTGTAGACGAACCAGTCGACGTCCTCCTCGCGTACGGACGCACCCGTAGCTGAGTCAGTCGCCGGGTCGAGCGCGGGCCAGCTCCGGATCAGCATCTTGGCCACGCCCGTAGCCGCATCGCCGCTCGTGGACGTCGCCTGACTCGAGGCCGTCGTTGAGCCGCCCGCGCCGCACGCGGACAGGGTCAGCGCGGCGACGAGCAGCACGCCGGCCAGGCGCGCGCGGAACATCCGCCGAAGGTACCCGCTGCTGGCGAGCTCGCGCGCTACCGCCGCCGGCTCTCGGGGAACCGCTCCAGACCGTCGTCTGGGATCGGCTCCCAAGCCGCGGCGTACGCGACAAACTGCCTGACGCTCGGCCGAACGCCGGGATCTCCGTCGAACGCTCCCATCCGCATTCCCACCTGCGAGTGATCGCCGGGATTGCGGCTGAACAGGTGCGAGCCACATTCGCTGCAGAAGCACTTCTCAAACCCACCGTCCGGATGGCGCCAGCTCTTGACGAGCTCGTTGCCCTGGGTGATCCGGAGCGCGTCGCCGTCGACCCCGGCGTTGGCGGACGCGCCCGTGCCGGTGCGGCGCTGACAACGGGTGCAGTGGCAGTAGCTCGCGCCGTCGGGCGCGGCATGCAACTCGAAGCGCACACCTCCGCACAGGCAGCCGCCGGTCAGCGGGAGTTCGGTCATCGCCACGGTGATGCTACCCGCGGCACGGCCGCTACACGGCGATCAGGATTATGCCGGTCGCGACCAGTACGGCCGCCGTCACTCGCTTGCGACCGAAGCGCTCCTTGAACACGAACGTGCCGATCAGCGCCGCGGAGATGACGCTCGTCTCGCGCAGCGCCGCGACCTCCGCAAGTGGCGCTTTCGTCTGCGCCCACAGCACCGCGCCGTACGCGACCAGCGAGATCGCACCGGCGAGCAGGCCTTTGATCACGCTTGGCGGCGGACCCCATTGCCGTCTGGTTCGGCGTTTCAGCGCCACGAGCGGGAACACCGGTCCTTGGAGCATGAACAGCAGCGCGCCGTAGGCGTACGGATCGTGGTGCGAGTGCCTCACTCCGAGTCCGTCGACCAGCGTGTAGGACGCGATCGCCAGCCCGGTGAGAACCGCCGCGATGACCGCCGGCCTATCGGCGCGGTTCAGCTTGCCGGACGAGAGCGCGAGGATCACGATGCCCGTCGCGAGGATCACGATGCCGCAGGTCGCGAGGAAAGGCAGCCGTTCGTTGGCGAACACGTAGGCGCCGACCGCCACCACGAGCGGCGAGGTCCCGCGCGCGATCGGATAGGTCTGGTTGAACGCACCAAGCTTGTAGGAACTCATCAGCCCCGCCTCGTAGGCGATGTGCAGCACCGCGGAGCCACATGCGAACGGAATCGCCGTCTTGTACGGGAGGCCCGTGAAAATGAGCACGCCGCCGCCGATCGCGGTCGCCGCGACCCCGATCAGCGCGAACGCGATCAGCTGATCTGTCAGCTGCTTCGCGATCGCATTCCATATGGCATGCAGCACGCCTGCCGCAAGCACCACGAGCACGATTTGAACTCGCAACTGCGGCTCACCCTAGCGTGCGGCCAAGAGCACCTCGAGTTGGTCCAGGCAGCCACGCCAGCCGTCGTCCTGGGAGCGCCGCCGCTCATCGCTCGCGATCCGGCTGTTGACGAGCACCGCCTTCGTCCTGCCGGGCTCCATCAGCTGCAGGTTCCCGGGATCGTCGAAGAACGTCCACGTCATCTCAAGCCGGCGCGGCCTATCGATCAGAGTGAACTCGCCGGCCATCTCGGACTCGCTCCCGTCCGGCTTGCGCATCACGACCCGGATGGTGCCGCCGACGCGGAGATCGACCTCCGCCACCGACCTTCCCCAATCGGCCTCGCAGCGCAGCCAGCGCGCCATCACCTCGGGACTCGTCCACGCATCGAACAGCTGCTCGGGGCTGGCCGCAAACGTCCGCTCGATCCGCACCTCGCTCACTGGCGCTCCTCGAGATATGACTCGACCACGTCGAACAGCCGCTCCCAGCGCTCCCGCTGGCTCTCGATCCACGCCGAGGTCTCGGCAAGCGTCTCCGGCCGCAGGGCCAGGCGATGTGTGCGACCGTCGACCACGCGGCTGACGATGCCAGCTTCTTCGAGCAGCTTCAGGTGGCGCGAGATCGTGGGCTTCGAGACCCCGAAGCCGCGCGTCACCTCGCCCACGGTCGCCGGTCCGCGGCTGAGTCGCTCGACGATGTCGCGGCGGAGCGGATGTGCGAGCGCGGTGAACGAATCGTTAGCCACTGTGCTAACAATAGCGCCGCCGCAAACGATCAACTGGGGAGGCACCGTGACTGAGCACAGAGTTGGCACGCAGGAGGAGTGGAGGGCCGAGCGTGATGAGCTGCTCAAAGACGAGAAGGAACTGACGCACCGCGGGGACGAGCTGGCGCGGAGGCGGCGTGAGCTCCCCTGGGTGCTCGTCGAGGACGATCACCGGTTCGATACCGCCGAAGGTGTGAAGTCGTTCGCGGAGCTGTTCGATGGCCGCTCGCAGCTGATCCTGTACCACTTCATGTTCGGGCCCGGCTGGTCGTCCGGCTGCCCCGTGTGCTCATCGATCGCGGACACGCTCAACGCACAGGTACCTCACCTGAGGGCGAGGGACACGACGCTGCTGCTCACCTCCCGCGCGCCGCTCGACGACCTGCTCGCCTTCCGCGAGCGGATGGGCTGGGAGATTGGATGGGTGTCGAGCGAGGGCGTCGACTTCAGCAGGGGGCTCGGGTTCTACAACGCGCGCGGGGACCTCGAGCCGTTCCTCGCGGGCAATATCCCTCCGACCGTGACCCTGAACGCCGAGATGTGTGGCACCGACGTCGCCAGCTACGTCACTGAGGGTCCGGGGATGAGCGTGTATGCGCTGGACGACGAGAACGTCTACCGGACCTATGTGTCGACCGCGCGCGGGCTCGAGATCGCGATGGGCTTCTACCTGCTGCTCGACCGCACCCCGTTCGGTAGACAGGAGCAGGGGCCGGATCCTCTCTGGATCCGCCGCCAC
>Ga0335074_10014908_pt1 | contig 10907 bp, 7 predicted proteins | sample Lox_Sample_23_FD_206715 | JGI IMG/M metagenome (GOLD analysis project Ga0335074, IMG submission 206715) | Soil microbial communities from Loxahatchee National Wildlife Refuge, Florida, United States - Lox_Sample_2.3 | ecosystem: Environmental > Terrestrial > Soil > Wetlands | place: USA: Florida... | reverse complement strand
TGGTGAAAGCGCCGCCTATTCGGCGCCCTGGGCCCGCTCGCCCGAGACGAGTGGGATCACGTCGGCGTCGCGGGCAACGGCGTCGGGGACGCGCAGCGGGCGGATTTGCGTCTCGACCTGCTTCAACTCGGAGAGCGGCTCCTGCGTGCCGTCGAGTTCAAGCTCGGTGAAGCGGCGCGCTTGGGTCAGCACGCGGCTTTCGAGGCTGCCGACCAGGTCGTTGTAGCGCTTGACGGCGCTGTCGAGGCCGGCGCCGACCCCGGCGACATGGCCGCCCATCGTTGCCAGCCGGCGGTAAAGTTCGCGCCCTAGCTCGCCGATATGCCGCGCGTTCTCGGCCATTTTTTCCTGCCGCCAGCCCATGGCAATCGCTTTGGCGAGCGCAATCAGCGTGGTCGGCGTGACGATCAGCACCTTGTTTTCGATCGCGTCCTCGAACAACGCCGGGTCGCGCTCGATCGCCGCGGCATAGAAGTTTTCGCCGGGGATGAACATCGCGACAAAATCGGGCGTGCACGGCAGCGCATCCCAATATTGCTTGCCCGCGAGCAGCTTCATATGCGTGCGTAGCTGGCGCGCGTGGAGCGCGAGCCGGGCTTCGCGCGTCTCGTCGTCGGTCGCCTCGACGGCGTCGAGATAAGCGGCCATCGAGGTCTTGGCATCGACCACGATACGGCGCTCGCCGGGCAGCCGGATGATGACGTCGGGGCGCAGCCGCCCGTCATCGCCGGCAAATGTCTGCTCGGGCAGAAAATCGACGTGGGCCGACATGCCCGACAGTTCCATGACGTTGTGCAGCTGATGTTCGCCCCAGCGACCGCGGGTTTTGGGCGCCGCCTGCAGCGCATTGACCAGCTTGCGCGTCTGCGCGCTGGCATCGGCCTGCATCAGCGCCAGCGCCTTCACCTCCTCCGACAACCCGCCATAGGCCCTCGCCCGCGCGGTTTCGATCTCGGAGAGGCCCTTCTTGTATTCCTCGAGGCTTTTGTTGATCGGGTCGAGCAGCGCGGCGATCTCCTTCTGCCGCGCTTCAAGCGTCTTGTCGGCGCCTTCCTTGTGCCGGGCGAAGACCTGCTCGGCGAGCTGCAAGAACGATTTCTGGCTGCCGTCGAGAGCTTGCGCCGCGAGGCTTTTGAGCGTTCGCTCGATGCGCTCGTCGAAGGATTGTCGCTCGGCCGCGGCGACCGCGCCCGCATGCTCGCGCTCGGCGGTGAGCTCGCGGCCTCGCAGCCACCATGCGGCGGCAGCGCCGGCGGCAAGGCCGACCATCAGCAGCAGCGCGGCGGTAAGAGCTTCCATCGCATAGTCTCCCGGTACACGATGAATGGTAGGGCCAAAACAAGAACCCTACAAGACTTTGCAATGGAAACGTCAGACGCGGCAAAGGCGGGCCAATTCGGCTAATCTGTTGCCTATGGATTTCGATCTCACCGACGAGCAACGCGCGTTTCAGGAAACCGCGCGCGATTTCGCCCGTTCGGAGTGGCTGCCGCATGCGCCGGGCTGGGACCAGCGCGAGGAATTTCCCGTCGAGGCGCTGCGCGCGGCGGCGGCGCTGGGCTTCGCCGGCATTTATGTAAGGGACGAATTCGGCGGCAGCGGCCTCACCCGGCTCGATGCCACGCTGATCTTCGAGGAATTGGCGACCGCCTGCGCTTCGACCGCGGCTTATCTCTCGATCCACAACATGGCGGGGTGGATGATCGACCGCTTCGGCACCGCCGCACAGCGCGGCCGGTTCCTGCCGAGGCTGATGTCGATGGAGCACTTCGCGAGCTATTGCCTGACCGAGGCGGGCAGCGGCTCGGACGCCGCGGCGCTCGCCACGACCGCACGACGGGACGGCGACAACTACGTGCTCAACGGCTCGAAGGCGTTTATCTCGGGCGGCGGGTCGAGTGATATCTACGTCGCGATGGTGCGCACGGGCGAGAGCGGTCCCAAGGGGATTTCCTGTCTCGTTGTCGAGAAGGACGCGAACGGTCTGTCGTTCGGCAAGAACGAGGAAAAGCTCGGCTGGCATTCGCAGCCGACCCGCGCGGTGCTGTTCGACGATTGCCGCGTCCCCGTCGCCAACCGGCTGGGCCAGGAAGGCGAGGGGTTCTCGATCGCGATGATGGGGCTCGACGGCGGCCGGCTCAATATCGGCGCCTGCTCATTGGGCGGGGCGCGTGCGGCCTACGAGGCGGCGCGGGGCTACATGCTGGAGCGCCGCCAGTTCGGTCAGCGCCTCGCCGATTTTCAGGCGCTGCAGTTCAAGCTCGCCGACATGGCGAGCGAGCTTGACGCGGCGCGGCTCCTGTTGTGGCGCGCCGCGACGAGCCTCGACAAGGGCGACCATCAGGCGACCTTGCACTGCGCGATGGCAAAGCGGATCGCCACCGATGCGGGGTTCCACGTCACCAACGAGGCGCTGCAGCTGCACGGCGGCTACGGCTATCTGAAAGATTTTCCGATCGAACGGTATCTGCGCGATCTGCGGGTTCATCAGATACTTGAAGGCACCAACGAGATCATGCGCGTCATCATCGCGCGGCAGCTGCTGCGCCAATAAGTTGCGGGCGCCCTCGCTGGCATTTGCGCGACCGGCGTGCCAGGATGCGTCAGCTAACGATAATGCGAAGGGGGAGCGAGATGACCCGGAAGCGGCTTGGCGGAATCCTGGCGGCGGCGCTGTTGTTTGGGGCGGCTCTGGCGGCCGGCGCGCAGGCGCAGGACAAGCCGCCCATCAAGATCGGCTTCGGCATGGCGTTGACCGGGGGTCTCGCCGGCGGCGGCAAGCAGGCTTTACTGGCGATGGAGATGTGGCGCGACCACATCAACGCCAAGGGCGGGCTGCTCGGCCGCCCCGTCCAGCTTGTCTACTACGACGATCAGTCGAACCCGGCGACCGTTCCGGCGCTCTATACCAAGCTGATCGACGTCGACAAGGTCGATTTCATCGTTTCCGGCTACGGCACGGCACAGATCGCCCCGGCGATGCCGATCGCGATCCAGCACCAAATGATGTTTTTTGGCCTGTTCGGCCTCGCGGTGAACGAGGAGTTCCACTACGACAAATACTTCTCGATGCTGCCGACCGGACAGGACGCGGCGCGGAATTTCTGCGAGCCGTTCTTCAAGGTGGCGATGGCAGCGAACCAGAAGCCCAAGACCTTGGCGATCCTTGCCGAGGATTCGCAGTTCCCGAAGAACGCGTCGGGCGCGATCCACGACATCGCCAAGGAGGACGGGCTGCAGATCGTCTACGACAAGACCTACCCGCCCGGTACGCCTGACTTCACCCCGATCGTCCACGCGATCCAGGCGACCAACCCCGACGCGGTATTCGTCGCTTCGTATCCGCCGGGCTCGGTCGGCATGCTGCGTGCGGCGACCGAGAGCGGCCTCAAGACGCGGTTCTTCGGCGGCGGCATGGTCGGGCTGCAATTCACCCCAATCAAGCTGCAGTTCGGCTCGAAGCTCAACGGCGTCGTCGATTACGACTGGTGGATCCCAGCACCGACGATGCAGTTCCCCGGTATCCTCGACTTCCTCAAGGAATACCAGACCAAGGCGGGGGCAGAGGGCATCGACCCGCTCGGCTGGTATTTGGCGCCGTTCGGCTACGCCTATCTGCAAATCCTCGGCGATGCGATCGAGGGCACGAAGAGCCTCGACCAGAGCAAGATCTCCGACTACATGCACAGCAATACGTTCAAGACCATCGTCGGCGATATTGCCTTCGGCAAGGACGGCGAATGGTCGAAATCGCGCGTGCTTGAGGTGCAGTGGCAGGGCGTCAAGGGCAACACGCTCGACGACTTCAAGGATGCCAAGAACGAAGTGATCCTGGAACCGTCCGAGTACAAGACCGGTTCGGTTGTCGAACCTTACGACGGCAGCACGGCGAAGTAAGCCGACCGCCGATCCTGCGTTTCGAGGCGAGGCGGTGGCGCACCGTTCCCGCCTCGCGTTCGAAGAGCGCATGGCCCAGAGCCGCCTGAAGTAAGCCAGCGCTACGACTTCTTGACGCGCCTCCGGCGTGCGCCGTACCGTCGCGGGTGAGTACGTGGCGGGTATCCGTGGCATCTCCGCGGGACCCTGCGAAAACAAGACCCCTGGAAAGGAGCGCTTCGCTATCGGCAAGTTCACCCCCGGCAACGGCCGGCATGGAGGAGGGAGGTCAGCATGGCGTCGTGGAAACTGATTTCGGCGGACTCCCATATCGTCGAGCCGCCGGACATGTACACTGGCCGGTTTTCGCCGAAATTGCGGCAACGAGCGCCGCATATGGAGCGGCGCAAGACCCCGACCGGCCGCGAATACGATGCCTGGATGCTCGAAGGCCAGCAGGTCGGCACTTTGGGCGCGGTGATTCAGGCCGGTCAGCGTTTCGAGGACCCCTCGGCGATCGATTTTCTCGGCGTTTGGGAGGATGTCCGCAAGGGTGCCTACGATGCCGACGCTATGATCGCCGAGAACGAGGAGGACGGCATCTGGGGCTCGGTGCTGCAGCCGAGCCAAGGCCTTTTCTGGTACCGCGTGCCCGATACCCAGCTTCTCAACGAAATTTGCCGCGTCTACAACGACTGGATCGCCGATTTCTGCAAGCCGCATGCGAAGCGGCTGAAGGGCATCGCGATGCTCAATCTCGATGATCCCGATGCTGGAGCCGCCGAACTTGAGCGGGTCGTCAAGATGGGGCTGGTCGGCTCGTTCATCCCGGTCTCGCCGCAGCCCAACAAGCCCTATTCGAGCCCGATCTACGACAGATTTTGGGCGACGGCGCAGGAGCTCAAACATCCGCTTCTGATGCATATCGGGACGCCGCGCAACGGCGTTCCGGCTAATGAATTCACCATGGACCTGACTGAGTTGACCGGCGCCGGCCGTTCGACGACCGATTATTGGGTGCGCTACTCGCTCGGCTCGATGCTGTTCGCCGGCGTGTTCGACAAATTCCCGGGCCTCAAGATCGGCTCGGTCGAGCACGAGGCGTCGTGGATCCCGCATTGGCTGAAGCAGATGGACTTCACCTATGTCGAGCGGCCGGTATTCACCAAGGGCTGGCGCTCCGAACAAGGGTTGATGCCGAGCGACTACTGGAAGAAAAACATGTTCGTCGAGTTCATGGAGGATGACCTCGGCGTGGTGCTGCGCGAGCACATCGGCGTCGATAACATGCTGTGGGGTAGCGACTACCCGCACGCCGAGGCGACCTTCCCGCGCTCGCAGCAGTTCATCCAACGCATGTTCAAGGGTGTGCCCGACGCGGATCTGCAAAAGATCACGTCGTTGAATGCCGCGAAGATGTTCGGCTTCGAGCTGGCCGCCTAAGTCGTCATTGAGAGCGTAGCGAAGCAATCTCGCGCAGGGTGGATGCTCCCATAGAGATTGCTTCGTCGCTCCGCTCCTCGCGATGACGGATTAATTCATGGAAGAAGGCTTTGTCGCGGTCGCGAAGGTGGCGGAGATCGCCCCCGGCACAATGACGTTTGTCGCGGTCGAGCGCGAGCGGATCGTGCTGGCGCATGTCGATGGGCAGTTTTACGCGCTGCGCGATGTCTGCGGCCATCGCAACGCCCCGCTGTCGCGCGGCACGCTCACCGGATGCGTCGTCGAATGCCCGCTGCATTTCGCGCAATTCGATATCCGCGACGGCAGGTATCTCGACGGCCCCTATTCGGCCGATGTTCCCGCCTATGAGTGCCGGGTGGAGGACGACACGGTGTATCTGCGACGGTGACGCGGCTTCAGCGGGTCGTCGCCAAATTCGCCAGCCGGGTCTTCGCCGCGGCAAGGCCGTGCGCCGCCGCCGCCTCGTACCAACGGTTCGCCGCCGTCGGATCCGCCTCGGTCCCGCGCCCCGAGGCCAATAGGTCTCCCAGCATCATCTCGGCCTCAGGCAATTGCTGCTCGGCCGCCTTGGCGCACCAGACAAAGGCTTCCGTGTCGTCCTGTTCGACGCCGTCGCCTTTGGCCAGCATTACCGCCAGATTGTACTGGCCGAGCCGGTCGCCTTGTTCGCCGGCGCGGCGATACCATTTCGTCGCCTCGGTAAGGTCGACCGAGACGCCCTGGCCGGTGCAATACATGACGGCGATCTGCACTTGTGCGCCGGCATGCCCTTGTTCGGCGGCGAGCCGGAACCACACGGCGGCCATCTCCTCGCTGCGCGGCACGCCCTGGCCGCGCATGAGAATTCGCCCAAGGAAGAGCTGGGCGTCGAGGTATCCGGCCTCGCCGGCGGCGCGATAAAGCCGCATCGCCTCGTCGCCGCGGCCCTGCTGCATCCGCAGATGGCCGAGCTGGAGGAGCGCCGGCAGGTGGTTGCGGTCGACCGCCTTTGTCATCAGCGCTTCGGCCTGCGCTGCGTCGCGCTCGACCCCCTGGCCGTTCAGGTAAAGCTGCGCCAGCACCAGCATGCCGTCGACATCGTCGGCCGCGACCGCGCGCTTCAGCCATTCCGCCGCGGTGGCCGGGTCGGCAGCGACGCCTTCTCCGGCAAGGCAGAGTTGTGCCAACCGTACTTGCGCCTTGGTCATGTTCTGCTCGGCGGCCAGCCGGAACCACTCCGCCGCGCGCGCGGTGTCGCGCTCGACCCCGCTGCCGTTGAGGCAGAATGTTCCGATATTGAATTGAGCGAGCGCGTGCCCCTGCTTGGCGGCAAGCTCAAACCACTTCGCCGCCTCGCTGAGCCGCGGCGCAACGCCTTCGCCGCGCGCGTAGAACGTCCCGACCGCGAATTGCGCGTCGGCGATCCCGTTATCCGCGGCTAGGCGATACCAGTTCACCGCCTCGAACTTGTTCGCGGTCGAGCCTTGGCCGGCGCTGTACATCTGCGCCAGCGTCATGATCGCCGGCGAATGACCGGCGCGCGCTGCTTGCCGAAAGCAGGTCTCCGCGGCGATGAGGTTTTGCGGGATGCCGTCGCCGTGCCAGTGCATCAGTCCCAGGCTGAAGCGCGCCCGTGCGTTGCCGCGCTGCGCCGCTTGCTCGAACAGTTCGGCCGCCTTAACCGGGTCGCGTCCGATGCCCGCGCCGGACAGGTACATGAGCCCGAGCGCGAGCTGCGCGCCGTCATGGTTGTCCTTCGCCGCCTTACGATAGTGTTCGGAGGCCGCGGTAAGGTCGGTCTCGACCCCGTACCCGTTGGCGTACAGCACGCCGAGACCGAATTCGCCCTCGGCATTGCCGTTCGACGCGGCGGATTCGTACCAGTAGCGCGCCTCGTCGTAATCGACATCGCAGGCGATACCGCGCGAATAGAGGATCGCAAGGCTGGCTTGCGCCGCCGGATGACCCTGCTCGGCAGCGCTGCGCGCCCAACGGAACGCTTCCGCCTCGTCCTGCTCGACGGCGACGCCATTGGGAAAAAACAGCGCGAGGTCGCGATCGGCGGTAGCCTGGTCCGTGCCTGACGCCACGCGATACCACTCACCCATCCCGCTGCGTTCGCCGCGGCCGTATTGATAAAACAGGCTGAGCTGGTACTGCGCTTCGGGGTGACCTTGTTCGGCGGCGCGGCGATACCACAGCGCGGCGTCTGCCGAATTCGCCACGACACCCTCGCCGCGGGCGTAAAGCTCTCCCAGCCGGTATTGCGCTTCCCGGTTTCCCTCGTCAGCTGCCCGCGACCACAGGCTGAAGGCGGTCGCGAAATCCTTTTGCTCATAGGCTTCGAGCGTACCGGGGATCGCCGGGTCGGGCGACGGAGGAATCCTCGCGTGGCCTTGCGCTCCGGATGGGGGCTGCTTTCCGATCGACAGCTCCGGCAGCGGTTCGGCCGGCAGCGCCGCCACCGGTGCGACAGGCTCGCTGGGAACCTCGGGTCCTGGCGGCGGGAGGGCCTCTGACTCCGAAGAGGCAAGCGCCCGAGATGGCAAGGCAGCCGGGGCGGGTTTCGCTGCCGTCGGCTCAGGGTTAGTTGTCGCAACGGGCTCGATGAATTCGGGCTCGTAGATCGTCTCGGGGAACGATGCGAGCGTCATCCCGCTATTCGGCAACGGCGGAGCTGGCGGGGCCGGCGCGGTCTCTGCCAGCAAGGCCTCCGGCGGCGGGTCGGCGGTGGGTGCCGGTTTGGTGCGATCGAGCGAGGTGATGCGTCGGGCGATATAGCGCGCAGGGTGATCGAGCGGGTTATCGTGCCCCTGGGCGTTATCGGCTTCCGGCTTCGATTCGGCAGCCGGTGTGCCGTCTACCTCACCGCGCGCGTGAACCACCCTGAGGTGCCGGGCACGCGCGGCGAGGAATCGCCGGGCAAGCGAGTCGATCTCGTTGTTCGGCGGTGAATTCGCCGCGGGATGATCGTCAGTGTCCGACATCAGGGCTCACGCATCGCTTGATCCATGCCGCGCACGACGCCGCCCAGCAGATAGGCGAACAGCGAGCGCGTACCGATATGGATGTCGCCGGAAAGGGTGATGCCCGGAACCAAACGGAAATTCTCCGGCACGTGGCGCAGCTTGATTGGGCCGAGCGTCACCCGCACCTTGTAATACGCCTCTGTCGGCTGTCCGTTGTCATCGGTGGTGAAGGCGCCTTCGCTGATTGACTTGACCTTGCCGTCAACCGTGCCGTGCTCGACAAAGTCATAGGCGCCGAGCTTGATGGTCACGTTGTCGCCGACCCGGATGAAGCCGATGTCGCGCGACTGGATGTTGACCTCGGCCTCCAGCGGCGACTTCATCGGCGCCAGATACAGTAGCGGGTCGCCCGCATTGAGCACCGATTGCGCCGAGAGCTTAGCTACTCTCAGCACCATGCTGTCTTCCGGCGCCTCGAGCCGGACGAGGTCTTGGTGTTTGGTGGCCTTGGTCAATTGCTCGGCGGCAGCGTCGCGATTGCCTTGCGCGGTGAGCAGTTCTTGGCTGACCTGGCCGTACCATTGCTGGACGTAGGCGTCACGCGTCGATTTTACCGCGTCGAGCTCGTGCTGCGTCTCGATGATGGCGTTTTTGTCGAATTCGAGCGCGCGCTCGATTTCGAGCTTCTGGTCGGTCGCCGCCAGCAGGTTGAGCCGGCTACCGACCTGTGCCGCGGCCAGCGTCGCGCGCATTTGCTCGATCTGTTGGGAAATCTTGGCGCGGTCGCCGTAGCGCGCTCCGTCGTTCTGATACTTGGCAATCGTTGCTTGGTCTTGTGCGATTTGGTCGTTGTAGCTGCCCACCTGGGCGTCGAATTGCGCCTTGCGCTGCAGATAGTATTCGCGCTCGGCCACGATGAAGCTGTTGGCGACCGGATCGGTCGAGGGAGCCATGTCGAACGGCTTTTGCGCGAGCTCGGCCTGGCAGCGGGTGATCTCGGCGTTGTAGTTGGCAACCTGCGATTTGAGCGCGCCGACATCGGCGGTGGTAAAAGTGGGATCGAGCGTCGCCAGCAACTGCCCCTTCTTGACTGTGTCGCCTTCGCCGACGTTGATCGTTTTAATGATCGAAGGGTCGAGAGCCCCCAGCACCACGGTGGGATCGACCGTCACGATCTTGCCGGCCGTCGAGGTGACGACCCGATCGACACGCATGCACAAAGTGACCACGATCAGGCAGACAAACAACGCCGCCAGCACCGTCAGGGTGATATGCGCCCTTGACGGCTCTGGGCCTTCGAGAATTTCGGCGGTTTCGGACTGGTAGACCTGGATCTCGCGATCCGGCGCGGCCAGCTCAAGCCTTGCCGGCAGGGCGGAACGAAATAACTTCATGGGACTGCCTGGGGATGAGGTGCTGATGCTGCTGGTGCCACAGATTGCTGTATATGTCGCAACGGTCGACAAGGTCGCCGTGGGTGCCGATGTCGTAAACCTTGCCGCGTTCGAGCACGAGGATCGCATCGGCATTGACCAATGACGAGAGGCGGTGCGAGACGACGATCATCGTGCGGCCTTCGGCGATCCGATTGAGGTTGGCGTTGACGATGGCCTCGCTTTCCGCGTCGAGCGCGCTGGTCGCCTCGTCGAGGATCAGAATGCGCGGGTTGGTGATCAGCGCGCGAGCAATCGCCAGCCGTTGACGCTGGCCACCCGACAGATTGGGCGAACCTTCGTAAATCCACGTTTCGTAGCCCGCCGGCAGACGCTCGATGAATTCTTCCGCGCCGGCCAGCCGCGCCGCCATCACCACGTCATCGAAGGTGGCGTCCGGTTTGCCGGAAGCGATCGTCTGACGAATCGTGCCGCTGAACAGGAAATTCTCCTGTGATACGACCCCGAAGCTTCCGCGCAAGTGGTTCACGTCGAACTGCCGCAGATCGGTACCGTCGATCTTGATCAGTCCCTCATAATTGCCGTGGAACAGCTGGAGCAGCCGGGTAACGGTGGTCTTGCCCGAGCCGCTGCGTCCCATGATGCCGAACACCGAACCCTCGGGGATTGTAAAGCTAACCCCGTCGAGCGCCGGGTTGCTGGTCCCGGAATAGCTGAACCGGACGCCGGAAAACTCCACCCGGCCGACGATCGGCGTGCGGATGCCGCCCCGGCCGTGCCCCTCCTCGGGCTGCCGATTGACCAGCGCCGCGATGATCGCCACCGCGATCCGAGCCTCGTCGTATTGGGTAATCATTTGCGCCAGCTGTACCAGCGGCGAGGCGACGCGCTGTGATAACAGCATGAAGGCGAAGAGCGCGCCGACATAAACCTGCTGCTGCGTGCTGATCGCAAGGTAGACCGCGAGGGCGAAGACGCCGCTGGTCATGAACCGCTCGAGCGGTATGACGACGCTTTGCACGACGTTTGCCGTTTCGCCTTCATCGAAGCGAAGGCGCGCCGCCTTGGCCACTTTGACGTCCCACTCCTGGCGACGTTTGGCGTCGAGCGCCAGCGCCTTGACCGTGCGGATGCCGTGCAGCGTCTCGATGAGAAACGAGTGTTTCTCGGTTTCGGCCGTTTCCACCGCGCTCGTCTTGCGCCGCAATTCGGGCAGCCGAATGAT
>Ga0335074_10014906_pt1 | contig 10908 bp, 8 predicted proteins | sample Lox_Sample_23_FD_206715 | JGI IMG/M metagenome (GOLD analysis project Ga0335074, IMG submission 206715) | Soil microbial communities from Loxahatchee National Wildlife Refuge, Florida, United States - Lox_Sample_2.3 | ecosystem: Environmental > Terrestrial > Soil > Wetlands | place: USA: Florida... | reverse complement strand
ATTCTGATGATCGAGCTGACGGTCAAGGCGGATCGGGAGCAGGACTTCATCGAGCTGTTCAGGCAGATGAAGCACCGTGTCGTGCACCAGGACCACGGCAATATCCTCTACGAGCTGTTCGCCGTTGCCGCGCCCCGACCCGCCGCCGCCGGTACGCCCGGCGGCGCGGCCGGCGCCCGGCCCGGCGAGCCCACGCACCGCTACGTGTTTCTCGAGGAGTGGCGCGACCAGGCCGCTGCCGCCGCGCATGGCAAATGGGCCGGACCGATCGTGCGCACCCGCTGGCGGGAGATGAGCGACAGCATGCAGATCGTGCCGCTGAATCGCGTGCCGCCGGACTGACGGCGGCGCGACTCGCCCGCACAGATGGGGGATGACCTCGGGCGGATACGTCAAACGTATCCGCCCGAGGTCATCCCTCATCTACGTGGGCGCGGGCGCGCCGGGCGCTACCACGTTCGCGGCCTGCAATCGCCTGGCGCCGCCGATCGCCGCCAGCGCGGCGATGCTGCCCGCGGCATCCGCGGCGACTTCGATCGCTGCCTCGGTGACCACGCAGTCCATGCGGATGTCGTGCCACAGCGGCTGGATCGTGGGCAGACGCGACAGCTCGTGGGCGATGCCGATCAGGCGAGGGCGCGGCACGGATGCCGCGACGGTGCGGTCGTAGTACCCGCCGCCGTAGCCGAGTCGATAGCCGGCGGCGTCGAAGCCGACCATCGGGATGATCAGGGTGTCGGGCTGCGCCGCGGCGCCGTCGGCCGGATAGGGAATATCGTAGACACCCATTTGCATGCGGGCGCCGGGCTGCCAGAGACGGAACTCCAGGGGCTGTCCGCTGGCGCGGATCGCGGGCAGCGCGATCTGCGTGCCGGCCGCAAGACAGCGCTGCAGGATCGGCATGGGGTTGAACTCGCGCCGGATCGGCCAATAGGCACCCAGCACCGCAGGGCGCAGCACCTGCAGCACCGTGCCGAGGTGCTCACCCAGCGCCTGACAGGCATCGCGATGCGCGGCGGCGGGCATCGCCAGGCGCGCTGCCACCAGCCGCGCGCGCTGCTCGCGTCGCCAGGCCAGGATGCCGCGGCGCGCCTCGGCCGCGGCGTCGGCCGGCGCGCTCATGGCCTAGGACAGGCCCGAGATCACGCCGTCGGCGCTGACGCTGATGTCCTCGGCCGAGGGCTCGCGCGGCAGTCCCGGCATGGTCATGATCTCCCCGCAGATGACCACCACGAACTCGGCGCCGGCCGACAGGCGTACCTCGCGCACCGGCAGGGTGAAGCCGCTGGGCGCGCCCAGCAGCGCCGGATCGGCCGAGAAGCTGTACTGCGTCTTGGCCATGCAGACCGGCAGCCTGCCGAACCCGAGCTGCTCGAATTCCTTGAGCCGATCGGCCACCGGCTTGGGAATTGCGACCTCGGCGGCGCCGTAGATCTGCGTCGCGACGGTCTCGATCTTTTTGGCGAGCGGCAGCTCATCGCCGTAGAGCACGCGAAAGCTTGCCTTGCCGCTGTCGACCGTGGCGACCACGGCGCGCGCCAGCGCCTCGGCGCCCGCACCGCCCTTGGCCCAGTGCTCGCAGACGATGGCCTCGACCCCCACGCCGGCGCAGCCTTCGACCACCGCGGCCAGCTCGGCCTCGGTGTCGCTGCCGAAGCGATTGATGCAGACGACGGCGGGCACGCCGAAGCGCGCAATGTTGTCCAGGTGGCGGCGCAGGTTGGCGAGCCCGCGCGTGACGGCCGCCGGGTTGGGCGTGCCGAGCTCACCCTTGGCGGCTCCGCCGTGCATCTTCAGCGCGCGCACACTGGCCACCACCACCGCGGCGTCGGGCGCGAGCCCGGCCTTGCGGCATTTGATGTCGAAGAACTTCTCGGCGCCGAGATCGGCGCCGAAGCCGCACTCGGTCACGGTGTAGTCGGCCACGCGCAGCGCGAACGAGGTGGCAATGACGGAGTTGCAGCCGTGCGCGATGTTGGCGAACGGTCCGCCGTGCACGAAGGCCGGATTGTTCTCCAGGGTCTGCACGAGGTTGGGCTTGAGCGCATCGCGCAGCAGCGCGGTCATCGCCCCGGCGGCCTTGAGCTCCCCGGCGCGCACCGGTTTCTTGTCGTTGGTGCTCGCCACGACGATGTTGGCGAGCCGCCGCTGCAGATCCTCGATCGAGGTGGCGAGGCACAGGATCGCCATCACCTCGCTGGCCGCGGTGATGTCGAAGCCGGCCTCGCGTGGATAGCCGTTCGCCGGGCCACCGAGCGAGGTCACGATCGAGCGCAGCGCGCGGTCATTCATGTCCATGCAGCGCCGCCAGCTGATGCGGCGCGAATCCATGCCGAGCGAGTTGCCGAAGTAGATGTGATTGTCGATCATCGCCGCCAGCAGATTGTTGGCCGCGGTGATGGCGTGCAGGTCGCCGGTGAAGTGCAGATTGATATCATCCATCGGCACGACCTGCGCGTAGCCACCGCCCGCCGCGCCGCCCTTCATGCCGAAGCACGGACCGAGGCTCGCCTCGCGCAGGCAGATGGCGGTGCGCTTGCCGATGCGATTGAGCGCATCGCCCAGACCGACCGTGGTGGTGGTCTTGCCCTCGCCGGCCGGCGTGGGGTTGATTGCCGTGACCAGCACCAGCTTGCCCGGCGACTGCCCGGCGAGCGTGCGGCGCACGAAATCCATGCTGATCTTGCCCTTGGTGTGCCCGTAGGGCTCGATGGCCTCGGCGGGGATGCCGAGGCGCTCCTGGGCGATACGGGTGATCGGCCAGAGCTGCGCGGCGTTGGCGATCTCCCAGTCGGTCTTGGGGGCTGCTCGGGAAGTGACGGTGCTGTCGTTCATGGACGTGACTCGCTGGTGACGCTATGAGTGTTCATGGACTGCATTCACTGCGGGGGCGATGCATCCCCTGCGAGCCAATGCAGCCACTGCTGTGTCGCCGCCCGCCGGCTACGGACGGCGGGCCGATGCCGCCTGCACGGTATTGGACAGCAGCATCGCGATCGTCATCGGGCCGAGGCCCCCGGGCACCGGCGTGATCCATCCGGCACGCTGCGCGGCCGGCTCGAACTCCACGTCGCCGACCAGTTTGCCGCCCGGCGTGAAGTTGATGCCGACGTCGAACACCGCCGCCCCGGGGCGAATCCACTCGCCACGGATCAGGCCCGGCCTGCCGACCGCGGCGACCAGCACCTCGGCCGCCTCTACCTCGGCGCGCAGATTGCGCGTGAGACTGCGGCACACCGTGGTGGTGGCTCCCTCGATCAGCAGCTCGAGCACCATCGGCCGCCCGACGATATTGGAAGCGCCGACCACCGTGGCCTTCGCGCCCGAGAGCGGGATGCCGTACTCGTGCGCCAGGCGGATCACCCCGTAGGGCGTGCACGGTCGCAGCCTGGGGCGCTTCTGCGCCAGCAGCCCCATGTTGAACGGATGAAAGCCGTCCACGTCCTTGGCCGGATCGATGGCGTCCATGATGTGATCGGACACCAGCCCGGCCGGCAGGGGCAATTGCACCAGGATGCCGTCGACGCGCTCCTCGTGGTTGAGCTGCTCCACCAGCGCGAGCAGCTGCGTCTCGCTGGTCGTGGCCGGCAGGTCGTGCGCGAAGGATTCGATGCCGACCTCCTCGCAGGACTTGCGCTTGTTGCGCACGTACACGGCCGAGGCGCGGTCCTGTCCGACCAGCACCACCGCCAGGCCCGGCCGGCGGCCGTGGCGGCGGGCGAATTCGCCCGCGCGCGCGGCCACCTCCTGGCGTACCTTGCGGGCCACCGCCACGCCATCCATGACGATGCCGCGACGGGGCGTCTCCAATGGATCGGACTCCGCCATGCTCACGACCTCAGCGCAATGCCGCGCCGCTCCGGCGGCTGGCGCAGCCGCCGGGGCGATCGCGGCTCAGTAGCGATAGTGGTCCGCCTTGTAGGGACCGGACTTGTGCACGCCGATGTAGCGCGCCTGCACGTCGGACAGCTCGGTGAGCTGCGCGTTGAGCTTCTTCAGCTGCAGCCGCGCGACCTTCTCGTCGAGGTGCTTGGGCAGCACGTACACCCCGATCGGATACTTCGCCGTGTTGGTGTACAGCTCGATCTGCGCCAGCGTCTGGTTGGCGAACGAGGAGCTCATCACGTAGCTCGGGTGCCCGGTGCCGCAGCCGAGATTCACCAGCCGCCCTTCCGCCAGCAGGATGATGCGCTTGCCGTCCGGGAAGATGATGTGATCGACCTGCGGCTTGATGTTCTCCCACTGGTACTGCTTGAGGGCCGCGACCTCGATCTCGTTGTCGAAGTGGCCGATGTTGCACACGATGGCGTTGTTCTTCATGCGCTTCATGTGCTCGTGGGTGATCACATGGAAGTTGCCGGTGGCGGTCACGAAGATGTCGGCCTTGTCGGCGGCGTAGTCCATGGTGACCACGCGATAGCCCTCCATCGCGGCCTGCAGCGCGCAGATCGGATCGATCTCGGTGACCCACACCTGCGCCGACAGCGCGCGCAGCGCCTGGGCCGAGCCCTTGCCGACGTCGCCGTAGCCGGCCACCAGGGCGATCTTGCCCGCCACCATCACATCGGTGGCGCGCTTGATGCCGTCGACCAGCGACTCGCGGCAGCCATACAGGTTGTCGAACTTGGACTTGGTGACCGAGTCGTTGACGTTGAAGGCCGGGAAGGCGAGCTCGCCGTCCTTGGCCATGTGATACAGGCGCTTCACCCCGGTGGTGGTCTCCTCGCTGACGCCCTTGATCGCCTTCAGGCGCGTGGAGTACCAGGCCGGATCCTTCTTGAGCGTCTCGCGAATGGCGGCGAACAGCGCCTCCTCCTCCTCGCTGGTCGGCTTGGCGATCACCGTGGCGTCCTTCTCGGCCTTGCTGCCCAGGTGCAGCAGCAGCGTCGCGTCCCCGCCGTCGTCGAGGATCATGTTGGAGTAGCCCCCGTCCGGCCAGGTGAAGGTGCGATGGGTGAATTCCCAGTACTCCGGCAGCGATTCGCCCTTGTAGGCGAACACCGCCGTGCCGCGCGCGGCGATCGCGGCGGCCGCATGATCCTGCGTCGAGAAGATGTTGCAGGAGGCCCAGCGCACCTGCGCACCGAGCGCCTGCAGGGTCTCGATCAGCACCGCGGTCTGGATCGTCATATGCAGCGAGCCGGTGATGCGCGCGCCGCGCAGCGGCTGGCCGGCGGCGTACTCCTCGCGGATCGCCATCAGCCCGGGCATCTCGGTCTCCGCGATGAGAATTTCCTTGCGTCCCCAGTCCGCGAGCTTGATATCGGCGATGCGATAGGGGTCCTTGCCGATGCTCGGTTGCAGTACTGCGTTCATGAGTCTGTTCTCCATCCCATATGGTGCGGTCATCGCGGGCATCTGCCCGCCGTCGCTGCGCGCGGTTGGCGTCCCGCCGCGCCCTCGCCCGCGATCTCGCGGACCTGCCGGCCGGGCGGGCGCCCGCGCGCACCGCCCGGCCGCAACATGCGCCGTGTCAGCCGACGGCGCGGGCCTTCAGGCCGGCTTCGGCCGCCAGCGTCTGCGCCTTGTCGGTCTTCTCCCAGGTGAAGTCGGGCAGCTCACGGCCGAAGTGGCCGTAGGCGGCCGTCTGCTGATAGATCGGACGCAGCAGATCGAGCATCTGGATGATGCCCTTCGGGCGCAGATCGAAGTGCTTGAGCACCAGCTCCTCGAGCTTCTCATCGGAGATCTTGCTGGTGCCGAAGGTGGTCACCATGACGCTGGTGGGCCGGGCCACGCCGATCGCATAGGAGACCTGGACCTGGGCGCGCGTGGCAAGTCCGGCGGCCACGATGTTCTTCGCCACGTAGCGCGCGGCGTACGCGGCCGAGCGGTCGACCTTGGAGGGATCCTTGCCGGAGAACGCGCCACCGCCGTGGGGCGCGGCACCACCGTAGGTATCCACGATGATCTTGCGCCCCGTCAGACCGCAGTCACCCTGCGGACCGCCCACCACGAACCGGCCGGTGGGATTGACCAGGTAGCGGATGTTCTTGCCGATCATGTCCTTGGGCAGCACCGGCTTGATGATCTCCTCGATCACCGCCTCGGAGATCTTGCCGTGCTCGATGTCCTCGTCGTGCTGCGTGGAGATCACCACCGTATCGATGTCCTTCGGCTTGCCGTCCACGTAGCGCAGCGTGACCTGCGACTTGGCGTCCGGGCGCAGCCACGGAAGCTTGCCCGAGCGGCGCAGCTGTGACTGGCGCTCCACCAGGCGGTGCGCCAGATGGATCGGCAGCGGCATCAGCTCCGGGGTCTCATTGCAGGCGTAGCCGAACATCATGCCCTGGTCGCCCGCGCCCTGCTCGAGGTTCAGCCCGCGCCCCTCGTCCACGCCCTGGGCGATGTCCGGGGACTGCTTGTCATAGGCGACCAGCACGGCGCAGCCGCGGTAGTCGATGCCGTACTCGGTATTGTCGTAACCGATGCGCTTGATGGTCTCGCGCGCCAGCGACTGGTAGTCGACCGTGGCCTTGGAAGTGATCTCGCCGGCGAGCACCACCAGGCCGGTGCTGACCAGCGTCTCGGCACCCACCCGGGAATACTTGTCCTGTGCCAGCAGAGCGTCGAGGATCGTGTCCGAGATTTGGTCGGCGACCTTGTCCGGGTGTCCTTCGGAGACCGACTCGGAGGTAAACAGATATTCGTTGGCCATTGGCGTCATCCTGCAAGATGGTGTTGTGAGTAGTCGTTTCGTATGCGTGAAAATTTCGCTGTCGATCGCTGAGGTCGTGCCTGCGCTGAATCCGCGTGAGTCTTCCGCAGTCAGCTGCCGGTGCGCGAGCGCGCGCTCGCGCCGGCTCCGAAGCTCTCGGTGAGCCGCCGCTCGAACTCCTCGCGGGTGAAGCGATGGTTCTGCGTGCCGCGCGTCTCGATCTTGATCGCGCCCATCAGGGAGGCGATGCGACCGGTGGCCTGCCAGTCCAGGCCATGCAGCAGGCCATGCAGGATACCCGCACGGTAGGCGTCGCCGCAGCCGGTCGGATCCACGACGGCGCGCGGCTTGGCGCTCGGGATCGTGAGCTCCCCGTCGCGCGTGTGGATGAGCGAGCCCTGGGCGCCGCGCGTGACGATCAGCGCCTGTACGCGCGCGGTGACGTCACGCACGTTCCAGCCGGTCTTCTGCTGCACCATCTGCCACTCGTAGTCGTTGACCGCGACCCAGGTGGCCTGGCCGACGAATCGGTCCAGCTCCTCGCGCCCGAACATCGGCAGGCCCTGGCCCGGATCGAACATGAACGGGATGCCGGCGTCGGCGAACTGCTGCGCGTGCTGCAGCATGCCGTCGCGTCCATCGGGGGCGACGATGCCGATGGCGATGTCGCGCGCATCGGTGGCGCGGTTCAGATGCGAGGACTGCATGGCCCCCGGATGAAACGCGGTGATCTGGTTGTCGTCCAGATCGGTGGTGATGAAGGCCTGCGCCGTGAGCTCGGCATCGATCACGCGGATGTAATCGGTGGGCACGCCGTTGTTCGCCATCCACTCGCGGTAGGCGCCGAAGTCGCGCCCGACGGTGGCCATCGGATAGCCGCGGTCGCCGAGCAGCTTCAGTCCGTAGGCGATGTTGCCCGCGCAGCCGCCGTACTCGCGCCGCAGCTGCGGCACGAGGAACGACACGTTCAACATGTGGATCTTGTCGGGCAGGATGTGATTCTTGAAGCGGTCGCCGAACACCATGATGTTGTCGAACGCGACCGAGCCGCAGATCAGGGCGCTGCGCGAGGAGCCGGCGGTGCGCGGCGCGCCGTGCGCCGCTGAAGCCTGGGGACTGGTCATGGGGTAGGTGCTCGCCTCTCTGCGTCGATGCCTGCGGGATCGGGTGGTCGTCAGCTCATGCGGAACTTGCCGCCGTCCTCCGGCAGCTCGAAGCGCCCTTCGGCCACGCATCGCAGCCACTGCGCGGTGGCAACGGTGCCGCCAAAGGCGAAGAAGTGCGGCTTCACCAGCTGCGTGGGGCCGTTGCCGATAGCGCGCACCAGACCCACCAGCATCTCGTCGGGGGAAGTCGCCAAGCGCGCCATTTTACTCATGCCCGCCATGTTCTTCATCACCGCGCGCAGCGAGGCGCCGACGCCGCACTGCATGGCGAACTTCACCAGCTTCGGCAGCGGCGTCGGACCGGCGATGCCCACGTGCACCGGCAGGCTGATGCCGTGCTGCGCCAGCTCGCGGTCGAAGTCGCAGATGGCCTGCGGATCGAAGCTGAACTGCGTGACGATGTGCACCCGGATGCCGCTCGCCGCCGCCCAGGCCTGCTTGCGCTCGAGCGCCTGCCACAGCGCCGCGGTGCTGATGGCGCTGTTGCCCTCGGGGTGACCGGCGACCGCGGCGCGCGGCATGCCCGCCTGCTCCAGACAGGCGGTGTCGAGCACCTCGAGCGTGCTGGTGAAGGCGCCGGCCGGCTCGGCCAGATCCCCCGCCACGAGCAGCACCTGCTCGACGCCGCCGGCGCGCAGCTGCCCCAGGGCGCGCGCCAGCGCCTCGCGGCTTGCGAGCCGGCGCGCGACGATGTGCGGGCACGCCGGCAGCCCGAGCGCCTGCACCTTCACCGCGACACGCACCACCTCGTCGAGCGAGGCCTTGGGCGTGTGCGCCACGTATACCGTGGTGCCGGGCGGCAGCTCGGCAGCCAGGGTCGCGAGCTGCGGCTCGTCATGCGTGGAAATCTCGGTGGACGCGCCGCTCACGAACTGCACGACGCGGCGCTTCAGCGCCTCTCCGGCCAGCGGTGCTGTCAGCACGGCGCTCATGGCTTGCGGCGCGTGACCGTGAAGGTCTCGTCGTTGAACCACAGCCCGCCGTGCTCCTTCAGCACTTCCTGGGTGGCCAGCAGATAGGCGGCGTTGTTGGCGGGCTCGAGCCGCTCATCCTCGATCTGGTTGACGTAGATCGCGGCATTCCACGCGGCGTACAGCGTGGAGGTGCCGATGCGATCGCTGATCTCGGAGGGCAGCGTGTGCATGTCATAACGGAACACGGCCTTCTCGTCCGGGTGCGACGTGAAGGTGAAGTCCTTGGCGTTATGGGCCAGCTCGGCCTTGAGCGCAGCGACCAGCTGGTGGCGGTCGACCGCGAAGGGGCTCTCGTTCGGCCACAGCCGCTGGATGATCTCCAGGCCCGGATCCTTGCCGAAGGACTGGATCACCAGCATCCGCCCGTTGGGCGCAAGGCTCAACGCCAGCGGAGCGAGCACCTTCTGCGCCTTGAATTCCGCCGTCATGCGCGCGCGCCACGGCTGCGAGGCGAGCACCAGGTCATAGCTGTCGGAGATGCGCCCGGGCTTGGGGATCACCGAGTCGAGCAGGAACTTGTGATCGTCGCGGTAGATCACCAGCACCGACGGGCGCACGTGGATCGGATTACCGGTCTTCGGGCTGGGTTTGGTCTGCCAGCCATAATCCAGCGTCGGGGCGAGCGCCTCGATCTGCTCGGAGTATTCGGCCGCCGAGTGACCGGTCAGGCGCACCTCCTGCCAGTTCAGCGTCGCGGCCGCCTGGGGATCGCGCGGCATCAGCCGCGGGGCCTCGGCGTAGTTGAGATTGGTGATCACCAGCACCGTGGCGGGGTGCTCGAAGAAGCGATCGGGCATCTTGTCCAGCCCGAGGCGTACATCCTCGAGGGAGATTTCCTTCGCCACCACCAGCAGTGGCACGGTCGGAAACAGCTGGTGGGTGCTGCGTATCAGGCGCGCGAGCACCGTGGCATCACCCATGCCGGCGTCGAACAGACGCAGGGCGGGCGGCGAGGGACGCAGGTGGCTGAGCTCCTGAGCGGCGCGGCGCGCCACGGCCGACTTCTCGTTGCAGGTATTGACGAACGCGAGGTACTTCTGACGGTTGTCGTAGAAGCGAAACGGCGGCTTGCCGTCGGCCGCGGCCGCGCCCGGCGTGGCCGCCGGGGCCGGCGTCGCGGGCTGCGACACGGTGGCGCCCGAGTGTCTGGCGAGATTCATTGGCTGCTGCCCCCCCTGTTAGGGACTGCGCACACTACTCGCTTCGCCAGCGGGATTGAAATCCAAAGTTTGGATAACAGGTATAGGGCGAGCCACTGACCGCAGCGGCGGTACGCTGTCGTGCAGCATTCAGCCCGGGCGCGCCGCATCCGTGAGCAGGCGACGCATCCAGGCGTGTCCGGGGTCGGGCTCGCTGCGACGGTGCCAGAACAACGTGACGCGGCCCTGCAGATTGAGGCCGTCCGGCAGAGGAAAGATGCGGATGGCCAGCGATGGCTGCAGCATCTGCGCGAGCGTCTCGGGCAAGATGGCCAGCAGCGTCGTGCCGGGCAGCATGAAGGGCACTTCCAGCACGTTCTCGGTCGTCGCGTGCACGTGGATGTGCAGGCCGAGCTCACGGCGCACCACATCCTCGGTGGGCAGCGTCTCCCCGGGCGAGCGCACATAGACATGCGGCAGGCTCAGGTACTGCTCGCGCGTCAGCTCTTCGCGCACCGTGGGATGGTCGGCCGCGACCGCGCACACCCAGTGTACGCGCAGCAGCTCCGCGCGCGACAACCACTCGGGAAAGCTCGGTATGCCGAGCAGCGCCGGATTGTCGAGCATCACCAGAAAGTCGATCTCGCCGGCAGCGAGCTGCTCCACGCCGGAGCGCGACCAGGTGAGAAAGCTCAATTGCACGCCCGGCGCTTCGGGCACGACCCGCCGCAGCAGGCGCGCGGCCAGACGCGGTGCCAGCATGTCGGCCAGCATCACTGAGAAGCTGCGCCGCGTGGCCGCCGGATCGAAGATCGGCTGGGTGCCGAGCGTCGCCTGGATGTGCAGCAGCGTATTGCGCACGGGCTCGAGCAGCGAGTGACCGCGTGGGGTCAGCTCGTAGTCGCGGCCGACTCGCACCAGCAGCTCGTCATTGAAGTACTCGCGCAGCCGGTGCAGCGCGGCGCTCATGG
>Ga0335074_10014905_pt1 | contig 10908 bp, 20 predicted proteins | sample Lox_Sample_23_FD_206715 | JGI IMG/M metagenome (GOLD analysis project Ga0335074, IMG submission 206715) | Soil microbial communities from Loxahatchee National Wildlife Refuge, Florida, United States - Lox_Sample_2.3 | ecosystem: Environmental > Terrestrial > Soil > Wetlands | place: USA... | reverse complement strand
AGCGCCGGCGTTCACCATCGGTTCGATGGCCAGCACCATGCCTTCCTTCAGACGCGGATTCTCGTTCCGGCGATCCACGTAATTGGGCACCTGCGGCTCCTCATGCAGCTTGGTGCCGATGCCGTGCCCCACCATCTCGCGAACCACCGAAAATCCGTTCCCGACCACGTGCTGTTCCACGGTCCCGCAAATATCGAACAGCCGGTTGCCGGCCCGCGCTTTGTCGATCGCCAGCTCCAGCGATTCCTTGGTCACCGCCAACAGCTTCTTCACCGACTCATTAATCTCACCCACCGGAACCGTCACGGCTGAATCGCCGAAATAACCGTTCAACTGCACCCCGGTGTCGATCGACACGATGTCGCCCTTCTTCAATTTCGTTTTCGCCGAAGGCATCCCGTGCACGATCTGATCGTTCACCGACGTGCACAGCACGAACGGATACTTGCTGCCCGCCGACGGCGTGTAATACCCTTTGAAGGCCGGCTTGGCGCCCGCGTCCTTCATCATCTTCTCCGCCGCCATTTCCAGGTCGTGCGTGGTTACTCCCTCTTCCACCATTTTGGAAAGATCTTGCAAGATCCGCCAGACGAGCATACCGCTCTTGCGCATCTGTTCCAGCTCATTGCGATTCTTCCGGATAATCATCTCCGCCGGCTGCCGGTCCCGAGCGCGGGCGCACACGCGCCCTCTGGACGGGGCTGGCTGATAAAACTATTATACTGCAAAATCATCGGTTTAGACACGCGCCTCTAGGAAACGCTGCTGCGGCGGCCGCGGATACGCCCGGAGCGCGGCGTAAACCCTTCATAATGCCGCATAATCAACTGCGCTTCCACCTGATTCACCGTGTCCATCGCCACGCCCACCACGATCAGCAGCGACGTGCCGCCAAAGAAGAAGTTGACGTTCAGACCGTCCAGCAACCAGCGCGGGAAATACGTATCGATCCAGTTGCCGACCAGCGGCAGGCGCTGTAACTTGATCCCGGCGATCATGATCTGGGGAATCAGCGATAGCACCGAGAGGTACAGGCCGCCCACCACCGTGATCTTGGTCAGGATCTTGTTCATGTAATCGGCGGTGTTCTTGCCGGGACGGATGCCGGGGATGAATCCGCCGTATTTGCGCATGTTGTCGGCGGCTTCATTGGGGTTGAAGATAATCGAAACGTAGAAGAAGCAGAAGAAAATAATCAGGACGCAAAACAGCAAATAGTACAGCGGCTGATTGCCGCCGATGGAATCCAGCATGCCGCTTAGGAAAGGGCTGTTCTTCACCACCTGCCAATTGGTCAGCGTCTGCGGGAAAGCCAGCAGCGAGGACGCGAAGATCACGGGAATCACGCCGCCCGCATTCACCTTCAGCGGCAGGTGCGTGGACTGCCCGCCCATCAGTTTCCGTCCCTGGATGCGCTTGGCGTATTGCACCGGAATGCGGCGCTCGCCGCGCTCCACCAGGACGATGAAGGCCACCACCGCCAGCATCACGGCCAAAATGATGATGAGGTGAATGGGCGTCCAATCGCGCACGCGGAACACGTGATCGTAGATGTTGTCAATGGCGCGCGGCAGTCCCACCACGATACCGGCAAAGAGGAGCAGCGACATTCCGTTGCCGATGCCGCGCTCGGTGATCTGCTCGCCCAGCCACATGATGAACGTGGTTCCGGCCGTCAGCGTAAGAACCGTCATGGCGATAAAGCTGAATCCGGGATTCAGCACGAAACCGCCGCCCGATTTTTCGAGCGTCAGCGCGATGCCGAAGGACTGGATCACGCCCAGGATGATGGTGAGATAGCGGGTCCACTGCGTGATCTTGCGGCGGCCGAGTTCGCCTTCCTTCTGAAGTTTTTCCAGTGTCGGAACCACCACTTGCAGCAACTGCAGGATAATCGAAGCGGTGATGTAGGGCATGATGCCCAGGGCGAAAATCGTCAAGCGCCGGAACATCCCGCCGCTGAACAGGTCGATGAAGCCGAACAGCGAACCCGAATTCTGCTGGAAGAACTCGGCCAGACGATTGGCATCGATCCCGGGCGTCGGGATATGGCCGCCCAACCGGTAGACGGCCAATAAACCCAGCGTGAACAAAATGCGTTTCCGCAGGTCCGGAATCCGGAACATATTGGCGATGGTGTCGAAAAACTTCATCTGGTCTACCTCGATGGTCTAGTGGCTGATCCGCTACGATTCGCTCTCGATGACGTTTCCCGTGCCGCCGGCCTTCTGGATTTTCTCCAGAGCCGATTTGGAGAAGAAGTGCGCCCGCACTTCTATTTTACGCGTGATGTCGCCGGCGCCCAACACCTTGAGCCCGGCGCCCAGTTTTTTGATGACCCCGAGCTCCAGCAGCCGCCCGGGATCGAACGAATCGCCTTCTAGCTGCTCCAGGCGTCCCAGATTCACGATGGCATATTCTTTTTTGAAGATGTTGGTGAATCCGCGCTTGGGCAGACGGCGATGCAGCGGCATCTGGCCGCCTTCAAAACCGCGCATCATGCTATAGCCGGAAATGGATCGCGCGCCTTTGGCGCCGCGGCCGGAGTATTTGCCGCGGCCGGTGCCCATGCCCTGGCCGATGCGTTGTTTCTTTTGCTTTTGCCCTTTGGGCGGGCGAAGATTGCTGAGGTTCATGGTTTAGTCCTTGTCACTCCGGCTTCCTTACGGTCGCGGCTCCTCAACGATGGCCAGCAGGTGCGGGATCTTGGCTACCATGCCGCGGAAGGCGGGCGTATCCGGCCGCACCACCACGCGATTCATCTTCTTTAATCCCAGCGAGCGTACGATCACTTTGTGCTTTTCCGGGCAGCAGATGGGGCTGCCGATCAACTTGATCTTAATGGTGCCTTCCGGCATGCTTTAATTCACCTTCTCCTGCGCCAGGCCCCGCAACTCCGAGGTCTGGGCACGGTCCCGCAGCTGTTCGAGCGCGTTGATGGTGGCTTTGACCACGTTGTGCGGGTTGCGCGACCCAATGGATTTGGTGAGCACATTGGGAATCCCGACCGCTTGGATCACGGCGCGCACCGGCCCGCCGGCGATCACGCCGGTTCCTTCCGGCGCCGGCTTTAATAACACCAGCCCGCTGCCGAAGCGTCCCAGCACCATGTGCAGAATAGTGGTCTGGTGCACGTTTACCTTGCGCAAGTTCTTCTTGGCCGCCTCAATGCCTTTCTTGATCGCGGCCGGAACTTCCTTGGCCTTGCCGGTGCCGAAGCCGACGATCTTGGCGCCCGGGTCGCCGATGACCACCAGGGCCGAAAAACTCAGGTTCTTGCCGCCCTTCACCACTTTGGTGACGCGATTGATCGAAACCACCTGCTCCTTGAGATTCAAGGTATTGGCGTCGATCCGTTTGCCGTTGAGGGTTGCCGCCATGCTCAAAACTCCAATCCCGCTTCGCGCGCGGCGTCAGCCAGGGCTTTGATGCGCCCGTGATACAGATAGCCGCCGCGGTCGAAAACAACTTTGCTGATGCCCTTGGTTTTGGCGCGTTCGGCGATCAATTTCCCGACCTGCTTGGCGCCGGCCAGATTGCCGCCGCTTCCCACAGCCGAATTCTTTTCGCCCGAAGACGCGGCCGCCAGCGTCGCGCCCTGGCGATCGTCAATCACCTGCGCATAAATATGTTTCAGGCTGCGAAACACCGCCAGACGCGGGCGCTCCTGGTTGCCCTTGATCTTGAGCCGCGTGCGCTTATGAATGCGAACGCGGACGTCGTTCTTGGAAGATTTCGGCATTTACTTCGCTCCCGCGCCCGCCGTTTTCCCGGCCTTCTTGCGGAGCACTTCGCCGGTGTAGCGGACGCCCTTGTTCTTATACGGATCCGGCGGACGCAGGGCGCGAATATTCGCGGCCACCTGTCCCACCATCTGCTTGTCATATCCGGTCAACACCAGATGGGTCTGTTTGTCGACCTTCAATTCCACGCCGGCCGGCAACAGAACCTCGATGGGGTGAGAATAACCCAAGGTGAACGTGGCGATCTTGCCCTTGACGTCGGCGCGATAACCGGTGCCGGTGATGTCGAGCTCGCGCGTAAAACCGGTGGAAACCCCCTGCACCGCCGCGGCGGCCAGCGCACGCGTCAGCCCGTGCAGAGCGGCATATTGATCGGAAGCGCGCAAAAATTCCAGATGGCCGTCCGCCTGGCGCCCTTCGATGCCGTCCGGCACCGGCACGCTCAGCTTGCCCTTGGGGCCTTCGACTACCAGTTGCGGGCCCAGCGTTATCTTGACGCCTTTGGGCAGCGGGATCGGTTTCTTACCTACTCTTGACATGTTTAAACCTTGCTTTCATTTCGCCGGCTTACCACAACTGGCAGAGCACTTCTCCACCGACGCGTTCCTTGCGCGCCGTACTGCCGGTCATCACGCCCCGCGGCGTGGTCAAAATATTGATGCCGAGGCCGCCCAGAACCTTGGGCACTTCCTGGCTGCCCACATAGACGCGGCACCCGGGACGCGACACGCGCTCGATCCGCGAGATCACCGGAACGTTGCCCGGCGTGTACTTCAGGTAGATGCGGATGCTGCGTTTGGCGCCTTCTTCGGCCAACTTGAAGTTGACGATAAAGCCTTCCTCTTTCAGGATGCGCGCGATCTCCATTTTGAGCTTGGAGGCCGGCACGTCCACCTTGGGATGGCGCGCCGACTGCGCGTTGCGAATGCGCGTCAGCATGTCGGCGATAGAATCGGTCGTGGCCATGTTCTCGTCCGAGGCTCCTTTCCTTACCAGCTCGCCTTGATCACGCCGGGGATCTCGCCCGCCACCGCGAGCTGCCGGAAACAGATCCGGCACAGATTGAATTTGCGGATGTAGCCGCGCGGCCGGCCGCAGCGGAAACAGCGGTTGCGCAGCCGGATCTTCACACGCGGCGCGATGTTCTTGTCGGCCGCGATCCGGGCCCTGGTTTTGTCTTCTTTCGCGATCTTCGCTGTTGTCGCCATGTATTCCCTGTATTCCTTGTCTTCCCTGTCTTCTGCGAATTCTGAATTCCGGCTTCTGAATTCTGTCTCCCGAATTCTTCTTACTGCCTAAACGGCATCCCCATGTGCCGCAGCAGCGCCAGGCCTTCGGCGTCGGTCTTGGCGCTGGTGGTGATAGAAATATTCATTCCCTTGACCTTCTCCACCTTGTTGTAGTCGATCTCGGGAAAAATCAACTGGTCCCGCACGCCCAGGGTGTAATTCCCGCGCCCGTCGAAGCTTTTCGACGACACGCCGCGGAAATCGCGCACGCGCGGCAGCGCGACGTTCATCAGCCGGTCCAGAAATTCGTACATGCGGTCCCCGCGCAATGTCACCATGGCGCCGATCGACATTCCCTCGCGCAGCTTGAAGGCCGCGATGGATTTTTTCGCTTTCGTGACCACCGGCTTCTGTCCCGCGATGGCCCCCAGCTCGTTCACCGCGCCGTCCATCAGCTTGGCGTTCTGGGTGGCTTCGCCCAACCCGATATTCACGGAGACTTTTTCTATTTTCGGCACGGCCATCACGTTCTTATAGCCGAACTCCTTCACTAGAGCGGGAACCACGCTCTTTTGATAATGCGCTCTGAGCCTTGCTGCCATGTCCTTCTTCTAACCTTTCGTGTCCAGCGTCTCTCCGCTTTTCTTGGCGATGCGGGTACGCCGCGTGGAAGTGCCCGCCGGCTCGAGCTTATAACCGACGCGCGTGGGAACGCCGCCCGAGGTCAGCACCATCACGTTCGAAATGGCGATCGGGCTTTCCTTCTCGGCGATGCCGCCTTTGATCTGCTGCTGCGGATTGGGGCGCGTATGCCGCTTGATCATCGAGATGCCCTCCACCAGCAGCTTGCCGCGCCAGCGGTCCACGTCGATCACCTTGCCGGTTTTGCCTTTGTCGCGCCCGGCAATCACTTTCACCTGGTCGTTCTTCTTGATTCTGGTTTTATGAAACACCTTGGGAGCCGCACGTTTGGCCATCAGATCACCTCCGGAGCAAGCGACACGATCTTCATGAAACGCTTGTCGCGCAGTTCGCGCGCCACCGGGCCGAACACGCGCGTCCCTACCGGCTCGCCCACTTCGTTAATCAGCACGGCGGCGTTGGAATCGAAGCGGATATAGGTGCCGTCCTTGCGGCGCGATTCCTTGCGCATCCGCACGATCACGCAGCGCACCACCTTACCCTTCTTGATGGGCGATTCGGGCGTGGCTTCCTTGACGCTGGCGGTGACCACGTCGCCCAATCCGGCGCGCAGTCCCAGGTCGCCTCCGCGCGGCAAAATACATTGCAATTTCCGGGCGCCGCTGTTGTCGGCCACCTCGAGGATCGTGCGCATCCCAATCATGCTGGCCTCCCGCCCTTCGGCGCATTTTTCGGATTCGACGGCGTTTTGGCTCGCGGGGATTTGGCGCCTGAAGTCGGCTGCATCATGGCCAGATCCACCGCGCCCGGTTCCACCGCCACCTGCACCGCTTTGCGCAGCACCGCACCCAGCCGCCAGCGCTTTAGCCGGCTCATGGGGCGGCATTCGATGATGCGAACCGTATCCCCCACCTGCGCGGCCTGTTGCTCGTCGTGGGCGTAAAACTTGCTGCGCTTGTTGATGATGCGCTTATAGACCGGGTGCGGAACGCGCCGCGTTACTTCCACCACGATGGTCTTGGTCATCTTGGCGGAAACTACCTGGCCCACCTTCTCATTTTTGGTGCCGGTTTTGGGCGCCGTTGTCGGTGTCGCGCTGTCGGCCATGGCTTACTTCCCCTTCTTCTTTTTCGCCGGAGTCGGCTCGGGCGCGGTTTCCGGATGCAGCTCGCGGTCGCGCAGGATCGTGAGAATCCGCGCGCGGTCCTTGCGCATATTGCGCACTTTCTTCAGGCCGTCGGTCTGGCCCATGCTCATCTGGAACCGCAGCCGGAAGTTCTGCTCGCCCATCTCGGCTACCTGCCTGCGCAGCTCGTCGTTATCGAGTTCCCGTAATTTTTCTGCTCTCATGTCTTTTCTCCCGCTCCCTCACGGTCGCGGCCCGGCCTACCCCCCGTGGCTCTCCTCGCGGCTGACCACCTTGGTGGGCAAGGGCAGCTTGCCCGCCGCCAGCCGAAACGCTTCTTCCGCGGTGGCTTTCGGCACGCCTTCCATTTCAAAGAGAATCTTGCCGGGCCGGATCACCGCCACCCATTGCTCGGGCGCGCCTTTGCCTTTGCCCATGCGGGTTTCCGCGGGCTTCTTGGTGATCGGCTTGTCGGGAAACAGGCGAATCCAAACCTTGCCGCCGCGCTTGATGAAACGCGTCATCGCGATGCGCGCCGCTTCAATCTGCCGGTCCGTGATCCAGCCGCAACGCAGTGCCTTCAGACCGAAGTCGCCGAACGCGAGCGAGGAGCCGCGCCAGGCCTTGCCGGTCATGCGGCCGCGCTGCTGTTTCCTGTACTTGACCTTCTTGGGCATCAACATGACGATTGCTCTCCGCTATCCTTCTTTGCTTGGCTCCGGCTTGTTCGGTTCCGGACCTTTCCCGGGCTCCGCGCCCGATTCGTTGGGCTTAGCCTCCTGCTTCCAACTGGGCTGCGGGGGCGCGAGCGGCGGCAGAATAGGCGCCACGCGCGGCGTGGAACTGATCTCTGGAACCGGCTGTACCACCGGACCCGACCCCTCCGGCGCGGGAGGCGCGAAGCCTGACGCCGGCGCAAACCCCGACCCCGGACGACGCTCCCGCCGGTCGCGCAGCGGTGGACGCCGCGGCTCGGGCTCGTTGCGCAGCGAATCCCGCCGGCCGCCGTCTAAGATTTCGCCTTTATAGGTCCAGCATTTGATTCCGATGACGCCGTAAGTGGTGTAAGCTTGCGCGAACCCGTAATCGATATCCGCCCGCAACGTATGCAGCGGAAGCTGGCCCTGCAGGTACCATTCGCTGCGCGCGATTTCGGCGCCGTTCAGACGGCCCGATACGCGCACCTTGATGCCCTTGCAGCCGAAGCGCAGCGCCGAATCGACGGCCTTGCGCATGGCCCTGCGGAAAGCCACGCGTTTTTCCAGCTGCAGCGCGATCGATTCGGCCACCAGTTGCGCGTCGAGCTCCGGCTTGTGGACTTCCTGAATGTCGATGAAAACTTCGCGCTTGGTTTTCTTCGCCAGGTCGCCCTTGAGCTTCTCGATTTCGGCGCCCTTGCGTCCGATGATGATGCCGGGCCGCGAGGTGCGGATGGTGACGCGCAGCTTGTTGCCGGGCCGGTCCACTTCAATCGAACTGACGCCGGCCGACTTCAGACGTTCGCGCAGCGCGTTCTTCAGCTCCAGGTCTTCCCGCAACAGCCGGGCGTAATCCTGCTTGGCGAACCAGCGCGATCGCCAGGTCTTGGTGACGCCCAGACGAAAGCCGTACGGATTTACTTTCTGTCCCACTATGCGTTCTCCTGGTTGGTAGCTTCCGGAGCTTCCTTATTCTTGTCGCTGACCTCGACCACGATGTGGGAGGTGCGCCGCTGATAGCGGTACGCGCGGCCCATCGGCGCGGGCCGGATGCGCTTCTGGCGCGGCCCTTCGTTGACGTAAGCCCCGCTCACCACCAGTTCGTCCACGTCCACGTCGTTATTGCGATTCTCGGCGTTGGCGATGGCCGAATCCAGCACCTTCAGCACCGTCGGCGCCATGCGCTTGTTGGTCTGCCGCAAAATGATGCGCGCTTCATTGGCCGAACGGCCGCGGATCAAATCCACCACCAAGCGCGCCTTCTGCGGCGAGGATCGAATGTATCGGGCTTCTGCTCTGGCTTGCATGCTCTGTTCCTTGTAAGGCCGGCTCCTTAAGCTGGCTTCGCGCTCTTATCGGTCGGGGATGCCGCCGCTTTCACCGAGTGCCCCTTAAACACGCGCGTGGGGGAAAACTCGCCCAGCTTGTGGCCCACCATGTTTTCGGTGATGTAGACCGGGATGAACTTCTTGCCGTTGTGAACCCCTAGCGTGTGCCCGATGAAATCCGGAATGATGGTGGAGCGCCGCGACCAGGTTCGCACCACTTTCTTCTCGTTCTTGGAGTTCATATCCGCCACCTTCTTGGCGAGATGATCATCCGTAAAAGGGCCCTTTTTTAACGATCTACTCATGTTTTCTAATCCCTAATCCCTAACCCCTCTTCTTGGCTTTACGACTGACGATCCATTTATCCGTCCGCTTGTTATTTCTGGTCTTGAATCCGCGCGTGGGCTGGCCCCAGGGAGTCACAGGATGGCGCCCGCCGGCCGATTTTCCCTCGCCGCCGCCGTGCGGATGATCCACCGGGTTCATCGAGACGCCGCGATTGTGGGGACGCTTGCCGAGCCAGCGCGTCTTGCCCGCCTTGCCGTGCGATTCGTTCTCATGATCGACGTTGCCCACCTGCCCGATGGTGGCCATGCATTCCACCTGCACGCGGCGCACCTCGCCCGAGGGCAGCTTGAGCAGCGCGATTCCGCCTTCGCGCGAAACCAGCTGCGCCTGCGCGCCCGCCGACCGCGCCATCTGCGCGCCCTTGCCCGGCCGCAGTTCCACGTTGTGCACCACCGTGCCCGCCGGAATGTTCTTCAGCGGCAGCGCGTTCCCGACCAGGATGTCAGCCTCGGCCCCCGAGTTGACGGTGCGGCCCACTTCGAGACCGACCGGACAAATAATGTAGCGCTTCTCGCCGTCGGCGTAGTGCAGCAGCGCGATGCGCGCGGTGCGGTTGGGGTCGTACTCGATGGCCGCCACTTTGGCCGGAATGCCGAACTTGTCGCGCTTGAAATCGATCTCGCGATAGGCCTTCTTGGCTCCGCCGCCGCGAAAGCGCGACGATACCAGACCCTCGCTATTGCGTCCTCCGCTGCGCTTCTTGCCCGCCACCAGCGATTTCTCGGGAGTCTGCTTGGTGATCTCCTGGCGGGAGACGACGCTCATGAAACGCCGCGAAGGCGTCGTCGGATTGTAGCTTTTCATTGGCATAACGCTAACCCCTAATCCTTAATCCCCAACCGCTAGATCTCGGCGTATTCCGGCACCTTTTGATCCGGCTTCAAGCGCACGTACGCCTTCTTCCAATCCGACCGGTATCCGGAAAACTTGCCGCGCCGCCGCAACTTGCCGGTATGGCTGACGGTGCGCACGCCGGCCACCTTCACCTTAAATAGCTGCTCGACGGCGGCCTTCACCATGGTCTTATTAGCTTCCGGCGCCACCTGAAAACACAGCGTGCGCTCGGTGTCTTTTTTGGCAACGCCCTTTTCGGTGACGATCGGCCGTTTGATCACTTCATAGATGGTCATTTTGAAAGCGCCTCGGAAAGCTTCCGCGCCGCCGCTTCGGACAACAGCACCCCGGCGTGCGCCAGCAGATCGTACACTTCAACCTCTTTGGGGGAAACCAGCTTCACGCCCGGCAGGTTGCGCGCGCTCAGCTCCAGGTTGCGATTCTCGCCGTGATCGACCACCAGCACCGTCTTGGGCGCGCCCAGCACGTCCAGCGCCGCGCGCATCGCTTTGGTCTTGTGATCGGCCAGCGAGAAGGCATTCACCACGCGCAATTCGCCGTCCCGCAGCTTGGCCGAAAGAGCCGACCGCAGCGCCCCCAGCAGCATCTTGCGCGGCAGCTTATAGCCGTAATCGCGCGGTTGCGGACCATGCGTCGTGCCGCCATGCCGCCATAGAGGCGACCGGATGGAGCCCATGCGCGCGCGCCCGGTGCCCTTTTGCCTCCACAGCTTCTTGCCCGAACCGGAAACTTCGTGCCGGGTCTTGGTCTTCGCGTTCCCGCCGCGCCGCGCGGCTTGGGAATGGCGCACGGCTTCATACAGCAGGTCCTCATTCACCGGCGCGCCGAACACCTCGTCCGCCAGATCCACCGAGCCTACCACCGCATTATTTAAATCGACAACGTCCACACTTGGCATGGTCCCTACCTCTTGGCCCTCTTCACCAGCACGTAGCCGCC
>Ga0335074_10014904_pt1 | contig 10908 bp, 6 predicted proteins | sample Lox_Sample_23_FD_206715 | JGI IMG/M metagenome (GOLD analysis project Ga0335074, IMG submission 206715) | Soil microbial communities from Loxahatchee National Wildlife Refuge, Florida, United States - Lox_Sample_2.3 | ecosystem: Environmental > Terrestrial > Soil > Wetlands | place: USA: Florida... | reverse complement strand
GTTCTTCGGGAAGTAACGCCGGACGTTATCGCTGCCGACGTGGAGCCCGGAGAGACCCTGACCGATGCTTTGTGCCTTGACTACCATAAAACACCTGCTCTTTTCGAAACTGAGTGAAGTCGCAGTCCAAGGAAGAAACATCTAGTCAACTTGGCCTCGAACCCGGCGAGTGACCGAACAAACCCACCTGGCCCGAAGGAACCAGTTATGCAAAGCGAACGCGCTGCTTCACACGAACCTGGCGTATTTGGCGCTACCCAGTTGTTGATGCGCGCGGCGGGCGGCGAGTTGCCGCTGCCAGTTTTCTTCCTGCGAGACTGCGTCGTCCATTGGACAGTGAGCGAACGAGGTTAACCAAGCGGCCGAAATGCGGGCAACTCGCGAACGGTTGCCTTCTTTTGTAGCAACAGCGGAAGAGATATGGCGCTTCGATTTATTTAATGTTCCAAAGACAGAATAGCAAAATCCGAGTCGCGTGGCGAGGGCTGCGGAGCGTTTTGATGGGATCTTTATCGAGTAAACGTTTCACGGAGCGACGCGGCTGCCAATGAGCGTGGTGATGGCCGGACCAGGCGTGTAATCCGGCACGAGCGCGCACAGAAGGTTGATGGCGGCGGGCAGGTCACGCGCATCCACCGCGGTCTGGAGAGCGGTGAGAGAGGGCAAGAGCTGGTCGAGCGTGCCGGCAGGCGGCTGGATAGAGAGCAGTCCGGCGTGGATGGCTGGACGGGGCGACTCCGCCGGAGACCAGAAGCGGTCCGGGTCCTTGTCCCCGGGACGAGGGCAGGTGAAGTCAAGATCGACGTTGCGCCCTGGCGCCAGTGAGTGCGCCATGAAGTGAGCCAGATCCGTGACGTAGCTCGGCTCGGCAATCTCCGGAACCAGGAGCGCCGGTGCGGGCTCGGCGGAGGCGATCAGCAGCAGGTTGACCGCCTCGTCCAGAGTCATGAAGAAGCGCCGGGCGGCCGGATCGGTGACAGTGAGCGGCCGTCCCAGGGCCAGTTGCAGGGCGAAGGTCTCGGTAACGCTGTCGCGGGAAGCGAGAACGTTGCCCAGGCGAAGCACGGCGCCGCCGGCGGCAAGCACAATGAGTTCCGCCAGCCGTTTGGTGGCTCCCATGACGGAGGCGGGCTGGACGGCCTTATCGGTGGAGACCATGACGATGCGCGCTCCGTGGGCGAGCGCGGCGCGGCACAGCATCAGCGTGCCGAATGCGTTGTTGCGGATGGCGGCCAGAGGCTGTTCTTCAAGCAGCGCCACCTGCTTGTACGCCGCAGTGTGGAACACGATGTTGGGAACGTGAACCGAGAAGACCTCATCGACAAGGGTGCCATCCGTGATATTGCCGAGCACCGTAGTCATGGGGCCGGGAATGCCTCCCGCGGCCCACGCTTGTTGCAGCTTGTAGAGACGGCTCTCGGATCCGTCGAGAAGCAGGAGAGCGGGAGGGCCGAGTTCGGCCAGCCGTTTGGCGAGCGCAGAGCCAATGGAACCGCCCGCGCCGGAGATGAGGCTGGATTTGCGATAGAGGGCGTCGAGTACTTCGACGGAAGGGGATGGCAGTCTGGGTCGAGCCAGGAAGCTTCGCCAATCGAGATTGCCAAGCAGAGAGGTCACAGAAAAAGTATAGAATGCTTTGCATTTTTTTCATCACGGAGAGTGCGGGCGGTCACGGATCGGAAGATTTTTTGATGTGGCGCTCGCATACACTGGTAAGTTCCGTCCAGGAAACGCATTGAACGTGTCGATGGGAGAGCGAGTGGCCAAACAAGCGATGCGATGGAGCATGCTGGCCGGGGTATTGTGGCTGGCGGCTTGGCCGGCGAGCGCACAGAAACCCGATTACGCACAGGCCGTAACGCTGAACAACCGCGGTGTGGCCCAGATGGGTCAGCAGCTCACAGACAAGGCATCGCAGACGTTTGCCCAGGCGATGAAGGCCGATCCGGAACTGGCACAGCCGGCCATCAACGAGGGGATCGCGCTGCTGACGCTGGAAAAGATCGGCGATGCCAAGGCCGTATTGCAGAAAGCTATCGTGCTGGATGCCAACAACCCGCAGGCGTGGTACAACCTGGGCCTGGCGCAGCACGCAGACAACGAGCTGGATGAGGCTCTCAAGAGCTTCCAGACGGCGGCGAAGCTCGATCCGCGGGACGCGGACTCCTACTATTTTGAGGGGGCCTGCTACAGCGAGCTGAAGCAGTACGACAAGGCCATCGAGATCCTGCGCGAAGCGCTGAAGGTGAACCCGCTGCATGCCTCGGCGGAGTTTGCCCTGGCGCGCTCGCTGCAGCGGAGTGGGGACACGCAGGACGCGCGCGAGCATTTCCGCGTCTTTCAGCACCTCACCAGCACCAAGATTGGAGCGCCGATCGGACTGGCGTACGGGGAACAGGGCCATTACTCAACGGCGACGCCGATCGAGGAGCCGGAGACACGCCCGAAGGCGATGATCGCGGTGAAGATGGTTGCCGAGGAAATGAGCCGCGCCGCGGAGAACTCAACCAACACCGGCGGGGCCTGCATGCTCGACGTCACCGGTTCCGGGCAGCAGGACCTGGTTTTGATGCGGGCCGGAGCACAAGCTATCGGCGTCCTCCATCGCAGTTCTGCCGGCGCGTATGAAGAACTGGATGCCGCGGCGGCGGGCCTCAAGGCTGCAGGCCATGCGGTAGCATGCGCCGTGGGCGACTTCGATGGCGACGGACTGAATGATCTGGCTGTCGCCCTCGAGGACCGCATCCTGCTCTTTCGCAATCTCGGCAAGGGCAAGTTCGAGGATGTCACTTCCGCAGCCGGAATCGTGCCGCGCAATAAGCCATCGGGGATTACGTTCGTCGACTACGACCATGACGGCGATCTCGATCTCTTTATCACCGGAGCTCCGCTGAATCCCGGTGGTGTTCCAAACGTGCTTTGGCGGAACAACGGGAACAAGACGTTCACTGACGTGACGGAGCAAACGGGGCTGGGCGGATCGGGTACGACCGGAGCAATCATTCTGACCGACTTCAACAACGATCGCGCCGTGGACCTGGTGACAACGGGCGATGGCGCATCGCCGACGATCTTCGTCAATCCGCGCGAGGGAAAGTACCCGAGGCAGCCGTTGTATGAAGGCGAGAAGCTACCGGCGACCACGGGCATTGCCGTACTCGATTTCAACAAAGACGGCTGGATGGATATAGCTGTCACGCACGCAGGCGCGCCGGGGATCACACTGTGGCGGAATGTCGCGGGGCCGGAGAATATCGGCCGAAGGTTTGAGCGCGTCGATCTGCCGCTCAAGGACGCACTGCGCGGCTGGGGTTTGACTCCGATCGATATCGACAACGACGGCTGGATCGATCTGGCGGTAATTGTGGAGACGGCGAAGGGGCCTGAAGTGCGCGTGCTGCGCAATCGCGGCGACGGAACCTTTGAGGATGTGAGCCACGTGCTGGGCTTGGATGAGGTGCGGCTGCACCATCCGCGCGGGCTGATTGCGGCGGACGTGGATGGCGACGGCGCGGCGGACCTGATTGTGACGCAGGAAGGCGCGGCGCCGGTGCTGCTGCACAATGTGGGCGCCAGCAGGAATCACTTTGTGCGGCTGGACCTGGCCGGCTTGGCGGACAACAAAACGTCCCTGGGAACCAAGGTCGAGGTGTTCGCCAACGGCTACTGGCAGAAGTGGGAGCTGGCCGGCGCGGTGGGCTACCAGACGCAATCCGCGCCGCAGATTCTGGTGGGGCTCGGCGATGCGCCGGGCATCGATATGCTGCGCATTCTGTGGCCCACGGGAGTCCTGCAGGACGAGATCGATCTGCCGCCGCTGAAAGAAGGGCACGAAACCATCGCGATGAAAGAAGCGGACCGGCGCGGGAGCTCGTGCCCGGTGCTGTTTGCGTGGGACGGACACAAGTACCGGCTGGTGACGGATGTGATTGGCGCGGCGGTGGTGGGGCACTGGTTTACTCCGCAACGGCGCAACATTCCGCATCCGCAGGAGTGGATCAAGGTGGACGGCGCGCAGTTGAAGCCGGTAAAGGGAAAGCTGAGCATTCGCTTCATCGAGCCGATGGAAGAGGTGAATTACATCGACCAGTTGCGGCTGGTTGCAGTGGACCATCCCGCGGATGTGGAAGTGAATCCGGACGAGAAGTTTCTGGACGATCCACCGTTTGCTTCAGGGAATGTGGTGGCTTCCAAAGGCACGCGGTTGCCCCTGGGCGCCTGGGATGGCAAGGGGCACGACGTGCTGAACGTGCTGAAGACGCGCGATCACAAGTTCGCCAGCGGCTTCACGCCGACGCAGTACGACGGATTCGCCAATCTTCATGCCTTGACCCTTGATGTGGGTCCGCTGGATGCGAAGTCTTCGCTGCGGCTGCTGATGACGGGGTATGTGAATTACTTCAGCGCGACCTCGCTGTATGCCGCGTGGCAGGCGGGCATCAAGCCCATTGCGCCATATGTGGAGGCGCAGATGCCGGATGGAAGCTGGCGCAAGATCACTGGTGAGGCGGGATTCCCGGCGGGACTGGAGCGCACCATCGTGGTGGATCTGACGGGCAAAGTGCCCGCGGGCGTGCGGCGCATCCGGCTAATGACGAACCTGGAGATCTTCTGGGACCAGGTGCTGATCGATCAGAGCGAAGGCGCGCAGGCGCGGACGAGCGAAGTACCTCTGGCGCAGGCCACGCTGCATTTCCGCGGATATCCGAAGCAGATTGAGGGTGCGAGTCCCGGCGACCTGGACTATGACTACGATCGCATCAGCCTCACCGGGCAGTTCCAGCGCGAGCGCGGCGAATACACGCGGTTTGGCGACGTCACCGATCTGGTGAAGGCGATCGACGACCGCTACGTGATCTTCGGCAGCGGTGAGGAGATTGCGGCGGAGTTTGATTCGACAAAACTGCCGGCGCTGCCCCCCGGCTGGACGCGCGATTACTTCTTTTATGCGAATGGCTACGTCAAAGATATGGACTGGTGGGATGCCTCGCCGTTCACGGTGGCGCAACTGCCTTTCCACGCCATGACGAGCTATCCGTATCCGACTACAGAGAAGTTTCCGGATGACGACAGCGCCCTTGCGTACCGGCTGAACTGGAATACGCGATGGGAGTCGGGAAATCCGGTGCGGTCGTACCGGTTCGATTTCCGCGACCTGGTGTCCACGCCTGCGCAAGACACCAGCGTTACGCCCGGAGCCGGACAACCGTGATCCAGTGCGGGTGTGAGCAACAAACACCGACAAGCGAAAGGGAATGAGATGGAAGAACTGGTGCTGTTGCCGGCGGTGCGTCAACTGGAATTGCTGCGGGCGGGAGAACTGAGCGTTCCGGAGCTGGCCGAGGCGCATATCCGGCAGATCGAGCGGCTCAACCCGAAGCTCAACGTGTTTGCGGATTTCGACGCAGAGCGCGTGCGGGCGCGAGCGAAGGAGATGAATGCGACGGGCGTGCGGGTGCCGCTGGGCGGATTGCCGGTCACGGTGAAGTCGTCGATTGCGACGGCCGGGTTCAAATGCGAGATCGGCAGCCTGCTGAATGAGGGCGATGTGCCGCGCGCGGATGCGGTAGTGGTGGAGCGGCTGCGCGTGGCGGGCGCGCTGATCCTCGGCACGACCAATTGCCCCGAGTTCCTGATGGCCTACGAGACGGACAACCTGCTGCATGGGCGAACTGCGAATCCCTGGGATTTGGAGCGCACGCCGGGAGGGTCGAGCGGCGGCGAGTCGTCGGCAATCGCGGCGGGGATGTCGGCAGCGGGGCTGGGGTCGGACAGTGGAGGTTCGGTGCGTGTGCCGGCACATTTCACGGGCATCTGCAGCTTGAAGCCGACGCCCGGCCGGGTGCCGGGGCGAGGGCATCTGCCGCCCTGCGTGGGGCCGTTCGCGACGCTGGGCGCGATTGGACCCATGGCGCGGACAATGCGCGACGTCTCGCTGCTGTTCGGCGCCCTAAGCGGACAGGATTCTGCCGATCCCGCGAGCCCGCCCGTTCCCTTGCGCGGGCACTCGGCCCGCGACCTTCGCCGAATCTCCATCGGCGTGTTCGAAGACGATGGACTCGTTCCTGTCACTCCGGAGACGCGCGCCGCGGTGCAATCGGCGGCCCAGGCCCTGCGCGAAGCCGGATTCAATGTAGAGCCCTGCCGGCCGCGCACGCTGGAGCCACTGCGCAAGCTGTGGTGGGAGTTCTTTGTGCACTGCGGCGCGATGTTCTACGAGCCGACCATTCGCGGCAAGCGCCAGCGGCTCAGTCCCATTTTTCATGAGTTTCTCGGCATTGCGGAGAAGCGCAGCGATATTTCGGCGGCGGAGCTGCTGCAGGCATGGGCGGAGATGGACCTGCTGCGGGCGAAGATGCTGGAGGAGATGCGCGACTATCCGGTGCTGCTGTGCCCGGTGGCCAGCGTGCCGGCATGGCGGCACGGCGAGCGTGCGTGGGATGTTGACTGCCAGAGCGTGGAGTATCTGGATGCCGTGCGCTACACGCAGTGGTTCAATGTGCTGGCCGGGCCGGCGGCGGTTGTGCCGGTGGGGCGGTCGGCGGAAGGATTGCCCATCGGCGTGCAGATCGCGGCGCGGCCATTCGAGGATGAGGTTGTGCTGGGGATCGCCGGAGTCGTGGACGAGGCGTTCGGCTACCGCGCGCCGGCGATGGCGCGCGAATAGCTCCCTGCGCGACTCCGGTGTCTTGGCGTAAGTAAGACGCGCGAGGCTTTTCGTGGTGAGCGTGGGTCAAGGTCATCCGTCACAGACAAGTGTTTTGAAGCGCCGCTAGAACCGAGGAGGCTGGTGCGGCAGCGGGTGCTCTCCGCACCTCCAACTTTGGATGGAGGCGCGGCGTGGACCAGGGAGGTACGCTGGATTTTCCCCAGTGTGCAGGAGGCGAGAACGGAGCAGGAGGCGTGCGATCGAAGTGGCACGACCATTTTGCGGATTCTCCCGATGTTCTGAAGGGGCCGGGACGCGAGCAGACCATCGTTTCCGTGCTGGACGTCGAGATCGGCGGGGATGAGTTCATCCCCATGGCCGGTCCGTGCTCGGTAGAGACCGAGTCTCAGTTGATGGCGACAGCCCATCATGTGCGCCGCGCGGGCGCGCGCATCCTCCGTGGAGGCGCATTCAAGCCGCGCAGTTCTCCTTATTCATTTCAAGGTCTCGGGCTCGCAGGCCTGAAGATGCTGGCCCACGCGCGCGAGGAGACCGGGCTGGCCATCGTCACGGAGGCGATGAGCGAGTGCGACGTGCCCATGGTTGCCGAATACGCGGATATTCTGCAGATTGGCTCTCGCAGCATGGAGAATTACTCGCTGCTGGAAGCCGCGGCGCGATCGGGCAAGCCGATCCTGCTGAAGCGCGGCATGGTGGCCACGATCGAGGATTTTCTGCGTGCCGCACAATTTGTTCTCGACCATGGGAATCCGAACGTCATTCTGTGCGAGCGCGGCATCCGGACATTCGAGACCGCCCTGCGCAACACGTTCGATGTGGCTGCGATTGCGCTGCTCAAGCAGATCTCGCATCTGCCGGTAATTGCCGATCCAAGCCATGCCTGCGGTCATCGGGAACTGGTGGCGCCACTGTCGCGGATCGCGGTGGCTGCGGGCGCGGACGGACTGCTGGTTGAGGTCCATCCCAATCCGGACAAAGCGTGGAGCGATGCGGAGCAGACGCTTGGCTTCGCTGAGTTCGACGAGATGATGGCCTCGCTGGAGCCGTACATTGCTCTGCGCTCTGCCGCCGCTCATGCAGCGTACGAACCGCAGGCGATGGAGGCCGTGGGATGATCCAGCCTGACAGCAGATGTGCAGCCGGCCTGCCGCTGCTGGCGCTTCTCCTTTGTGGATTTCAAGCAACAAATCACGCCATAAGCATCCCCGTGATCGTGACCGCGGCGCCGGTATACGACGCCTTGGCCGGTCTGCGCGGAGGGGAACGGTTTCCGCGCGGTGCGCAGTTGCTGCGGGTAGAGGACGGCGCCGCCGCACCGCTTGTGGCGGGTTTCGCCGCATCCGCCGACGCGAATTTGTCGTTCGATGCGCAGCGGGTGTTGTTTGCGGGCAAAAAGTCTGCGGACGATCCCTGGTCGATCTGGGAGCTGACGCTGAGCAGCCGTTCTCTGCGCCAGGTGATCGGCGGCGCCAGCGACGCGGTGAGGCCGATGTATCTGCCCGGCGACCGCCTGGTGTATGCGCACCGCACGCAAAGCGGGTTCCGTATCGAAGCAGCCGGGCTCGATGGAACGCATGTGCTGCCGCTGACCTACACGCCGGGAAATGCGCTCCCGGACGATGTGCTTTACGACGGGCGCATTCTCTTTGAATCGGGATTTCCGCTGGGCTCGGGCGCGACTCCGGAGATGTTCCTGGTGTACTCGGATGGATCCGGCGTGGAGTCGTACCGCTGCGATCATGGCACAGCACGCTGGGGCGGGCGCCAGTTGGCTTCCGGCGATGTGGTATTCACTCACGGCGCAACCCTGGCGCGGTTCACGTCTCCACTGGCGAACGAGGCGCCGGTGACTGCGCCGCGCGCCGATTATGCCGGCGCGATCGCCGAGCTTGCGTCCGGAGACTGGCTGGTGAGCGCGCGGCCCGGTCCGGCCGGCAAGTACGCGTTGAAAGTTTGGAAGCCGGGCACGCCTTTGCTTCGCACAGTGTTTGCGCGGGATGGCGAAGATCTTGTGGAACCGGTGCTGGTTGCGCCGAGAGAGCGCCCGAACAAGCATCCCTCGGGACTGCATGACTGGAACTACGCGAACCTGCTGGCGCTGGATGCAAGGCAGTCGCGCGAGGGCATTGTGAAAGGGTCACTGGCCCTGGTGCGGGTACAGGCGCTCGATCCGGCTGGCAATACGGTGGAACTCGGCGAGGCGCCGGTAGAGGCGGATGGGTCGTTCTTTGTGCAGACGCCCGCAGACCGGCCCATCCGGTTTGTGCTGCTGGACGCTCACGGAGCGGTGCTGCGTCAGGAGCACGGATGGTTCTGGGCGCGGCGCGGCGAGCAGCGGATTTGCGTGGGCTGCCACACCGGGCCGGAGCGTGCGTCGGAGAATCGCGTGCCCGCGGTGCTTTTGCACACGACTACGCCCGTTGCTCTGAATGGAATCGGCTCGCAACCGAACGCGGAGGGCCGCTGACGATGAAGTGCTTTGCCCATCTCGGGCTTTTTGTTTTTGCCGTGACCGTGCAGACGACGATGGCGCAGGGAGTTCCTGCCGCGGAAAAGAAGCCTGCCGATGCCGCGCACGCGCCGAAGATCCAGTTTGAGGACGCGACCGACAAAGCAGGCATCGACTTTGTGCACAGCTTCGGATCGCGGCAGCTCGGATCGCTGCTGGAGGGAACCGGCGCGGGCTGCATCTGGTTCGACTACAACAACTCGGGCCGGCCTTCTCTGTACGTCGTCAATGGCAGGCCGCTCGACGACTCGATGCACCCGTACCCGCTCAAGGTGAAACCGAATCCGCTGCCGCACAACCATCTCTACCGCAACAACGGCGATGGAACATTTACCGATGTCACGGAACAGGCGGGACTCGATCCCGATATGTACGCGGTCGCGGTGACGGCTGCGGACTACGATAACGACGGCTATGTCGACCTGCTGGTGACCGGATACGGCAAGGTCATCCTCTATCACAACGACGGCAACGGGCACTTTACCGACGTGACGGAGAAAGCCGGGATCAAGGTGGACGGATGGGCGATCTCGTCCACCTGGCTCGATTACGACAAAGATGGGTGCGTGGACCTGTTCGTCGGCCGCTACGTCAAGTTCGATCCGAGCTATCGCGCCTATTATGCAGCCGACAACTATCCGGGGCCGTTGGACTACGAAGGCGAAACCAACAAGCTGTTTCACAACAACTGCAATGGGACGTTCACCGACGTATCGGAGAAGTCGGGGATTGCGGCATACGTTGGCCGCACCATGGGCGTGACCGCAGCCGACTTCGACGGCGACGGCTGGGACGACATTTACGTAGCCAACGATCGCACCGAAAACTTCCTCTTCCGCAACAAGCACGATGGAACGTTTGAGGAAGTTGCCAACGACACCGGAACGGCCTTCGGACAGAACGGCGAGTCGACCTCATCGATGGGCCCGGTTTTCGCGGACTTTGAAGGCCGCGGCACGCTGGACCTGTGGGTGACCGACGGCCACTATAACCGCTATCTCCGCAACGTGGGCAAGCAGGGATTCGAGGACGAAGGCGCTTCCAATGGCGTGTCGCAGACCAATGCGCAGTACGTGAGCTGGGGAACAGGGGTTTACGACTTCGACAATGACGGCTTTCTCGACATCCTGATCTTTCACGGTGGGTTGATTCACCTGATCCCGCAGGAGCATACGCTCTTTCGCGGCTTGGGCGGCGGCCGATACGAGGATGTGTCGCGCGAGGCGGGACCGGTTCTGAGTGTGCGCACCACGGCGCGCGGCGCGTGCTTTGCGGATTACGACAACGACGGCAAGATCGATGCATACGTCGTGAACCTGGGCGCGAAGGGCACGCTGTTGCACAACGTGTCGCAGAGTACCGGTCACTGGATTGCGGTGAAACTGGTCGGAGCCATGCGCCCGGGCGATCAAGGCGGCGCGAGTGCAGGCAAGAGCAATCGCGATGGGATCGGCGCCAGGGTGGAGGTCTATGCCGGCGGCAAACGCTGGACAGCGGAGCGCGTAGCCGCGTCAGGATACCTCTCACAGGATGACGACCGGCTGCACTTCGGGCTAGGCGCGGTGACGACAGTAGACAAGCTGATCGTGCATTGGCCCAGTGGCAGGGAACAGACGCTGGAGAAACTCGCGGTGGATCGCGTGCTGACGGTGGAGGAGCCTAAGTGAGCTACTACCGCCATGGGCGAGCACTGCGTGCGGCCGAGGCCGCGCTGCTCCTGCTTGTGTCC
>Ga0335074_10014903_pt1 | contig 10908 bp, 14 predicted proteins | sample Lox_Sample_23_FD_206715 | JGI IMG/M metagenome (GOLD analysis project Ga0335074, IMG submission 206715) | Soil microbial communities from Loxahatchee National Wildlife Refuge, Florida, United States - Lox_Sample_2.3 | ecosystem: Environmental > Terrestrial > Soil > Wetlands | place: USA... | reverse complement strand
ACTAAGTGAAGAGAGCGAGTAGGTGGTGCAGAGTACTATAATTACGGCTGTTTGATCATGGTCTTGGCTGCATGCTGATATGGGACAAACGCAGTCTAAACAATCAGCTAACTCACAAGGGAAGCAATCGTGGTTTATCGTGGATTAGTGATGTCTATTCTAGGAAATGGTGAGAGAAGATGGGAAGACCTATAGAGTGTGTGTGAACCGAAAATTGTACTTCAGTTTTGCATTGACTTAGCGGTATAGTATACTGGTAGTGCTTCGTAGTGTAACCTCGTCTCAGCAGCCTGCAAGGCGCCACCAAGCACCACGGCCGCATTATCTCTTTGCACGGGAATTTCGGAAATTGGCGCAATCCCTGCCATATGGCGTTTTTAGCCACTTAAGTGCGCTGAAACTTAGTTCGTTCTGTAGCGGGATAGCTTCAGCGCATTCAGTGATGAATTATCGCTAAAGGTCGCTAAACTATCAACATACAGTATCTGCAATTGTCCAAGCTCAAACTTTACCAAAAGTATTCTAGTTTAGTTTTGAAAAGGATTGCCCCAATTTCCAAAATTCCCGTGCAAAGGGATAGGTACGCACCGGATAGCGGGGATGGTGGGGCATTGTGATGATTATCATGCACAAAGCCTATCAAAGAGGGGGATATAAAGAAATTTGTCTTAAATTGGGGGAGCATTAATTACTATCGTCGATGTAGGGAGAAGGACGAATAAGGGGCAGGGAAGTAGAAGCTCCACACGAAGCAGGAATCAAGGTCCGGCCGGGAAACAAGCATGGTTTTCCTTATATATTTTTAGCGCAAGATAGAAGTTCTGCATGGCCACACTAGCCAATCAGTGTAAGAAGATAATATTAATAATACCATCGATGTCGTTATCGTTTATCACTGTGCATTGTTCCCTGGTTCGCAGGGCATAGCATCTCAATCAATATAGCGTTGTTTTCGATAATGCACGAAGACGTGGCAAAGGGTTAGCACATGTATGCAGGTGAGCACCTGCCAAGATCCAAGTTCAGCCATAAACGGGCAAGCCAAGCATCATGTATTGACTTTCGATATTCACTCGTTACGGCACACTACCGTCCCGTCATTACAGGGGGTAGTTTCCCAAATTTAGCACTTCACTTAATCCTTAACAGCAAGAGTCCCACACCCCAGCCAACATCTAGTCAGCATCTTCCGGGGTCATGGACTTCTGCCTTTCCCATCTTGCAATACGACACTGGTCCACAAATCGGCTTTCTCAGATTCCAAGTCCGCTGTGACCTAATCGCGATTCGTCTTACGTCTCCATCGCTTTCCAGTTTATTCACCTCACAATTCCTCGATACAAAAAGCCCGTCACAGCAGTTGGCAGGCGACTATAGTTCATTCAAACTCCTGCCGACTCCATCTATGCTGTGTCTCCTGTGGATTGTATATACGGTCGTTACGGCTCCGATTGGCTTGGTCAACCAAATTAAACTAATCAAACTAAGAGCAACCAAACCAAACCACTATCCAATTTGCCAAGATCAACGGGAAAATATTGTCACATGATTAGGTCACGTGCTTTGAGGCTTCCATTTGGTACACTAGCTTTTGACCTTATTTACCTTGAAACCTAATGTTTCTTTGCTAATATATAAGGTATTTGACTCAATATATTGCACCCCAAGCATTAATTAAGGGTATAGGAGAAAAGTGACCTCTACGGCTACTATTGTACTCCCCACGAATAGCCAATTGGTTAACCAATAACTACCACCACAATCATCACGTAGCCAATCGGAGCCGTAATGGTTGTTCTATCTATTGAGTCACAGAGCAGTATGTCCCATAAACAGGTCACTAGAGGTAGGCAATTAACACTATTATAGGTCAGCAACAAGTTAAACAAAGACGACTAAAGAGTGCCAGGCTTGTTGGAAAGTCTGAGAGCTGCTTTCCTTTATCACGGTCATCAACTGACCCGGTGCAACAGGTACGAGAAACCGTGGATTGCAAGTTCGCCGTACAAGTCACGTGAGCGATGGGACAAGGTCATTCTTTGGGGATGTATTTCAGTTGGCTTTTTAATAGGCGCGCCATTGTGCTATTTTGCGTATGCAAATGTTCCGCGACATCAAGTGAGTAGATGCTCCGCTCCAACGCCTTAATCTTCGACTACCTTTCAATCTTCACTGAAGCGCTAACTGTGGCAGTATTGTCTTATCATGGACGACAGCTTTAGCGATTTGGACAACTGGTCGCACGAGATCCAAATTGGAGGCTTTGGGTAGGATTCCTTTCGTCCTGTCAAACCCACTCATACTCATCATGCAAAAGAACTGGTTCATTCGATTGGACGACGGACGATCCCCTCAACTCCTACGTCTCCGATACTGGGCTGCATATTATACCAACTATGACCCTCGATACTACCAACATCACCGCTGGCCAACTTCTGGATGGCTACACCCTTAATCTTACCAGTGACGGCGTCTGCACTAGCAACGAACCATCAGATTGTGTCGTCATCAGCAACTTTACTGCTGGAACAATCATCAACCCCGTCCGTTCTGCTCGCATCAACACAAGTGGCAAGAAAACCATCACCTATGGTCGCGTCGAAGTCGTTGCAAAGATGCCAGCTGGCGACTGGCTATGGCCAGCCATTTGGTATGCAGCTGAATGTTACCTTTCTCTTATCTCTTCCTTTCTATCCCTCCCTCTTTTCTCTCTCGATACATTGCATTCAGGTCCACTTACACTTCATTTTCTCCCGCAGGATGTTACCTCAAGACTCCGTTTATGGCGTGTGGCCAAAAAGTGGCGAGGTTGACATCGCCGAATCACGAGGCAATAGCCCTGAAACCTACAACGATGGGCGCGATACAGTCTATTCCGCGCTACATTGGGGTCTCTCGTTCAATACCGATATGTTTTTGCAGACGAATAACCAGCGCTATATAAGGCGGACTGACTACAGTCAAGGTTTCCACACCTTCGGGCTGGAATGGAGCCAGAACTATCTTTACACTTACGTTGACAATCGCCTGCTGCAGGTCCTTTCTGTTGGCTTCGGTGGTGAAAACATGTGGGCCAGAAGCGGTTTGTCAGCAGAGGGCTATTCGTAGGCACTCAATTATTTCTATACGTCAAATCTTCAGAGTTAAATTGTGTGCGCAGGGCCGATGATCCTTGGTCTCAGACAGGCAGAGACAATACGCCATTCGACCAAGCATTCTACCTCATCCTCAATGTTGCCGTTGGAGGAACTGGTGGATATTTCCCGTATGCTTCCCGCCCGTCTTCTTTCAAATCCATAGACGTAGTTTTCTGTCCATTCTCCATTGCTAACCTCCACCTAAGAGACTTTGAAGGGGGCAAACCGTGGGTAGACGGGGATTCCGCCACCGCCGCGCGAGATTTTTGGGAAGCGAATTCAACCTGGTTGCAGACGTGGGGTGCTGGCGAGGCACGCGGCATGACAGTCCAGAGCGTCAAAATGTGGCAGCAGGACGCATGTCCGTGAAGGTTATGATTGCCTGCATGGTAAAACCATGAATGCTGGCTTGATATCAACGGATAGTAGCCGCACTAACTCAAGGGTCTTCCATCCCAGCGCCCTAATTTCAATTCAGAAATGATGTCACTGCCTTTTGCGAAGTATGCGGTGGTAGCAGGATATTATGGACATACCTCTATGAAGAATCAAGTCTGCTATATCACAGTCGTCCCTAATACTATTTGTATCCATACAACAGGTCTTGAGCTGGATCAGGTAGCGAGTATAGTGACTTCGGACTATAAGTCGACTTGTCTTGCGAGCAGTATTCCCCTCACGATAGACTGGGAAGCCGAATGTTTAGAGTTGTCTTGAAGAGTCTTTCGAACTCAAGGTAGTAATATTATTCCGAAAGTCTGTTGGCGCACCTTGGTAGCGAATATAACTATTGCAATACAGCGGTGCGGGTACAACTTAAATTGATTGATTATAGAACAACTACATATAACGATACAGCAGCAATACTTATAGACAATTTGGGTTATCTAGAACATTCTACACAATGGTCATGTGACCATGTGATATCATGTGCTCTGGTCACGAGATCAGGGAGCGGATCATGTGCTGCGTTCAACAATAACATTCTGCGATATGCTGTGGAGGGATAGAATGGATCTGCTGTCAAAGTACAAGATCGTCAGGACAGGAGGATAGGTCGGTGTATGGCTGTAGACTCTGGAAAGGGACAGGTGGTAGGAACGAAGGGAAACACAACATGAATGAACGTAGCGCTCCCAAGAAGTGGCCAGCACTATAGTGAGCGTAGTATAATCATAGGACTTAGTGGAAACCATCGTTTTCTTCGTCTTCTTTGTCCGTAATTGTCTTCCTTAGAGCATACCTTCCTAAATAACTAACTACAAAACTTCTACTCAAGCGTCAAACACTGTGTCACAAATGGCTAGAACCAACAATATAATTTGCAAGAGCTTGCGAATTGTGATTTACATAATACCCAACCCTAGGTTGGAGACGAAATAACTGTGGAAAAGACAATTTGAGGTGACAGAAAGTGAGTAGCATTCTGCGACGAAGAGTCTGCACACGAAATCTCAGTTTATGCCCTGAGTTGGGCGATTACTATGTGAGGTAAGAGAATGATTTCCAAGTAAATCTGAAGGATCACTTCCATCAAGGCATGCCCACCCTCTCTTGAATGCCTTCTCCGCGTCCGAACCATTCCAAACCGCATATAAAAACTTTACCCTTATGACCGTAAAGCTAAACTTCAACCAGCCTCTCATCCTCCGTTCTCCCCTCTATCCTCGCACTCCGATCCCCCGCCCCATCAACCCTCAAAGCCCTCAAATTAAACTCAATCGTAACCCCGCCCGCAGGCAGAAACTGCCGCTCCCAGAACCGACTCCGCCACAAATTCCTACATCTCAGCACCAGCAAGTTCAAATGCGCACACCTGCCGTCCCCATCCGTCAGCACTGGAACCCAAAATCCACAAAAAAAAAAAAAAAATTTCCAACTCGCAAAGCCAGAACCAAAAAGAAGAAGATAAAAATAAAATTTATCCTCACCCCACAATTACTGTCCCCAGCAAGCCCAGCGCGACCACCGACCCGGCGCCAATCAACCAGCCCACACAGCCCCTCTCGGCGCCGTCGTCGGGGCCGCCGTAATCCACTCCGCAGCGCGGGTAGCGCAAGGGCTGACGGGCGTTGCCGGCGAAGCTGAGTAGGCGGAAGAAGATGCTGTAGGTGAGGAAGGCGTCGAGGGCGATGTTGAGCATTAGGGGCGTGTTGTGGCAGGAGAGGATGGAGGTGCGGTTTAGGAAGGAGAGGAGGGCCGCTAGGGCTGTCTGTAAGGCCGGAGGAGGAGGAGCATTGGTTAGCTGTGTTTAGTGTTTGATTTGATTTTGACTTTTATGATTGAGTTGAGGTGGGCGGGCAGGGTGAGGGGATAGCGGGTGTGGGCTATGGGAAGAAGGAGAGAGGGAGGACGAACGAAAAATGCTAAGTAGCCGATATCTGATTCAATGGACCATGTGTAGAGTGGTGACACAGCACAAGCTATGTACGCGGCTATAAGGACCACAAGCGTGACTAGCGACGCGAAAAAGGACGTGTTTGTTAGTCGGGCGATGGCATCTGTAGCTGGTGGGTTTGCAGGGGGAGGGTTTGGGAAGGCTGAGTCGGCGTCAAGATCGTTGGAATCTGCGTTGGGAAGGAAGGGTGTTGATTCTGCCATTTTGAGGAATTAAGGGAAAATGGGACGTGGTTGGGGTTGGGTTGGATTTTTGCGAAGGCTACGATGAATGGAAAAAAAGAGAGGGCGGGGTCAGAGGGAAGAGCTGAGCTTAATAACAGGCGACGAGGAAAGCGCTGGAAGGATTTATGTACTGTATGGATATCTGGCAAATTCGGAGAATTTCGCAGCTGAAAATCGTGGGATTCGATGTTGTGGCTTAGGATTCGACGGATTCTAGAGGCCGTTTGTCGGTACGGGAGATCAAATGCATCCTTATTTCGGATAAAGCCGACATTCCAACGTGTGTTATAAGTGTGTAAATGTATATGTACATCATTTGAAATGATTAACATACGAGTCCTGTGAGTATATATCTACGACTGCCTTACGAATTTGAGTTAAATAATACATTTCCAAAAACGCTTCATATCCAAATGCATCTATAATTCTCTGTTGCCACCTATATCAGAATGTTTGACTCGTTCGCGGTATTTCAGGCAACAGCTTAGAAAGTTAGGATAGTTGGCACAACAGGCCATAAAGTGGTCTAATGTTGTATTTACAGTGTATCTCATGTATCCAATATTATACAGCGAAGAATCAGAGCTTCCGGCACTTTTTACATTGCAACAACATCAAGCAAGAGTTCTGTACTGCTATATACTCTTAAATAATCACACCTACCTCTTCCCAACGTCTCCGCCCAAGGTAGACACCCATTGAGATCCTCGCCAATTAGTCAAGCAGATCATAATTCCGTGACGTTGAAGCGGTCATTATACGATACTTTAGAGAATTATCAGCCCAATGTATCAATATAAGAGGGATATAGAGATACTTACATTATAGTTAATTATAAGCCGATGGTCCATCTTTGAAACGGCTATAGAGCTTGGGTGGGCGGTTGTGCCATGGTAGTGTTCAGGAGCTCCCACCAACATAATTTTGAATTTACGTAGCTCGTTTCTGCTGTATCGCGCTCCTCGATTAGGGGTATCATATACAAAATCGCGGTTCAGCTTAGCAGTCTTGAAGATGTCTCATCCCATCTCGCTTCAGCTTATCCTAACCAATCGAAATCCCCATTTCATGAGTGTAGTCCGACGTATAATGAAAGAACCGATCTTAGAATGACTTTTTGGTGAAACGTCTCCCGAACCATGTCTTCCAGGAGAAGGACCAGATTGGCCTAAAGTGACATCCTGTTTCAAGCCCTCAACAAAACAGGCAGGGAACAAGCCCCGCTTCCCTTTATGATGTCCAGACCAACACCAGGCATCTTGGGAGGCAAAATCAATATTAGTGATCTTTTCTCCCTTTTTGAAAACAAGCCAGTCGTGCTGGCCCTCTTTGGGCTTATGGTCCCACTTTGCGGTAGCCCATAGCGTTGACTTGGGGTTGCTGGGCACCTCATCTTTCGCCGGTAGGTCGAGGGCAACGGCTGAGGCGGGAAAGTATCCTTTGTCGCCGTCATGATAGCCGAAACACCATGTGCCATGTGTACGGACTGAATAAGTACTATATGGTGTTAGATCATTCGCGAGAAAAGAAACACAAGTCTTACATTCCGACGATCCTGGCACCCAAAGCAAATTGAAGAGTTGGCCTCCCTTCAGGGTCCTCCTTTTTGAACTTATGCGCACGCTCACGGTGATCAGCAATAGCGTGAGCTGTAGGGTGGTTCCCAAAAGTGCCTTCAACATTAGCGTGAGGGCTACATTTGGGTTCCATAGTCTTGAAATCTATGTCGAAATCTACCATGTCAGGTTCGTTGTATAGAACGACCATCCCCTCAATCGGCTTAACCGGACGCGTATGCTTTTCAAGATGCCGAAAGAACTGCTTCAAAGTGAAGAAAACTTGATAGGACATGTTAGGACCGATGGCGAAATTCAAGGAGGGCGACTTACCAGTAGCGTCATAATCATCAATCGTTTTCCCCTCGTCAATACAGAAAATGCACTACAATCGTGTCAGCCTAGCCTCGAAAAGTCGACGGAATTGAACGTACCGCATATGCAGGATCATCAGTTTTCTCGGCAGGCATATGGCACTTTGACAAGAATCGCTGACGAAAGCGAATATTGCCAATTGTATAAATTCCCTCCTCTATTGCGCTGTAAGCACAAATCGCTCATTCGAGATGAAGAAAACATACTATCCAAGAAATTATCTCTGTCATAAACATCCCAGCCGATTTCGTACTTGCACTTGATACACTTCACTGAAATATGTGCTGCTAGATGAGCCTGTCGCTGTTAGCAGTTGGCAGGGAAGTGGAAAGAATAGCATACCCCAGGTTTCTTCCTGACTTCTTGGGCTCCTTTGGTGCCTCTTCTAATCATATGAGCTCCAGGACAGAATCCACCAGGCTTGTGGAAGGAAGCGTTAGGTCTTATGGGATATTCAATAGACTTCACTGATGTCGCAGGTGTAGGTTGATTATGGTTCTCGTTGGCAAGAATGAGCCCGAGGTCTGAGACCACTTGGTCTACAACTTGAATGCCATCCGGAACGCCTTCACCAAATCCCGGAAGCTTCAAAGTCCTGGCTAACGTACCATGGCCTTCGGATGCAGACTGTCGGCCGGATTGTGGTGGTGACTCGGGGAGTCCAAAGATCAATAGCTCAGACGTGCCAGAGTCCTGTCGTTCAAGTATAGCAGTGCCACTCCGGGGACTTAGACCACCAGGTGACGAAACGCTCTGTCCTTCGCGACTGTGTGTCCTGGCTATAAGATAGCTGTTGGGTCTCGAGGTTGCGATAGGGCCGGCAGAGAATTCCGCAGAATATACGAGATGGGGTGATGTCTGTATTAAACCTGGACGAGGTGACATCGCAGCTGTTGAACTAGCCGATGCTTGTCGCAGATCCTCCATGCCCTGGCGGAAGGACTGCCTAGACCTCATGCGCTTTTCTAGGAAGTCTTCGTTCGAGGTCATCTGGCGGACTACCTCTGCACGATCAATGAGATGAACTGCTGAATCTTCCCGCGGCCTGCCGGATGATTCGGCCCCTGTAGCAGGAGGGCGTCTTTCGCCCTTATAGCTGCTATACGACGTGCCTGTAGGGACATTTATCTCCATGGGGATATTGACCTTGTAGTGAGAAGGGCTGCTTATTCGATTTGTCGGGCGCTTCTCATCCGCAGCAATACGTGATGTAAAACTCTGGGAAGCTTCCACATGCAGGGGCGAGATTTGTGACTCCGGCCATGCTCGCTGACTACTCAATTGTGTTCGGTCCTCCTCACTAGGCAATTTGTATTGCTGCATGCTAAGCATATGTTGATGTAAGGCACCAAGTACTTGTATGGCCTGCTCGCGACATCGTTCGGACTCACGCTGTATCATCGAAAACGAGCCAAGGTCGAAAGTATCGGGGTCTTCGAGGTATTCGCTGAGTGTCTCGAGGTACTCATGGAGGTTGATGGTAAGTTTTTGAAGCGTGTTCATTATCGCGGCTTGGAAGGTTAGCAGAAGTAGGAGCTTGGAAAGCAGTCTACTTACGGTCACTCTCGATAGCCCTTGAATATCGCGTCCCCAGGACCCTTGTGCTCTCGGAATATGCATATCTAACTTGAGTCTCGCTCTCAGCTAGGGACTTCCGAAGCGCCTGTGCCTGCTCGACAATAGGAAGGCCATGTGAGGCCGTCGGATTCCTGCTAGCGGCATTGCAGATCCTCTGAGTCCGCTCAGTACCTTTGTGGAAGGCCTTGACAATGCCATTCACCGGCGCGGCAATGTCGTCAGTCATTGCAGGGAGGTAGCTGTGAATCAGGCAGCCGAGCGCGGGCCTCGCAAGCAAGGGTGAGCGCTACCGCGCTTTTTCGGGGGAAGGATCAGCGATAGGATGTTGCCAATGGAGTGTGCTCGTAGATGAAGCGCAAAATTTTACGTTAAAACGGAAGGGAAGGACAGTGGCCGTGAGAGAGAATTAAAGGGTAGGGTACCAGGAGCCGCAAGGATGATTCCAACCAGGCGACGCAATCTTTAGTGGCTGGGGGTGCGGGTGTGAGTGTGGATAGTGGACTCGTGTTCCAATTGTGAGCGACAACTGGCAAGTTGCTTGGAGGGTTCAAGTAAATACCTTTGCGTGGGCATGCGGCAAGCGGAGCATTTGATCGGCATCAGTGACCTCACCATAAGGCACTCTTTCGTTCTCCATTATTGTTTCCGTCAAATGAATCAATGAGCCAGAGGTCATTTCCCGTGAGGCTCTCTGACGCCGATGACGGGTGTCGAGTACAATCGCATGGAAAGCGCCTTTTATGGACCAGCCCATGTTTGTGGGGATGGAGGAGTTCGCGTGTCCCTGCGAGCCTCTCCGGTAGCCTGGTCCTGGGCGATTCGTAGGGCGGACGGGGACGTGCACTTTACGGTTTGACACCAGCCATAACCGCCCTCCCCAATCAAATACCCGTGTCGGCCCCACGTGTATAGCCGCAAATATTAATGGCCCCGTTGATAGTGGCGCAGCACTTCGCTGAGCCTGCACCAGCAATATCTCATTGAACCCAAGACCCATCTTTAACCAGCTGACATGCAACAATTGATATAACTGATATATGATGCAGATGTTGACTTTCACTCCTCCCGCTATCGGGAAAGGCTGAATCACGAATCCACTGCGGATCGGATCTCTAGTGTTATTGATGCGGGCGCGAGGGACGGGCGCTTCCGACTAAACCGGGTAAGGATCTAAACACAAAGTGTGGTAACGTAGCAGAGCTCCAAATTGTCGATGATGAGAACCTCGCCCTTTGCTTCTCGACAGAACACAATTCCATGAATTGTGTCTCTTTCAGAATAACATAATGCACAAGCGTGACAAACAAGAGCTCCTCGCAGCAATCGAAGCCGACAAAGAAAGCCATATCGCCTTCCTCCAAGCCCTCATCCGCGCCCCCTCCCCCAACCCACCTGGAGACACAACCCATGCAGCAGAAGCAGTACGCAACTATCTCCATGACCGCGGAGTTCCAACCAGGACCATAGGCCCCAAGGCTCATCTCCCCAACATCGTCAGTGACTTCAATGGCCTCCAGGGCCCCGGACCCCGCGTCATAATGAACGGCCACATGGACGTCTTCCCCGTTGCCGCCGGCGACAGCGACAACTGGAAGCACGGGCCGTGGTCAGGCTTCAACGACGGGACGCACATCTTCGGC
>Ga0335074_10014902_pt1 | contig 10908 bp, 8 predicted proteins | sample Lox_Sample_23_FD_206715 | JGI IMG/M metagenome (GOLD analysis project Ga0335074, IMG submission 206715) | Soil microbial communities from Loxahatchee National Wildlife Refuge, Florida, United States - Lox_Sample_2.3 | ecosystem: Environmental > Terrestrial > Soil > Wetlands | place: USA: Florida... | reverse complement strand
CTGCGGTCGGCTGTCGCGTTCTCCGGGCCGATGGCGGCGCCGGTGAGGGCTAGCTGGGGCGCGTGCTTCCGGGCGACAGCGGCCCGGCGGTGCACTGACCGGCATCCGTTGAGCACGCTGGAGCGAACGTAGGCCAGGCCGTTTACTGGCTCGCGCAGTCTGGGCCAGCGCTGATGCAGTCGCTCGAAGGCATCCTGCACGACGTCCTCTGCGGTGGCCGGGTCACCAACCATGACCATGGCCATCCGGACGAGCGCCAGGTGGTGCTCGCGGAACAGGTCCGTCACGGCCGCAGTGGCAGGCCGGGCCTGCTCCGCCATTGTGCCTGCACTGGCTTCTGGGTCGTCGCCGTGCGCAATCGTGGCATTCACGCTAGAGAAACGCGGACCGCCATGCCAGCGCTGCACCCCACTTGCTGCTCCCTAGAGAATTCCCTGGCCTTCAGCGGCGCTGGTGTCATGGCCACCGCCGCTGCCCGGCCCGCCAGGCTACTCGAACCACGCCGCGGCGGAGCCTCGTATCTGCGGCCCGGCCACGGCATCCTTTCTGGTAACGGTCAGCTTTACTGACCCAGCTAGCACCAGAAGGAGTCCGTCCGATGAGGCTTACTCGTGTGCGCGCCCTGATCGCCGTCGGCCTGGTGGCGTCCGCGGCGACTATTACCGGAACCGCGCTGGCCGCCTCGGCGGCGCCCGCGTCCAGCCGCGTCGTGCTTGTCAACCAGTGCAGCGGCAAAGGCCAGGTCCGGCCGGCGCCGAATATTCCGCTGCCGGGCTGCCAGACGTCGCAAGAGCTGATCGGGCACGCTAGCTGGACGAGCTGGCGCTCGGTTGCCTTCGGCGCGGGCGACCTGGAAGTCAACAACTGCACCCCGAGTTCGAGCTGCGGTCCCAGCCAGTACACCAAGTACCCCATCCTGATAGTGGCCTGGCGGGCAGAGCGGTGGCAGGGCGGCGGCCGCTACTTCAGCAGAGTGACGTTGATCTTTACCGGCAAGAAGCCGCGCCACTCGGCGGTAACGCAGACGATCACCTGGCCTGCAGCGGCGCAATAGGCGGGCGGCCAGCGCCCGGTATCGGGCCGGTAAAGCTTCCGGCATATCGGCAGCAATCGGCTCCTGAGCCTGCCGGCGCTACTACTGTCGTGCCGGTGAGAATTTTGTTGCCGGTAAGCAAGCACGAGTGAGAGGCATCGCGACGGCAGCCGCATCATGGTCCGCTCCGGCGCTGTGGCTGACCGGTGTGGAGCGCGGCGTCATGTTCGCGGGCCTGGCACTCGCGCTCGGCGGGCTGGCCGGCCGGGGACTATCCAGGCAGTACAAGGGCGAGCGGCCGGGCCCGCTCCCGCCGCCGTGGGCGGTGCGCGGAGCCCTGACCGGCCTGGCCGCAAGCTGCGCGCTCATAGTGACCGCGCTGATCGGACCGGGCCTGGCGAGGGACCTCGCGCAGCCGGCCCCGCCTGGCTTGCGATCTGGCGGGACCGCGGAGGTAGCCGCAGTCGAGGCCGTGCTGTTCGCGCTCGCGGCGCTCGCGGCGCGCCTCCGCCGGCCGGGCCTGGCCGCGGTACCCCTGGTCGGCGTCGTGCTGGCGGAGGGCATCCGGTCGCATCCCGAAGGCGTCATACCGGTGGCCGGTGCGATGGTTACTTACTGCCATCTGCTGCCCGCCGTACTGTGGGCCGGCATGCTCGCTTACGCGCTGCGCGCCGGCATCGCCTGGCGTGCCTATCCGGTCGCGGCCCAGGGCATCGTCCGGCTCTACGCCACTGCGGCAGCATGGCTGTTCGCGATCGTCCTGATCACCGGGATCGTCTCCGCCCTGGTCCTGGTGCCGCTGAGCTCGCTGCTGACCACGGCTTACGGCCGGTTCCTCATCGCCAAGGCGGTGATCGTCTGCGTCGCCGCAGGGCTGGCGGTGGCAGGCCGCCGTTGGCTGCGCCGGACACCCCGGGCTGGCGCCGGCCCGGCGCTGGTGACCAGGCTGGAGATTTGCGCGCTGGCTGCGGTACTGGCCATCACAGGCATCCTGACCGTGCTGACACCTCCGGCGAGGCCAAGCTCTGCGGCCTCCGCGCCACCTGGTCAGGCCGCCGGGCCGCCTCATCGGGCAGACCCTGACCGGCAGATGGGGACCCCTGCCACCGGCCGTTAATCCTTGGACGCCGTAAATCCTTGGACGCCTGGCAGCCGGCCCGCCAACAATGGCGGTCATGGCCACTGCCCGACGAGCTGACATGTTCACTGCCGACGGCAAGCCGTCTGACGACGACCCGCGCGAGAACGGGTCAACGCTGGGCGACGAGCGCGCCACGCTGGTCGAAGCCCTGCGCTGCGCGCGCCTCACACTGGAAATGAAGTGCTCAGGTCTCGATGCCGAGGGCATGGCGCGGCGTTCCGTAGAGCCGTCGACGATGTCGCTCCTGGGCCTGGTCCGGCACCTGGCCGAGATGGAGCGCAGGACTTTCCGGGCGATGATGGCGGGGCAGCACGCGCCCGGACTGTTCTGCTCCGATACCGACCGTGACGGTGACTTCGATGGCGCTATCGCTGATCCCCGGGTGGTTGCCGAGGCATGGCACGCATGGCGAGCTGAAGTGGCCTTCGCCACGCGGTTCGTGGCCGAGGCGCCCAGTCTCGACATCACCAGCGATGATCCGGAGAATCAGCATGGCAGCGGCGGAGGGCAGATGTCGCTCCGCGAGGTGCTGGTCGGAATGATCTGGGAGTACGGCCGCCACATGGGCCATGTCGACCTGTTGCGCGAGCGGATCGACGGGCGCATCGGCCAGTAATCCGGCGGACTCAAAGCGATGACGCCCGGGAGTGCCGGGTGCGTCCCTCACGCCGTCCCGGCGACAGCTTCGAGATCGGCGACGACGCCGTCGACGTAAGTCACGGTATTAGCGCCGATCGCAGGGATCCGCGGTCCCGGCAGCACGATGCCGGTCATGTTCAGCGGATCGGCCGCGGAGATACGGATGGTCTCGCCGTTGTGCTGCTGTTTGCGGACCGACTTGAGCACGTCGATCGCGTCCGGGTGGGCGTACTGCTCGCCGCTGAACCCGTTGACGAACCGGCCGCCCCGCATCGTTCCCCTGGCTTCCATGCGCCGGAAGGCCCACAGCACGTCACGCCAGGGAACGGCCAGGTTCTCCCGGGCGGCAATGTCGCGGAAGACCACTCCCCACCGCGCGGCCAGTTGCTCGGCAACTGCCTCGGCCAGCTCATCCCGGTCCGGGCAACCGGCCGGCTCGGGCAGCAGGGACCACCGGCCAGAGGCGCCTGTCGTGCCGCGCACGCCGCGCCTGAGCCCGCGGACCGGGGCATATCGCTCCGGGCTGCCACGCCGCAGCAGCGACCGGACCGCGCGGAACCCGTCGGCGGTGACCAGCCCGCGGGCCACGCCGTCCCACAAGGCCTCGTCGACCTCGTAGGGCAGTCGCCTGGTGAGCGCGGCCAGATCGGGCCTGAAGAGCGCGCCGTGCTGGCGGAGTGCGTCCAGCACATCCCTGGTCCTGCCCTGCTCCGGCTCGGCCGGGCTCAGGTCGCCGCGCGCTGCTCGCAGCAGCCACGGAAGGTCGTCTCGGATGGCCAGCGTGATCGGCGTGGCGCGGGACGGCGTCAGTCCGGCTCGCCGCGGCGTCGCGTCGGGATCCGCGTCGCGCACAGACAGCCGGCCCCAGCAGGCCTGCCCGGACATGCATAGCTCGTCCAGCCACTCGCGCCGGTAGCCCTCCACTCTGGCGGCGAGGACGGAGTTCTCCCAGGCTCCGGTCGCGATCTCGAAACCCTGCAGCTGCTCGATGATGGCGAGGACGCCGAACCGGCCCTCGCGCCTGGTGCCTGCGCTGACATGCTGCCAGCGCAGCAGGAAGCGCATGAAGTCCCTTGCAGTGACCGGCTCGACCTCGCGTCTGCGCCGTTGCCGGGTGTAGAGGTGGATACGCGCGAGCAGGCGACGTGAGCAGTACTCCGTTGCGCCCGTTCCGGTAAAAATCCCTCGGATAGCGAAACCCTCCGCCTCGAGGTTCGCCAGCGCGCGGATGACCAGGGATTCGCTCAGCCCCGAGATCGTGACGAGGTCCGCGACCGTGGCCGGGCCACGGGTCTCCAGGTGGCCGCGGAGCAGGTCGGCTGCGGCGGTTTCCTCGTCCGGAGGTTCGGCAGCCACCGGGCAGGGATGCGCGGGGACGACAGGCGAGGCCGGGAACAGAGCCGAGATGGCGGGCAGGCGCTCGACCGCGGCCCAGAGAACCCCATCCGGGGTGCGGATCTCGACTGCGCGCCGGCCGGCGACAAGCGTCTCGAACCAGGGCTGCCAGCCGTCTGCGGGGCGCATGGCCACGAGGTTCAGCAGCAGGTCGTGCAGCTCGTGCTCGTCACGCGGGTCGGGGCGGACCTGCTCGGCCACCCGCTCGATCGCGGCCGGGTCCAGGGAGTCGAGCTCGTGAGCTTCGACCGGCAGGCCGCGGCGCAGCGGAACCGCCCGGCTGCGGCGTTCTTCCAGCGGCGCGTCGTCCAGGAATGTGAACGGGCGGCCGTTCAGGATCTCGTGCGCGAGAACCGACGGCTCCGTGGTGTCGCGCACCACGACGGTGACGCGGTCGGCCTCGATTGCGGCAACGAGGTCCCGCAGGCCGTCGATGTCCATGGCCTCGCGCAGGCAGTCCTGGAGAGTCTGGCGGACGAGCAGGTGGTCGGGGATCTCCAGCGGACCAGGTGCGACGTTCTCCTGGCAGGCCGCGAGCGTCGGGAAGACCGCGGCCATCAGGTCGTCGGCTTCCATCCGCTGGATGGCCGGCGGGTTCTTCCGGCCGCCGCGCATCCGCAGCACGGCGAGCGAGGTGTTGAGGTTCCACCGCCAGCGGGCGGCGAACATCGGGGAGGTGAGGACGGCCTGGCGGACCACCTCCTCGACAGTGCCGGAGGCGAGGAACTTGGGGACCCGGTCCAGCGGGAAGCTGTGCTGCGGCCCAAGTGAGAGCAAGATCGCGTCGTCGCTGGCAGCGGCCTGCAGCTCGAAGTCGAAGGTCACGCAGAACCGCTTGCGCAGCGCGAGGCCGAGTGCCCGGTTCAGCCGGGCGCCGAACGGCGCATGGCCGACCAGCTGCATGCCGCCGGCGTCGTCGAAGAACCGCTCAAGCACGATGGTGTCCATCGTGGGCAGCACGCCAAGCTGGGCCAGGCCAGCGGCGAGGTAAGCCGCGATTGTCTCGGCGGCCGCGTCGCCGAGCGCGCATTCCCGGCCCAGCCAGGCGACGGCTGCTGCGGTGCCGCCGGCCGCGAGCTGACCGGCTACCGCGGACCGGAGCGCGCAGACTTCCTCGGACAGCTCGGTTGTCCGGCCCGGCGCTTCGCCGAGCCAGAACGGCACCGATGGCGGTGCGCCCTGGGCGTCGGCCACCCGGACGACGCCGGGCTCTACCCGGAGTATCCGCCATGAGGTGGTGCCCAGCAGGAAGACGTCGCCCGCCATGCTCTCGATCGCCCAGTCCTCGTTCACCGTGCCGACCGGGACGTCATCCGGCTCGGCCACCACGCGAAAGTCGCCGAGCTCGGGGATCGCGCCGCCGGACGTCAGCGCCGCGAGCCGGGCACCGCGGCGGCCGCGCAGCTGCCCGCTGACCTGATCGCGGTGCAGGTACGCGGCACGGCGGCCGCGGCCGGTGCGGATGCCCTCCGACACCAGTTCGGCGACGTCGTCGAAGTCTTCCTTGGACACCGACGCGAACGGGGCAGCGCCGCGGACAAGTTCCAGCAGGTCGTCGGCCACCCACTCGGCTGCCGAGCATTCGGCTACCACCTGCTGGGCCAGGATGTCGAGCGGGCACACCGGAATCCTGAGCTGGTCGAGCCGGCCAGACCGGGCGCCGCGCAGCAGCGCGGCGCATTCCACCAGCTCGTCACGCGTGGTCGGGTACAGCAGCCCGGCGGGCACGCCGTTCTTCGAGTGGTTGGACCGCCCGACCCGCTGCAGGAACGTGGCGAAGCTGCGTGGCGAGCCGATCTGGCAGACCAGTTCGACGGGCCCGATGTCGATCCCGAGCTCCAGCGAGGCGGTCGCGACCAGGGCTCGCAGGTCTCCGTCACGCAGCCGGGTCTCTACCCGGTGCCGTCGGTCCTTCGACAGGCTGCCGTGATGGGCTGCGACCTGCCCGTCGCCCAGCCGCTCGCCGAGCTGATGGGCGAGCTGCTCGGCCATCCGCCGGGTGTTGACGAAGACCAGCGTCGTCCGGTGCTGCTGTACGTGGCCGGCGATCAGGTCGCAGATCTCGGCCATCTGCTCGGTAGTAGCGACCGCGCCGAGCTCGTCACTCGGCAGCTCGAGTCCGAGGTCGAGCTCTCGCTGATGACCGGTGTCCACGATCGCGCAGCGGGGCGAACCATCTTCGGCAGACCGCCCGGCGCCGGCGCCCACTAGGAGCCTGGCCACTGCCGTCACCGGCCGCTGAGTGGCTGACAGCCCGATCCGCTGGAGCGGCTGGTCCGCTACGTGCTCTAGCCGTTCAAGCGTCAGCGCCAGGTGAGATCCGCGCTTGTTGCCCGCGACGGCGTGAATCTCGTCGACGATCACGGTGTTCGCCGCGCACAGCATTGCCCGGCTGCGCTCCGCGGTCAGCAGCAGGTACAACGACTCTGGTGTGGTAATCAGAATGTCCGGCGGGCGCTTCAGCATCGCGGCGCGCTCGGCGGCTGCGGTGTCCCCGGTCCGAACCGCTACCCGGATGTCCGGCCCGGTCATCCCTAGCTCGGCTGCCACGCTGGCGATCTCGGCGAGCGGGCGCTCAAGATTCTGCCAGATGTCGACGGCCAGGGCCTTCAGCGGCGACACGTAGACGACCTGCGGGCCGTTGCCAGGCTCCTCGCCAGCCTCATGGGCGCGGTAGATGCGATCAATGCAGACCAGGAACGCGGCCAGCGTCTTCCCCGACCCGGTCGGCGCCGCGATCAGCGTGTGCCGGCTGGCGGCAATCTCGGCCCAGCCGCCAGCCTGCGGCGCCGTCGGTCCGGCCGGGAACCGCCGCTGAAACCAGGCACGTACCGCCGGATGGAACGACTCCAGCACCCAGCCACCATAACCGAGCCCTCTGACATCCGGTATCCAGCGCGAACACGGCGGAAGCGCAGCCGCGCCAGCGAGTACGGGTGGGAACTCGGCCCGCTGAAGTCGGCGCTGCCGCCGACGTTTCATGGAATCGCCAGCACGTTTCATGGAATCGTAGACCACATACCGGGGTATAACGGGCGCGAAATCGTATCTATCCCATGAAGGGTCGCTACAAAACCATGAACTCAGCGGAAGGCGGGAGCGATCTCCTGCATGAACAGGTCGCAGGTGTCCTTCTTGCGCGACATGGAGCCGAGGCTGAAGTCAGGGATGATGAGCTCATCAGCGCCGCTGTCCCGGTACCGGGCGACGATGTCGGCTACTTCCGCGGGAGTTCCGATGATCGCCGGCCGTCCGTCCGCCGCCTGCCGCTTGTCGTCCAGCCACTGCTTGTCAGTCGACAGGTACATCACCGCTTGAGTGGAGACGTGAATCTCGGCAGGGTCGCGACCAATCTGGTCGCAGTGCTCGCGCAGTACTGACAGCTTGTGCGCAAGAAGCTCGGGCGTCGTCCAGGCATTCCATTCGTCCGCGTACTGGGCCGCGATGCGCAGCGTCCGCCGCTCACCGCCGCCGCCAATCAGCAACGGCAGCCGGTCCTGGACCGGGCCAGGCTGGCACGGCGCATCCTGCACCTGGAAGTACTCGCCTTCGAACGTGGTGCGCGACTGGCTGAGCAGCAACTTCAGAATCTGAACCGCTTCAGTGAACCGGTCCATCCGCTCCCTCACGCTGCCAAGCGGGATGCCGTACACCGCGTGCTCGTTCAGCTGCCAGCCGGCGCCGACTCCGAGCGTCAGCCGACCGTGGCTGACCCGGTCGACCGACGCCGCGATGTTGGCGAGCACCGCGGGGTGCCGGTACGTGACGCTGGTGACGAGCGGAGCCAGCCGCACCCGAGGGACTGTCGCAGCCAGCGCCGCGATGACCGACCAGCACTCCAGGGTGTTCCCGTCGAGCGGCTGGAGGTCCCCGCTATTCGGCATGAAGTGATCGGCGAAGTAGACGCCGTCCCAGCCAGTCTGCTCGCAGTGAGCCGAGATGTCGTGAATGTCATCCCAGGACTGGGTCGGGTTCGGCCAGATACTGAAGCGCATGCCGGAATCCTAAGCGGCAGCCGGGCAGCGCCTCGTGCCAGGGCAATCCCCGGCGACACATGAGCAGCTCCTCTCGTTTCGCTGAAGGACCGCTGCCGGCCTTCTGAAGACCCGATGTATTTGTCCATCGGGATCGCTCCTCTGTATGCGCAGCCGAGGGATACGCAGAGCGCGACTCATGCTGTCCCGGAGTGCCACCCTTTCCCCCGTCAGGCGCCCATGGCGCCTGCTTCAGCAGAGGAGCTGAAGAATGCCACGACTATTGCAGTCCAAGCGCACGCTGTTCATCGCGCTGTCCGCGTCGGCGCTGGTCGTCGCTGCGGCCAGCGGCGCGTATGCGGGAACTCGCCCGGCGAGCAGCCCGGCCGGCCCGTCCGTCTATTCCGGCTACCACGACGCTCCGATCACCCTTCCTTCATCACTGAAGACGATTGCCACGCTGCGAGTCCCGGCGGGCAACTACGCCATCGTCGCCAAGGCCACGGTCTGGAACGGCGAGAACGTCGACGACACGCTTTACTGCAAGCTCGTGGCGGGCGCGGACTTCGATGAGGCGACGACAGTCCTGACCGGCAACTCTTCGCCATACGCCGACTACGCGACAGTGCCCCTGAACGTGGTTCACCACTTCGCCAGCAAGGGGAAGATCAACCTCCAGTGCACTGGCGGCAGTATCGATACAACGGCGAGCTGGATCAAGATCACCGCAATCAAGGCTGGCTCGCTGTCCAACCACGCCATTTCGTAGCTAGCGCGACACGGCCGCGGTCAGGCCTCTCCCGGCCACGTGCCCGGCAGAGGCCTGAGCCGCGGTTAGCTGAGCCCGAGTAGCAACCAGCCACCTGCGCCGGCTACCAAGAGCCCCACGCCAGGCTCGGAGCAGGCAGGTCCGGCGGCGTCCGGAAGGCCGGCGGCACCCGCCGGCAAGCCCTCGCCGCGTCCGGCCACGGTCCCCAGGTAGTTATCGAAGGAGTGGTTCGCCATCATCAGCACCACGATGTGCTTGATCTGAGGGAGCCGATCGGTTCCGGCCGGCAGCGACGGGTCGGATCGCTGCCCGGGGCTGTGAACGCTCCGCCGCCGCAAACCGAGCCTCAGCGAAGCACGATGTTCACGATCCGGTCCGGGACGATCACCAGCCGCTCGATGCTGGCTCCCGCAACGTGCCGCTGATAGTCGGGGTGAGCGGTCACGATGCGCTCGACGTCGTGCGCCGAGGCGTCAGCCGGTACCTCGACCCGGAACCGGGTTCGCCCGTTGACCTGAACCGGCAGCGTGACTTCGCCGGTCGCGGCGAGCGCCGGATCGGCCTGCGGAAACCCGGCGTATGCCAGCGAGGTGGAGTGACCCAGCCGGGCCCACAGTTCCTCGGCGACGTGGGGTGCGAGCGGCGCGACCATCAAAACCAGAGGCTCCGCCAGGAAACGGGGTAGTCCTTCACCGGCAGCCGAAATCCTGGCCGCAGCGGTGGTCAGCTCCATCAGCCGCGCGATCGCCGTGTTGAACCGCATCCCGGCGAAGTCGTGGCGGACCGCCGCGATGGTCGAGTGCAGCGCGCGCAGCGCGGCGTCGTCCAGCGGCGCATCGGACACGGTCAGCGCCCCGGACTGCTCGTCGACCATGGATCGCCACAGCCGCTGCAGGAAGCGGTGCACGCCGATGATGTCGTCGGTCCGCCACGGCTTGTCGGCATCCAGCGGACCCATGGCCATCTCGTACAGCCGAAGCGTGTCCGCGCCGTACTGCTCGTACATCTGATCCGGGCTGATGCCGTTCTTCAGGCTCTTGCCCATCTTCCCGGCGCGCTTGGTCACCGGTCGCCCCTGATAACTCGGCGAGTCGCCGGCCGCGCCGGCAACGTCGGCGGCCGGCACGTACATGCCGCGTTCGTCGACGAACGCGTCCGCCTGGATCATGCCCTGGTTGACCAGCCTGCCGAACGGTTCCGGCGTGGACACCAGCCCGCGGTCATGCAGCACCTTGTGCCAGAACCGCGCGTACAGCAGGTGCAGCACGGCATGCTCGACGCCGCCGACGTACAGGTCGACGCCGCGCGGCTGCATCCAGTACCGCTCCGTGGCCGGATCGACGAATGCCTGATCGTTGTCCGGGTCCAGGTAACGCAGGTAGTACCAGCACGACCCGGCCCACTGCGGCATGGTGTTCAGCTCGCGCCGGTGGGTGCGCAGGCCGTCGCCCAGATCCAGTTCGACGTTCGCCCACCCGGTCGCACGGGACAGCGGCGGCACCGGCTCGCTGTCCTCACCTGCGTCCGGCTCAGGGCGGAAATCCGTCATCTCCGGCAGCAGCACTGGCAGCGCGTCTGCTGGCAGCGCGACAGGCTCGTCGTCCTCGCCGTAGACGACCGGGAACGGCTCACCCCAGTAGCGCTGCCGGGAAAACAGCCAGTCACGCAGCCGGTAGCGGCGTGCCGCGTGGCCGTAACTTGCCGTTTCCAGCCATGAAATCGCAGCATCGAAAGCTGCCCGAGCGTCCAGGCCTGCTAGCGCCGGGCCGGGCGCTTCGACATACTGGCCGGCTGAGTTGATAACCTCCCGGACCGGCAGGCCGTACCGCCGCGCGAACTCCAAGTCGCGCTCGTCGTGCGCGGGGACGGCCATGATCGCGCCGGTGCCGTAGCCCATCAGCACGTAGTCGGCGACGAACACCGGGATCTGCTCGCCGGTCGCCGGGTTCGTTACGTA
>Ga0335074_10014901_pt1 | contig 10909 bp, 7 predicted proteins | sample Lox_Sample_23_FD_206715 | JGI IMG/M metagenome (GOLD analysis project Ga0335074, IMG submission 206715) | Soil microbial communities from Loxahatchee National Wildlife Refuge, Florida, United States - Lox_Sample_2.3 | ecosystem: Environmental > Terrestrial > Soil > Wetlands | place: USA: Florida... | reverse complement strand
GGGCCAGGCGTCCGGCCAGCGCAAGGAGGTCGCCGCCGAGGTGCCCGCCGACCTGCTCAAGCTGTACGAGCAGATCCGCGACGCGCGCGGCGTCGGCGCCGCCATGCTGCGGGCGGGCCGGTGCCAAGGCTGCCACCTGACCCTCAACACGGTAGACCTGAACCAGATCCGGTCCTCGGCTCCGGACGAGGTGATCAGGTGCGAGGAGTGCAGGCGCATTCTCGTCCGCACTCCCGAGTCTGGTCTGTAGATACGCGGATAGGTGCGCGGACAGGTGCGCGGCCGGACCTCGTGGACCCAGGCCCAGGGCGAGCCCACGGTCACCCTCCTGCTCCGGCACGGGCAGACGCCGATGTCGGTGCAGAAACGTTACGCGGGCCTATCCGACGTCCCGCTGACCGAGATCGGCGTCCGGCAGGCGGTTGCCGCGGGGAAGCGGCTGGCCTCGGCGGGCCTGACCGCCATCGTGACGTCCCCGCTGGCGCGGGCGGTACGGACGGCGGAGGAGGTGGCCGCGGCCACCGGGGCTCCCGTCGAGGCCGACGAGGGTTTCCGCGAGACCGACTTCGGCACGTGGGACGGCCTGACCTTCGCGGAGGTCAGGGAGCGGTGGCCGGCCGAGATGGCCGCCTGGCTGGCCGATCCGGCCGTCGCGCCGCCCGGCGGAGAGAGCTTCGCCGACGTGAGCAGCAGGGTCGAGGGCGCGCTGCGCCGCGTGCTGGCCGGACACCAGGGCCGGACCGTGCTCATTGTCAGCCACGTCACGCCGATCAAGACGCTGGTCGCGGCGGCCCTGCTCGCCCCGCCGCCCGCGCTGTACCGGATGCACCTCGACGTGGCCGCGCTGTGCCAGGTCGACTGGTACGCCGACGGTCCCGCCGTGCTGCGGTCGTTCAACGACACCGCCCACCTGTCCGACTGAATAAACTGCACAGTCATGAGAGACCGAGGGCGGCTGACCGCTCCAGGCAGCCTGTCGAACACGGCCATGCTCGTGCCGGAAGCCGAGCTGCTGGCCCCGCCGTCGGCTGACCTGGCCGCCCTCGCCGCCGAGTACGGCCTGCGACCGAGTTCCGTCCGCCCGCCCCTGATCCCCTACCTGGGTCTGGTCTGGCAACGGCGGCACTTCATCGTCGCCTACGCCACCGCGCGCAACGTGTCGATGTACACCGAGGCCAAGCTCGGCCAGCTCTGGCAGGTGCTGACGCCGCTGCTCAACTCAGCGGTCTACTACCTGATCTTCGGGATCATCTTCCAGGCCAATCGCGGCATCGAGCACTACACCGCCTACCTGGTCATCGGGGTGTTCTTCTTCTCCTTCACCGAGCGGTCGATCGTGGTCGGCTCCACCGTGATGCGGGCGAACCTTCCGCTGATCCGCGCGCTGCACTTCCCGCGGGCCTGCCTGCCACTGGCGTACGTGTTGGTCGAGTTCCAGCAGTTGCTGCTGTCCCTGCTGGTCGTGGTCGCCATCGTGGTGGCCACCGGGGAACGCCCCACCTGGTACTGGTTCCTGCTGCTGCCGGTGCTGCTGGTGCAGGGGATGTTCAACGTGGGCGCCGCGCTGCTCATAGGTCGGCTGGGGGCCGGAGCTCAGGATTTCAGCCAGCTGATCCCGTTCCTGACCCGCGTCTGGCGGTACTTCTGCGGGGTCATGTACAGCCTCACCTCGCTTCCGTCTTTTCTCACGCTGCCCACGTGGGCGAGGGACGCCATCTCCCTGAACCCGGCGGCGGTCTACATCTCGCTCGCCCGCTACGCGCTCATGTCCACCCAGCGGGCCAACGCGGCGGGAGCGAAGCCGTACAACCTGGCGAACTGCAACTTGTTCAATGCCAAGCACTCTCCGCCCCTCCAGGCCTTCTGCCACCCGATCGTGGTGCCCAGCCAGCTGTGGATCGCCGCCGTTGGCTGGGCGGTCGTCGCGCTCATCGCGGGCGTCGTGTTCTTCTGGCAGGCCGAGACGCGGTACGGCCGCGGCTGATCCGTTACCGTGGCCCGCGGCCCGCGTCGTCGCCGCTCGCGGCCTCCGGGTCCCGGACCGGACCGGAGCCCAGGGTCGGCTCGCGCGCGTTAAGCCAGTCGCGCGAGGCCAGCGCGGCCAGGGTGGCCAGCGCCCAGGCCGCTTCCGGGTCGGCGTGCGGGGGGCGCAGCACGGCCTCGGCCGCGCGCCTGCGGACGATGTCGAACAGCCCGCTCGGGCCGCCCAGGTCCAGCACGTAGTTGCGCAGGAACCCGGCCATCTCGTCCCCGTAGTTCCGCCGCCAGTCGCCCGCGGCCGCAGGCCCCGGCCGGGCCGCGGACCCCGGCCCGGTGCCGGATTCCGCCGCGGCGGGGGGCGGGCCCGGCGTCTTGGGGCCGGACTTCCACCCGCTCCCGGCCAGGGGCAGGTCGAGCAGATCCGGGCACAGCGCGGCCAGCACCCCGCGGTGCAGCCGGTCGGTGATCCGGGCCTCGAGCGGGACCGCCCGCGCGGCCCGGACGACGTGATCGCCGAAGAAGGGCTGGACGAGCGGCGAGCGCATCAGGTAGCCCTGCCGCGCGGTGGCGGACCACCGGCCGGCCCGGTTGATCAGGTAGAAGTCATCCAGCGTGCGGAGCGGCCCGCGGGGGAGCCCCGCCGCGTACGGCGCCAGGGCGGCCAGGTATTCCCGGCCCGCGTCCGGGCGCAGCAGCCCCAGGCGGCGCGTGGTGAGGCGGCGGAACAGCTCCGGGGCGCGCGCGCCGCTCCGGGCCCGGGCCACCCGGCCGTTGCGCCAGGCGGCCGCCGCGTACCCGCCGCGCAGGAGTTCACCGCCGTGTCCGCCGACCTGCACCGGCTCCGCGGCGTACCGCGGGTCGGGCCACCCGACGTTCTCGAACGCCGACAGCATTCCGTCAGAGACGAGTACGGCCGAACGTAGCCTGTGGATCACGCTGGCCTCGTCCGGCACCGGCCCGGTGCCCGGCGGCTTCGGCTCGGTGACCACGTGCTCGACGCCGAGCCGCTCGGCGATCATGGCCGCGATGACCACGTCGGGATGGCGGGCGGACCCGTGCGTGCGGGCTTGGAACGGGACCTTGGCCGCCGTCAGCGCGGCGGCGATCAGCCGGCTGTCCTTCCCCCCGGTCAGGGACAGCTCGACGGGAACCCCGGCGTCGCGGAGCGGCGCGACCGCATCGACCAGGGCCGCGGCGACCGGCTCGTACGGATCCGCGCCGGCCGGACCCCCGGCCCCGTCGCCGCGGGAGCCGTCACGCGAGCGGGTCACGACCGGGCGGCCGCCGGTCACGGTCAGGCTCCGGTTGCGCCCGAGGGCCCGGACACCGCGGAACGGGGTCGCGGCGCCGATCGGGTAGCCCATGCTCAGGAAGGCGCCGACCATGACCGGATCGTGATGGCCGAACGCCTCCGCCACGGCGGCCGACCACGAGGCGCGGTCGCAGACCAGCACGGCGCCGGGGATCTGGGTCAGGTAGACCGGATCGACGCGCGCCAGGCCGGTGCGCGCGTGCACCGCCTCTGCGTCGGCCCAGATCGTGCCCTCACGTGAGGCGACGGCCTGGTCGGCCGCTAGACCCCAGCGGAGCACCGCCGCGCGCTCGTCCGGCGCGTGCCACGCGACCGCCGCCGGGCCGGGGATGGGCAGGACCCGCGGATCCGTGCCCAGCGCCGCGGCGATCAGCCCGGCACACGTCTGGCGTGTCGCCGCGCTGATCGCCAGCGTGAAGTACATGGCGTCAGCGCGAGCCGAGGAGCGCGAGGACCGGCGCCGGCGTCGCCGGGTCCAGGTCGGCCGTCAGCAGGCCGCGCCAGGCCTCGCACACGAGCGGCAGGTTATAGGCGGCCGTCACCTGCGCGTGCGCGGCGTCGCCGGCCTCCCGCCAGTCGTCCGGCGCGGCCAGCCCGGCGATCGCGGCCGCCATGTCGGCGGGGTCGCGGTGGATCCAGCGCATGTCGTAGATGGTCTCGGCGCCCGGCCAGTGCCGCAGCACCGGCACCGCGCGTGAGGCCATCCCCTCGGCGGGTCCCACGTGGAAGCTCTCGTCGTCGCTCGTGGACAGCACGAAGCCGACCCGGCGCAGCCAGGCCGCGACATCCGGTCCCGCGTCGTCGAACACCACCGCGCCGCGGAGCAGGGGCGACCGCTGGACCCGGCGCAGCGCGGTCGCGTAGTGATGGCGTTCGGCCGGGTTCTGCCACACCCACCAGTGCTCCCACGGCATGCCCGACTTCACGAATAGCAGGTACCTGTCGTCCTCGCGGCGCAGCTCCTCGAGTACGTCGAGCGCGAGATCCAGGCGCTTGCGGGACGGGACGATGCCGACCAGGCCGAGGTGGAACCGGGCGCCGTCGAGCTTGGGCCGGTCGAGCTGGGACACGTCGATCGCGTTGGGCACGGTCACGACCTTGGCCTCCGGCCAGCCGGTCCGCTCCCGGGTCAGCTGCGCGTAGTGCCTGCTCACGCAGATCACCTGGCTGACCGCCCCGATCTTGACCTTCGCCGGGTAGGGCGACTCAAGCTCGAACCTGTGCAGCCGGACTAGCAGCCGTGACCCGCGCCGCTTGTGCCTGCTGTACCAGATGGCGTTCGGCCCGCACCATTCGCAGACCACTACGTCGGCCCACCCCGCTAGCTCCCGGCTGGCGGCCGGGTCGTGCTTGCCCAGCGCGGCCCACTGGTCCAGCTTGACCTCCAGGTCGGGCTGGAGCCGCAGGTAGTTCAGCAGGGGCGTGAAGAACTTCAGGTCATGCCCGGCCACCACCACCCGGAGCGGCGACGTGCTAGTCCGGGGGGACGACCCTCCCGAGCCCTCCGCGCCTGGGGGAGAGCCTTCCCCCTCAGACCCCCCCCGCCCCCGCGGCTCGGAGAGGACCGCCTTCGGAACCGCCCGGGCCAGGTACCCGCGCAGGCGCTCCGCCGCCTTCTCCAGGGTGAACTGCTCGGCGGCGCGGCCCGTCCGGTCCGCCGCCAGCCGGAACATACCCGGGTCGGTCGCCGCCGCGGCCGCCCCGTCGACGACGTCGGCCAGGCTCGCCGCGAACAGCGGGTAGTCGGCGCCGAGGAGCCCCTCGTGCATCGGGGTGCGGTTGAGGATCACCGGCAGCCCGAGGGCGCCGTACTCCAGCACCTTCGTGGATAGCTCCAGAATCGCGTCCATCTCCGGATGACGCCAGCCCAGCCCGATGTCGCACGAGGCCACGAGCCGCAGGGCGTCCTCCCGCGCATGCCCGCCGTGCCAGGTCACGCCCGGCCGCTCGAGGGCGGCCCGCATCCGTTGCTGGTAGTCGTCCGGGGCGTTGTGGATCTTGTCGCCGATCATGTGCAGCTCGGCCGTGACGCCCCGCCCCGCGAGCAGCGCGGGGAGTTCGGTCATCTCCAGGGTGTTCCAGCGCGGCGCGAACTTTCCGGAGTAGGCGAGCCGCAGCGGTGACCCGGCGGCGGTGGCGGCGCGGGCGGCCGGGATCTCGGCCAGGATCGGCGGCAGCAGCACGCACTTGCCGCACGCCGCCGGGATGCTGCCCTCCAGGAAGCAGCGGAGTTCCTCGGTCTGGCAGAGCAGGTAGCGGGCCGCGGTCGCGATCATCCCGAGTTCCTCGGCGGCCGCGGGCGTGAGCGCGGGGACCGACTGCGGGACGTCGGTCAGGTACGGCCAGAGCCGCCCGGAGAACAGGCCGCTCTTGGCCGCCGCCGCGGTGACCGCCCGGCCGCGGACCACCACCAGGTCGTGCGGCGTCTCCGCGTCCAGGCGGGCCAGCAGCTCGGGAGCCGCGGGGGCCCGGATGGGACCGGGACCCTCGACGAGGCGCTCCTCGAACGGCCTGCGCACGCTCACTCCGGGCTCGGCCAGCAGGGGCGCGACCAGCCTGTCGGTGCGGACCGGCGCCTTGAGCACCAGCGTCACCGCGCAGCCGGCCCTCGCCAGCGCCTGGGTGACGGATTGCAGCCAGATGGCCGAGCCATCGATCAGGTTCAGGTCCATGTCGCCGTAGACAAGCGCGCGCGTGGTCAACGCGGACAACTCCTAACTGAGAGAAAAGAGGCGCAGCCCAGCCCGGGAGCCGTCCGAACCGAAGAACTCGCGCCGGGCCAGCGCCGGCTCGAGCGAGGTCACGTACCCGTAGGACAGGCCCGCGTGCCCGACCACGTCCGCCTGCGAGCACTCGCGCGCGCAGGCCAGGTCGAGCAGGTAAGTGTCCTCGTACTCGCGGTCCGCCTGCCACGGGACGACCCACGGCGAGCGGGCCTGCCTCGCGGCGCGCGGCACCCAGGAGGCCTCACCGGCCGGGTCGGGAGCCTCGGAAACCGCCGTGATCACCACGCCCCGCCCGGCGAGGTCGCCCAGCGCAGCGGTGACGGCCCGGCCCGCCGGGCCGTCACCGCCGTCACCCTCCGGCGCCGGGAACGTCACGACCACCTCGGCGGGCGCCATCTGCTGCCGGGCCAGGCTGGCGGACAGGGCGGCGGCTGCGGCGGCGTCCGGCACGCGGGCCAGCACCGCGAGCTGCCGCCCGGTGATCAGGTGACCGGGCAGCCCGGCCAGCGCCGCGAGCCCGGCGAGCCGCACCGGAGTCGCGTGCCCGGTGAAGATCTCCCGCAGGGCGGGCAGGGTCTCGCCCTCGGTCAGCGGGCGCTCCGCCCGTGCCGAGTCGATCTGGTCCCGCAGGGCGGTCGGCTCGCCCGCGACCATGATCACGCGTGCGCCGCACGCGAGCTGCTCGCGCGCCTGGTCCGGCGAGACCGTGACGAACACGGCGTGCTCGCGGTAGAGCTCGGGCCGCGCGCGCCATCCGACGTCCCCGGTGAGCGTCACCGACCCGGCCACGAAGTCGAGCAGGGCCCGCACGGACGGCGTTTCGCGGGGATCGCGCGTCCCGGCGTAGACCGGGGCGGCAGGACGGTAGCCGGGCAGGCCGATCGGGTTGAACCGGGCCAGCTGCACGCCGAACCCCTCTGCGGACACCGCATCGCAGCTCGCCGCCACCCAGTCCAGGCCCGGCGCCAGGTGCGCGGGGACGTTCCGGATGAAGATCACCGGCTTGCCGAGCGCGCGCGCGGACGCGATCAGCCGCCCGAGCCGCCTGCCGCGGTCGGCCGCGGCAGGATCCCCGGCGTAGGCCCAGGGCGAGCCGGCCAGCATGGCGGCGGCCTCGATGAGGACGACGTCGGCGCCCTCGCTCTCCAGGACGACGTCCGCGTCGTGCGGCAGCACCGGGTGCACGGCGGCGTCCGGGGCGAGCGTCGCGCAGGCCTGGGCGGAGAGCACGCCGGTGATCACCAGCGCGGGCGGGGTGAACCCCGCCGAGGCCGCGCCCGGTGCGCCCAGGCCCGGTGCGGTCAGCGCGGAAAGGAAGCGCTCCCCGCCGCCGGCCAGGTCGCCGAGCTGCGCCGAGGCCAGCGCGAGCGTGGCCGCCCCGGGCCCGGTAAGGGCGCCGCGGTCACGCCACAGCCTGACCAGGTCGATCGGCAACTGCACGCCACGCGACCACGGGCGCCGCGCGGCCCGGACCAGCGTGCGGCCGAGTTCCATCGTCGCGGAGTCCTCAAGCGCGGCCAGCCGGGCCTGCGTCATGGCCAGCTGCAGCCGGGTGTCCCGCAGCGTCCGCGCCAGCCGGTCGCGCTCGGCCGCCAGCCCCGGATCGCCCGCGGAGTCCTCGCCCGCCAGCCCCGGATCGCCTCCGGAGTCCTCGCCCGCCAGCCCCGGCTCCTCAGGATCTTCAACCGTGTTCACGGGCGGTCCTCCGGGTCAAGCCAGGCCCCGATGATCCTGGCGATCCGCGGACCCGCCTTCCCGTCCCACAGGGGCGGCAGCTCTCCGGTGTACGGCCCGTCGTGGAGGGCCTTGAGCACCGCCGCGGCCAGCTCCTTGTGGGTGACCAGGCGGTTGCTGCCGCTGGTGATCGTGATGGGCCGCTCGGTATTCGGCCGCAGGGTCAGGCAGGGTACCCGCAGCAGGGTGGTCTCCTCCTGGACGCCGCCGGAGTCGGTGACCACCGCGGCGGCGCCCTTGACCAGCGCCATGAACTCCAGGTAGCCGAGCGGGTCGCAGGCGCGCAGCCGTGGGTGCGAGCCCAGCCCGGCGGCCTGCAGTACCGCCCGGCCCCGCGGGTGCACCGGGATGATCACGGCTACCTCGTCGGCCACCTCGTGCAGGGCCTGGACCAGGACGGCCGCGGCATGGGGGTCATCGACGTTGGAGGGCCGGTGCAGCGTGGCCACCACGTAGCGGTCCGGCAGGCCGGCGGCGGCCCGTGCGGAACGGGTGTCGAACCGGTCCAGGTGCGCCAGCAGCGTGTCGATCATCGGGTTGCCGACCATGTGGATCGCGGCCGCCGGACGGCCCTCCCGGGCCAGGTGCCCGACCGCCTCCGGCGAGGTGACGAACAGCAGCTCGCACAACTGGTCGGTCAGCCGCCGGTTGATCTCCTCCGGCATCGAGTCGTCGAAACTCCGCAGCCCCGCCTCCACGTGAGCCATCGGGACCTGCAGCTTCGCGCCGGCCAGCCCAGCCCCCACGGTGGAGTTGACGTCACCGTAGACCACGGCCAGCGCGGGCGGGTGCTCGGTGAACTCCTGCTCCATCCCGATCATCACCTCGGCGGTCTGCCGGGCGTGGCTCCCGGAGCCCACCCCGAGGTTCACGTCGGGCCGCGGCAGGCCGAGCTCGACGAAGAACACCTCCGACATCCGCTCGTCGTAGTGCTGCCCGGTGTGCACGACCCGCTGCGCGAGCCCCAGTTCCGCCAGGGCGCCAATCACCGGCGCGGCCTTCATGAAGTTCGGCCTCGCGCCCAGCACGTGGGTGATAGGTCCGCGCATCGCGTCCTTTCCTATCCCTGAACCGATATCATCTGCCGTGATGACGTCCGCCCCGCGTCGGCCGGGGCCCGAAGCGCCCCAGAGCCTCCACGACACGCATGTATCCCCCCGCGCGCTCACGCTCGCGGCGTCGATCGCCTGGCATCACGCGGCCGCCGACCCGGTCCGCGCACTGGTCTTGGCCCAGAGAGTACTGCCAGATCGCCTGCGCGGGTGCCTCCGGCTCGCCGGTCCCTACGGGCGGGCGGCGCTGTTGTGGGGCGCGGGGGACCGGGAGAGGGCCCAAGCCGAACTGAACAGCACGCCCCGCCGCCTGGCGGCGTTCAGCCTGGCCGTCGACCAGCTCGCGACCGCGGCCACCGCCTTGCAAAGGCTCCCACAAGACGACAAAGCCAGGCCGGTCCTGGCCGCCCGCCTGGCCTGGCGCGAAGGCCGCCTCACCGACGCCCTCCAGGCCCTGCGAAAAGCGCCTCGCAAAGCGCGCCGGCGCCTGCAGGCCGAGATCATGGCCAGTTCGGGCCAGATAGCGACCATTTCTGGCCACGATCAGGAACGCCCCCGCCAGGCGCCGAAAAGCCCGAAAAGCCGCCCCAGCCAGGCGCCGGAAAACCCGGAAAACCCGGAAAACCCGGAAAGCCCCAAAACCCGCACCCCCGGCCGCGTCCTCCACCTGGTCAACGACGCGCTCCCCGCCACGAGCGCCGGCTACACGATAAGAACCCACGAGATCGCCCTGGCCCAGCGCGACAACGGGCTCGACCCCCATGTGGTCACCAGGGTCGCCTACCCCGTAACCCAGGGCCTGCTCGACGGCAGGCGCCTGGTCACCCTGGACGGCATCCCGTACCACCGCCTGCTCCCGTGGCACCAGCCCGGCCGCGCCGACCAAGCGCAAAGCCAATGGCGAGACCAGGCCGCCGAGCTGGTCACGAAAATAAGACCCGCCGTCCTCCACGCCGCGAGCAACTACAAAAACGCCCAGATCGCGCTCACACTGGGGGAGCGGTACGGCCTCCCCGTGGTCTACGAGGTGCGCGGGTTCTGGGAAGACACGTGGCTGTCCCGCCACCCGAACTCCGCTGAACTCGCCCATAGCGAACTGTACCGACGGAACCGTGACCTGGAGACCGAGTCCATGCTGGCGGCCGACCTGGTCGTCACGCTGGGCGAGGCGATGAAGGACGAGATCGTGGCCCGCGGCGTCCCCGCCGAGAAGGTCCTCATCGTGCCGAACGCCGTCTCCGGCGAGTTCCTCCAGCCCCTGCCAGACGCCGCCGACCTGCGGACAGCGCTGGGCATAAACCCCGACGAGAACGTCGTCGGCGTGGTCTCTACCCTGGCCCCATACGAGGGCATCGGCACGCTGCTCGAGGCGACCAGACTGCTCAGGGACCGCGGGCTGCCAATAAAGGCGCTCATCGTCGGCGACGGCCCGGAACGCGCCCCCCTGCAACGCCAGGCGGCCGCCCTGGGCCTGCGGGAGGCGGCGATCTTCACCGGCCGCGTCCCGGCGGCGAAAGTACGGGAATACCACGCGCTCCTCGATGTCTTCGTCGTGCCCCGTACCCCGGACAGGGTATGTCAGCTCGTTACCCCGCTAAAGCCGGTGGAGGCGATGGCCAGCGGCCTGTGCGTAGTCACCAGTGAACTCAGGGCCCTGGCCGAAATCGTCAAACCCGACGTGACGGGCGCGCTAACAATGCCGCAAGATCCGGTGGCCCTAGCCGATACTCTTGAACTCTTGGTTTGCAGTCCGGATATAAGACGGAAACTCGGAGACAATGCGCGCGAATGGGTCGCCAGGGACCGTACCTGGGCCCATAACGCGGCACGGTACCGGGACGCGTACGCCCTCCTGGGCGCGATCTAGGTAGGGGGCATATTGCCTGCGCAGAACGTAATGGTGATCGGGCTCGGTTACGTCGGCCTCCCGCTGGCCATCCAGGCGGTGCGTTCGGGGTTCCGGGTCACCGGATACGACACGAGCGAGAAGAAAGTGGCCGGGCTGATGGCCGGGCGGTCGCACATCGATGACATGACCGACGCCGATGTGGCCGAGATGCTCGCTGCGGGGTTCCGCGCCACAGCCGACGTGGCCACGCTGGGAG
>Ga0335074_10014899_pt1 | contig 10909 bp, 15 predicted proteins | sample Lox_Sample_23_FD_206715 | JGI IMG/M metagenome (GOLD analysis project Ga0335074, IMG submission 206715) | Soil microbial communities from Loxahatchee National Wildlife Refuge, Florida, United States - Lox_Sample_2.3 | ecosystem: Environmental > Terrestrial > Soil > Wetlands | place: USA... | reverse complement strand
CAGTAGGCGGGAGGGAGCTTCGATGTCATCCGGTTCCAGGCTAGCGTTTCGTGGAATCACACGCGCCATCTTTGCGTGCTTGCGGAAGAAGGCTTCGAAAAACGGCATTCATGTCGTCAGTCCGGCAGGAGAAACAGTGAAAGACGGAACCCGGATTCGATGGAACTACGACGCAGATGCGGAATTGCTTGAGGTCGAGTGTATAAGCGCGCCGTTTTGGATAAGCTCAGCCCAGATCAATCGGAAGTTGGGTCAGGAGATTGAAGCCACCCTGAAATCGAACCTCGCAGCCTGAACTCCGAAGGCTCGAAGTCGTTCACCTGCAAGGGTACTTCGGTACTGCTGGGAGCGGCTTCAACACCGACAAGCGGATATTTCTCAAAGTGGCCGCGATCGCAAACACCCTCCTCTCCATAACAAAAGTGAAGTACACACTTTTTCTCCTTTCACCATTTTGTCCGAGTGTCTTTGTGCCTCGATTTTGTTCCCCGGCCAAAACAATCGGGCGAAAATCACTGCCCAAAACACAATGCGGCCTCTAACGAGGCCGCATCGATATGCCCACTACCAGGAATTCTCTCTATGGCGTTACTGGCGTGCTCGAATCGAGCGCGGTGTTCTCCAGATGAGGAACACGAACCGTCTTCTCTGCGCCAGCGGCATCGGGCTGCTGCGATTTTTCGAAGATGACGTAGATCTCGGTCCCGGCGTGTACGCTCACAACGATGTGCTGCATCGTCATCATCTGCATAATCTGTTGATCACTTGCATTTCCCATATTGTCTGCTATGCGCATTCGTAGCAGATCATCTTCGCTGAATGCTCCGTTCGCGCTTGGAGCGCCAACAATCATCGCCGCGGTTTCACCGATACCGGAGAGCGAGCGCACCAGCATGCTCTTCCCAGCCTGTTTTCCAGTCACCTTGCCCTTGATCGCCTGGAGATTCATATCTGCTCCTACGGCATCGATAGGCACGCTCTCTCCTTCCGGGAATTCAATGGAAGAAAAGGTGATGTTCACCAGACCCGATGGGTCCGCTTGCGCGATCTTGCCAACAATACGGCTTCCCGCCGGAATCAGGACCTCTCCGTCTCGCTCGTAGTTGTACTCGACAACCGCTGTCACAGGGGCATGCACTGCGGTCGTCGCCATTGACTCCAGCCGCGCCGCGACGTGGTATCCGGGTGCCAGGCCAAGATTGTTGACGCTTTGTAGGTCGCTTCGCGTTCCGGCTCGCAACTCTTCGCGGCTTTGGTTGTGGGCGGTGAAGACCAGGGATGGTTTGCCCAGCGCGTCCTCTTCTTTCTTGAGTGTTTGCTGTTCGCTTTGGCCACCGGGATACGGAGGCGGCGTCCACTTCGACTGCCCGCCTGGCGTTGTATCGGGCTCTTCAAATTTTCCTACCTGGTTGAGCCGCTTGCCGCCGTTTGAAGCGGTCGGTTTATTGGCGGTCGGCGTCTGAGTGATCTTAGGCGCCTTCGTCTTCTCGATGTCGGCTGCGTCGACAGCCCCTCCTTGCTTCGCTTCATCGGGAGGCGGTTTGACTTTGTCACTTGGGACCAAGTCTCCTGGGGCAGTTGTCCCAGTGACTCGCCCAAGGTTTGGCTTGGCAGCTTCGGCTGCCGTCTTCTTTCTTGTCGTTCCCTTGGACGAGAGAAACGCCAGCATCCCAATGCCGAAGATGATGATTGCCGCCAGAACCATCAGCATCAGAGGCATGTTCCCGCCGCCTGAGCCGCGCTCTTTATCGAGTACAAACGGGCGCTTGGTGACTGATCCCGGTGAGCCGGCCGTTTCTGCCTCCGGGTCAGTGATCGGTATCACCTTCTCCGCTGGCTCTTCGATCTGTGCATTCTCTGGTCTTGCCATGGCTCACCTCTTCGAAATGGGCTGTTGGAAAACTTAGGAACTAGCGGAGCCGGAATACCTATCTTCCTGGTGCCACAAACGGAACCGGCATCAAGAGCGGTGTATCGACAGCGCTTGCAGTTGCGAGCTGAAGTAGCAGTCGGTCTTTGCTCTGCTTGAATCCTGGGCGGGCGAACTGCACGGCGCCGTCCGCGCGCTCACCTGGAGCAAGACGGCGCGCGTTTAGCCGGTAGTCAGTGATCGGGACCTTTTCGGCGAGGATCTCGCGCTTCTTCTTATTCTTCTTTTTCTCGCCATCGAGATTCGGACTGTTCAGTTCGACCTGCGGCGGCAATACTTCGATCCAATGATTCGTCGTATTCAACACCGAGTACGCGACCAACATCTCGTCTCCCTTTTCGCGTACCTCGCCGAGAGCTGCCTCCAACGGTTTCCCGATCGCCTTACCCAAGCTGGGGATGCCAAGGCGGCGGTAGCGGCAGCATGGGCCGCATACAAGCCGGATTCCAAGCGGCCTATCAAGCTCGTAACTCCGCGACCGGCTCGCGAGGGTTGGGACGAGCGGCAGGTATTCGAATACGAAACATCGCCGAACGAGCGGGTTGTGGTAGTGGCGATCGCGGAGCATGCGGGCGCTTCCTGGACAGTCATGATCCTCGACGGATCAGAACCCACAGTTGAGAAGCGCGACGCTCCGATCAATTTGATCTTCGAAAGCCTGAGGCCAAAGGGCTACAACCGGGAGTCATTCGCGGGCCGGAAAGCGAATCCGCTGGACACGGCGCGGATCGAGCAGATGAAGAGTTTCGTGCAATCCGCGATGCAGCAACTCGGGGTCCCGGGCGCGGCGATCGCGCTGATCGACGGCGGCAAGGTGGTGTACGAGGGCGGGTTGGGAGTCCGAGAGCTAGGCAAGCCCGGTCCAGTGGATGAGAACACGCTCTTCATGGCCGCTTCGAACACGAAGGGGATGACAACACTTCTGCTGGCGATACTCGCCGACGAAAAGAAGCTCGCCTGGGACCAGCCGGTGATTGAGCTTTACCCCGCGTTCCGGCTTGGCAGTCCCGAGACTACGAAGCAGGTTCTGGTGAAGCACCTGATTTGCGCGTGTACGGGCATGCCACGGCAGGACATGGAGTGGCTATTCGAGTTCAAGAATTCGACCCCTGACACGGTCTTCAGTCTGCTGTCCACGATGCAGCCGACCAGCAAGTTTGGAGAAGTCTTCCAATACAGCAACCTAATGGCCGCTGCGGCAGGGTACGTAGGGGGCCACCTCGCTTCTCCGGACATGGAACTGGGCGCGGCTTACGACAAGGCGATGCAGACGAAGATATTCGATCCGCTCGCAATGAACGCGACGACATTCGATTACGCAAAGGCGCTCGCGGGCAATCACGCCAGCCCACACGGAGACGATGTGGATGGGAATCCTCGGGTGGCGAAGCTCGCCTTCGACTATTCCGCAATCCCGATACGTCCGGCAGGAGGGGAGTGGACCTCGGCACACGATCTGGCCCGCTATGTAATGGACGAAATCAACCTGGGCAAGTTGCCGGATGGGCGGCAACTCGTCTCCCAGGAGAACCTGCTGATGCGGCGCAAGCCTCAGATCATGCTGGGAGAAGACTCCTGGTATGGGATGGGCCTGATCGTAGACAAGAAGTATGGTGTGCCGGTTGTGAGTCATGGCGGCAGCATGGCGGGCTACAAGAGCGACTTCTGGTTCTTGCCCGATTACGGAGTAGGCGCAGTACTGCTTACGAACGCGGATACCGGCGGATTCATGAACGGGCCATTTGGCCGCCGTTTCCTGGAGGTACTGTTCGACGGCAAACCCGAGGCCGCTGGCGACCTGGCGTCAGCGGCGAGCGCTTATAGGGCCGAACTTGCCAAGGAACGGAAACGGCTGGTTGTGCCTGCGGACCCGGCTGTGGTGGACCGCCTGGCTCCTCACTACACAAGCAAGGAACTCGGTCAATTGGATGTGGTTCGCGCCAACGGTGGGACCACTTTTGACTTTGGTGAATGGAGCAGTGCAGTGGCGTCACGCAAGAACGACGATGGCACGATCTCAATGATTACGCTCGATCCCACGAACAGTGGCTTTGAGTTCGTCCTCGGAGAAAAGGCAGGCAAGCGGACTCTGACGTTACGGGATGCGCAGCACGAGTATGTTTTCAACGAAGCGGATTAGAGAGAACCCGGAAGAGGGGTAAGAGACGCAATTTCCCAACGTCGTGGCGCTCTTGCCTCCCAGGGCGGTCGCGAAGAGACGGCCAAGCGCGACGCTCATGAACGATTTCACGGCGTATGGGCGGTCATTCACGTACTCAAGCTGACCGCCTTCACCTGCGACTCCACGTCTGCCGCGCACCAGGCCCACGGGATCAACCTCCAGCAGTACGGCGACCGTGCAGCGGCTCGGTTCGGCTTCTGGGTAGAACACGTGCGCCCTGCCGAAGGACAACTCCTCCGTTTGTATGCGCGATGGATTCTTGTGGAGCAGGTAATCGTTGCGAAGCGCGACTCGCAGCGATGGCTTGAACCCGGCAACCCAGAGCTTGATCGCACCGTTCGAAATTCAGGGCTATCACGTCACCGGCCTGGATGCTGTGTATCAGGTGGTCGAGCATTTCGGTCTTCACTACGGCCAGATTCTCTACATCACCAAAATGCTGCGCAGCGAAGATTTGGCGTTCTACAGGAATCTCAGCCAGACGGGGCGGTCCTTTAATACGCCCACCCGCTGAACTCCTCAATTCAGCGGCTAGGTGTTTACACTTGTTACGGATTCGCTGGGTTCACGGAATCCGTTGCCGGAGACGAAAATCAACATGAATAACGTCGCCTGCCGGCGTGCCAACGTTCGTAGCCAGAATGTTCTGCGCTACGCGGCTCTCCGGGGTATGGGGGTTCGCGAAATCTACTGTGAACCTCGCCTGACGACCATTTGCCTGCTCGACCCACTGTACGTTGCGCATGAACGGTCGGTGCTCGCCGAACCGGGAAATATCCGTGACCTGTACGTAGATGTCGACGCCCGCTAACCGCTTTGCCGCCCATGTGTTCTCCAGGTCCTTGTAGGTGCCGTATCGATTGCTTTTCCAGTTCTGGAGACTAAGGTTTTCCCGGCCCCCAGAGGAACCGAAGCGATCGCCGATGAGGTGCCCGGCGTCATCCCCGGTACCGCCTGCCAGCTTTCTCTGTGCTGATGGCGAGCGGTGGGTGAGGACCTGGTTGGGGTTGCCAAGCCAGCCGGAGGCCTGCTTGTAGATTTTCCCATTACGGGTGAAGGTCAGGAATGTGTATTGACCCCGCACATCGGTGAGATTCGCCATGATCGTCTCCGGTCCCCAAGTATATCTCGCAGAAGGAGCCACTATCTCACAGCAGAAGCGCTCGCTTAGTATCGCAGATATTAGACTGTTGGGACCCCGTTGCAAAACGTAAATGCTTGTCAAACAGAGGAAGGGAAACAGGCAATATACCTGACGGATCGAACTTAGTCATTACCGTAAATAGGCAGGACCTCACGTTCCTGAGACGAACTCTGAAACTCTGAAGCGTGGGCGAAACATCTTGGCCGCAGGCTTGGTCCGAAAGGCCATTCACTCTGAGACTTGAAAGTCGTTTATTTCCAAAACGCTTTCAATTTGAAAGCGCCTGGTCCCAGGGGTAAAGCTTTGTGACTATTCGGATACCAGGTGGACTCAAGCCCATAATGGGAGAACCGTCTCCCGGGATCCGAGGACGGCACGACGAAGACGGCGAAGCAGAAGAAGAAAGACTGGACTAGGCTTCGGAGCCACGAAGGTGGCTATCCACCCGACAAGCAGGAGAAAGCTACTGTCACTGTCCTGCACCGGCTGAACTGCTTTCGGCTACATGGGAGTAATTGTCGGTGGATCAAAGTGACTCGTTTTGATTAGAACAGGTCCGGGATGCTGGTGAATGCGATTCGTGTCGGCGCGGCAGCGCGTGCGAGAAGCATGCTGGCCGGAAACACTGTCGAGGTCCCGTATTTCTGATTCAGAACATCCATCGTGCTTGTCAGACGATTGCGCTTTGATTCGGTCTCCAGGTTGGAGAACAGGCTTAGTGTGTGCAGGTGATCCGGTACGAGATTTCCCAAGGCGATTCCGATAGAGAACGGCTTCCGGTGCTTCTCATCCTGCGGTCGAACGGCCCAGAGTTTCTGCATCGCTTCGACCAGCGTCTGATTGTCCCGGCACTCGACCACTGGAAGTCCCTGCGACCACAATGTCTGGTTGATTCCGGAAGTGTGCTGCCCTTGGGAATCCGCTTTCGTGGTTGCGTACTTGATCGTCAGTGAGACATGGGTCGCCCACAGTTGGGCAGCCCTGAGCCTCATCGCCGCCTTATGCAGCAGCTTGTGAGCGACCGCATAGCAGCCCTCTTCGGTGCGCAGTTCGGGAGGCAGCACGTGACTTTGGCTGATGGACTTCTGGTGTTCGAGTTCGGCGTCGTGGAAGTCTTCCCCTCTCAGCCAAAAACCAGAGCTTCTCTCCTCCTATTCCGCCCCACACTCGCCCCATCTGTTCGCGGCTCAATTCTAGTAATTCCGGCATGGTATGAATTCCGCTGTCGTGGAGGTGCTTCTCGGTACGCGCACCCACGCCGGGAAGATCACGCAACGTAAGCTGTCGCAGAGCGTCTTTGACCCGTTCCATCGTCAGTGCAACCAGGCCATCCGGCTTCTGCATGTCGGAAGCAATCTTCGCAAGATACCGGTTGGGTGCGAGCCCGATTGAACAGCGCAGGGTCGAGCCTACGTTCTCCCGGATAGAGGCTTTGATGCGGCGAGCGAGATCAAGAGCGGCACCAAGTGGCTGTTCGCGTCCGATCAGGCTGGCGGCCATCTCATCGATCGACATCACGGCTGCGACGGGGATGCAACGCTCGACAGCATCAACAATGCGATTGTGAAACTCAACGTACACCTCATGCCGGGCTTCGACTAGGACCAGCCCCGGGCACATCCGCCTTGCCTCGCCAACCTGAGTGCCAGTATGAACTCCGTAGGCCTTGGCCTCACAGCTGGCGGCGATCGCACAGGTTGTGTTTGCCATTACCGGGACCACTGCAACAGGGCGTCCGCGCAGTTCCGGGCGCAACTCCTGCTCGACCGAGGCAAAGTAAGAGTTCAGGTCCAGGAACAGCCAGCGCAGGCGAGGCTCGGATTCCTGCTGGGTGGGCATAGACGTGAGCACACAATATTGTCGCTTACGGCGGAGTAGTGTGGGCGCAACCTTCCGGTTTTTGTGTTCAGTCGGACTGACCTTCGATGAACGAGCGAAACGCCTTTACGATCCGGTGAGCTAAACCTTCTCTGTTTCGCGTCGTGACGAGTTCGTGGCCAGCATCCTGGACGGGCAGCCTCGCCCGTGTAAGCAGCAGGTCAACATCCGGAACATCAAGTTCGCGGTGTAGTTCGTCATGTCGGAGACATAGACGGGGAGGGCTCTCCCTTCGATCTGAGCAGCGACCTCAAGTACGCATGTTCAGAGTGGAACCGCTGGAGCGTCGACCAGGCCGAGAACTTACTGATAACCCCTGTTTTGCAGGCGAGCCTACCCGAACGGGCGCAGTCAACGACTCCGCCGCTTCCACCAGAAGACTGCCAGAGCGATAAGAAGGACAACCAGCAGGATCACAAGCAGATGAACCGGAGACAGTAAATCTTCCATCCCAAACCTCCTTAGCTTCCGGCAAGGGGAACCACCCCGGTGTCCGCCCGGAACTGCCACCTCAGCCTCTTCACCCGCCATAAGGGAGAAGAGAAAAGCCAGTCAAGAGCATAGCTGAAAGACCTGCGAGAGGCCATTTGAGTACTGGTCGAAACGACGCCTCGCTGACCAACGACGACACAAGGGAACGTGTCTGTGACGTCCGCACACCGGTAAGTTCGAGGCGAAGTTGCTCAAAACCCCGTTTCGCGGGAACCTCGCCAGGTGGCTGGCCTTTCAGCGATGGGATTACTTCCGGGTTGGCGACCACACGCTCATTTATGGCCAAGTCGGATAAAAAGTCCGATGACAGCACCTACTGAACCGTACGCGGCGGCACTGAGGGGAGCGAGGACAAGCAGCGAGCTTGCCAACCTAGGATCGACGGTTATGGTGAGCACACAGGAAGGGCAGACAGAATAGACCGCCACCGGCGGCAGTCGTGTAGACGCGAGAAGAAACGTGAGCAATGCAACAACTCCGTATGAAATTGCCGCGAAAACGGCCAGCAGTCTGACGGGCAATCGGAGCAGAGACCCTTGGCCTAGGCGCTGTCCCAACCCCGCCCTCACCCACGAATCGGGCAGCAGACCCGCTACCATGCTGATGATTCCGACACTGACCAGCGTGACGGAGAAGACCGTCCACACCCACCGATCTGAAGGATCGAAGAGACGAAGAGTCCCATAAGTCCGTCCGACAAGAACCGAGAAAACACCGCATACGCACAATGCGGCACGACCCACGAACGCTTTCGACCGAGACATGAACGGGAGCATATCAGGAGCCGGACCTTTTCGGTCCGCCAACTCAAGTGGCAGTATCACCAGCAATTGGGAAGTTTCACACAGGTGACGAAGATTCGGCTGAGGCACGGCAGATTAGGCCAGAACTTGCGCAGCTTTTTTCGCCTCCGCAGAATCGTAACTTTCGCCGTAAATCGCCGGCACTTTGCCGCCCATGGGGCGCAAGTAAGTCGATAACTGGCCCCGATGGTGAACTGCATGTAGCAGGCCGGCCTGGAGAAAAGTGTAGGCAGGACGCTGGAGTAGTCCGCGGAAATCCACGATCTTGATCAACTGTTCCCCTGACAATCGGCTGACGGCGTCGAAATTCTTCGCGTACTCTTTTCCGTACCACTCCGCAATCTCTTCCGGCGTCCTCACATCTTCCGGAATCTTCACGCTGCCCGGCACGAACACCCCGTCCACCACCGATTTCAGAAAGATGTTGTCTGCACTGGCGATGTGCCGAAGGAGTTCGTTGGCTGTTTTTGCACATGGGTCAGGGCGGTAATCGAGGCTGACATTGGGAACAGCGGCGAGAATCGACCTAGTCGTGCGGCTTTCGTTCTTGAGAATGCCTAGGACCACGTTGTGGACAAACAGGTGCGATTGTTCTGCGGTCATTTCGCTCACAGCAGTTCTCCTTTTGACTTTGATGGATTCGAGCCGCGTCTCCGGCTCCCGCTGCCGGTTTGATGCGTTCTGGAAGCCTTGGTCGTGCAATTTGCGGCGGCCAATTCCCGTTCTGAGCAGTTGACCGGCAATACGGACATTACGTGGGTCGGCATCGAAAGTTCCGTATTGCCGAAACAATACAGCAAATAATCGTATGCATGAGGCCGCATTTGGAACGTGCGCTGACGCAGTAACATCATGACTGGAGGCGTCGCGATCCGTGCGCATCGCAATCGTATCCGACATCCACGGTAACCGGACCGCATTCGAGGCGGTTTTGACCGATCTCCGGGAGACTTCACCCGACCTCATACTGCATGGTGGCGATTTGGCAGATAGCGGATCGAACCCAACGGAGATTGTGGATCGCATTCGCGATCTCGGCTGGAATGGGGTACTTGGAAATACTGATGAAATGCATTCGCGACCGGAGTCGCTGGAGGAATTTGCGAGCCAATCGTCGGCACCGCCGTCGCTTTGGGCGGCCGTTCGTGAGATGGCAGCCGCGACTCACGCCATGTTGGGCGAAGACAGGGTCGCGTGGATACGCACGCTTCCCCGTACCTTAGTTCAGGAGTCGATAGCCTTGGTCCACGCGAGTCCTGAAAGTCCTTGGCGTTCGCCTGGGCCGGAAGCAAGTGACGAGGAGCTGGAAGCGATCTACGGGCCGCTCGAGCGGCCCATTATCGTCTATGGCCACATTCACCGCTCGTTTGTCCGAACCATTCAGCATCCTCAGATTCAGCAGATGCTCATCGTTAATACGGGCAGTGTGAGCCTGTCCTACGACGGAGATGCACGCGCCTCCTACCTATTGTTGGACGACTCGAAACCATCAATTCGGCGTGTGGAATACGATGTGCAAAGAGAACTTAACCTCCTCTCTGAATCCAGTCTTCCACACTCGGACTGGGTTGCAAAATCCTCCGCGGTAAGTCCCCGCAGTTGCCGTGAACCCTTTTTTAAATTCCGGGCAAATGGTGATCCCGAGCGTATGACCGGCAACAGGAAGCTTCGAGTTGAAATGTCCGGATAGCCGACGATACCGGCGTTACTAAACGCAAGCTGTTCGGTGTCAGCCTGTGACAAGAGGTCTGTTGCTCCAGCGGAATCTTATTGCTAGACTGCGCCGTGTCTTCAGGGCTTAGGAGAATGCATGTGAGCGACAATGCCAACAAGGAATGCGTCAGGCAACATTTTGAAGTGCTGTGGAACGAAGGCCGTATCGAGAGGATCGATGAGTTCTTCTCTCCGCAATTCGTCAATTTCGGAATCCCATACTCTGAGGTACGAGGTATTATCCAGCACATCATCACCGTCTGGCGAAATGCATTTCCTGACCTCAGATTCCGAATCGACTGTTCCGTGGTGGAGCAAGACACCGTGATGTGTGAAGTGACTTTGACGGGCACACACCTCGGCGACTTTCAGTTGATTCCACCCTTGAAAGGCCCTACGCTCGGGCCGAATGGCCGGAAGTTTGAAGTCAAGCACATTCACCGCTTCCGTCTCAAGGACGCGAAGATCGTCGAACACTTCGCAGTTCGCGACGATCTCGGGATGTTCCAGCAGCTTGGACACATCGCCGCACTCAGCGGCTCTTAGCGTGCCCTTGGAGCAAACGGAATCTCCAAACGGACGTGTGACGGGCAACATGGAACGTTCGAGGCTCTGCCCCGAGTCGGGCGTTATTTCCGGGTTGGCGACCAACCGGAAGCATCGGTCAGAATGAGCGCAAGCTTACCAGAACTTCTGACTCGATTTCTTTGGTCTCTGCATCCATGGTCTTCTCCCGAGAGTACGGACCGACGAACTCAATCGAGCAT
>Ga0335074_10014897_pt1 | contig 10909 bp, 8 predicted proteins | sample Lox_Sample_23_FD_206715 | JGI IMG/M metagenome (GOLD analysis project Ga0335074, IMG submission 206715) | Soil microbial communities from Loxahatchee National Wildlife Refuge, Florida, United States - Lox_Sample_2.3 | ecosystem: Environmental > Terrestrial > Soil > Wetlands | place: USA: Florida... | reverse complement strand
GACATGGTCACGTCTCTATACGCAGTAAGCTCCCAGCCCACGCTGCCGTAATATCATGAAGTCCCGTCAAATCGTTGCCGACTCTCGCCTACTATCGACGCATCTTCAGCGCCTATTTTCTTCGAGGCGAGAGCCAGCTCACTTTCTGGCACGAAACTCCCGCCGCCAATCCGAATGCAATTTCTGCCGAACTCGGCGAATATTACATGCTGTTTACCGAGAAAGCTGACTACCGCGGCACTTACGACAGCTCGGGCATTCCCATGCTCGACTATCACGGCCAGATCGGCCTGCAACATAATCCGATCGCTATCGCGCAATACGGACTGGGAAATTACAACCTGTGGCGCCGCACAGGAGAGACGGCCCGCCGCGACAAGTTCTTCATCGCTGCCGACTGGCTCTGCTCTAATCTCGAAACAAACTCGCGCGGGCTCGCGGTGTGGCATCATCATTTCGACTGGGAGTATCGTGACAAACTCAAAGCCTCATGGTACTCAGCGCTGGCGCAAGGGCAGGGAATTTCGGTTCTCGTCCGCGCCCATCATGAAACGGCAGATGCGCATTATCTCGACGCCGCGCGCCGCGCGCTGGAATCCTTCTACAAATCCGTCAGCGATGGCGGAGTCGCCTTCACCGATGATCGTGGCGATCTCTGGTTTGAGGAGTACATCGTTTCCCCACCCACGCACATTTTGAACGGATTTATCTGGGCGGCCTGGGGTGTCTATGATTACTTCCTGGCGACCAAAGATCTGGCCGCACGCGACCTTTTTTTCCGCAGCGTACAAACACTCCTCCGTAGCCTCAGCCGCTACGACTTGGGATTCTGGTCACTCTATGAGCAATCCGGGACGCGGCTGCCCATGGTCGCGAGCTCGTTCTACCACCAATTGCACATTATTCAACTGCAGGTCATGCATCAAATCACCGGCGAAAGTGAATTCGCCCGCGTCGCCGACCGCTGGGAAGCCTACGCCCGCGGCCGCTCGAACCGCCTCCGTGCCCTCGCATACAAGAGCGTATTCAAGCTGCTTTACTACTAGACTGGCGACTGAGCGGGAGACTCGCCTTCCGCGCTCGTGCCCTACTCCTGCAGTCCGTCCCATGACCACTGTGGAATGCTGAGGCCGTTCGGCACATCATCGGCGGACCGGTGATACTGCGCCATCGTCGTTTTGGTCGCCCAAGCGAAATAGTCGTGCAGCACTTGTTGTAACCTTCCGTTCTCGGTTAGTCCGACGTCTGCGAGAGCTTGGTCGAAGCAGGCAATCGCGCGGCGATCCATCTCCTCGTGCTCGCCATTGCCGCTGTGGATCTTCACGACGCTAGTCTCATCGCCATAAGTGTCGGAGTACACGCTGGGACCACCGAGTGCCTCGGCCCAATACGCGGCCAGACGCTCGGTATGCTCGGGATGAAATCCGTGACTGAAAGCGTGGGCAACCACCTCATCTGCCATCACTCGACGATGCCAGGCGTCGGCAAGACGCCGCATGCCATCCATTCCACCCGCTGCCTCGAAGACAGTTTTCACCTGTCCATCATGACAATCGCCCAGCCTGATGGCAAGACAAAGCCGTCGTCGCGCAAAACCCAATTCTTGCCGTGATCGCAGCAAAACCGGAGCAGCTGTTTCCGCATCGAATTAGAAAGAGGCCAGAAGCTCATCACGCTCGGCACCGATAGCCCGTTCAACAGTTTTTCAGTGACCGGAAGCGCAGCTCGCAGTATGACGTGTGAATTGCAATGGCAAGGCCGATAATTGCCGCGTCTTTCTTAGTGGCGATGGTAGCCCTCATCGTCGCTGTCGATGCCCTGTTCTTCCGCAATCATCTCTGGGAACGCCTGCTAGCGAACATCGGAATCGTTCTGGTGTTCGTAGCCTTCTATTTGCGATTCCTCAACCACCCATAGAATGACTTTCTCCTTCTCACGCACAACGACGCACCACCTTCCGCGCACTTCTGTTAGCCTTCTACCTTCGCGTGAAGATCCTTTACGTCTCACAATATTTCCCGCCAGAGATGGGGGCGCCCGCGGCGCGCGCCGCCGAGCTCGCCCATCACTGGGCCGCTATGGGACATAAAGTCTCCGTCCTCACCGGATTTCCCAATCATCCAACTGGCATAGTTCCTGAAGAATGGCGTCCGCGCCTCCGCCGCCTCGTCTACTACGAAAAAATCACTACGCAGCCCCACACCCGAAGCCCGCTGCCGGACGCCGGCACCATCCACGTCTACCGCACCTGGCTGTGGCCCTTGCCCAATCGCAAGCCGCATGAACGCATGCGGAATTATGCTTCCTTCTTCATCTCCGCTGGATTGCGTGGCCTCACTTTGCCGCATCCCGATGTAATCATCGCCACCTCTCCCCAGCTTCTGGTTGCGCTCGCCGGATGGTGGCTGGCATTCGCCCGTAGCATTCCGTTTGTTTTCGAAGTGCGCGATCTCTGGCCCGAATCTCTGACTGCCGTCGGTGTTGGCCACGAAGATTCTCTCCTGCATCACGCGCTCGCCGCCATCGCCGGATTTCTCTACGAACGCTCGGACCGCATCGTAGTTGTCACTTCAGCTTTTCGTGATTACCTGATCGAACACTGGCGTGTCCCTGCTGAAAAAATTGCGATCGTCGAAAACGGTGTCGAAACCGATCTCTTCGCGCCGCAATCGGAGGCCTCCAATCAGTTTCTCCGCCGAAAGTTCGGCCTCGAAGGCAAATTTCTGGTTTGCTACATCGGCACCATGGGGATGGCCCATGGATTAGACACTCTGCTCGAGTCGGCTGCTCAACTTCGTAATGAGAGCCCCAATACGGTCTTCCTTCTCATCGGCGAAGGTGCGGAGAAAGCTCGCATCCAATCTCTGGCTAAGGAGCGCGATCTATCCAACGTTCTCTTTCTTGACCAACAGCCACGCGACACCATTCCCGCATTCATCTCCGCTTCTGACGCCTGTGTCGTTCTCCTGAAGAAAACGGAAATCTTCAAAACCGTCATCCCGACCAAGATGCTCGAATTCATGGCCTGCGCCCGCCCCGTCATCCTCGCCGTCGAAGGCCAGGCGCAGGAGATTATCGAACAAGCGAACGGCGGAATTGTGATCGAACCCGAAAACGCCTCGGCTCTTTCACAAGTGATTCATCAATTGGCGGGAAACAAGGAATTTGCCGCAGCCCTGGGTCAAAAGGGAAGGGAATATGTAGTGGAGCATTTCTCGCGCGCCCGCACCGCAGAAAAGTATATCGACATCCTTCAGCGGATCTAATGCCAGTCCTCGCCTGTGCCTCAATCGAAACACTTGCGAATCACCAGCTCTACGGGTGTACCGAATAAACCGTGACTGCTGTTGCAGCCGACAGTGCCGCGCCAAATGTCTCGCTAGCCAGCACTTTTCCTCCGCTGACTGGGACAAACAGAATATCGTCGGCCTGCAAGGTCACGTCCGGAGCCTTTGCTTCCAGCATCTTCTTGAGTTGAACCCGTGTTTCGGTCATTCCGGAAGGAGTTCTTCGAATGATGCGTACTCCGCCCATCTTCGCGGTATGGTTGGCGCCGCCTGCCAGGGCCAAAGCCTGCAGCACCGTGAGTGTGCCGTTATCGACCAGCAGGCCGCTTGGCCTTCCCACGTCGCCGACCACATAAATAATGGGCGCGCGCGGCACGGTAATCGTATCGCCAGGTAAAATCTCAACATTTCCACTCGTGTTGTCGCCCAGGTTCCGGGGAAGATCTACGCGAATCGGGCTCGATTCCTTCAGCCGGATAATAGAGATTTTGCGCGAAGCGCTCTGCGTGAATCCACCAGCTTCTGAGATCACCTCATACAGCTTATGGTCAGCCACATCGGGATAAATCCCAGGTTTGCCTACTTCTCCCAGAATCGTTACACCTTGAGATGCGGCTTCATCGACGAAGATCGTCACATGGGGATTGCGCACGAATCCTCCGTCAGACAACCGTTTCTCGATGAGTGTTTGTGCCTCTTCCTGCGTGAGTCCTTGCACATGAACGTAGTCAATCAGGGGAAGATAGATGTCGCCTGCGTTGCTCACTCTCACCTTCGACGAAAGTTCGGGCACGTTGTACACATTTACTTCCATCAAATCGCCCGGACCAAGCAGAGGAGACGAATTCTGATCTGAATCGTTTTCAGGCGTCTCCGACGATTGCTTCTGCGTTGCTCCGGATGCGCTCGTCGCTGCTTGCGAAACAGGCTGCGCCGCAGGTAGAGGTTGATCGTGTGACGGCGCTGTGCTCTTGCCCGTATCTTGCGCGGCAGCGAGTACCACCGAGAGCATGGCAGCGATGAAGAAGATGAACAAGCGGCGAGCGCCTCTGGAAATGCCCCACCTCATGCGAAAGCCCCTGATGTATTTAGCTTGAATGCCGAAAAGTTTAGCACAGTAGTTCGTCGAACTATCTCACCATTTGTGCAGCTTCGATGAGTTTTCCACAGTTTTCTTCTGCTCTTGAATTGAAAGCACTCAGTTGTGCTGCTAGAGTTCTGAGCACCCTCAAAACGTGTCGGGAATCTGTTCACTAACTATTAACCCAGAGTTATTGCTGCAATAATTTTCAAGGGCGGGCTATGCCTTATCGCACTGCTCTGAGGTGTCAGAGTTGACGGGCATCTTCCTTGGGACATTTTTGTTGGCGCTTGTGTCCGCGTTCATTCTTACGCGGTATGTGCGCGACTTCGCCATTGCCCATAGATGGGTCGCCGTTCCCACGCAAGATCGTCACATGCATTCCAGTCCGCGTCCGCGACTGGGTGGCGTCGCCATCTTCCTCTCCTTTTCCGCGTGTATGTTGCTGGATTCCTGGTGGGCTTGGCAGCATCCGGGTCATCCCTCTTTGTCTCCCCGAATGCTGCTTACGATTCTTTGTCCCGCCACCATCGTGTTTCTGCTCGGCGTATACGACGACATCCACGGCGCGGGACCTTACCTCAAGTTTTCGGTGCAGGGTCTGGCTGGCGCCATGTTGTTCGCTGGCGGATTGCGGATTGTCAATATCCCCGTTATCTTCGGCGATCACAGCCTCCCCGCGGTGGTCGGATTAGCCTGCACTGTGCTTTGGGTCATTGCGATTACCAACGCATTTAATTTGATTGATGGACTCGATGGCCTGGCCGCCGGTTCCGCGCTCTTCTCCACCCTTGTCGCCTTCGTAGTCGCCATACTGAATGGCCCTTCCGTAGTCACGATTCTGACGATTGCACTGGCTGGCGCCATCATTGGCTTCCTGCGCTACAACTTCAATCCCGCGACCATCTTCCTCGGCGACTCCGGCAGCTTGTTCATTGGATTTCTACTCAGCGCGCTGGCCCTGGCTGGCGCGCAGAAAGCCCCTACGATCGTTGCCGTCGCCATTCCCATTGTTTCTTTCGGACTGCCCATCCTCGAAACTTCGCTCTCCATCCTTCGTCGCCTGATCAGCGGGCGACCCGTCTTCACCGCAGATCGCGAGCACATTCATCACAAGCTCTTGCAACACGGGCTCACTCATCGCCAGGTCGTCATTCTTTTGTATGGAGTCTCGGCCGTATTCGCCATGCTGAGCTTGTTTCTGCTGTGGCCGACCGGAAGTTCCCTCGGTCTGGTACTCGCGGTCCTCGGCATTGGCATCTGGATCGGGGTCCAGCACCTTGGCTATCTCGAGTTTGGCGAACTCGCCAGGGTGGCCCACCGGACTCTGAATCAGCCGCAGATCTTTGTGAACAATCTCGCGATCCGCCGGGCGACTGAAGAATTGAAGGTCGCGCGCGATTATGAACAGTTGTGCCGCATTCTCAATGCGGCCTTCAGCAACAACGATTTCGATGGCTTCGAACTGAAGATTGATTCGCTTCCCGGGGACCTCGTCCCCTTTGAATTGGCAGAATCGTCCGGCTTCCGGCGCAATGGGCTCTCCTATTGTTGGAACAAGCCCGCCACCGTCAAGACTCTGGACAATGCCGCTGTCTGGACCATCACGCTCGATCTGTTGAGCTCGACCAACCACCGTCGCGGCCGCCTTCTCGTGAATCGCGCTTATTCGAAGCGCGATGTGCAACTCGACATTAATCTGCTGACCTCGGAGTTTCCTACTGCCCTTGCTGACGCGGTAGACCGCGTTGTGGCCCACTCTGCCCAAGTGATTCCACTGCACGATCAAAGCGCGGAACTGATCGCAGCTCAAGCGGGATAATTCACTTCACGTTCACGCGAAATCGATACAATCTCCCTTTCTCAATTCCCATGCACGTTCTTCACGTCGTTGGAGCCCGGCCGAATTTCATGAAGGCGGCGCCCCTGCTGCGCGCGCTCTCCGCTGAGAAAGTGCAGCAAACCCTCGTTCATACCGGTCAGCACTACGATGCGGCCATGTCCGACATCTTCTTTCAACAACTGCAGATGCCCGAGCCCGATTTCAATCTCGGCGTCGGCTCTGGAACCCATGCCCAACAAACTGCCGCGGTCATGGTCGGCTTCGAGCCCGTCCTGCTCGATCGCAAGCCCGATCTCGTGCTCGTCTATGGCGACGTAAACTCAACAGTGGCTGCTGCCTTGGTCTGCGCGAAACTTGGAGTACCCGTCGGCCACGTCGAAGCCGGGCTCCGCTCGCGCGACCGCTCCATGCCAGAAGAGATTAATCGCCTCCTCACCGATCAGCTTTGCGATCTGCTCTTCACTCCCTCGGCTGATGGCGATGAAAACCTGATTCGCGAGGGCATCGATCCCGCCCAGATTCACCTCGTCGGCAATGTGATGATTGACACGCTGGTGCATCTGCTTCCTCAGGCGCAGCAATTGTCCACCGAAAATTTTCCCCAGCCTTACGCACTGGTCACCTTGCATCGTCCCTCAAACGTCGATGACCTTCCCTGGCTCCGCGAACTTCTGGGTGCTCTTTCCAATTTGAGTGACGGATTGAATGTGATCTTCCCCGTGCATCCGCGCACCCGTCAGCGCCTCAATGAGCTTGGTTTCCTGAACCCGGACGGTCGCCTTCGCCTGCTCGATCCTCTGCCCTATCTCGAATTTCTGGCGTTGCAAAGCAGGGCGGCGATCGTCATCACCGACTCTGGCGGGATTCAGGAGGAAACCACATTCTTGGGCGTCCCGTGCCTCACCGTCCGCGAAAACACCGAGCGTCCAATCACCATCAGCCAGGGAACGAATCTACTCGTAGGAAGAGACGTAGCGAAGCTACGCGAAGCAGCCGCGCGCACGCTGAAGGAAAGCGAGGCCGCCCGAACGGCAAAACCGGCAGTCCCTCCGCTATGGGACGGGCACGCCGCCGACCGCATCGCACAAGTCATCCTGCGACGCCAAACTTCTTAGCGTTTTGGCTAAGAACAGATTTGAAAGGGCATCGCTTCAGCGATGCCGATCCCCGCGCGGAGATACGTATCAGGGCACGGCTTTAGCCGTGCCGCCAGAGCAGACGCCACAACCCGCGGCTTTAGCCGCTGATGGACATGAGACACGACTGGCGATATAGAAAGGGGAGGATTACCGCTTACAGTTTCGCGCTGGCGTAGGAGTTGATTTCGCAGTTAAGGCAAACTTCTTCGAAAGCAGGAGCTGTCCATTGCATAGTGTTTTCCCCATTTTCTCTGGCAATAGGCTGCCAGATGTGTGGTTAGTCTAGCCTACACATGCCTCGAAATCAATCCTCCAATCGGAGAAAATTTCATCTCAAAGCAGGTGTTGCCAGGGGCTTTTTGAACCCCTTGATAGATGCAAAATCCTGCATATCTGTTTTAACCCTTTTTTCCACAATAAGGAATCAGCACCGTCACTTCTTTCTCACTGCCTGCGAATTTACTTTTAAGGGCGCTCATGGAAGCGAGGATCGAGTCATCATGTTCAGCAAGTCTGTGTACGGAGACACTTTTCGGGATGTCAATTTTGTCCCGCTGCAGTCTGCAACTTTCTGCGTTCAGTGCGAACTGATCAGCAATAATCACAGACCGTATTGTCTGGCTTGCGGCAGCACAGCTCTTGTCGGCCTTTCGCGGGTGCTGGGGGGATCCCTGCGCCATCAGCAGACCGCACACCTGATCACTGACGCCGAACTCGATAATCTTGTCCGCGATCTGCTTCGCACCGTCCCCGATCCTCTCATGGATGTCGCCGCCGAGCATTCCCGTATGCCGTCCCTCGCCATGCGCAGCCAGCTTCGCGTCGCGAATGCCGCTCATCCGGCTTCCGGATTCCGTGCCGTATCCGTTCCCGAAGATATAGAAATTCATGCTGCCGAACTCGACCTCGAGCCGGCGATCAGCGCCATCACCGAGCGCGCCCAACATCTTACCGGCGCTACCGGAGCCGCAATCGCCCTCCGCGCCGGCGATGAAATCGTCTGTCGCGCCCGTGCCGGCCGCACCGCCCCCGATCTCGGAGTTCGCCTCCAAACCGATGCTGGCATCTCGGCCGAAGCCGTACGTTCGGGCGAAGTCATGCTCTGCCACGATGCCGAACGCAACCCCCGCGTCGATCTGGCCAGCTGCCGCCGCCTCGGCGTTCGCTCCATCCTTGTTTCGCCTCTGCGCCATTTCCGCCGCACGCTTGGCGTTTTCGAAGTTCTTTCTTCCACACCGGGCGCCTTTGACGATCGCGACGTGGCTACCATGCAACTGCTCTCCAGCATGATGGTGGCGGCTATCTCCCGCATCTCCCAGCGCCGTTCCGAAAACCTGCGCCGCGCCGGCTAAGGCTTCCTAGCCGAGTCCGGGCCAATCGCTTCCTTTGTGGCGGCGTCATCTCGAAGGCCCGCGTTCTTACCAGCGGCCGAGAGATCTCCCCCAGGAACGGCTCTCGCGTATGAGAGATCTCTTGCGGGGTTGTCCCACCTTGCCTTCCGCCTTCTGCGAGACCGGGTGGAAAGTTCACTCTCACCTTGTACCCCTCTGTCGTCCTTCCTACTTTATTACCTGCATACATTTCCACAACTCCGCGTTAATATGGTGCAGCACAATTTCGGGTTTTTCCGATGGCGGCTATAACCCCCGTTCTGTCCAACTCTCCCAATCGTCGCCGGCGTGTGCGGCACCGCATTCAAACGCCCGCTTACGCGAGTTTCACCACCGAATCCAAGAGCGCGATGCTCGATCTCCACGAGATCGTCAACATCAGCGAAGATGGCGTCGCCATTCAGTGCAGTTCTTCTCTCCAGGTGAGTCGGCGCGTAGAACTCTGCCTCGATCTTGCCGAGTGCGACGATCACATCTACACCACCGCACAAGTGATCTGGACCGATACCTCCGGTCGTGCCGGCTTAGTTTTTTCCGAGCTCTCGCCGGTCTCCCTTTTTCGCTTGCGCGAATGGCTTTTTCTCAATGCCATGACCGGAGCCGCGAGCGCCAGTGAATCTGCTCTCGCCGCTTCCACTGCTTCGCTTCACGTTCCCATGCGCCCCAGCTACAGTGACACGCTGGCTGCCGTTTCCGCCGTGCAGCGCCAGGTGGAAACTCTCGGCGCCGATCTTCCCGCGGTTTTGCGGCTGATCAGCGATCGCTCTCTGGGCCTGCTCAGCGCATCCGGCGCTGCTATTGCCCTTTCCTCCGCCGACCCTGAATCCATGGAGTGCCGTGCCAGTTCAGGCAGCATCGCTCCGCCTGTCGGAGCGCGCCTCCAGGTAGGATCGGGATTTTCCGGTGAGTGCGTCAAGTCAGGAATTCTTCTTCGTTGCGATGATACGGAAACCGACTCCCGCGTCGATCGCGAGAGTTGTCGTGCTCTGGGCGTACGCTCCATGCTCGCCGTCCCCATTCGCAAGGGCGATAAATCTATCGGAATTATCGAGACGTTCTCCTCGCACCCCTATGCATTCACTGAAAACGACGGTCGAATTCTGCAGCGTCTCTCCGAAATCGTAGTCGCCGCGATTAACCGCGTATCATTCGACGAAAGTCTCTCCCTGCCGCGTAAAGCGCTGACGGAATCGAACTACACTCCCGCGGGAGGAGTTTTGTTCGCTTCCACGCCAAACCCAGAAAAGTCAGAGAAAAAAGCCAGCGACGAATCGCAAGGTCCTTCCGCGCACGGCATCAGTCTTCCGCGCTCTCTCCTGATCGTGCTTATCTCTCTCGCCATCACCATCCCCACCGCGATGGGTTATGCGCTCGCGCCCTGGATTCAGAAAGATGTCGCGCCTTGGATCCAGAAAAAACTCCACGCTCACGCATCCACTCAACTGCCCACGGTTCTCGCGTCGTCACAAGCTCCGAAGCCTTCGATCGAGACCGCCAGCTTCGATCAACTCAAGCAGATGGCCGACAACGGCGACCCGGCTGCCGAAAACGCGATTGGTCTTCGTTATTTTCAGGGCGATGCGAAGGATCAGATTCCGCAAGACGAAAAGCAGGCCTTCCGCTGGTTCTCCTCCTCCGCGGAAGCAGGCAATCTCGCCGCACAGTCAAAGCTCGGCTTCCTCTACTGGAGTGGTCGGGGAGCGCCCAAGGATCTGAACAAAGCCTATTTTTGGACCGTCCTCGCTCGCGCTCGCGGCGACGAAGGCAGCAGAGATCTCGCCACCGTTCTCGCTTCCGGGATGACTCGCGCCCAGGCTGCCGCCATCGAGCAGCAAGCTGACATCTGGCTGCAACAACATCAAGTCCTCGCGGTTGCCAAGCCATCCGCAGGCCGCTAGCTTGTCATCCTGAGCCGCACTTCCCGAAACTCAACTAAGCCTTGTCATCCTGAGCCGCCGCTTTTGCGGCGAATGACCTATGCAACTCGCCAGGTGCCCTATTTCTCGCGCGCCTTTTGCGCGAGAAGTGGGGATTTTTTTGCCTCAGCCGTCGATCCTCCCCGCGATAAAATAGACATAACAACCACCGTGTCCACCCTCCGCGAAATTCTCGATGTTAGCGTTCGCGAAGCCGAGCCATCCCTGGTCGAAGATCTCGGCAACAACCGC
>Ga0335074_10014895_pt1 | contig 10909 bp, 7 predicted proteins | sample Lox_Sample_23_FD_206715 | JGI IMG/M metagenome (GOLD analysis project Ga0335074, IMG submission 206715) | Soil microbial communities from Loxahatchee National Wildlife Refuge, Florida, United States - Lox_Sample_2.3 | ecosystem: Environmental > Terrestrial > Soil > Wetlands | place: USA: Florida... | reverse complement strand
TCGCCACCGCAATGTCGAGCTTGCCGAAGTGAGCGACGGTGGCGGCGACGGCGCGCTCGGGATCGCCGTCCCGAGTCACATCGCAGCCGAGCACCAACGGCCTGTCCGCGCCCGAGGCGGCAATCTCGGCCGCCAGAATCTCGAGCAGCTCCGTGCGCCGTGCTGCGAGCGCGAGCCGTGCACCGGCGGCTGCGAGCTGACGAGCGAGCTCCTCGCCGATGCCCGAGGAGGCGCCGGTGACGAGAGCGACCCTGCCGCGGAAGACGTTGCTCGCGTGCACGCGATGATGATATCGAGACGCCGCTCGCGTCACAAAGACGCGCCGGCCGAGCGGGCACGCAGCGTCGCTGCGGGCGGATCAGGCCACGCGGTCGTCCCACCAGCCGCCGCCGAGCGCGACGAGCAGCCCGGCAGTGTCTTCGAACTGCTGGATCTGCGCGGTCGCGTAACTCAGGCGTGCCTGCGCGTACGTGCGCTGAGCGGCGATGAGATTGAGCACGTTGGTCGTGCCGACAGCGTAGCTTCTCTGCTGGAGCTTGAGTGCCTCGGAGGCCACGTCCACCGAATGCCGGTCGACCGTGAGCAGCTCCGCATCGTACTTGAGCGCCCACAGGTCGTCGGCGACCTGCCCCAGCGCCTCGAGCACCACCGAGCGATAGGTGGCCGCCTGTGCGCTGAAGGCGTCGCGCGCGGCGCGGACGGCGGCGCGCCGCGCGCCGCCTTCGAAGATCGGCGCCGCAAGGCTGCCGCCCGCCCCCCAGAGCGTATCGAACTGATGGAACAGTCCCCCCGCCGCGAGCGCCTGGCGCGTGATCGACGCGCTCAAGTCGAACGAGGGGAATTCCTGGGCGACCGCGACGCCGATCGCGGCGCTACTCGCGTGAAGCTGCGCTTCGGCGGCGAGCACGTCCGGCCGCTGGCGCACGAGCCGCGCGGGCAGGCTCACGGGAATCTGTCGCGGCAAGCTGAGTTCCGTGATATCGAACTCGTGCGCCTTCCATTGCGCCGGGGGCCGGCCGACGAGCACCGTGAGCGTGTCGTAAGCCTGTTCGAGCGCTTTGCGCAGCGCCGGGAGCTGTGTCAGATCCGCGGCGAGCTGACTATCCGCCGTGAGCACATCGGCACGCGTCCCCGTTCCCACCTCGAACTCCCGCTGCGTGAGCGCGAGATTCTTGCGGTCGCTCGCGATCAGCTCCTGCGTGGTCGCAAGCTGCAGGCGCGTCGCGGCGATCGTGAGCGCCTCGTCCACCACATTGCCCGTGAGGGTGAGATAGGCCGCGGCGAGCTGGTAGCGCTGATACTCGGCGAGCGCACTCTGCTGCTCGATGTTGCGGCGAATGCCGCCGAACAGATCGAGGCTGTAGCTCGCGGACAGCCCCAGCGTGTAGAGCGTGGAGCTTCCCGCGCCGCCCGATCTCTCGGGACCGGTCGCGGGCTCCTGCGATCCGCTCCCGCCGGAGCGCTGCGCCCCGGCGCTCGCGCTTAGGCTCGGAAGCAGCGCCGCGCGCGCGATCACGAGCTGCTCCCGCGCTTGCGCGAGGGTCGCATCGGCCGCGGCGAGTGTCGGACTGCCGGCGAGGGCCGCACGCACCACTTGATCGAGCGCGGGCGAGTGGTACAGCTCCCACCACTTCCCGGCGACCTCGGCTCCGAGGCTCACGTGCTGCAGGTCGCGGGCGTCGGTCGGGCCGGGCGGCGGACTCGCGTGCAGGTAGCCCTGCGTCGGCGGTGGCGCAGGTCGGTGAAAGTCGGGCCCGACCGCGCAGGCCCCGGCGAGGAGGCCGGCGAGGGCCGGCGCGAGCGCACGCGCGCCTCTCGAGCGCTTACTCGTAGCGCAGCGCATCGATGGGGTTCAGGCGCGAGGCCTGCCGCGCGGGATAGAAGCCGAAGAACACCCCAACGGCTCCCGAAAAGACGAACGCGAGCACGATCACCCTGAGGCGCAGCAGAATCGGCCAACCGGCGAAATGCGAGATCAGCTGCGAAGCAATGATGCCCGCGGCGATCCCCGCAGTGCCGCCCATGAGCGCGAGCAGCATCGCCTCGATGAGGAACTGCGCGAGCACATGGAGCCTGCGCGCGCCGGTCGCCATGCGGATGCCGATCTCGCGGGTGCGCTCGGTGACCGAGACCAAGAGGATGTTCATGATCCCGATGCCGCCTACGACGAGCGAGATCGAGGCGATCGCGGCGAGGAGCAGCTCCATCGCCTTCGAGCTCGCCTCGGCCACCTGCGCCACCTCGGTGAGATCACGCACCACGAAATCGTCCGGCTTGCCGGGCAGGATGCGATGGGCGCTCTCGAGCGTCTTCGTCACCTGATCGAGCGCGATCTGAACGAGCGCGGGGCTGCGCGCTTGAACGTAGATCGTGTTGACGAAGCCTTCGAGCTTGGGTGTGACCCCGAACGGATTGGGCGGCGGACCGATCGCCGCGAACACATTGTTCGCGAGCGCTTGCGTGGAGCTCGGGGCCGCAACACCGAGGATGCGCTCCTGCGAGGTGGTGAAAGGAATGAATAGCACGTCATCCTGATCCTGCCCCGTCGCGGAGTGCCCCTTCGCGGCGAGCACGCCCACCACCACCATGGGAACGTTCTTCACCAGCACCGTCGCGCCAATGGGATCGGCGAACTCGCCGAACAGATTGAGAAGCACGGTCTGGCCGAGCAGACAGACGGCGGCGCCGTCGTGATCGTCCTCCAGAGTGAGCGTGCGTCCGGCCACCACCGGCCAGTGCCGGATGGATAGATAGGTCGCAGAGATGCCCTGGACGCTCGTGTTCCAGTTCTGGTTGCCATTGACGACCTGGGTGTTCTGCCGGTTCACGTAGCTCGCATCGGAGACGGCGCTGTCCTCCTCGAGGATCGCCGCCACGTCGCGCACGCGCAGGCTCGCCGCACTGCCGTGGCCTGCGCGCACGCCGTTCACGCGCGTGGTCCCTGGCAGCACCACGAGCAGATCCGTGCCGAGGCTTTGCACCTGAGCTTCCACGGCCGCGCGCGCCCCTTCTCCGACCGCCACCATGGCAATGAGCGCGGCGACGCCGATGAACACGCCGAGCATCGTCAGTCCCGCGCGCAGCTTGTTGCGTCCGATCGCGCGCAGCGCGGCGAAGATCGCCATCGAGCCGAGCGAGCTTGCCTCGTGGAGCCAGGCATCGATGCGGCCCGTGAAACGCCGCTCGTGGTACGGGCGCACGGCCGGAAGCTCGCGTCCTTCGAGCTGTGCGGCGGCCGGTACCGTTGCGCGATCGGAGATGATCTGCCCATCGCGCAGAGTGATGATCCGATCGGCGAGCTCGGCCATCTCGCGCTCGTGGGTCACGAGGACGATGGTCACGCCCCGCTCGCGATTGAGCGAGCGGATCGTCGTCATGATCTCGAGCGCGGTCTGCGAGTCGAGATTTCCCGTCGGCTCGTCGGCGAGAACGATCGCCGGATCGTTGACGAGCGCGCGCGCGATTGCGACGCGTTGCTGCTGCCCGCCTGAGAGCTGGTTCGGCTGATTGCGCTCGCGGTCGGCGAGCCCGAGCATGCGCAGCATGTCGCGGGCGCGCTCCGTGTTGCCCGCGATCTGCGCCGCGTAGGAGAGCGGCAGCTCCACGTTCTCGAGCGCGCTCGTGCGTGGCAGCAGATTGAACGTCTGGAACACGAATCCGATGCGCCGCCCGCGAATGCGCGCGAGCGCCGGCTCGTCGAGCTGCGCCACGTCGATTCCCTCGAGCACATACTCGCCGCTCGTCGGCTTGTCGAGGCAGCCCAAGACGTTCATGAGCGTGGACTTGCCCGAGCCCGAGGCGCCCATGATCGCGACGAACTCGCCGCGGCGGATGGCGAGACTCACCCCGCGCAGCGCGTGCACCTCGGTGTCGCCGAGACGGTAAACCTTGCGCACCTCGCGGACGTGGATCATCGCCTCGGCTGCTGCGCCACCGGGTGTGGATGCGGGGCCCGGGGGTGGCTCACTCATCAAAAGCGGAAGCCTCCGCGGAAGCCGTTTCCGCCCGGGCCGTTCCCCGGTCCCGGCCGCTCTGCGCTCCGCGGCTCGTTCGGGCGCACGGCGTTGACGACGACGATGTCTCCCTCATGCAGGCCCTCGCCCGAGACTTCGATCAGTGTTCCGTCGTCGAGGCCCGTGCGCACGCGCACCGCAATCAGCTTCCCCGCGCGCAGCACCCAGATCCGCGCGCGCGGTCCGTCACCGCGCCCGCCGCGGCCCGCAAAGCGCCGCGCACCGCCGCCCGGCGCGAACCGGTCGCTCGGCGGCGCTTCGCCTTCCGCGTGCTCGAACACGCGCGGACCGTTCTCGCCGGAGGCTCGCTCCTCGCCCGTCGCGGCTCCGGCATCACCCGGCAACGCGCCCTCCGCCGACTGCGGACTCCTGCCTCTACGGGCGCGCTCGCGCGCGATGCCCTCGGGGTTGAAGCGAACGGCGGGCAGGGGCACGCGCAGGACATTGGTGCGCTCGGCCGTGATGATGTGGGCGTCCGCGGTCATCCCGGGAAAGAGCGCAAGATCGTCGTTCTTCACGTCGACCACGACGTCGTACGTCACGACGTTCTGCACGGTGATGGGGCCTTCGCGGACCTGACGCACCTTGCCCCAGAAGGTACGGCTCGGATAGGCCTGCACGGTGAAGAACGAGCGCTCGCCGGCCCTGACTCCGCCCACGTCCGCCTCGCTCACGTTCGTGTCCACTTCCATGAAGTGCATGTTCTTGCCGATGAGGAACAGCGGTGCAGCCGACAGACTCGAGACGACGGTTTGGCCCACGTCGATGTAACGGGTGATCACCATCCCGTTCACGGGGGAGTGGATCCGGGTGTATGCGAGGTTGACTTGCGCGCCGTGCAGCAGCGCCTTCTGCTGCGCGACGGCCGCTCCGTCGAAGTGGACCTGGGCGCGGTCCTGATCGAGGGTCGCCTGATCGGTGTTGATCTGCTCCTGAGAGATGATGCCCTCGCCGATCAGCTTCTGGTCATAGGCGACAATCCGGAGCTGGTTGGCAACCCCGACCTCGTCCTTCGCGAGCTCGGCCTGCGCCGAGTGCAGGGTCGCCGTATCCTGGTCGACGACGACCTGGAACGGCAGCGGGTCGAGCGTGGCGCAGATCTGCCCGACTTTCACGAGCGTGTTGAAGTCGCAGGTCCACGTCTTGATGTTGCCCGAGACGTAGGACTCGACCTGTGCGGTGACGATCGGATTGAGCGTGCCCGTCATGGTGACGGTGCGCTCGATGTCACCGCGCGTCACGCGTGCGGTGACATAGCGCAGCGCCGGCTCGCGATGCAGCCACCACACGATGACGAGGCTCGCCGCGAGCGCAACGGCGACACCGGCCGCCCAGAGCGCCCGCCCGCGGCGCAGTAATGGTTGTGCGCCCGCCGCTGGCGCCCCGTTCTCGGACATCCCCCGCGAAGACCCTTTCAAATGCTCGGTCAGCGCCCGTTAGGATCGCAGGATCTGAATTGAGAACTGAAAAAGATTGTAACCAACTGGGCTCGCTGCGCCGCGCTCCGCGTGCGCGGTGCCGCTATTCCACCGTCACGCTCTTCGCGAGATTGCGCGGCTGGTCCACATCGGTCCCCTTGAGAATCGCGACGTGGTAGGCAAGGAGCTGCAGCGGGATCGTGTAGACGAGCGGCGCCTGAAAGTACGTGACGTGCCTCGGCATCGTGATCACGGTCACGCCGTCGGCTTCCTTGAGCCCCGCCTCCGGGTCGGCGAAGACGATCAGCTCCCCGCCGCGCGCGCGTACCTCCATCAGATTGGACTTGAGCTTCTCGAGCAGATCGTTGTTGGGCGCGACGGCGATCACCGGCATCGCGCCATCGACGAGCGCGAGCGGCCCGTGCTTGAGCTCGCCGGCGGGATAAGCCTCCGCGTGGATGTAGGAGATTTCCTTCAGCTTGAGCGCGCCCTCCATCGCGATCGGGTGCAGCGCGCCGCGTCCCAGGAACAGTGCGTGCTGCTTCGCGGCGAACCGCTCGGCGAGCGTGTGGACCACCGGATCGAGCGCGAGCGTCTTGTCGATGAGCGCGGGCAGCTCCACGAGTCGCGAGACGAGGCTGCGCTCACGCTCCGCATCGGCGCCGTGATGCTTCGCGAGGCCCACGACCAGCATGCCGAGCGCGGCCAACTGAGTGGTGAACGCCTTGGTCGAGGCGACGCCGATCTCGGGGCCCGCCCGCGTGAGCATCACCAGCTCCGATTCGCGCACCAGCGAGCTTTCCGGCACGTTGCAGATCGCGAGCGTCGCGAGATAGCTTGATTGCCGCGCGAGCCGCAGCGCCGCGAGCGTGTCGGCCGTCTCCCCGGACTGCGAGATCGTCACGAACAGGGAATTGCGCGGAACCACGGGGTTGCGGTACCGGTACTCGCTCGCGATCTCGACGGCGCACGGCAGCTTCGCAATCTGCTCGATGAAATAGCGCGCCACGGCGCCGGCGTGGTAGCTCGTTCCGCAGGCAACGAGGTGCACGTGCTCGGCGCGCCGGAATATCTCGGTGGCGTCGGGACCGAAGGCGGCCTCGAGGAGCCGGCCGTTCGCGACCCGCTCCTGCAGGGTATCGGCCACGGCGCGCGGCTGCTCGTGGATCTCCTTGAGCATGAAGTGACGGTACTGACCCTTCTCCGCGGCATCGGCCGAGAGCTCGCTCTCGCGCACCGGCCGCTCGACGGTGTTGCCCTCGCGGTCGATCACGCGCACGGAGTCGCGCCGGATCTCCGCCACGTCGCCTTCCTCGAGGAACATGAATCGGCGCGTGACCGGCAGCAGCGCCGCCACATCCGAGGCGACGAAGTTCTCACCCACGCCGAGTCCAATCACCACCGGGCACCCCTCGCGCGCGAGAATGATGCGACTCGGATCGCGCTCGTTGACGACGGCGAGCGCGTAGGCGCCCTCGAGCTCCGCGACGGTTGCGCGCACGGCCTTGAAAAGGTCCGCCACCGTCTCGAGATGGCGGTGAATGCGATGCGCGATCACCTCGGTGTCCGTCTCGGAGGTGAAGCGGTAGCCGGCCGCGGCGAGCTCGGAGCGCAGCTCCTCGTGATTCTCGATGATGCCGTTATGCACGATCGCGAGGCCATCGCGCGAGATGTGCGGGTGCGCGTTGCGCTCGCTCGGCACGCCATGGGTCGCCCAGCGGGTGTGCGCGATGCCGATGTTGCCGTGCGGCGGATCCTGATCGAGGGTGTCCTGCAGTACCTGGACCTTCCCGACGGTGCGCAGTCGCGTGAGCCTGCGCGAGCCGTTGACGACGGCGATACCGGCCGAGTCGTAGCCGCGGTACTCCAGCCGGCGCAATCCCTCCATGAGAATGGGCACGACATCGCGCGCCGCGATCGCCCCGACGATTCCACACATCTTGCGTTCCTTGGAATCCCTTGAACGGGCGCCGCGCCCAGCCTTGAGCGCGCTAGTGTAGCGCGGCCTCCGCGTGTTGTAGGCTTGGGCTCGGCGGGATGCAATGCGATACCGACATGTCATATTGGATCGCGACGGCGTGCTCAATCGCGAGGCTGCGGCCGCCGGCTACATCCGCGATGCTGCCGCGTTCGAATGGCTTGCCGGCGCACGCGAGGGGCTCGCAGCCCTGCGCCGCGCGAGGGTTCGGATCTCGATCGCGACCAACCAGTCGGGCGTGGGACGCGGCCTGATGACGGCCGGCGAGCTTGAGGCCGTCCACGCTCGGATGCTCGCGGAAGCCGCGGCGAGCGGCGGTGCGCTCGATGCGGTGTTCGTCTGTGCGCACGCTCCCGAGGCGGGTTGCGACTGCCGCAAGCCCGCACCCGGACTCATCGTCGCGGCGCTCGCCGCGGGCGGCGTGAGCGCCGCCGAGACCCTGGTGGTCGGCGACGATGCGCGCGATCTCGAGGCCGCCGCGCGCGCGGGGGTCGCCGCGGCGCTCGTGCGCACCGGCAAGGGTCGGCAGACCGAGGCGCGACTATCGGGTGCGCGTGTGTCGACCTATGATGATCTGTGGGCCCTCGCGCAGGCGATTACCGCGAGCGCACCCGACGCCCTGGAGACACCATGAACGAGGCGGCCCGCGATTCGCAGGCGGCAACCCTGCTCGCCGTCCTCGACCGCCACCCCGGCCGGCGCGTGTGGGTCATTGGCGATCTGATGCTCGATGAATACGTGATGGGAGCCGTCGAGCGGATCTCGCCCGAGGCGCCCGTGCCGGTGGTACGCGTGCGCGCCACGGAGTACCGCCTGGGCGGCGCAGCGAACGTGGCGCGCCAGGCAGCGGTGCTCCGCGCACACGTGAGCTTGGCCGGCGTGGTTGGCGCGGACGAGGCGGGGCGGGAGCTCTTGAGGCTCTGCAGCGCAGCGGGCATCGCCACCGATGCCGTGCAGCAGCTCGCCGATCGGCCCACGACGCACAAGCTGCGCGTACTCGGCCACAGCCAGCAGCTCCTGCGGCTCGACTGGGAGGACTCGCGGCCCTGCCCGGGTGACCGGGGCGAAGCCATGCTCGCGCAGCTCGCGGCGGCCGGAGGCCCGGACGCGATCGTTCTGAGCGACTACGCCAAGGGCGTGATCTCCCCCGAGCTCATCGCCGCGGCTCGAGCGGCGAGTGGCGGTGCGCCCGTGCTCGTCGATCCGAAGCATCGCGACTTCACCCGTTATCGAGGCGCTACCATCCTCACGCCCAATCTGCGTGAGCTCGAGGCGGCCGCCGGCGTACCGCTCCCCGCCGATGACAGCGCATTGATCGCCGCGCACGCGCGCCGGCTCGCGCGCGCGGCGGAGCTCGACTCGGTGATCGTCACCTTGGGCGATCGGGGGATGCTCGTCGTGCCGGCGCAGGGGCCGGAGACGGCGATACCCGCCGCCAAGCGTGCGGTGTACGACGTGACGGGCGCGGGCGATACCGCAATCGCCGCGCTTGCCGTCTCCTTGGCCGCGCGTGCATCGCTCCTCGATGCGGCGCGCATCGCGAACGCCGCCGCGGGCGTCTCGGTGGGCGAAGTGGGCGCGGTTGCGGTCGAGCCTGCCAGCATTCGCAGTGCGCTTGCGGCGCTGCCCGAGGGGAAGCTGCTCGGCCGCGAGGCGCTCATCGAGCGTGCAGCCTCCTGGCGCCTTGCAGGCAAGCGGGTCGTGTTCACGAACGGCTGCTTCGACCTGCTGCATTCGGGCCATCTCGCACTCCTCGAGAGCGCCGCCCGGCTCGGCGACAAGCTGGTGCTCGCCATCAACAGCGACGAGTCGGTGCGCCGGCTCAAGGGTCCAGAGCGCCCGCTCGTGCCGGCGGCCGAGCGCGCGGCGCTGCTGGCCGCGTTGAGCTTCGTCGATGCGGTCACGATCTTCGAGGAAGACACGCCGCTCGAGACCCTCGCGGCGGTGCGGCCGCACGTGCTCGTCAAGGGAGCCGACTACCGCGCGGACCAGATCGTCGGCCGCGAGCTCGTCGAGTCCCTCGGCGGTCGCGTCGCGCTCGTGCCGCTCGTGCCCGAGAAGTCCACCTCGGCCCTGGTCGCAAGGATTCGCGGCACCGGCGGCCGGCGCTAGCGCGGTCGCGGCACCGGCGGCCGGCAGATGGAGCGCGCACTCAAGCGCACCGAGACCGCGGCGCACGGCGTGCGCCGCATCGTGCGCCAGCGCCTCGAGCAGGTGATCCGGCGCCTCTCGCAGCGCCCGTTGCCCGATGCCGCGATTCACCGCTCGCGCAAGGAGCTCAAGAAGACCCGGGCGGGCTTGCGCCTGCTGCGCGATGCGCTCGGCGAGCACGCCTACTCGCGCGCGAACAGGCAGGTGCGGGATGCCGCGCGACCGTTGAGCGTGATTCGCGATGCGCGCGCGCTCATCGATCAGCTGAACGAGCTCGCGCGGCGCCCCTCCGCGCGCCTGCCGGCCGCCGGGGTGGCCGCGCTGCGTGCCGTGCTCGAGTCCGAGCGCCGCGCGGTGCGACGCCGGCTCGTCATCCGCCACGAGGAGCTCGACCGCGCGCTCGCGGCGCTGCGCGCGCTGCGCGAGGAGAGCGGCGAGTGGCGCGTCGGGCGCCGCGGTTGGCCGGTGTTGGGCTGCGGCCTGCGCCGGGTCTATCGCGCCGGGCGTGCCGCGGGCGAGGTGGCGCGCCGGTACCCGACGGCGGCGAATCTGCACGAGTGGCGCAAGCAGGTGAAGTACCTGTGGTATCAGCTGCAGATCCTCGAGCCCGCGCGTCCGCGGACGCTCGGCCGCTGGATCGCTCAGGCGCGCGAGCTGGGTGACACCCTGGGCGACGATCACGACTTTGCGGTGCTCAAGGAGAAGCTCGCGCACGTGCCGCAGGCGCTGCCGGATGCGCAAGCGCGCGCGCGACTCGAGGGCGCAATCGACGCACGGCGCGGCGCGCTCGAGGAGAAGGCGCTCGCGCTCGGCCGGCGCGTCTACCGAGCGAAGCCGCGCGAGTTCGCGGAGCGGCTCGGCCGCTACGTACGCGACTGGCAACGCACGCGCGTCTAGCGGCGAGCGAGCGCAGCGCTCAGCCCGTAGCGCTCAGCCACCCTCGCGCTCGCTGTCGAGCTGCATCATGTGCTCGGGCGCGTAGCGCGAGCCGGCAATCGCGCCGGCCGGAACGGCCGCCTCGATCCGATCCATCTCCTCGGGGGAGAGCTGCATCGCGAGCGCCTCGATCGCTTGGGCGAGACCGGCGCGGCGCGTGGTGCCGATGAGCGGCACGATGTCGGCGCCGCGCGCGAGCACCCAGGCGATGGCGAGCTGCGCGCTCGTGACCCCACGCTCCCGCGCGAGCGCGGCCAGCGCTTGGGCGAGCACCACGTTGCGGCGGTAATTCTCTCCCTGGAAGCGCGGCATGTGCGCGCGCAGCCCCGGTACGCTCTGCGGCAGCGTCGCAGTGAGCAGGCCGCGGCTCAGCACTCCGTAGGCGGTGATCGCGATGCCGAGCTCACGCACGG
>Ga0335074_10014894_pt1 | contig 10909 bp, 9 predicted proteins | sample Lox_Sample_23_FD_206715 | JGI IMG/M metagenome (GOLD analysis project Ga0335074, IMG submission 206715) | Soil microbial communities from Loxahatchee National Wildlife Refuge, Florida, United States - Lox_Sample_2.3 | ecosystem: Environmental > Terrestrial > Soil > Wetlands | place: USA: Florida... | reverse complement strand
CCGGCGCGAGCGACGCGCGGACCTTGCGCAGCAAATTTTCATTCGTAGCCGCGTCGAAGTGGTGCAGGAAATTCGTGACCAGCACGACGTCGTAGCCGGCGCCGAAATCGACCTCGAAGGCGCTGCCGGGAATGAGATGATGACGCGCGCCGACGCCCGCGGCCCGGGCATTCTCGGTCGCCACGGCCAGCACCGGCGCCCAATCCTGCGCGAAAATTTCGGCATTCGGATTGTGCTTGGCGAGGGTGATTCCGAACATCCCGTGGCCACCCGCGAGGTCGAGCACTTTCCACTTGTTTCCCGCGGGCGCATCGAGGATGCGAGCTATTTCTTCGGCGGCCGGCGCGATCATCGGCGCCATCGACCGGGCGAACTCGACCCAAATGGGATTGTCGTCCGAGATCGACCCCTGGCCGCCCGACATGGCCGGCTGCCCGGTGCGAATCGTGCGCGCGAGATCGTGATAGGCGTTGATCGTCACCGGCAGCGTCAAGAATCCCGCGGCGGACGCGATGCAAGCGGGCGATCGCCGGTCAAGAAACGTGGCCGAGTCATTCGTAAGCGCGTAGCGGCCGTCTTGCTTGACGAGAAATCCTCGGACGACGAGGTAGTCGCAGAGAATTCGCACGCCGCGCTCGGTGGCCTCGCAGCGCTTGGCGAGGGCGGGAAAGGTATCAGCTCCTTCGCCGATCTTGGTGAAAATATCGAGAGCGATCGCAGCGCGTAGCGCGGCTGTTTGCTGATACGCGTTCAGCGTATCAAAGATCAAGTCGGGGCTCGGTCGCGTTTGGGCGGTCAGCGAGACCATCGATCTCCTCCTGAATGTCTACGAATGGCAGCGGCAGTATCCTGCTCGTCGATGCATCAGAAATCAAATCGAATATGGCTCGGAGCGAGACAGCGGAGAACCGAGGACGGCCGGGCGCTGGCACTGTGTCGGCTAACCGACAGAGACCCGTTACTCCGGTGGAACGTATTGACGAAATACCCTCCCGGCGCGATGATGTGAACGAAGGCGCGGAAGTTAACGGAGTTGTTAAAAGAGAGATCAGCAGAGCAATGACAGCGGTTCTCATTTACGCCCTTCTCGTGCTGGCCGTCGCGCCGGTTTTCGTTTACTATTGCCGGTCGGCGGTCGCCACGAGCAAGAGAATCCAATTGCCGGCCAGGGCCTGTGAAGCGGCCGGCCTGGGTCGCGACGGTGTGGCGCCGGATGACTTCGAGAGATTCCTCGAGCTGGTGCACTTGTGCCCGGAAGAGAGCGCAGATCAGCGCAACATGGCCGTGGTGTATACGTACTACACGCTGGTACACGCGCTGGGGCGTGCGTCCCGCGGGCTAATGCCACGTGTGGAATCCTGGGCGGAGAAAGAGCAGCGCAACTGCTCCCACTTTGCTGCGGTGGCGCTCGACCGACGGATTTCCGGCACTCGCCGCCTTCTCGCCCAGAAAGCTCACCTCCCGTTCTGAAATCTTCGCGGCCTTTTCCCTCCCTGCTGCTCGACCCCTTTTGTGTCGGCTGATACCATCGCATTATCCCGGTAATTGGCCGTAGGATGATCGCCGTGACGCCATTCGAACAACGCGCGCTGCCCATAATCCAAGCGGAGGGCATGCTCCGGCCAGGGGATCGTGTCGGCGTGGCGGTGTCGGGAGGAGCGGATTCGGTGGCGCTGCTGCGCTTGTTGCACGGCTTGCGCAAGCGGCTCGGGATCGCGCTGGTGGTCGTTCATTTCGACCATCGGCTGCGCGGCGCCGAATCGGAAGCGGATGCCGAATTTGTGGCAGAGCTTGCGCGCGAGTTGAAGCTCGAATTCGTCGCCGATCGCGAGGACGTGGCGGCAGCGGCGGCGCGGCACAAATGGAATATCGAGGACGCTGCGCGGCGCCTGCGCTACGCATTTTTGGAGCGTGTAGTGCGGGAAGGGACGGCCGCTCGAATCGCGGTGGCGCACACGGCCGACGATCAGGCCGAAACTGTCCTCGCGCATCTGCTGCGCGGGACCGGCCCCCCAGGCCTTGCGGGAATCTATCCAGTTGCCGGCACGATCGTGCGGCCGCTTCTTTGGTGTCGCCGCGAACGCCTTCGAAAATATCTCCGCGATCTTGGCCAGGATTGGCGCGAAGACACGACGAACCGCGACGTGCGGCGCACGCGCGCCCGGATTCGCGAGCAACTCCTGCCGTTGCTCGAGCGCGATTTTTCGCCGGAGATCCCCAGCCGCCTCGGAAGGATCGCGCGGTTCTCGCGCGAAGAAGAGCAATTCTGGACGGCGATCGTGGAAGATCGTTTTCGCGTGCTGGTGCGTTCGACAGACGGCGCGCCAACGATCGCTGTGCGTGATTTGCTGAAGCCGCTCGATCTCGCTGCCGGCGCATCGGACGACAGCGTGCGGCCCTTGCGAGCGCTAACCGCACGATTGATTCGCCGTCTATATCAGAGAGCGAGCGGAAGCACCCAGGGGCCGACTGCGGAGCGGGTTGACGAGGTGATTCATCTTGCCGCTGAATCGACAAGCGGGCGTTGCGTCGAATTGCCGGGCGGCGTTCGCGTGGAGCGCCGATTTGAGGACCTGATTTTTTCGCGCGCGGGCGCCCGTGCGCATGACGATGAAACCGGAGCGCCGTCCCTTGCGTACCGATATTCCGTGGTGCTCCCCCATCACGGGGTAACAACTGTTTCGGTGCCCGAACTGAAAAGGTGCTTCCGCCTGAAAGTGATTGACTGGCTCCGCGCAGAGCGCGACACTAAACTGGAATGTGTGGCTCTCGATGCGGACCTCCTCCGAGCTCCTTTGATCCTGCGAAACTGGCGGCCGGGAGATGCCTACCGGCCGCGGGGCGCGCGCCAAGCGCAGAAGCTGAAGCGAATGTTTCTGGCGAAGCGCATTCCTGCTCGGGAGCGCGCGGGTTGGCCCGTCCTGGAAAGTGACGGGCGCATCGTCTGGGCGCGTGGCATGCCCGCGGCGGATGAGTGTTGCGCGAGCGAGGGAACGAAGGCGGTAGTGGTGATCGAGGAGCAGGGTCTTTGAGGCCGCGGTGAAGGTTGCCTTTAGTCGAAGGCGGCTGGCGGACAGGCTAAATCGGTTGGGCCGCGCCATCTCCCGAGATTATTCCGGGCGCACCGTGGATGTGGTGATCGTGCTCGAGAATTCCTTTTTGTTCGGGGCAGATCTGGTGCGGGAGATTTCAAGGCCGGTGATCTGCCACTTCGTCCGAGTCGATGCCAGGGATGTGAAGCTGGCAGGACACGCGTACCGGGAGATTTTCTTCAGCGCGCCGCCCGCGTTGCGCGGGCGTGAGGTGCTGGTGGTGGATGCCGTGCTCGACACCGGCATCACGCAGGATTTCTTGATCAAACGGCTGGAGGAAGGGCGGCCGCGCTCGCTGCGCCTGGCGGTTTTGATCGATAAGCCGGCATCGCGGCGCGTGGATTTGCAGGCTGAATACACTGGCTTCGCCGGCGCATCTAAAGAGTGGGTAGGATACGGCCTGAGCGATGCGCGCGGGTTGTGCAGGAATCTGCCGTACGTAGCGATGAAAGGCCGGCGGCCGAATGGCCGAAGGCGCCATACGGATGCCGGCAAGAAGGCATCCAAACGGTGAGGTAACACGGTGAACTCAACAGTACGAACGGTCCTGTTTTGGCTCCTGATGGTCGCGCTCGCGTTTGTCTTGTGGAGGATGGCTTCCCAGGGCGGCCCGACGACTCACGAAGATGAGCCGACATATACGGCTTTCATCAACAAAGTCGAAACCGGCCAAGTGAAAGACGTCACGATTGAACTCTCGCCGAACAGCGCCGAGGTCGATGGCGAATATCACGACGGTGCAAAGTTCAAGGGAGTGACGATCGCGAACTCGGCGATTCCCGACGTGACGAAGACCTTGCAGGACAAGGGCGTCCTTTTCAATTACAAGCAAGTCAGCGACGCGAACTGGCTCACCCTCCTCATCAATCTTTCGCCCTTCATAGTGATTCTCGCGATCTGGATCTTCATGATGCGCCAGATGCAAGCTGGCGGAAACAAGGCCTTGAGCTTCGGGAAGTCGCGCGCGCGGCTCTTGACCGCGCAGCAGAAGAAGGCGACGTTTAAAGACGTCGCCGGGATCGACGAGGCCAAAGAAGAGCTTTACGAAATCATCGATTTCCTGAAGGACCCGCAGAAATTCCAGAAACTGGGCGGGCGCATTCCCAAGGGGGTGCTGTTGGTTGGGCCTCCGGGGACCGGCAAGACTTTGCTAGCCCGCGCGATTGCGGGAGAGGCGAACGTGCCGTTCTTCTCGATTTCGGGCTCGGACTTCGTCGAGATGTTCGTGGGTGTCGGCGCGAGCCGCGTTCGCGACCTTTTCGAGCAGGGCAAGAAGAACGCGCCGTGCATCATCTTCATCGACGAAATTGACGCGGTCGGCCGCCACCGCGGCGCCGGCCTCGGCGGCGGGCACGACGAGCGCGAACAGACGCTCAACGCCCTGCTCGTCGAAATGGACGGCTTCGAGTCCAACGAAGGCGTGATCCTGATTGCGGCCACCAACCGGCCTGACGTGCTCGATCCCGCGCTGCTGCGGCCGGGCCGTTTCGACCGCCGTGTCGTGGTGCCGCGGCCGGACGTGCGCGGCCGCGAGGAAATCCTCCGAGTCCACACGCGCAAGGTGCCACTCGCCGAAGATGTCGATCTCTCGGTGATCGCGCGCGGCACGCCCGGATTTTCGGGTGCGGACGTGGCGAACCTGGTGAACGAGGCTGCGCTCTGGGCGGCGCGCCAGAACCGGAAATTTGTCACGATGGCCGACTTCGAAATGTCCAAGGACAAAGTCCTCATGGGCGTCGAGCGCAAGTCGATGATTCTTTCGGATGAGGAAAAGAAAAATACGGCGTACCACGAGGCGGGCCACGCGCTGGTCGCCGCGATGACGCCGGGCGCCGATCCGCTGCACAAGGTGACGATCATCCCGCGCGGCATGGCGCTGGGCGTCACGATGCAGCTCCCGATCGACGACAAGCACACGTACACGAAGGAATTCCTCGAATCGCAGCTTGCCGTGCTGATGGGCGGCCGCGCCGCGGAGGAAATTTTCCTCAACCACGTTACCACCGGAGCCGGCAACGACATCGAGCGCGCCACGGAAATCGCTCGGCAGATGGTCTGCGAGTGGGGTATGAGCCCGCTCGGGCCGCTCACCTTCGGCAAGAAGGAGGAGGCGATCTTCCTTGGCCGCGAAATCGCGCAGCACCGCGACTACTCCGAAGACACCGCGATCAAGATCGACGGCGAGGTCCGCAGCATCGTCAGCACGGGCTACAGCCGCGCGCGCAACATCCTCGAGACGTATCGCGATGCTCTCGAGCGCGTCGCGCAGGCGTTGCTCGAGCGCGAAGTGCTCGATGCGACCGAACTCAAGCTCCTGATCGAAGGCAAGCCGCTGCCCGAAAAGCAGCCGCCGACGCCGCCCGCCGCGCCGCCGGTCCCGACGAAGGAACCGCAGATCAGCCTGCGTCCCGAGCCGCGCCCGATCCCCGGCATGGCCAAGGGCGAAAAGCCGGCTCCAGCCTGAAACGCTATCCGTGATGCGGGCGGTGGCGTGCTCTATTCACCGGCCGTTAGGCGTACAATACCGCCATGGCGAAGAAGCCCGCCCCCGACACGTTCGAAGTCGATTGCCCGTGCTGTCAGTCGAAACTCACGATTGACCGCGCGTTAGGCGTCGTTCTCGCGCACACGCCTCCGCTCCGCGCACCCTCGATCGACCTCGACGACACGGCGCGCCTGCTGCGCGAGCACACGGATTCCGTCGAAGCGAAATTCCGCGCGTCCGTGGAAGCCGAGAAGATGAAGGAAGACGTCCTCGCGCGGAAATTTGCAGAAGGTTTGAAGAAAGCGAAAGACGGCCCCGTCGAAAAGCCGCTCCGCGATTTCGACCTCGACTAAGCGCCGATGCGAGCTTGTCGTTCGCACCGGCTCCCGCCTGGCCTGGCTCTCGCGGCACTCTTGGTCTGTGGCGCTGTCGAGCCCGCAGCGCTTTTGCGCGCGCAGTCCAAGCAATCCAAGCAGCGAAACCAGCCGCAGGAACTCGACAAGGGAGTAGTCTGGCAGCGCGATGCGACCGGCGAACTCCGCATCGTCCCGGGAGCCGGCTCCGCGCAGCCCAGCGCCGCGAGCGCATCGAACGCCCCGGCCGCAATCCAGGTGCGCACGCAGGTGGTGCGGGTCACGTGCGTCGTATCGACCGCCGACGGCACGCCCGTTCCCGGGCTGCGCCGCGAGGATTTTCGCGTCTACGAAAATGGCCTCGCGCAGCAAATCACGTATTTCGACGCGTCGACGCAGCCCGCCAGCGTCGCGCTGATCCTCGACGCGAGCCCCAGCGTCCTGCCGGACGCAGCCGAGATGCGCGCCGCCGCCGATGCGCTGGTCGATGCACTCGCTCCACTCGATCGCGCCGCGGTCGTCGATTTTTCAGCGCACACCTACTTGGAGCTGCCGTTTTCGGACGTGCGCGAGGAGATTCGCCGCGCCGTCGACCGCGTCAACGCGCGCCAGCTTCTCGCCGATACGGGCGGCTCGAATATCTACGAAGCCGTGTATCTCGCCGCGCGCGAGCTTTTCCACGGCACCACGGGGCGCAAGGCCATCGTCCTGCTCACCGACGGCCAGGACAGCGGCCTCGGCCTCACCTACGATCCCGCAAGCGCGATGCCACAGCCCGATCGTCCCGGCGCGCTGGCGTTTGACGATGTCGCGCGCCTGCTTGCCGCTGAGGATATTCAGCTCTTCGCTGTCTCCACCGAAAACCGCCCGAAAGTGATGACGCCTGCGTGGCTTGCGGAGCACGCGGCCGCCACGCTCATCACGCCCGAGGCGCGCCAGCTCGGAATTCCCGCGTACACGCTCTATCTCGCCGAACTCGTGCGCCGCGCGGGCGGCCAGCTCTATTTTCTGAATGAGGCGAGCACCGCCGCCGACACGTTCCGCAAGATCGCGGAAAAGATTCGCGCCGAATACACGCTCGGGTTCTATCCCGCGCTCGGCGCGGGCGCGCCCGACGACCGCCCCGGCTGGCACCCGCTCAGCGTCGAAGTCCCGGATGACCCCGGCGTCCAGGTCGCCCACCGCGCCGCCTACTACGTTCCCGCGGGGCCAGAGTAGAGCGTGAGCTTTCGAGTGACAAATCGCCAGGTTGGCTGGGGCGTTTTTGTGGCTCTTGCAGGCTGCTTTGTCGGTGGAGAAGTGGGTGCCGCGTCGGGAGCCATCATTGGTGGGGCATGGGGCGGAGCTATAGGCTATGGAGTCGGCTTCCTTCTCGACCAAAAGCGACCGACGCGATGGATCTTGATCTATTGGGCCGTCACGTTGGCGCTATTCTGCCCGCTCTCCTCCATCGCTATTGCTGCGGTTCCAAGTCCGAACATTTCGATCGGTGGAATGGTTCTTGCGGGATCCATTGGTGCGATCGCGGGCGTGGTTCTCGGCCTCCTCGGTGGAACACTTCATGTGCGGCGTTTACGACGGAAGATGAGGGCCGATCAGCTAGCGCCACGGTTATAGTTTTCGCCCGAATCGTGATTCAATAGCCGACTTATGTTTCGGCGCAAGAAATACAAACTGAAGCTGCCGTCGCGGACGCTCGTTCTTGGCGAGCGGACGCTCGTGATGGGCATCCTCAACGTGACGCCGGACAGCTTTTCCGACGGCGGACGCTTTCTCGATCCCGATGCAGCGATCGCGCGGGCGCTCGAAATCGAAAAGGATGGGGCGGACCTGATCGACCTGGGCGGCGAATCGACGCGACCGGGGTCCGAAGGCGTCAGTGCCGAAGAAGAGCTGCGCCGCGTGTTGCCTGTACTCGACGGCTTGCGTGGCAAGCTCAAGATCCCGATTTCGATCGACACCGGCAAATCGCAGGTCGCGGAAGCTGCTGCCATTGCGGGCGCCCAAATCCTCAACGACGTCACCGGCCTGCGGGCCGATCCGCGCATCGCCGATGTGGCGCGGCGGCGTAAGCTGCCCCTGATCCTGATGCACATGCGAGGCGAGCCGCGGACCATGCAGAAAGCGCCGTTCGCGCGCGACGTGGTGCGCGATGTAACAAGCGGGCTGCGCGCGGCCGTGGAGCGGGCGCGTCGCGCGAGCGTGCCGAAGTCGCAGCTGGTGCTCGATCCCGGCATCGGCTTCGGCAAAAGCTGGCCGCAGAATCTCGAGCTGCTCGAACGCCTGCCCGAGTTGGCGAAGCTCGGCTTTCCGCTGCTCGTCGGCACGTCCAGAAAAAGCTTCCTGGGCAAAATTCTCGGCGGCGCGCCGAAGGATCAGCGCGCGTGGGGCACGGCCGCGGCCGTCACCGCGAGCATACTCGGCGGCGCGCATATCGTGCGCGTGCACGACGTCGCTGAGATGGTGCAGGTCGCGAAAGTGGCCGACGCGGCGATCAATCCTAAGCTGCGGCCCGCAGGTCCGCCGCAAAGATGAGCGACCCGCGGCGCATCGCCCCAAGCGCGAGCGAATCGAGCGCCAGCTCCCCCGCTAACGCACGCAATGCCCTCATTGCCGGCTTCCTCGGCTGGACGCTCGACGCCTTCGACTACTTCATCCTGACCTATGTCCTCACGCAGGTTGCGACCGAGTTTCACAAGTCGGTCGCCGAAATGACGCTCACGCTCACGGCGAGCCTGGTGATGCGCCCCGTCGGCGCCGTGATTTTCGGCTTGCTCGCGGACCGCTTCGGCCGCCGCACGCCGCTGATGATCAACGTGCTCTGCTACTCCGCGATCGAGATCCTCTCGGGGTTCGCGCCGAGCTACGCCGTATTTTTCGTGCTGCGGCTCCTGTATGGCATCGCCATGGGCGGCGAGTGGGGAGTAGGCGCTTCGCTCGTGATGGAATCGGTGCCGACGAAGTGGCGCGGAATCGTTTCGGGGATCTTGCAGGAGGGCTACGCGCTGGGGAATCTGCTTGCGGCCGTGGCGTTCTGGACTATTTTCCCGCACTGGGGCTGGCGGGCCATGTTCTTCATCGGCGGGTTGCCGGCGCTCCTCACGCTTTTCATCCGCGCGAAAGTGAAGGAGAGCGGCGCTTGGAAAGCGGAGGCGGCCGCGCAAAAAAGCTGGAGCGAATATTTCCGCGCGGCGGCCGCCAATTGGAAGCGTTTCCTCTACCTCATCCTTCTGCTCACGATGATGAACTGCATGTCGCACGGGACGCAGGATCTCTATCCCACGTTCCTGCAAAAGGAGCATCACTTCGACCCTCGCATCACGGCAATCATCGCGGCGATCTCGATGGTTGGCGCCATCGTGGGAGGCACGTTGTTCGGACTCTACTCCGACCGTCGCGGCAGACGGAAGGCGATGGTGACGGCGGCGGTGCTGGGTCTTCTTCTGACGCCGCTGTGGGCATTCGCGCCGCCGGTCGTCGCGCTGATGGCTACCGGCGCGTTCCTGATGCAATTCATGGTGCAAGGAGGCTGGGGCGTGATTCCCGTGCACATCAACGAGCTTTCGCCCGGAGCCATGAGGGGCTTTCTGCCCGGCTTCGCGTACCAACTGGGCGTGCTCGTCGCGGCGCCCGCTCCATGGATCGAGGCGCTGATGAGCCGCCACTTCGGCTACGGAGCGGCGATGGGCATTTTCGCCGCGGCGGCCTTCCTGATCGGAACGATCGTGATAGCCGCAGGTCCCGAGGCGCACCGCGTCGCCTTCGGCTCGGGCGGTTAATTTGATTGGCCGAAAATCCCGCATTCGCCTCATCGCCAGCGCAAGGGCCAACGAGGCAGGCGGATTCAGAAGCCCCGGCGGCTAAGAGAATGCGTATTTTGTCATCCCGGCGGATTCCGATTCGTCCTCGAAAGCCGAAGGAAGAATCGGTTCAAAGCGAGGCGTGGTGACGCCTAGCAAAGTAAAAGCCTCACTCAGATTCCGGACGACGTGAAGATTGGGCCGCGTTGCCCTTCCGATTAGCTGAAACATCCGCGCCAAGGCAAGAATCAGACCGTTCGGGGCAACAATGACGCGCGTCCGCGAAACAACTGGATCCGCAGGCGGCAAGGCCGCTAATTCACGAATCGCGTTAGGTGTGGCGCGGACCCGGGTAGCGCCGGAGAAATCGACGATACTGCCGCGGAATTCCATCGCCAGCAGGGCGGCCGCAGACGCGGCCCGATAGAACTCCTTGATCGATTCGGAGGTCAACGGCCCGTGGAATTTGGCCTGAAAAATCTTGTTTTCGGGGTCGAGCTCAAAATGAAAATATTCGCTGCTGTTTACGTCGCTGCGCACGCGATTGGCTAAGTCGATGCTGCAAAACCTCTCTCCTTTGAAGACCGCTTCCACGGAAGCGAGGAGTTCTCTGGCTGCGCTTGTTTTCACGATGTAGCCGGATATTCCCAGGCTCAGAGTCTTTTGAACCAGACCGGAATCGGATTCGTAATTCATCAAGAGTATCTTGGACTCAGGCACGAGCTCGCGAATCTGCCGAGCCGCATCGACTCCATTCATCCTCGGAAGGCCGGCATCGAGCAAAATCAAATGCGGTTTCAGTTCCACCGCTTTCTGAACAGCTTCCAGTCCATCCGACGCCTCGCCGATAACCTGAAACTCAGGCCTTTGTCTCAGCATGAAACGGATGGACCGCCGGAACAGTTCAAAGTCATCGACCACAAGTATTCTAAATGTTTGCATTTTGCCTCTGGAGGGAATATGCCCGTTGCCTTCGCGACTCGACAGAGAGGAGTGGGCGCAAAGTTATCAGTTCAGATCCCCGACAAATCGATTGCGGCGCTGAGCCATGACGCAGATTGAATGCCACGGGCTCGGCAAAAGCGCAAGCCGAAATCAATCAGGGGACAGCCGAACTGGTAACTCCCGTGAAGATTTTCTGGAGTGCCGTTGACAGGTAACTTGCCAGCAGGCAAGCAT
>Ga0335074_10014892_pt1 | contig 10910 bp, 10 predicted proteins | sample Lox_Sample_23_FD_206715 | JGI IMG/M metagenome (GOLD analysis project Ga0335074, IMG submission 206715) | Soil microbial communities from Loxahatchee National Wildlife Refuge, Florida, United States - Lox_Sample_2.3 | ecosystem: Environmental > Terrestrial > Soil > Wetlands | place: USA... | reverse complement strand
CTCCTGCCTCCGGCCCGTGATGAAAACATAGGCGCCTTCTTCGACGAACCGCTTGGCGCTCGCCAGCGCCATGCCGCTCGATCCACCCGTGATGACTGCAACCTTACCCTCAAGCTTTCCCATAATTGCTCCCTTCGTGATAAGTGTCGTATTGGTGAGGCCAAATCGCTTCGTTATCCATTTCCTATTTCTCCTTCTTGAAGAAATCCTGAAAAATCAGCGGAGCCCAGCTATTCCCTTGCGCCTGGACGAGCAAGCCGCCCTCTTTAAGCCTCCTAAGCCACACAGGTGCAAAGCCGAGTCGTTCAACCAATTTCGCAACCTTCTCAGCAGCATTTTGGTCGTCACTTGAGAGGAATATGACGCGGCGGCCGCCCTCGACGTTAGGATCTTCCGCCAGGGTCTCCGCGGGTAGATGGTTGAATGCCTTCACCAGGCGTGCTCCGGGTAAGGCTTTCGATATCACAACGGAGGAAGGAAGGTTGCCGAGTTTTTCGGGAGGCACACCATAAGCATTTGTTACGTCAATCACGATCTTGTCCTGCCAGCTTTGAGTGACCTTCGCCACCTCTTTGTAGGTTTCGAAAGGAACAGCCAAGAAGACGATCTCGGCTTTGACTGCGTCCCGCAACATCTTGGGGACGACCGTTGGTCCGATTGCCTTTGCGACCGGCGCAAGCGCCTCGACAGGCCGCCTGCTTGCGATTGCCACTTCAATCCCTTTTCGGGCAAACGCCGTGGCGAGTGCCTGTCCGACTTTGCCTGCACCTAGAATTGCGTAGCTCATAGAACCTCCCTTTCCCGTGTTGAAGTTGAACCCACCTCCAGCAAATCTTTCAGAAATGTGCCAATCGCGAGCAGTGCCTGGTTAGCAGCGTGCATATTTCCGACACTGCTGGCGAACACGTGTGGCATTCCCATCCATACGTCGACCCTGGCGTCGACGCCGGCCGCAACAGCCCGCTCCACGTAGCGCCGCGAGTCGTCGAGCAGCACTTCATCATTTCCCACGTGGACGCGAACTGGGGGTAGCCCCTTCAGATCCCCATAAAGTGGGGACGCCAAAGGATTCTTGGGATCGCTCTCACCCAAGTAAGAACGCACCAGGCCGGCGGCTTGGGACCTGACGAAGTATGGGTCTGCTTCGGCTCGCGTTTCGAGACTCTCGCCGGTAAGCGCAAGGTCCGTCATGGGAGATAGTACGACCGCACCCAGTGGGGCGATCCCAGCCGGGCCCGCTTGCGCGGTAGCCATGGACAAAAGCACCAGCGCAAGGTTGCCACCGGCCGAATCGCCGGTAAGCGCGATCTTCTTGATTCCCCGGTCAACGAGCGCCCGATAACACGCCTCCGCGTCCTTCACTGCCGCCGGAAAAGGGTGCTCCGGAGCGAGCCGGTAATCGGGGATGAACGCATCCGTTCCCGCGGCTATTGCGATGTGGCCAACGAAGTGGCGGAACGCCTGGGCTGTTCCCCAATTGAACCAACCACCATGCAGATGGAGGGTGGCGGTGCCCGTCGGGGCCTGGGCAGGTTTTGCCCACCAGCCGGTTATGCCTCCAAACGTATCTGCCTCAAAGGTGACGCCTTCGGGGGCTGCGACGCGCTCCATGATGCCGTCAAACGCAGCGCGGGCAGCGACTCCTACGAGTTGGCCTTTCATGGCTGCTACCGCGGATCTCAGGGCAGTCATTGCGGCAGAATCTTCACGGCTGAGGGGATGGATCAGCGACCAGGACTGCTTGATTTCTTCGTTCTCACGGGTTTCAGCTTGCATTGATTTCTCCTTCGATGTGGGCGCCTCCCGGCAATTGTCATGTCAATCGGCATCCGGGCACTCTGAACGAAGCCAGCACCCAACAAGTGTTTAGAACCGGTCGTTTCCTCTTTGCTGCGTCAGTAACTTTCGCCTGATGACCAACTGGACGGATTCCGTCGTGGGTCATCGGACGGAATCGCTGCCGTGTTCAGTGGTCTGAATTTGCGTTCTGTGAAAATACGGCCAAAACCAGGCTTGAGCTTACGCTACAGCCCACTCCCGTGCCAGTTCTTCGGCGAAGCTGCTGTACGTTCTCGGCTGGCGCCTAAGCAAGGCAGCAAAGCGCGCCGCCTGGTGCTCGGTGTTGCTGTATCCCCGCTCGACAAAGCCCTGGTACATGGTTCGAACGGCGTAAGCCAGCCAACTCGGACTCCCTTTTTCCCGCAACTGCGCTTCAAAGCCGTCGAAATCTGCGTGTCCCGCGTAAGCGATTTCTTTGCGCAGCAGCCGCGACCACGTAGCTGCCGCATCCGGGCCACGCAACATCTCTGAGGAAACCAGGTCGTACGTTTTTCCGTTGTGGCCTTCCTCTGTGAGGGATATCGCGGCCGCCTCCGCAATGTCGCGAACGTCCACTACAGCCAGGCCCTCGTTCCCCACGGGAATCGGATATACGCCGAGCCCCGTTAACTCAGGCTTGAGCCGGCGCTCATTCTGAGCGAAGTATGCCGGGCGCAGAATCGTATAAGGCATCCCCCCTGCACGCATCGCTTCCTCCACGGCATACTTGTTTGCGAAATGCGGCACTTCGAGAAACTGATCCGCTCTATATATCGAGACGTACGTCACATGTTTCAGATTAGCCCTCTTTGCCAGGCCATAAGCAGTAAGAGCCTGCGTTAACTCGACAGGGACATTCTCCTCCCCAATCAGCAGGAATAGCTTGTCAACTCCCTTGATCGCTTCTCCTATTGAGACCGCATCAGTCAGGTCGCCGAGAGCGATCTCTACGGCGCCAGAAAACGCGCCCGGCTTGCGCTGCTTGCGGGTGAAAGCCCGTACGTCCGCTCCCCGCTGAAGAAGCTCCTTGACAACCTCGCTGCCTATCCTACCCGTTGCGCCTATCACGAGAACCTTCATTGCTTTCTCCCCTTCGTGAATTAAAATCGCCGCCGCACCGGATTTCAACCGTGCTTTAGTCCGCCCGGATATTCCGGAACAGTTGTTACAGATGAATTCAAAGGTGAGTCGGATGCACCATTCCGCGATCTAATATTCCTGTGGTGAGGAAAGCCGTGAAAACAGGGAACGGGAAGACTGGACGACCAATCAGCTTTGACAAAAACGCCGCTCTGGAAGCGGCGATGCTGCTTTTTTGGGAACGTGGGTACGAAGGAACATCCATGGCCGATCTTACTCAGGCGATGAGTCTCAACCCCTCAAGCATCTATGCGGCTTTTGGTGACAAGCACGCGTTGTTTGAGCTGGCGGTAAAGCGTTATGTGGAAATGCGAGCGCAATACGCAGGTAAGGCACTGGAGGAACCGACTCTCGAAAAGGTTGTTCGCGCACTCTTTGACAACACGGTTGCGTTCCTCACCACGCCCGGCCATCCGCCGACCTGCATGACGCTGGCGGGGGCGGTGGGATGCAGTCCGGATGCTTCACCGGCGAGAGATCTCATGACGAAGATACGCAAACAGAATCAGGTTGCTTTAAGGCAGCGCCTTCTTAAAGCGCGAAAGAGCGGTGAGTTGTCGAAGGATATCGACGTAGACGACTACACGAGGTATTTGTCGACGATTATCGCCGGTCTATCCATCCAGGCAGCCAATGGTTCAACGAAGGCGGAACTCAACCGGACCGCGCAGATGGCCCTTCGCCACCTTGGTTACTGAGCGGCCACTCCAATGACCGCGTCCACACGTGCCCTTTCATCCACTTGGACGCATAATCCCCTAAGGTGAAAAGTGGCTCCCCACTTTCGCTGTTCTGGTCACATTACGCCCACCCTTGCATTGGCCCATCTGCCGTCAGCGGGCCAGAACTCGCGTTCCGGGAGGTCGCACTCGCATCATCTTCGGAGCGATCATTTTTTAACTCCGATGAATCCGCTCGGGGACCCCGACTTCAAGCCCCCGCTACTCCCGCCTCCGCCGCTCGAACCGGCTCCGGCGAAGGCTTCCAAAAGACCGCCGAAAGCACGATCGTAAGCATTTGCACGATGGCGATCAGAGCCACGCAGGCGGGCCATCCTCCGCGACTCCAGAAGGGTCCCGGCACCGCCGAGCCGAAACTGCCGCCGGCGTAATAGAAAGTTACGTACAACCCGACGGCCGCTGCCCGCGCCTCGCGGGCCACCTGTCCCACGTAACTCGCTCCGGCCGAATTGCCGATGAACACTCCCGTACAGCACAGCGCCAGCCCCAGCATGACCACCGGCATCTGGTGCGCCAGCGTCAGCAGGATGCCCAGGATGCCACCCGAGAAGGCCAGCAGCAGGGCCGCGCGATGTCCCATCCGGTCGATCGAGCGGCCCGCTACGGGCGTAATCACCGCGCCCACCAGGTACACCACGAACAGTAGCGCCAAGGCCTGCGTGCTGAGTCCAAACGGCGGCGCGGCCAGGTAGAAATTGATGTACGTGAAGGTGGCCAGCAGGGTGAACATCACGCAGAACGCCACCGCATAAGTGGCCAGCAGTTCCGGATTGCGCATATGCCGCAGCATGGGCCGCAGGGTGGGCGATCCGCGCCCCGCCCGCACAAAGCGCCGTCCCGCCGGAAGCCACATCCAAATCGCGATTCCGCCCAACAGGTTGAGCACCCCCAACACCACGAACGACCATCGCCAGGAGGCGTGCGCGGCCACCACCCCCGCCACCATGCGGCCGCAGAAGCCTCCCAGCACGGTGCCCGTGACATAGGCCGCCACGGCCGCGCCTCCGCCGGTTTCCCACTCTTCGTTGATGTAGGCGATGGTGATGACGAAGATGCCGGGGGTGAAGATCCCCTGCCAGAAGCGCCAGAAAATCAATTGCCCGAGATTTTGCGAAGTGGCCGCCAACAGCGTCGGCAATGCCAGCAAAAACGCCGCCGGCACAATCACCCGCTTGCGCCCGAGCCGGTCGCCAATCATGCCCGCCAGCGGTCCGGCAATGGCCACCGCCACGGTGGAGGCCGTCACCACCAGGCTGACCTTGGCGGCGGATGCGGCGAACTGGGCGGCCAGCAGCGGCAGCAGGGGTTGCGGCGCAAACAGCGTCAGAAACGCGCAGAAGCCCGCGCACACCACCGCCGCCGTCCGTGTTGCGGAGTGACTTTGAGGCGGCCGCTGGGAAACCGCCGCGGAAGTCGGCATCCCCTCATTTTATGTGGCATCGCGTTGAGCAGGGCAGGATCAGTGCACGGCGCCCTGCCGGTGTCAGACCGCGGATTGCCGGGTTTCCAGCATTCGTGTGATCCCCTCCACAACCTTCCTCATGGGCTCGTGCTGCGACCATTCCACCGCCGATACTCGCGCCAGTATGGGAAGGGCCCGCGCGGTGTTCGCCAGCCCGGCGTGCAGAATCAGAAGCCGCAGAACGTGGCTGCCGGGCACGCTCAACTGCACTCGCTCCCCGCCCGAAAAGGAAAACCACTGGTCAACGCATTCCAGGAACCGGTTCACGCCCACCGCGGCCAGCCGCCGTTGGGCCTCTTCCGTCCAGGTCTTCCCAGCGCCCGCATTCCACAGCCCTGCCGATGCATTGCGCAGAAGCCACTGCCACGCGGTGGCTTCCTCCGCCGGCATGGCCGCGAGAGCCTTCTGGATGCGGCCGGTCCAACAGCGGCGCGCGGGCCGGTGGACATCGTGCCACAGCAGCAGGTCCAGGGCGTTGCGCGCCTGCCGCACCTCCGCCGCACGCAGCGGCTCCAGCGCTTCCCGGTAGGCACGCGCCGATTCGAACAAATCCGCCGCATAGGGTCTGTTCCGGAAGGCGCGCAGGGCGATTTCCACGGGCTGCCCTGGGCTACAGCCGTGCCCCGAAAGAGGGCAGGCGACTCCCAGCAGGACGCAAGCTTCGGCGGCGGTGGGCTTGAGCCGCGCCGTCATGAGCCGCCCGATCAGAATGTGGTAGGCCGAGATCCAGAAGTGCCGGTCCACATCGAAGTCCTTCCATTGGGCGAACTCCCGGTAACGCTCGTAGGCCAGAATCAGCAGCGGAATTCTTTCGCCGGCGGGCAAACCCTCCACCAGGTCTTTGAATCGTCCGTAGTCCCGGAAGAAATACAGGCGATCGGCGGGGGCTTGCCGGTTGTAATCCGGGCGTAGCGAAGAGATATAGGTTAACCAGCGATCCGCGCCCACTCCTGGTATGTTGGCAATCCCGCGCGCGTTCCGCAAGGCTTGCGGGGTACTTCGCGTACCCCCGTACTAATTAAGGGGTTACGAGGATGAAAGGTCGCGCCGATCGGCTCTACACCCGGTAGAAGTCCGCCCGCCACGTTTTGATGGCTTTCTTGATGTCATTCGGCGCGAGGCTCTTTTCGGCCGCCTCGTGGGCCAGGGTCGGAAATTCGGCGTCCGCAGCGAACCGCAAGGCCACGATCTGCAGCGGCCCCAGGCGCGAATCCAGCAATTTCCCCGTGAGCACAAAGTGGCGCAGATTCTCCTCTGCGCGAATGGCCCGGTCCTGCGCCTTCAACGCAAAAATGCGGCACAGGAAAGACAGAATCAGCACCCCCACCGTAAGCACCAGGATCAACGAAGCGCTGTAGAGCCGCTGGTGGTCGCCCCAGGATTCGTAGAGGTTCACTCCGCCGCCGATCAGCGTGAGCACGAGCAGGGAAAAGAGCACCACGTGGTAAATGGGCACAAATTGCCGGTGATTGGCGTAGTTTTGGGCTTCCATCAGAAAGGCTCCTTTGGATAACTTCCAGAATATCGCGGCAGCCATGAGGCTGAGCATCCGGCCGGGCCCCGGCCAGGAGCGCGCCCCACCTGTGCCGGCAGCCCCGGCGCCCGCAACCCTTTCGTCAAATTGCTCGAATCCGCCGCAGGTCCGGGTATGGCTCCCACGGCCAGGCTGGGCGTTTGACCCGCAGCGGCGTGGCCGATCCTCAAGGGTTCCTCAAGGGTCCGCCCCAAGATGTGTAAGCCATACCCGCCTCTGGCTCCCCGTCCTATCCGAGTACAATGGGAAAGCCATGAATCTGGAAGAGGTTGCCCGGCGCGCCAACGTTTCCACCGCTACTGTGTCCCGCGTGCTGAATAATGCCAGCGTGGTCAAGAGCAGCACGCGCGCCCGCGTGGTCAAGGCCATCGAGGAGCTCAAATACCACCCCAATCTCCACGCCCGCAGTCTCGCCGGAGGAAAAAACCGCACCCTCGGTGTGGTCCTTTCCAACATGGAGAACCCGTTTTTCTTCGATATCTACAAGACTATTGAGTCCTGCGCCCATACCGCGGGCTTCGAAGTGGTGGTCTCCAACACCGACTACCGCTCCGAGCAACTGGCCAGCAGCCTGCGCCTGATGATCGGGCGGCGCGTTGCCGGGCTGGCGGCCATCGTCTCCGAAATGGACCCGTTATTAATCGACGAGCTGGGCGGCACGGATATCCCGGTGGTGTTCTACGACGTCGGCAGTCCCCGCCACAACATCGCCAACATCCGCGTCAATTACCGCCGCGCCATGGAAAAGGTAATCGACCATGTCTACAGCTTGGGCCATCGCCGGCTCGGATTCATCGGCCACCACGCGGTGCTCGGCCCGATCAACGAGCGCATGAAGTCGGTCATGGATGCCATGTCGCGGATTCCCGCGCTCCAGGTGCGCACCAGCGCCGATTCCGATAGCCTGGATGGAGGCCGCCAGGCCGCCCGTGCCCTGCTGGATAGCGGCCCGCTCCCTACCGCCATCCTCTGCGTGAACGACATCATGGCCGTAGGAGCCTTGCGCGAGCTGCGCGAACGCGGCCTGCGCGTTCCGCAGGATATTTCGGTAACGGGTTTCGATAACGTCAAGCTTTCCGAGTTCTGCTACCCGCCGCTGACCACCGTCGATATTCCCCGCGACCGCATCGGCCGCATCATCTGCGATTACCTCCTGGCCAAGACCGGCAAGCCGGAGCTGCCCAGCCCGGAGGTCTCATTCGACCCCGAACTGGTCCTGCGCGCTTCCACGGGCCTGGCCCCCGCGTAGCCAATCATTCTCCCAACGAAGCTTCAGGCTGGCCGCAGCGTTCCCCGCCACAGCCCGATCGCCATCCGAAATCCGGCCCCCAGTAGGTCTCGCCTGCCGCCCGCCGTGCTTCAGCGTTACACGAGTCCTTCCCGAAGCGCCTCGAAGCCACTTCCACCTCACCCGGCTTGCCCTCCCGGGCGCCAATGGACCGGTTCGCGGCGCTCACCGGCCGCCCGTTTCCACCTGGCGGAATGCGGCACTTTCATTTTTCCTTTGCCGCCATTCGAGGCCCTTCACGGTTTGCTTGACATCCTACCTGCGCATACATAAGATAAGCAGGTGCAAGCGATTACAGCGCTTCCCCCTCCCCTGGCCCTGTGGTTCCAGGCAGTCCCCAGCCGCCTGGTTTCCCTGTCCGGCGTGGATCTCGCGATCATCATTTTGTACTTCTGCACGGTGATCGGCATCGGCCTCTACCTCCGCGGTTACACCAAAACCGGCGAGGACTTCTTTCTGGCCGGCCGCGAGATGACCGCCTGGGTGGCCGGCCTCAGTTTTCTGGCCGCCAATCTCGGCTCGCTTGAGCTGATGGGCTGGGCAGGCGCTTCGTATCAATACGGCATTCTGGCCGCCCACTGGTATTGGATCGGCGCGATTCCGGCCATGCTCTTCCTGGCCATCGTGATGATCCCGTTCTATTACATCTCCAAAACCCACTCCGTCCCGGGCTACCTGAAACTGCGCTACGGCGAACCGGCGCGCGCCCTTTCCGCCGTCTCCTTCGGCTTCATGACCGTGCTCATGAGCGGCATCAACATGTACTCCATGGCGCTGGTGATGAAGGTGGTGCTGGGCTGGGACATCCACGTCAGCATCTGGATCTCTTCGGTCACCGTGGCTGCCTACGTGTTCCTGGGCGGCCTGCTTTCCGCCATCTTCAACGAGGTGCTGCAATTCGTGCTCATCTGGTTGGGCGCGCTGCTGATCTCCATCATCGGCCTGGTGGAAACCGGCGGCTGGAGCGGCATGGTCGCCCGCATCCACACCCGTTTCCCCAACCAGGACTACACCCACCTCTGGCGCACCCTGGGATCCTTCTCCGACAACCCCATGGGCATCAACTGGGTGGGCATCGTCTTCGGCTTGGGCGCCATCATCTCCATGGGCTACTGGACCACCGACTTCCTGGTGGTGCAACGGGTGATTGCCGCCAAGGACCTCCGCTCGGCCAAGCTCGCCCCCGTGATCGGCGCGGCCTTCAAAATGTGCGTGCCGTTTATCGTCATCCTGCCCGGACTGCTGGGCCTCGCTGTGCTGCCCTACCACCTGGTTGGCGAGACGCAAGCCGTCGCCACCGGCGGCCACAGCTACAATGAGGTGCTGCCGCTGATGCTGGCGCGCTACTGCGGGCCGGGCCTTCTGGGCCTCGGCATCACCGCGCTGATCGCCGGTTTCATGTCCGGCATGGCCGGCAACGTGAGCGCGTTTTCCACCGTCTGGACCTACGACATCTACCGCGCCATGTTCAAGAAGGAGGCCAGCGACGCGCATTACGTGAGCGTGGGCCGCTGGTGCACCATTCTGGGCGTGCTGGTCAGCATCGGTACCGCCTACCTGGTGATGCAATTCAAAAGCATCATGGACTACGTGCAGGCGCTCTTCAGCTTCTTCATCGCGCCGCTCTTCGCCACCGTCCTGTTCGGCATGCTGTGGAAGCGCACCACTCCGGCGGCCGGTTTCTGGGGGCTGCTGGCGGGCACTTGCTCATCCATCGGCATGTACGTCTGGGTGCAGGTCGATCCCAGCGCTCTTCGCTACGTGGCCCTTTCGCCGCTGGCCAAGGACATGGCTGAAAACATGTTCCGCGCCCTCTGGTCCGGCCTCATTTGCGCTGCCGTAACCCTGATCGTCAGCCTGGTAACCAAGCCCAAGCCCGAGTCCGAGCTGGTCAACCTGGTCTACGGCTGCACCGACATTCCCTCCGAAGGCCACCTGCCGCTCTATCAGCGGCCGGTCTTCTGGGCTGGCGTAGTGGCGCTCGCGTTCGTGATCGTGCAAATCATTTTCTGGTAAAAGCCCATGCATCGACCTGGTATGATCTCCATCTGGTTCTTCATCGGCGCGCTGCTGCTGGCCTATGGCCTGCTGATCTGCGGCGCGGGAATCTACGAGCTGATCTCGCCGCCCGAGCACCCCGTGGTGCTGGCCGGATTGCACGCGGGAGTCTGGTGGGGCGCCCTGCTGATCGCGCTGGGCGCCATCTACACCATCAAATTCGCGCCCGGAAAAGGAAACTGACCCTCATGACCAACGGAAACAGCCGGCCGGTCACCTTCGGTGTGATCGTCGGCAACCGGGGCTTCTTCCCCGATCACCTGGCGCAAAGCGGCCGAACGGAAATGCTGGCGGCCCTCGAAAAGGCGGGCTACGGTGCGGTGGCCCCCACCCCGCAGGAGACCAAGTACGGCGCCGTGGAAACGCGAGCCGAAGCGGCCTGCTGCGCGGACCTTTTCAAGAAGCACCGCGACTCCATCGACGGCATCATCGTCACCCTGCCGAATTTCGGCGACGAGCGCGCCATCGCCGACACCCTCCGCCTGGCCGGCCTGCCCGTCCCCGTGCTGGTGCAGGCCACGCCCGATACACCCGGCCTGATGACCATCCGCGACCGCCGCGACAGCTTCTGCGGCAAGATGTCGGCCTGCAATAACCTGACGCAGTACGGCATCCCTTACTCCCTGACCAGCCGCCACACCGAAGCGCCCGGGTCCGACACGTTTCGCCGCGACCTGGATTGGTTCGCCGCCGTCTGCCGCGTGGTCCGCGGTCTGCGCCGCCTGCGCATCGGCGCCATCGGTACGCGCCCGGCCGCCTTCAATACCGTCCGCTACAGCGAGAAAATCCTGGAAGCCAGCGGCATCTCAGTCGAGCCGATCGATCTTTCCGAAATCTTCGGCCGCATCGCCCGCATGCCCGACGGCGACC
>Ga0335074_10014891_pt1 | contig 10910 bp, 8 predicted proteins | sample Lox_Sample_23_FD_206715 | JGI IMG/M metagenome (GOLD analysis project Ga0335074, IMG submission 206715) | Soil microbial communities from Loxahatchee National Wildlife Refuge, Florida, United States - Lox_Sample_2.3 | ecosystem: Environmental > Terrestrial > Soil > Wetlands | place: USA: Florida... | reverse complement strand
AGGAGGCGATCCGCCGCATCCGCAAGCACAAGCAGGGCGGTCGGCTGATCAACACCGCCTCCGGCCAGGCGCGGCAGGGCTTCGTCTTCACGCCGCATTACGCGGCGAGCAAGTTCGGCGTCGTCGGAATCACGCAGAGCCTGGCGAAGGAAGTCGCGACCGAGGGCATCACGGTCAACGCCTTCTGCCCGGGGATCATCGATACCGAGATGTGGGCGTACAACGACCGCGCCTGGGGCGCGCTGCTCGGCGACTATGCACCGGGCGAGCTGATGGCGGAATGGGTGCGAAACATCCCGATGAAGCGGGCCGGCACCGGCGAGGATGTCGCCGGGCTGGTCGCGTTCCTGGCCGGGCCGGACGCCGCCTACATCACCGGCCAGACGATCAACGTCGATGGCGGGCTGATCATGTCGTAGCCGGCCGCAGTCGCGGCGGCCGGAAAGGCAGATCAGGCGGCGAAGCGGGTCGCCGGATCGCCGCGGAACTCGGCCGTGCCGCAATGGGTCAGCACGCCGCGCGCGTCCAGCCAGACTTCGCCGCCGAGGTCGCGCCAGCGGCGGCAGAAGGTGTAGTCCTCGCTCAGATACTCGCCGGTCTCCTGGTCGATCATGCAGTCGAACAGCGCGTAGCGGTCGCCTTCCGGCCCTTTGGGCAACGGGAAGACATGCGCGCTGCGGTAGCGGGTTTGCGGATAGGCGCCGATCATGCGCTCGATGCAATGGCGGCTGATCAGCATAAAGCCGGTGCCTGCGAACTGGGCGGTGACGAACCCGTCCTGCCGCGCCGCGTCCGGGCCTTCCGAAAAGCGGCCGACATAGAGCATGGCCGCGGTCGCTGCCGCCTCGCCCTGGCGCAGCCGCGCCTCCGCGCGCGGGTCCCAGTGCAGCGCCTTCAGCGGATACATGCCGGCGACGAGGTCCTTGCCGAAGCGCAGCATGCGCGTGACCTGCTCCGGCTCGAAGCCGATGTCGCCGTCGATGAACAGCAGGTGCGAGGCGGTCGGCACCGAGAGGAAGCGCGCGACCAGCGTGTTGCGGCTGCGGGTGATCAGCGCGTCCTGGCCCAGCATGGCGAGCGACAGGTCGTAGCCGTCCGGTCCCGCCCGCTGCATCAGCGCGATCACCGACTGCATGTACATCTGGGTGACCAGCCCGCCGAAGCACGGGGTCGCGATGAAGACGTGCGGGCGATTGTGCATCGGCCTGGCTCTCCTCCCGGCCAGGCCCAAACGCCTGCCTGCCGACGGGTCCTATCGGAGCCTGGTTTACGGAATCTTAAGCCGCGCCACGACGCGGAGGGTACGGCTGGCTCAGCCCTCCGCCGCGTCCTGTCCCTCTGCTTCCGCGCGCAGGCGGCGGAAGGACCGCACCGAGAACGGCAACATCCCGAGATAGATCACGCCGCCCGCCGCCAGCGCCGCCCAGGGATCGGCCACCAGCACCGCGGCGAAGACCCCGACCCCGAGCATCATCGGCAGCACGTATTCCGCCGGAACCTTGAAGTTCTTGAAGCTCCAGACCGGCAGCGTCGACACCAGCAACACCGCGGTGCCGATCAGCACCAGGGCGCAGAACAGCGGGAAATGCGCGACCGCGAGCAGCCACGGCCAGCCGCCATCGCGCGCCTCGAGACCGAGGAACAGCGGAAACAGCGCGAGCCCCGCCCCGGCCGGCGCCGGCACGCCGGTAAAGAAGTTGTAGGCATAGGCAGGGGATGGAGCCGCATCCATGGAGGCGTTGAAGCGCGCGAGGCGCAGCGCCATGCAGACCGCGAACATCAGGCACGGGATGAAGCCGAAGCCGCGCCAGGTGTCGAGCGACCACAGATACAGGGTGAAAGCGGGGGCGACGCCGAAGCAGAGGAAATCCGCCAGGCTGTCGAACTCGGCGCCGAAGCGCGTCGTCGCCTTCAAGAGCCGCGCCAGCCGACCGTCCAGCCCATCGATGCAGGCGGCAAGCGCGATCGCCATCACCGCCGCGCCGAACCGCGCCTCCAGCGCGTAGCGCATCGAGGTGAGCCCGGCGCAGAGCCCGATCAGCGTCAGGATGTTCGGGATGACGCGGTTGAAGGACGGGCCCTTGAAGCGCGGCCGGGTGCGGCGGCGAAGCCGCCGGGGAAGCCGAACCGGCCGCGGTGGCCAGTCTTCGCGCGACCCTTCGCGCGGATTGCCGCTCATAATGCGACTTCGGCGATCACCGTCTCGCCGCCGATCATCGTCTGGCCTTCCGCGACCAGCGGCCGCACGCCTTCCGGAAGATAGAGATCGGTCCGGCTGCCGAAACGGATGATGCCGAACCGGTCGCCGGCGCGCACCGCATCGCCCTCGCGCACCTGACAGACGATGCGCCGCGCGATCAGTCCGGCAATCTGCACCACGGCGATTTCCCGCCCGTCCAGCAGGCGAAGCGCGATGGCATTGCGCTCATTGAGCTCGCTCGCCTTGTCCATCGCGGCATTGACGAAGCTGCCGTGACGGTAGGCGATGCGGGTGATGGTGCCGTCGGCCGGAACGCGGTTGACGTGCACATCGAGCACGGAGAGGAAGATGCCGATCCGCCAGCGCGGCATCAGCCCGAGCCCGAGCTCCGGTGGCGGCACGTGGGGCGCGACCGAAATCACCCGCCCATCGGCCGGCGCCAGCAAGGCGCCGGGTCGCCCCGGCGGCACGCGCTCCGGGTCGCGGAAGAAATACAGGCAGAACAGGACGAAGATCAGCCCGATCCAGGCGAGCCAGCCGGCGAAGAGCAGTCCGATCACCAGCACGAGGATGCCGATGACGATGAAGGGTCGTCCCGCCGGATGCGGCGGGGCCAGCACCAGGCGCAGCGTGTCGGCGAAGGATCCGGGCATCGAGCCCGGGGTTATGGAGGCTTCACCCTGGCCCGGCAAGCAGCGCCGCCCGCCCGCTATCCCGGGCGCGCGGCGGTCGGTTGCGCGGCGGTTGCGGGCGGGATGGCGAAGATCTGCCCAGGATAGATCAGGTTCGGATTGCGGATCTCGTCCTTGTTCGCCCGGTAGATCACGACGTAGCGCACGCCCTGGCCATATTCGACGCGGGCGATCCGCCACAGGCAGTCGCCGGGCTGCACCACCACCCGGCCGGGGCCGATCGTCGCCGCCGGCACGACAACGCGCTGGAAGGGCAGCTCGACGCGGGCGACGACCCGTCCGGTGGGGGCAAGCTGGTCGACGCGCAGCTGGTGCTTGCCGGCCGGCACGGCGGCTTCGGGGGTGAGCGTCCACTCGCCGGCGGCATCGGAATGGGCGTCGCCGGCGAGATGGTTGTCGACATAGACGCGGACCGGCGCGCCGGCCGGCGCATGACCGCCGAAGCGGACCGCGCCGCGATCGTCGTAATCGACCACGCTGAGATCGAGCTTGCGCTTGCCGCCGCCGGGTTTGGGCGGCACGACCGCCGCTGCGCCGGCCTCCTGCGGCCCCTGCAGCAGGCGTGAAGTCTGGCCGGGCGCCGCCAGCACGGCCAGCGCCGTCCCGGTCCCCGTCTCCGGCCCGGTTCCCAAGGCAACGGCGGCGTTCGCGCGGTGGTCCGGCACGACGATCAGGACCGAACTCGCGGATTGGCGTTGGTCGCTCTGCCAGGGCCGGTCGTGCCCGGCCGTCGCCGCGGGGGGCGGCGGCCCGAACGGCTGGTCGCGCGCGCTCAGCGTCAGCTCGTGGCCGCCCGGCGCCAGCGGCTTATCGGGCAGCAACACCCAGGAGCCGCTGGCATCGGCCCGCGTTTCGCCCAGCGTCTGTGTGCCGCTATGCACCGTGACCTCGGCACCCGGGGCGGCACGGCCGGCGATCACCGCCTCGCCCTGCGGGGTGACGCGGACGATATCGAAGCTCGGCGCCGGGACGGCCGGATGCGCGGCACCCGCAGACGATGCGGTCGCCGGATGCGTAACGACGGTCGGATGCGAGGCGGCGGCAACCAACGGCGCGGGCGCGGCGGGATGCGAGCCAGCCGCCACCGTCGGCGAAGCGACGGCGGGATGCGAGCCAGCGGCCATCGCCGGCGAAGCCGCGGCGGGATGCGAGGCGGAGGCGGCGGAGGTCGCCGCACGGTGTCCGGCCGTGGCCGGCAGGGACGCGGCGGTTTCCGGATGCGTCGGGCCAGACGGGTGGGAAGCAAGGCCCGGCGACGCGCTCGCCGGCAGCGACGGTCGCGCGGGACCAGACGCGCTGCTCGCCGGGTGCGTCGGGCCGACCGAACCGCCGGCAGCGCTTGCCGGGTGCGTCTGCGTGACCGGGGCGGCCGGACCGGGCGCGGCCACCACCGGCACGGGCGGCGGAGTGGCGGCGAGGCGGGACGGAACGCTCGCCTCCGTCACCGGTGGCGGCTGGGCGTGGCGGGTCCGCAACACGAGGACGGCGCCGCCCACGATCAGCAGCACCGCCAATCCTGCCAGAACTGCTCGTCCGGGCCGGGGACGCCCAGCCCCGCCTCGTTCCGCCGTCATGACAGGAGCTTAGACCTTCCCGACGCCGGCGTCATGGATTCGCCATGCAATGGGCGGCGTTTGGACTCTGGCCCTGGCGCTGCCGGCTCGGGGCGCGAAAACCGGGATTTGGCGGGCGAGGTGTCTTCTCGGCAGGAGCCGCCGCGGTACTGCGTCGGTCGCGAAGACCCGTCGCCCCGAGTGACCCCTGCGCGCCGGCAGAGGCCGCGTCCCCCGCACCATTGCCGGCCGCCGCAGGCGGACTGGTGCGTCCGGTCGCATCAGGGCAGGTTCCGCGGCAAGGCGGCCGGCAGGGGACGGGATGGCACGCGAAATAAGATTGTCGATGCGGGTGTGGGACGCGCCGACGCGGCTGTTCCACTGGGCGGTCGTGCTGCTGGTGGCGTTCAGCTATGCGAGTGAGAGCCTGAACCGGATGCAGTGGCATTTCTGGTCCGGCTACGCGGTGCTGGCGCTGCTGCTGTTCCGCGTTGCCTGGGGGTTCGTGGGCAGCGAGACCGCGCGCTTCTCGCATTTTCTGCGCAGTCCGGGGACGGCGTTCCGGTACCTGATGCGCTTCCGCGAGCGCGGCCCCGATTCCCAGATCGGCCACAATGCCGCCGGCGGCTGGATGGTGCTGGTGCTGCTCGCCCTGCTGCTGATCCAGACCGGTTCCGGCCTGTTCGCCAATGACGAGGTGCTGAGCGAGGGACCGCTGGCGCATCTGGTCAGCCCGGCGGCGAGCGACGCTCTGACGCGCATCCACGGCCTCGTGTGGAACCTGCTGCTAGCGGCGGTCGGACTGCACGTTCTGGCTGTTCTCGCTTACGCAGTCGTCCGGCGGCAGGACCTGGTTCGACCAATGATCACCGGGCGCAAGCGTCTTCCGGCGACGCAGCGCCAGCCGCGCATGGCGAGCCCGCTGCTGGCCGCCGCGCTGGTCGTGGTGGCGGCGGGGTTGATCTGGGCGCTGGTGACACTGGGCGGCTAGTGCGATGATTCGGAAATTCGCGATATTTCATGTCGTGAATTTCCGAATCTGAATCACACTAGATTCAATGGTTTAGTGGCCCGATTCACGTGAAATTCGCTGCAGCGAGTTTCACGATCGGGACACCAGAGGTCGTCGCCTGGCAGCCGGTGCGGCATCAAGTGCCGGGTCGGCGTTTTCTGCCGGGCCTCCTTTTGCCGTCGGCAGGGCGATTCCACTCCGGGATGCCGCGGGCGGGACTGGCACGGCAGTTGCTGAACCGATCGTCAGAGAGAGATCGTCGGCACAGCCGGGCCAGCGTCATCGGATTGCGCTTCTGGAACCGTCCAGGTCGCAGGTGGCGGGGGGCCAAGGGACCGGCGGTCTCGCACAAAACAGAGTTGCGAGAGGCGTTGCATGTCAATCAGTTCGGTTTCTTCCAATTGGCCCTGGGCAGCCTCGTGTTCCGCAGCCGCCGCGAGTGCCGCAACCCAGGCCAGCGCCTCGGCCACCACCGCAGCGACGACGACCGGCAGCGGATCGGCGGCGGCAACGGCACTCTCCGGCTCCGGCGCTTCGATCCAGCAGCTCTCGGCCGAGCTGCAATCCATCCTGGTGCAACTGCAATCGGGCGGGGTCGCCACGGGGAATGCATCCGGCACGCCGAGCGAGGGCAGCCAGGCCGCCTCGGCGGTGGCGGCGCAGTCGAACAGCGCGGGCACCCAGAGCGCCGGCGTCCACCACCACCATCACCACCATGGCGGTGGCATGGAATCGCTCGCAAATTCGCAGGGAACCGATCCGGACGGGACGGCCGCCAGCGCGACCGGCTCCGGGACCGCGACCGCGTCCACGGTCTCCGGCACCGCGACCCCGGACAGCACCGCCGCCGCCGAGGCCACCACTGCCGCTGCCGACCAGCAATTCGCCGCGACGCTGATGCAGTCGCTGCAGGTTTAAGGAGGGATCGCACGAGCCCGGGGTGTCGGAGCCCCTGCACCCCGCGCTCGATCGATCCGGACGGCGGCGCTGCACTGGCCCGGGTGCCACCCCGGCAGGCCGCAGCTTCCGCCCATCGCGCCAAAACGGCAGCCGCCAGAAGGGCGGCGCGGCGCCGCCGGTGCAAAGACCGCCATCGGGTTGAGCCGCCGAGGCGCGGCTTCTGCCATGGGGAAGCCGGCGGGAAATTCCCCGCCTTGGCTCGGCGTGCATCGCCCGAGCCGGCGCGCCAGGACGGCGCCTGCCCCCTTCCGGCCAGTCCGGCTGACGACGTCGGCAGCTTGTCTATCGTAAGCACAGCTATTATAGCATCGTGCCATCATCTCCCTCGCCGGTCCGCCGATGACTCAGTACGATTCCGACCTCCTCTTCCTGCTGCATGACGTGGCCCGGCTGTTGCGCACCGATGCCGATCGCCGGGCGCGCGAGCACGGCATGACGCGGGCGCAGTGGGCGATCCTGGTGCGGCTCGATCATCGGCCCGGCCTGTCGCAGAAGGAGTTGGCGGAACTCCTGGAAGTGGAGCCGATCACCGTCGCCCGGCTGGTCGACCGGCTGGAGGCGCGCGGCATGGTGGAGCGCCGCCCGGATCAGCGCGACCGCCGCATCTGGCGCCTGCACCTGCTGCCGCCGGCAACCCCGGTGCTCGACTACATTGCCGCCCAGCGGCAGGAAATGCTGGCCATCGTCGGGCGCGACGTCGAGCCTGCCATCCTGGACGCAATGGTCACCGGGCTGCGCCGGATGAAGGCCACCCTCTGCTCGGAGCGCCGCGCCGAGACCAGGGACGTTGCCTGATGTCCCAGGCCGCCGCGATGCCCCGCGACATCACCGCCGAACCGCGCCAGCGCAGCCGCCACGCGATACGGCTGCTGCGGCCGCTCCTGATGCTGGGCGGCATCGCCGCGGTCGCGGTCGGCGTCGGGTATTGGTGGCTGACCGGCGGCCGGGTGGTTGCAATCGACGACGCCTACGTGCAGGCGGACAAGGTCGCGATCTCCACCGACGTATCCGGGATGGTCGCCGCCGTGCCGGTGCATGAGGGGCAGCTCGTGCACAAGGGTGACGTGCTGTTCCGCCTCGAGCAGCGCCGGTTCCGCATCGCGCTGGACGGGGCGAAGGCGAAGCTGGCGCAGACCGCGCTGACGCTGCAGGCGGCCGAACGCGACTACCATCGGATGGAGAGCGACGTCGCGATGCGCCAGGCGGCGGTCGCCGACGACCAGGCCAACTATCAGCGCTATGCCAATCTGGTGCGCGGCGGCGGCGTCACCCGGCAGGAATATGACAATGCCCGCTTCAAGCTCGCCGCCGACAAGGCGGCGCTGGAGGCGGCGCAGGTGCAGGCGGAGGTGCAGCTCGCCCGGCTGGGCGGCAACGCCGACGCCGATGTCACCACCTTGCCCGCCTACAAGGAGGCGCAGGCGGCGGTGGATGAGGCGCAGCGCCAGCTCGACCATACCGTGGTCCACGCGCCGTTCGACGGCATCGTCACCCATGTCGACGCACTGCAGCCCGGCATGTACCTGACCGCCAGCACCGGCGCCTTCGGTCTCGTCTCGACCGACCATGTCTGGGTGGAGGGCAATCCGAAGGAAACCGAGCTGACCTGGGTCCGGCCCGGTGATCCGGCGCGCGTCACCGTCGACACCTATCCCGGCCAGGTCTGGACCGGCACGGTGGAGAGCATCGCCCCGGCCAGCGGCTCCGAGTTCTCCGTCCTGCCGGCGCAAAACACCTCGGGCAACTGGGTCAAGGTGGTGCAGCGCATTCCCTTGCGCGTGCGGGTCGAACGCAGGCCGGGCGACCCGCCGCTGCGGGCCGGCATGAGCGTCGAGATCGGGATCGATACCGGCCACCAGCGTCGTCTCGCCGACCTGTTCTAAGTCTCCTCGCCGGCGGCAGGGAGTCCAACCTAGGGTAGAAATTCCCCTAGCGCACTTTGGTAAAATCGGACTAGTCTCGCCCCCAGCACGCAGTCAGATGTTGGCCGCGCGAGGTTTCCATGGCCGATGCACAGGAGAGCCCCGCCAGCCCGGCGGTGGATGAGGGCGCCGGCACGCCGGCCGAGCTCGCCGCCCTGCGGACGAGCGGCCTGTTCGACGCGCCCTGGTATTGCACCACCTACGGCCAGGCGATCGCCGGTGAGGCGTTCGAGCATTTCTGCGCCGAGGGTTGGCGCGCCGGGTTCCGACCCAATCCGTATTTCGATCCGCTCTGGTATCTGCAGCGGAATCCCGACGTGGCGGCGGCCGGGCGCAACCCGCTGCTGCATTACCTGCAGGCGGGCGAACGGGAGGGCCGCCGGCCGGTGCCGTATTTCGATCCCGGCTGGTATCGCGGCGCCTGCCGGCTGCCGCCGGACGGGCTGTGCCTTGCCCACTTTCTCGACCTGCGCCGCACCGGCACGGTCAGCCCGATCCCGGAATTCGACGTCGGCTTCTACCTTGCGGCCAATCCCGACGTCGCTGCTGCGGGCGTCGATCCGTTCGAGCACTACCAGTTCCAGGGCTTCCGTGAGGGGCGCAACCCGAGCAGCTGCTTCGATGGCGCGGCCTATGCGCGGCGTCATCCCGGGCTCGGCGGCGAGAATCCGCTGCTGCACTACCTCGACAACCGCAGCGACGGCGCGACCGCCGCGCCCGCGGATCCGGCCGGAACCGACATCCCGACGGAGTTCCGCCGCAACACCGAGCCCGGCCCGCTCTTCGAGGCACGGCGCCGGCTGCCCGCCTCGGCGCCGCGTCAGGCCATGCTGCTCGTCTTCTATCTGCCGCAATTCCACGCGGTCGCCGAGAACGATGCCTGGTGGGGCGAGGGCTTCACCGAATGGGCCAACGTGCAGCGCGGCCTGCCGCGCTTCGCCGGGCACTACCAGCCGCGCATTCCGCGCGATCTCGGACATTACGACCTGAGCGACCCCGGCGTGATGCGCCGGCAGATCGCGATGGCCCGCGAGGCCGGCATCGCCGGCTTCGTCTTCTATTTCTACTGGTTCAACCGCCGCCGCCTGCTGGAGCGCCCGCTCGATAGCTTGCTCGCCGATCCCTCGCTCGACCTGCCGTTCTGCCTGATGTGGGCGAATGAGAACTGGACGCGACGGTGGGACGGGTCGGATGACGAGGTGCTGATCTCGCAGGACTATCGCGAAGCTGATGAGGCGGCGCTGATCGCGGCCTTCGCACGGCATTTCGGTGACCGCCGCTACATCCGCCTTGGCGGCCGACCGTTGCTGATGATCTACCGGCCGGCGCTGATCCCGAACACGCGCGAGACGATCGGCCGCTGGCGCGCGCTGTTTCGCGACATCCACGGCGAGGACCCGCTCTTCGTCATGTCGCAGAGCTTCGCCGCGACCGATCCGCGGCAGTTCGGCATGGACGGCGCAGTCGAGTTTCCGCCGCACAAGCTGGTGCAGGGCCTGCCGTTGCTGAACGACAGCCTGGCCTTGCTCGATCCCGGCTTCAACGCACAGGTCTACGACTACGACGAGGTGGTCGAGGCGTCAGTCGCCGAGCCGGCGCCGGATTTCCCGCTGATCAAGACCGCGGTGCCGGGCTGGGACAATGACGCGCGGCGGCAGGGCGCGGGACTCGTGCTGCACGGTGCGACGCCGGCGAAATACGAGGCCTGGTTGCGCCGGCTGATCCACCACGCCGGCCGCCACAGGTTCGAGGGCGAGGCGATCGTCTGCGTCAATGCCTGGAATGAATGGGCGGAAGGCGCCTATCTCGAGCCCGACCGGCATTTCGGCGCCGCCTATCTGAATGCGACCGCCGCCGCCGCGGCCGGACTGGAGCGCCCGGCCGCGGCCGGGCGGCTGCTGCTGGTGGGCCACGACGCATTCGGCGCCGGCGCGCAACGGCTGCTGCTGGCGATCGCCCGCTTTCTGCGGCGGCAATGCGGCGTCTCGGTCGAGGTGCTGTTGCTCGGCGGCGGCCCGCTGCTTGCCGCCTATCGCGAAGCGGCGCCGACCACGGTGGCCGAGGACGCGACGGCGCTGGAGGCGGAGCTCGCACAATTGCGGGCGCGCGGCTTCGGCTCGGCGATCGTCAACAGCGCCGCCTCCACCCCGGCCTGCGCCGCGCTGCAGCGGGCCGGATTCGGTTTCACCCTGCTGGTGCACGAGTTGCCGCGGCTGCTGCACGAGCGCGGGCTGCTCGAACCGGCGCGGCAGGCAGCGACGGCGGCGCGAGACGTGGTCTTCGCAGTGGCCGCGGTGCGCGACGCGTTCCGGGCGGCGACGGGCACGACCGGTGACGCCGCGAGCGGACGCGGGGTGCTGCTGCCGCAGGGTTTGTATCACCCGGTCAGCTTCGCTCCGGCGCCCCGCGCCCGGCTCCGCCAGAGCCTCGGGATCCGGCCCGACGCGGTGCTCGTGCTCGGTGTCGGCTATGCCGATCTCCGCAAAGGTTTCGACCTGTTCCTGCAGGTCTGGCGCGAACTCGCGCGCCGCGGCGATGCGCATGGCTGCTGGATCGGGGCCATGGATCCGG
>Ga0335074_10014890_pt1 | contig 10910 bp, 13 predicted proteins | sample Lox_Sample_23_FD_206715 | JGI IMG/M metagenome (GOLD analysis project Ga0335074, IMG submission 206715) | Soil microbial communities from Loxahatchee National Wildlife Refuge, Florida, United States - Lox_Sample_2.3 | ecosystem: Environmental > Terrestrial > Soil > Wetlands | place: USA... | reverse complement strand
CGCCATCAGCACGTCATTGATAAGCGCGATGATGCCCGATGTCAAAGGCGTGGAAGCTGACGTCCCGCTGATGGTACCGAAGGTGTTGTTCCAGACGTAGGCAAAGTTTTGGCCCTGCGCAGCGAGATCAGGATAGGCGCGGCCGCCTGCAGAGAGTCAGCAGACTAGAAAATAAAGAGACAGAGGAAAGTTATAGGATTTCGAAAGGAAGCGCACTCTTGTTATACAACCCATCATATTGCCCTTTCAGATCCTTAATATACCCCAGAACATGCCTATCTTGATATCGCGGTCTCGGGAAATAGTTGCTAAACCCGCCACCACTAGCGTATGCATTGATAACTGAGCCATCAGGCTCCTGAACCGGCGGCCGATAAGCCACAACCTCGGGCTCAAATTGGTGCGTCGCGCCCACGGTCGTGACGTATGGGCACGAGGCAGGGAAATTCGGCAGGAACGTGCTCGTGTTCTTGCCGTCGTTGCTGAAGCACGTCTGGTTGGTGCCCACACCCTCGTCGCCGCTGGCGAAGAGGAGGGAGACGCCGCGGGCGCCGAGCTGAGCTAATTGTTGGCAGACCCGCAAGGCGTAGGAATAGGGGACCGTTTGCTCGTCGTCGCCGTAGGAGGTGCTAATCACTTGAGGAATGTCGGGAAGGCCGAGGACGTAGTTTACCCATGTGAGATACGGCTCGTTGGTGTTGGTTGGGGTGTTGGGATCGGGGCAGTAGGGTGGGCTGCCGCCGGTCGAGTAGGCTGTTACTGGTATTGGCCAGCTGATCCCAATGATGGCTTGAACGTCGAGGTTAGCTTCTTTTGATATCCCGTTGGCCAACTGAGTTGAGTTCAGAGGTCCATCTTGAGTTGGCCCGCCGTCAATAGAGATTTGTTGGTATTCGTCTGCAGCACTGGTAGCTTCAGGACGGTATTTTCCCAGGAATGTAGCTGTGTCGGGGCGAATTGGGACCTCTCCTATGAAGTTGTTGAATCCAATCTGATTAGTGGCAGCCCGTGGTACATACCCCTGAGTGGAATACAAAGTCATGAAGCACTCCGGAGTGACTTTGGTGATATTACAGACTGCGTTGACGGCTGCATTAGTAGGCGGGGTATAGTTTGGATCGTCCCAATCAGGAAGCTCAAGATAATCAAACTTCTGGCGTTTCGAGTGGAAGAATGAAGTGGTGGGTTGGATTGTATCTACATGTTGATGCAGGTGAAGAGGGAGTGACCACTCTGGTGTCCGGACGAGTTGTGAACCGTCCTCATGCTCAAAGACATAGTACTCAGTATCAAGAAGACGTTCTGCCGATTCTACGTCGATCATAACCTCAATCCAGTCTTTTGAGGGACTATATTTTAGGTTCTCCATTCCATTAAGCTGTAGCCATTCATGGACCAGAGCTAGTGCTTCGTCGCTTGGTTTTATGAGATCGCTTACTTCCTTCATACTTAGATGCTGGCCATAACGATTATGGTCTGGGTCAGAGACTACCCATGTTTGTCAGCTCATTTCATATCTTTCCAAACTCAGAGAGTTCGGTCACATTTTCCAGAGTGTTTTGATAATACCTTCGTACAAGTGACGCTCAAGCTCATCGAATTGGCTCTGCTTCAGTCCTATCTGCATATGAATCATATGAGATCCGGGCGCACGACTCCGTTGAGTCCATTTGCGAGGGACTACGTGAGTTTCCTTGGCTCTGTACGGCGTGCGCGCCTGTATGGGCGACCCGAAGACAATTTGAATGCCAATGACGGCGGAAAGCAGGGTAGTGAGGACGAACATCCCGACGGGCAATTGGGCTGCGACGCTAGAAACAAGACGTGTAATCAGACGAATGACCTTTTTTCTGTCTTGACGGATTTCCACAGCCTATATATCTTCTTCGGGAGATTGAAAGACCGCAACTCAAGGACTGGTAGAGTCTAGCTAGGGTAGCTCTCGAATAGTCAATCCTTGGCAGCATGTGGCTGCGAATAAGGGCAAGGAATCTCGGTTTTTTGCGGCTGTTGTTTAGTTAATGTCGCTGCAATAAACAAGGAAGATGATGATTCTCCCAAGTTAGGATGTATGGTTCATGGTAAGCGCCCGGATTATTCATCGGCCCGCTCGTAAGGTTACCCCAGCCTAATTCGCGCAATCACACCGAAGTGGAAGCTGTTCGACAAAATAAGAGCAAGTGTAAATTGCAAGAGGGGAAATGCATCTTGGCGTCTGTATCGGAGTTCCTGATTTCATGTCATTGACTTTCTTTAAGGTGCGGTAGTATTACTTCACAGTTGCGATGTCTTTGATCGAGTAATCCCTGGAGGGCGCCGATCTCAGAAAGGTTCACGCGGCTGCGAGAATGCTATGTATTTATTTATGTATGTCAAGTTTTACAGGCGGAGCACATGAACATGAGGGTAATTGAACGTATTAATTCTAGGTTATCTCATAGAAGAGGGACAAGCCCATAGATTTATAGTAGTGCCCCGCCCTCTCAGCAAGGATCAGGGGTAAGCCAGCTATCAAACAACCCCTTGACAGGGTTATATCGTGACAATGTATTTACTTTAAAGCACTCGAGTTGGCCTGTCAGGAGATCAGCTTATCAATCAATTGGAACCCTCTTAGCGTATAGTATTACCTCGTGTTTTATGTCCTATTATTTCTTGACTCAACGCTCTTCATTTTGGGGTTCGCGTCTTCGAAGGCATTCGCATGAAGACGTAGACATCGTGTGACTAGAAATAGTCACTGTTCGGATTGCCACTCAACGAAGTCACAGTTCTGGAAGCAAAGAACAGGACGTGATCTCAAAATGATAGAAACTGGACTATTTCTCATCATTTATTCCTTTAGATCACGCTTCTGGTGTATATCCCCTCTCGCATGCCTTGTCGTTTTTCGATTGTCATCACACCTTCCCACTTCCCCAAAAGCTTGCTCCTTGATGGACCCCGCTGTACCCAAGGGACACTCCTTATACTCACCATCTGGCCTCTTACGAAATTATGCTTGGCGGTGATCGGCTATGGTCGATTTGGAATTCACCATTGTCACGAATGCCAAAGAATGTATTCTTGGAGCCGTCTTCATCCGTCTCGAGACTGCTTATTTGTTCAATTGTGCTATCTGTTGCTTTGTGAACGATTCGAATGCCGAACATGATCTATCAAGTGTTACTTTAAACTGGATACCTGACGTGTAGGTTGGGGCTGAGGTGTCTGTAGGACATCGCGTACGGGGTAAATAACATAGCAGAAAATGCAGCTATGAGATCTGAAGATTGAGGTATTAATGATTTATTTGTCCTGCAGCGCCATCCAGACGCAGAGTTTGCATCCTACCATCTGCTTGAATATTTGACTCTACGAACTGCGTCGATTTGTTGGCCTGCTCGGCTCTGTGATGCTATATGATCAAACCTATATCCTAACATCAGCGAAATCTATTTCCGTGTAGAAAAGGGAACAGAGCTGCTTTACTATTAATATTGAGTAAACCCAAGGTATAGCGCAGATGAGGGTATATAGATAACGCAGAGGACCTGTTTTGGCTCCTTGGCTACAACTACCACTTACTAAAGTCAGGAGAGTTCAAGGATGTCTTCCGGAGCCCACTTAGATCCTGGATTGCAGGATCCATTAGCCTCAAGAGGGCATAGATCTTATCTCTGGTATCAAATTGTTCAGCGTTTCGGCCGGCATCAAGAAGTATCATCAGGTCTGGCCATAGTGAGGATATATGACTATATTGGTCTAGAGTGATCAAGCGTTCTATATTCGCGAAGGATCATTTGAAGTACGATAACCGCATCGTATTTTGATTCTCAGAGAAAGTTTCGAGGGCCTTCGTAACAAAAAAGTGGAGTCGGTTCTGAGGATGACAAAGGTCATAAACCAGACAGCGGGGAAGCAATCTCGTTCGCCGAAGCAGAGTAGAACTCTGCTCTTTGGTAGTAAATCCTCCCGAATGATCCACAAACGGCCCCAATAAAGGTGACTCAAGAGCCTTATGAACCCCTTCCAAATTGAGAGATCGTCTATAGTTCGAACAAGGTCTCAGCCAGTTTCAAGCGACTCCAGTCCTGCTGCTGCCATATAATTAATAAAATTGTAGATCCACTCGCCTTCTTGCAAATCTGGCCCCACCCAAGCATACACGGCTCTAGTTTCCTCGTAGATTTCATGCGCTTGACCTGAATGTTGCGCTTCGCCATGTTCCTCTGATCGATACAATAGTGCATCAACCCATATGCAACTACCTCTTTTGTACTTGCTCTCCATAGGGTGTAGGTTTCGAAGAGCTTCCTCAAGGTTCTTTTTTACACTGACCCTCAGTTTATTGATAATGATGTCGTATATAACATTGGGATCAACCCAGACATAGGAGAGAGCATCAAAGTCTCCCCAAATCCACCGAGTTGTGTTTTCATTGTATAGCTCTTAGTCGTGATACATAGGATTCTCAACGGAGAATTTCGTTTATAAATCCGTGTTTTCGTTGTAACATTCGTTCCCTCCGTCTTTATTCGAAGTAACGAGTTCCCATAGAAAGAATCCCCGATAAAGATGACCCATCAATCTCCAAAAGGCTGGAATAGCCTAGGGTGTACTCATGGAGTGACGCGTGATCCAAGAGACACTCGACGAAGTCTTGTTAGAGTAGAAAAGTATCACGGCCAGGGTCAAGCTCAGGGGCATGTCCTGTCGAACCCGGTATAGTGATTAGCCGTATCTCGTTTCTCTCGCGTATCCAGTTCTCGATATTCTTGCATTGTATTGACGTTGTCGTGCCGTCTAATTGAATGTAGGATGCCAATAAGACTTGAGTGAGGGTGCAAGCAGCGATCTTGCTATTGGTTTGCCTGCAACCTGACAGTATTCAGATTAAGGCAGCGGCTACTCACACGCCCCAGCTTAAGCAAAAGTAAGCGACAGGTCACGTACGCGGCCGCTTCGCGAGCACGAACCCGAATCCCAAAACTTTTAACGATAAACCCACTATCCTCCTCTTCCTCCCCTCCTCCTCTTCCTCCTCTTCCTCCTCCTCTGCCAGAACTCTTCTTCTCGAGAGAAGCTCGGAAGGGCGTTCCTGGCTGCCATCGCAATTGCCATTGTCATCAAATACCCGTCATGACTGGACTCTTTGAGTTCGCGGTGAAGCTCTCCGCGACTGGGGCATCAATCATTGCTATTGCCATCCTATGGAATCTCATTCGGCAAGTATTCCTCAAGAATCCGCATGAGCCGCCGGTGGTATTCCACTGGCTCCCTATCATTGGCAGCACTGTCATCTATGGGATTGATCCTCTGAAGTTCTTCGCTCAATGCCAGGCAAAGGTGTGTTTTTGAATGTCCACCGCTAGTCCCTGCCTTTGCCGCATATTCCTGATCAATTGTATAGTATGGCGACATCTTTACATTCATCCTCCTCGGCAAGAAGACGACTGTCTACCTCGGCCCCAAGGGGAACCACTTTATACTGAACGCGAAGCACAAGGATGCAAATGCAGAGGACATTTATGCCGTTCTCACGACTCCCGTGTTCGGAAGTGACGTTATATATGATTGTCCGAACTCGAAGCTAATGGAGCAAAAGAAGGTATGTCGAAGAACTCTGCGGCCGATACAAGTCTGTCTCTAACAACTGCACAACAGTTCATCAAGTTTGGACTTTCTTCAGAGGCTCTTCAATCATACGTCCCTCTGATGGAAAGGGAAGTGCGCGACTTCATCAAACAGACTCCTGTTTTCCAATCACCATCCAGAATAGTCGATATACCCAAAACCATGGCGCAGATTACGCTATTCACCGCTTCTCGATCATTACAAGGCAAGGAGATACGTGAAAAGCTCAACTCGACCTATGCGGAGCTCTACCATGACCTCGATGACGGATTCACGCCTCTGAATTTCATGCTTCCTTGGGCACCACTGCCGCAAAATAGGAGACGTGATATTGCCCAGAAGAAAATGACTCAGCTATATGCAGATATCATTCGAGCAAGACGAGAAAAAGGTGGAGAAAGCGATAGCAAAGACATGATGTGGAATCTGATGAATAGCGCGTACAAGGACGGCACTCCCGTCCCAGACCACGAAATTGCGCACATGATGACAGGGCTTTTGATGGCAGGACAACATTCCTCTTCCGTTACCAGCGCTTGGACAATGCTCCGTCTTGCATCCCAACCAGACATTATGGAAGAACTTTACCAAGAGCAACGTCGCGTCCTAGGAGATAAGTTTCATGGCTTAAGGTTGGATAATCTTCAGAAGCTATCTCTATGTGCAAATGTCGTGCGCGAGACCCTCCGCGTTCATCCTCCTATCCACTCAATCATGCGCAAAGCTACGAACACCCTCCCGATTGAAGGCACAAACTGGGTTGTCCCCGCAGGGCACGTCCTTCTTGCTGCACCGGCCACCATGAGCTTCGATGGCAGCTATTTCCCAAACCCGGAGGCGTGGGATCCCCATCGGTGGGACACAATCGCGGATCCAGATGCAGATGTGAAAGACAAAGTGGATTACGGATTTGGACCTACGGCTACTGGAGCGAACAGTACCTACCTACCATTTGGGGCTGGAAGGCATAGATGCATTGGAGAGCATTTCGCTTTCCTACAATTGACCCTCGTAATTGCAATCATGGTGCAGGAATTCAAGTTCCAGAACCTTCCGGGTCAGACTGGGGTTGTGGAGACGGATTATTCGGTATGTACCTTCAGCCTCCCTTGCCATGAAATTCTAATAACAGCAAAATCACAGTCTTTATTTTCTCGCCCGAAATGGCCTGCCAATATACAATATGAAAAACGGAACAAAAGCCCATAATTAAGTTAACCTTATTAGATGTCGCTTCTTAGTCGTAAATCGGGGCAGCCAGCGTGTCCTGATGAGGATGAGACCTCTCACCGCCAGCTCGCTGAAAACACTTTGACAGATATATAGATTTGCGAAATATATACTGAGCACAAGACCACGTAATCTAAGGTCGATTTCACCCTGGTGCAATCTCTGCGGCCGCGGGACTGTCGGTACCAACTTCGCCCGAACGGGAGCTCGTATTCTCAGCCAATAAGCGAGCCTTTTAGCTACTGTCTATGTGGCAGGTTATAGGTACGTGAAATACAGTTCATCTGCATTAACCTTCTCGAGCTATAGGCTGTATATGTATCAACTGCTGTCAAAATGACATGTCATTGTGTGGAGAATCATTGAAAACTCCTGAAATTGCTATATCACTGCATGGCCAGCTCTGTCACGAGATCAGCCTTTGATGCATCACTAACTTCTAAACCACCTGAAGCAGATCTGTGTCTATCAGTTGAGAATACACGCTATTAGCTAGAAATTATTTTTCCTCTTCAATAGAATCTTCACAAGTCTCTCCTATTACCGTCCTTAAGATCGAGGAATGTCACCAGAAATTTATCAGTGTCCATTCTCTTACGCAGCTAGTCTTTGCACCACGTCCGCAATCAAACTAGTAACTATGGAATAGTCTCGAGATTAGGGAGTAAAAATCCATTTTGCATGTTAAGATATTGAGGATGGTTTCGATTCCACGTGTAAGTTTATGTTTTACATTAATGGGCCAGTAATTTCATACACTTGGATAACGGAGAAGCTTTGATGGTGTTGAAGCTCGTGCTCAAGGTTATAAGCATAGCAATGCCATGTTTCCGAACGTCTTTTATGCAAGGAGACTCATGGATGACTTTCAATTACTAGGCATTTATTGATATCTATTACAGGGATTAGGCTCTGGAGTTTGCGAATGAGCCTAAGACAGTTATTTCAGAACACGTATGGCTTTGAATTAGTTGCTAATATTTCTAGCATCTCCGGAGAGCTTCAGTCGCAAGAAATGGTCAAAGCTACGATCTCGACCAGCTGTGAAATGTCCCATTGGCAATATGTCTTTCAAGCAGAGCCTAGCAAGTTGATGAATCGATACGGTACAACCGGAAGCAGAGCTAGACAAAACGCCAGTCTTTGAGCCAGCGACAATTAACTTAATGACCGGTAATGCAATCATGTACGACGCTGTAGCTGTCAAGGTCCTGACCGTAGGAGGATCGCCGGACTATCAACAAAGCTACGCCACAACCACGGCTTACATTGCCACCCTTGGCAACCCAAATCCTACCCAACAGGAAACAATCAACCTGATGTACTGTAATTCGCCCTAGCTTCCGCAACGGCATTGTCCTCCCAGACAGTAAAGTTTTCATCACCGGCTGCCATACGTACGCCCATCCCTTCACAGAATCGAACGCAACCCTCACGGCCGAGATGTGGGAACCAATAACCTATAAATTCGTTGGTATGGTGCATAATAATACCCCTCGGACTTACCACTCCGTTGGCATCCTCATACTTGACGACACCGCCTTCAGCTGCGGCGACAGGTAGCGGCCTCTGCGATAGCTGCTCAACCAACCACTTCGACGGTCAATTCTACTCCCCATCCCTACCTCCTCCTCCTCCTCCGCGACGGGGTAACGCGCGCTCCCCTGGCTCATGGTCACCTCGCTATCCACCTCAACAGGTCAAGATCGGCGGCAGCGTCACCGTTACTATGGAAAGCGCAGTGTCAAGCTTCGCGCTTGTGTGCATGGGGCGCTACGACACATGCAGTGAATACAGATCAGAATGCGAATCCTTTTGACGCCGTCGGCCAACGGGTTGGAGCATACTGTACGTGCTGGGGGTTGGGTTGGCTTGGGTATTGGATGCTGTTTGCGCTGGATGCCGATGGGGTGCCGAGTTTGGCGTGGGCGGTGGGGGTTACGTTGTAGATGTGGGGTTTGAGAGGGCTTCTGGAGGGGCAGGAGTTGGTTGATTGATGGTTGTGAGGTGTGGAAGTTTAATAGTTTGCAGATATAATGCGCATTTAGTGGTGGAAGGTAGATCTCGCGTTTTATTTTTTTTTTTTTTTTTAAAAAAAAAGTGATATTCGAGTCCCCAGGAGATGTTTCCCTGTGACGATAGGAGGTTAAATCCTAGTTAATCAGAGAACGCCTATAGACGGTAAATAGGCAGCAGCCTATCATTTATTGAATGATAGCACTAGAATATGTTAAGGACACGTGTATTACTACTGTATTGAGTTCTTCCTATGTACCGAGGACAATATCAATAATTGTTTCTATATTACGGGTCTTATGACCTAGCAACCTTTGCCACAGGGATCTCTGAAAAATATTGGTCTTATAAGGATGGAGGGGTCTTATATCATAACAATAATTATTCTGCATTAAGTAAATCATCTGGAATTTCCAGGTAGCGCTTTTGAGTTTGTTGAGAATCCGAGTCACTGCGCGAGCAGGTTGTTTCCCATTACATCCCGGGGTGGGATAAACATGGCCGAAATGCCATCTGAATATTTCCATCCTCTTCTCCAAAGCATCCAGATATTATTACCATATCCTCCAAACGAAAAACCGGCCTCAGTCAACCAAGACACCAGCCTAAGTACAATCACCTAAACTCTGCCGTCTGGTTCTCGCAATAATCCACAAACAAAGCCGCAACACCCGTGCCTCCATCCTCCTTAGTCTTCAACGCAGCCAACAAGTCCGGCCTCGGGCTCGGATGCACACGGCCCCAAGGCAGCACATACTTTCCCCCATCCTCGATTCCCAACTCCTCCGATAACCCCGCCCAAAGCTCGGTGTAAGCGCCCATCTTGGCGTCATACAGCAGTGGCGCAGTCATGAACCGCAGGATCCACGGCGTATGGCGCAACAGCGCCGTTTTCAAGTTCCCAGGGCTTTGCGTCACGCTCAGGATGCCCTCTGACCCGACCTGGGCCGCTAGGGCGCTAGCGAGAAACCAGTTGCCTGTCTTCGAGGTTATGTAGTTCTTTTGTGGATGCGGGGGCGGACTTGTGAGGTCTGAGATGTCGATGCCACCTTTAGGGGCCGATAGGTCTACAACGATTGAGGAGGTCCATATCACGCGCACTGCAGCTGGGGATGCAGTTTTTGCGGTGCTTAGGAGGGTTGGGAGAAGGAGCTGCGTTAGTAGGTAGGGGCCTAGACAGTTCGTTGCCATTTGGAGCTCGTGACCCTGTGCCGAGACGGAGCCGACAGGTGGCATTGAGACGCCTGCGTTGTTGAATAGGACGTCAAGTCTTGATTCTAAGGCTGTAAAGGCCTCCACAGCCGGTTTGATGGTTGTTAGATCATCGAGGGAGAGCGGGAGGAAAACGAGCTCGCCATGTGAAGTCGCGGGGAGGGCTTTGATCTTCGAGATTGCGGACTGCGCGTTTGCTTCTGAGCGGCCGGCTAGGTAGACTTTGCCGCCAGCTTTGTAGAGAATGGTGCAGAGCTCAAAGCCTACTCCTGAGGCGCCGCCTGTCACAATAAAGACTTTGCCCTTCTGGCTGGGCAGGTTGGCTTCTGTCAGGGTTGGATGTGGTGGGAAGAATTGCGAGAACATGACCCCCATGATGGGCACAACGGGGGGTTAGCTGGTGAAACTGTTTTCTAGCAAGAATATGGCAGTAGAAGCGGGAAGATGGATGTCAAAAGAGATTCATATGTTTGGCGGACTTGGGCGTGTTATATGGGTTCAGAATTGCAATGCTGGCGGCCTTAACAGTCAGCAAAAGGTGGACTGATATACTTGGCGACTGATATATAAGGCAGCCACAGAGTAAACTGGGGTCAAATTCACTTAGGTGGCTTTTTACCCGGCACCGAACTTGAATGTTTGTTTGCATCGTTTGCTTGATAAGCGAAGAGCAGTTGCCAATTGGTTGATGACTCTCTATTGTCCACAGATTCCTTTAATGATTACAAACTGTTTTTCAGTTTTCAATTTTAATTATTGAGAGAGTGCTCTTGCTATACGCTTTTATGCTTTTTTGTTGGAGTCATAGTAATATAGAAGTGATTCAATGCGCAGCA
>Ga0335074_10014888_pt1 | contig 10910 bp, 7 predicted proteins | sample Lox_Sample_23_FD_206715 | JGI IMG/M metagenome (GOLD analysis project Ga0335074, IMG submission 206715) | Soil microbial communities from Loxahatchee National Wildlife Refuge, Florida, United States - Lox_Sample_2.3 | ecosystem: Environmental > Terrestrial > Soil > Wetlands | place: USA: Florida... | reverse complement strand
CCCCACCACGTACCTATCTCTTCACGGGCTGCCATTTCGGCCAGCTATTTTGCGACGGAAAGTAGCTAATAGAAACGATGTTGAGAAGGGCTCGGAATACTTCAACAGGTCGATCGCCTTGGACCCGGGATATGCCGCACCTTACGCAGGACTTGCGAATTGCTGGGGCATGCTCGGGGTGCTAAACCTCCTTCCGCCGGGTGAGGTTTTCCCTAAAGCGCGCGTGTTTGCAGAAAGGGCCCTGGAACTCGATGAGACGCTTGCGGAAGCGCATCATGCTCTGTCTCTTGTCCAGTTCTTGTATGACTGGGAATGGAGAGGCGCTGAGCGAGAGTTAAAAAGGGCTCTTCAATTGAACCCGAATCTTCCCGCTGCTCATGAGGGATACTCGGTCTTGCTTACTTGCTTACGACGGCACGACGAAGCCATAAAGCAGGTGCTTAAGGGACGCGAACTTGACCCTCTCTCTGTCGGGCGCAATGCTTTTGTCGGATTTATCTACATGCAAGCGCGGCAATTCGATCGTGCAATAGAGGAGTGCAGACAGGCAATTGAACTCGATCCAAACGATCCGTTCGGCCATTGGATTTTGGCACGCGCTCTTGACGCGGCAGGTCTGGTTCGCGAGGCGCTCGACGAATCGGAACTCGCTGCAAAGCTCTCTGGCAATCAGATGACGTACGCTGCTCATCAGGGCTATGCACTCGCCAGGTCTGGAGATCGAGCAGGTGCATGCCATGTTCTGCATCAATTCAGCGAGCGGATGCGGACCGAATATGTCTCTCCTTACCACTTCGCGCTCACCTACACGGCTCTCGGCGAGACGGATCTGGCGTTCGAGTGGCTGGATAAAGCCTATGAGGAAAGGACACCACGCTTGGCTGCTGAACTCTCGGGCAGGGTATTCGACGGCATACGCTCTGACCAGAGGTTCGACAAGTTAGTCAGCCGGTTTGAGTTTCCAGACCATCGCTGACTTGGCCACTCCGAAGTCCAACACCTAGACGCCGGGCTTTGTCAGCATGATGTTGGCAGACCGCAGATGGCGATGAACGATTCGCCTGGCGTGAGCGACGGCCACAGCCTCATCAGGCTTCATCCGAGTGTTTGGCCCTAGTGAAGTTCACTGTCAATGGGTGCATCATCGCCAACCCACTCATCGAGACACTTTCACAAGTCATTCTGGACGTCTTAGCGAGTTGCGAGAGGATCACCGCCATCTCGGACACTCGATTGCGCGGCCGGTTGACCCTTTGCCGATTCCCAATGAGGGATAGATCGAGGCACGAATCGAGTGCCTGAAGGGCGAATTTGGGGTTCCGTCTGGTTTACCGCCAACCCTGACATGCCCTGACATTACTAAGTAGTAATGGACGAGTGGCCGACATGGACGAGTGGCCGACAATCCATCCGGAACAGCATCGACACACTTAGAGGCAGACCTCCAAGTTACCGAAAACCAGACTCCTCAGGCGCTACGCGGGATCACGTCCGGATTGTCCGCGACTCAGCAAGGATACTGCAGGAAACATTTAGTGGCACTGGCAGTTTTGCTAGTATCTGAACGGTGTCGGCGTGGCTATCATCTGTGGCGCCTTTAAGATTTCCTCTGACTCGCGTCTAGTTCAAGTATGTCTTGATGAACCTTAGGCAAGCCATTTTCACATCTCTCCTTGTCTACGATCCAATGAAGTGGGGCGCAGACTGGGCATGGGGTTTGCCTCTGATCGTGTTGACCGTGGTCATCCATGTCATAGGACTCGGGCTCATCAACCAGAGAGTGGATCGCGTTTCCGGCGGCACCATTGTGTGCCGTCATCCCACCTCTGCATTCGTGCTGGTCATGGGTGTCACGACGTTGTTGGCCACCATGATGCACGGAATAGAGGCGGGGATTTGGGCAGTTGCTTATCGGCTGCTCGACGCTATGCGTGACAACAAATCCGCGATGCTCTATTCGCTGAACGCGATGACGAGTTACGGGCACGAGGATCTAGCTCTGGCAGGGCACTGGAAGTTAATGGGGGCGATTGAGGCCCTGAATGGATGGCTGCTGTTCGGGCTCACCACCGCTTTTCTGTTTGGCATGATCGAGAGAGTCAGGTCGTTGCTCGGAAGCGGAAAACACCGGTAGCCTTTCCCAATCTGCACGGCAGCTGCTTCGTTTTGGATTTCCGCGGTTCGGTTCCTCTCTTGCCGCCCCGCGCGCAAGGGCGGCTTATAATGCCGGCATGCCGTCGAGTTGCGCGGGGCGTAATTTTCGCCGCAGCTTGCCTGTTGGCTGAAAAGCCGCACGTTATCGCGCGCCAATTCTGACATGCAGCGATCGTGTTCGGGAGGACAGAACCGTGTGGTGGATCAGCTATCGCGGTGAATCGGGGCACGGCGTCGACAACATCGGCGTCTTCGAGGACGACGGCTCCCCGCGCAAGATACATCCGCTGCTTCTCGATCCATCGCCGGCCGCGCATCCGCTGCACATTGCGCGCGGCTTTGCGTTGGTGGGCGACGACCTCTACATTGCGAACGCGTGGCGCAAGGATAGCCACATTGCGCTCTACCACCGGCACGCTGACACCTTCCGCTTCAAGCAGGTGCTCGCGAAGACCGAGCAGGTCGCCGCGATGGTGCACCCCTTCGACGTCGAGCTGGGCGACGATGGTCGCATCTACGTCTCCTGCCAGGATACCAATACCGTGGTATCGCTTGTGCCGGAGACCCGCAACCCCGCACCGGTGGCCGAGCACCTCCTCAAACACTATCCTGACGGGCAGTTTCTCCCTGGCACGCTCGTCGCGTCCAGCCAGGGGAGCCTTCCCGAGTACGGTGACCACACGCCGCTCGATGTGCCAGCGCCTCTCGGCCTCAAGGTGGTGCTCGACAAGCGCGGCAAGCCACGGCACTCGGTGCGCGGCATCGTCGTGCATCGCAAGCATCTGTACGTGGCGGACGAAGCCGCCGACGCAGTGAAAGTCTTCAATGTGCAGTCCGGGGAGTTGATGGCCCGCATCACGGGGCGGGCGCTCAAGGCGCCCGTGCACCTGATCCTGCACGGCGAGACGCTCTACATCGGTGCCTCGGGCAGCGGCAGCATCCTCGCGCTGGATCTGACGTCCACGCCGCCGAAGGGCGATCTCGAGGCGCGCGCGGTGATCGATGGAAAGCTCGACGCCCCCTCCGGCTTCGCCGTCGGCCCCGACGGCGATTTTTACGTGGCCGAGCGGAAGAAGCAGCGGGTGCGACGCTTTTCCTCCGACGGGAAGAAAGAGGGGACGTTCATTCATAACCTTCCGGACATGCCGGAGTTCCTCGTCTATGTTCCCTGAGAAATCCCAAAGCGGTTACATTCCCTACTCCTCGTAGGACGATCCCGACGACGGTATCGGTCTTTGGAAAACTCCATTCGCATTCCCAATATGACCACTCCGGCTGCGGTAGTTGTTGAAAGATCGGCGAGTCTCCAATTGGGACGGGATAGGTGGGCTGGCGTAAGCGTCAACCCGTCGCGAACTGCCTGCAATGGCTCGGATGGCTGCGAGGGGATATCACACACCTCCTTACTTCGGACCCTTCGGGGGACAGTGCGCGTCATAGATCGCCTGCATCCGCTTCAGCCTGAGGACTCCGTAGAACACCATAATCACCATGGCGATAACCAGGACTCCGCTGAACTGCCTTTCCAGCATGTACTTGCCCTCGCGATAAGCGACGTAACGGGCGATGATCAAGCAGAGAGTGCCGGTGTTGATGATCCAGTTCACCGGCTTCGGCACGACGAAGTGGAGCGTGCCAAAGCCAGCGAGCTGGTAAAGCATAAACGGCAGGATTGCTACCATCGGCAACAGCTCGGAAGCACCCAGCGCGACATCGACAGCGGCGGGCTCCCTGGCGTGCAGCAGTGCACTGTGTGCCAGTTCATGGAAGAGCGCCGGTAGCGCGGCTAAGAATGGCACCACGGCGAGCAGTTCAAGGACCAGCGACCCGCTCCAGGTGCTGACCTTCGACGAAGGATCGGCGCCCGCACCCGAGGATTCCGTGCCAATATACAGTCCGCCGACGATGGCGGCTGCGCTGGACAGCATCAGCAACTCGACAGTGATTCCGAAGCTGGCCGGTTCACCGGCCTTGATTAGCAGCAGGCCCATGAAACCGGGAAGGTAAAACATGATGCGCACCAGTCGCGCCCAAACGCGCGCATCTCGTTCCGGTGGCAAAATCGGGAGCGGGAGTCCGTCGATTCCGATCGTTGCCCTATCTTTAGCCATTTGAGTGTCCTAAAAGTGCTGGAAATTGGTTTGACTACAACTTGGCCGACTTTCGATGCGTTTATTCGCGGTGCGTCAGGCCTCCTTGGTCTTGGCAGCAGACAGCATAGGATTAGGTTTGCCAGACAAGTAACTGTCTCTTGTGACAGGGTCCTTCAAAAGCCATGAGCCCTGCACCACTCACGGGATAAAGTACCAATTCCGAATCAAGACCCGGGCAAACCAGAAGTTGAATCTCAGTTGTCGAGAACAGGGGCTTCGCATGTGCTGACGTGAACCTCTTGAAAAACGGGGTTATCGGTGACTACTTCTTGCCCGAGCCGGTAGCAGCCAACTCTCGGATTGAGCCCGAGTCACCGCCCAACCGTCAGTTACTGATCGGTTAACTTCCGGTCCTCCTTGGGCATGGATGATACTTCGCATTCCCCTCAAACCCAAACACAAAAGTGAACAGTCGAGATGCCAAATGTCAATGCAACCCGTTATGCATGTGTAGCATAAGTAAACTGAACACTGCGAAAACCGCGTAAAACCGTTTTGAGTGATCTGCTAAATCACTCAACCACATGCAGGTGAAAGTCCTGCCGCAGGAGTTGGTTCGTTGCCTGTGTAGCTATGGTGTACGTATGGAGGGCGACCGAAATGCGGGAACAACGCCGGATAAACGTAGCCCCAGACCTAGCCCGTTGGTGCGCAGGCCGTTTACGCAGTGGTGTCCCCTAAAACCACTGAACCCCACGTCGCGGCGATAGTCCCTGCTTGAAAGACCGGCGTCTCTGTCGGTCTTTATCCCGAACAGTGAGGTAATTATGGAAAGCACGCAGAACACTGCGGCGGAGGTCCTCGCACGTCTGGAGGAGCCTTTCGCTTCAAGAGAAGTGAAGTGGCTGGTTGCAGCCACTTCACGGGACAAAAAGAAAGGCCGGGTCGCGCCGTACGCCGATCCGCGAGCGTACACCGACCGCCTCAACGAGTTGTTCACACCGAGCGGCTGGACACGTCAATACACGATCCACCCCATTTCGAACATCACCCGTGTAAAGAATGACAAGCTGATCCAGACCGGCAAGGTAATTGTTACCTGCGTAGTTACGATTCCTGACGTGGGCATGCACAGCGGTGGCGGCGAAGAGTGGGCTGACGATGAAAATGCCATGACCAGCGCGGAAGCGCAGGCATTCAAGAGGGCCTGCTCGTGTTTTGGGTTGGGACGGTACTTCTACAATGTCCCGGAAATCTGGGTAGAGGTGAACGAATACCGGCAGCCAAAGCAACTTCCAACGCTGCCAGAATGGGCATTGCCGGCCAGTGAGCGCGGAAAGAAAGGCAACAACGGCGGCCCGAGGGAGGGAGGAAAGTCCTCCAGCTCTCCACAAGGCGGCGGGTCGTCCATCCGCAAGGGGCCGCTGGACGCGAAGCTGACCGAAGAGATCGCCGGCTACAGACGAGACCTTGGCGGCACACTGTTTGCTGATATTTTTGCGCGCGTGGCCGGCGTTCAGAATCCTCGCGACATTCCCAACCAGAACCTGCAGCAGGTCGTGGACTCTTCGATGAAAACCTGCCTTCGCGGAATGCAAAGCATCCGCAAAATCGCGTCCGAGCTTCCGGAAACGGAGTTTTACATGATTCTCGACGAACTCGAAATCCGGTCACTGGACCGTATTCCGAGCTTCGAGGTTTTCCAGAAACTGGGCAAGGCGATGAAGGAAGCCTTAGGAAAGACGGCGGCTTAATCCAGGTCGCTAATCCACAGGCACGTGAAGGGGACGCAAACTGCGTCCCCCTTCATCTTTGAGGTAACAACCTATGAACATCATCCAGTGCTCGATCTGCCGCCGACCGGCTGCCTGGATGATCGACGGCGACATCTTCTGCGAGGGTCACAAGGAAGCAATCATCGAGGAGTTCGGTGTCGATCACTTTCTGATACGCCCGGTTGACGACCGTCGACCGCACTTTCCACGCCGCCGGCCACTTCTCAATGTTCCGGCGAGCCAAGAAGCTTGTTCGCAAGAAGAGGTCCAAGGAGAACAAAGGCGGCAGTCGCGCCTCCAGGAGATAAAAGGCCATGGCGAAGATCTTTCAGCTGCAGGCAGAATCATCCTTTGTCAGCATTCCCTTGAGTCTCGCCATGTACTGCGAGAACTGCAACACCATTTCCAACTCGCGGCCGCATCGCTGCGGTGTTTGCGGGAGCAGCGCCGTGCTGTTCGTCGAACCGATCCTTAACCCGGATCCGGATCCCGCGAACCGGGCCACGCGCCGGGTGCGGTTCTCTTACCTGCGCGCGGTCGGCGCCTAAGTTAATCATTGTGCGCCCGCTGTCATCCAGAAAGATGCGGGGGCAACTCCTTCAACAGGGCGAAGCGATTTGACGGGTCGAACGAACCGTGAGATAAGAACGCTCGTACTGGAGGGCAGAGACGATACGAGCCCTGGCCGCATGTATCTTTTGTCCGCTGCTGGATAACCCGTAGCGGGTCAGGGTAAGGCAGGTGCGGGCCGATGTGCCCCGAGACGCATCGCCTTTTATCGTCTGAACAGAAAGGAGGTTGCACATGCCAAGCAAAGATCAAACGTTTGCTCTGTGTGCAGACTCAGCTTCGTCAACCTCCTTCCTTTCGGCAGAGATGCGTGTGGTTGTCCCTTGTCCTCATTGCCGCCTGATTCAATTTCGCACTCGGAACTCCATGTGCCGGCGCTGCCACAAGCCTCTGGACGGAATCGAAAAGCATTTCGTCAGTTCTGATCCGGCTACGCGAACTCCTGGAACTGCTGCAAGAGAAGACCGACCGGAGATCGTGAACCATCTTGGAACGCGCGTGCGCGAGGTTCGCAGAATGCGTGGACTTTCCCAGAGCAAGCTGGCACAACTCATGAAAGTGCCACGTACCTACATTTCAAAAGTCGAGATGAGCAGGACAGTTCCTACCATTGCGACGTTGTATCGTATGGCAAGCGCTCTCGAGATCGAGGTGCATTACCTGCTCTGTGATGCGCGGCTACATCAACGCGAACTTGAAGCAATTTCTCAGGATCCCTTTCTCAGAGAGCTGGCTCAATTAGTTGAAAAGCTAAATTCTCAGCAACGGGCCGTGATCCTACGAGCCGTACGTGAAGCAGCAGCGCGTGGCAACAGCGCCGCATAGTCGTCCGCTCGGTCTCCGCCTGAATGCCGTAGAGATCGCCGGCTTTCGGCTGAGGAGCCTCCCTTGTCATAAGGCAAGAAGAAATTCTGCTAACAACGCTTTTCCTTATAACAAGGACACAGGACCGAATCAGACGTTTCAGCCAGGCAGCCAGGCCGACTCGGACAAGCCGAACGAGCTAGCTTAGCAGCTAACTCTCTTCAACAAAGAAAGCGGTGTGAAATAAAGCATAATTTGGCTGGGAATAAAGCATATCTTGGCCGCGCCAGAATGACGCGCTGGTGGGAATCGGCCGACGAGCCACGGGAATTCCACGTTGGCAGAGATGGAACGAGTCTCGCCGAGTGACTTGGCGGATTACGCGCAAACCGAGACCACGCGCAAAGAACGGTCCACCAGCAACCCGGGGCTGATATCCTCGATGGCAAGCAAGGTCAGATCCCCACGGTCGGAGGCTTTGCATGTCCATCCTGATACAGGACCTTCGCTTCACCCTCAGACAAATCGGCAAGACGCCCGGATTCGCTCTCACCGCCATCCTGACTCTGGCACTCGGCATCGGCGCCAATACCGCCGTCTTCAGCGCCCTGAACGCCTTGCTTCTCAAGATGCTCCCCGTGCGCGATCCCCAGCGCCTGTACACGGTGAAGCTTCTGCATGGCGGCACGCAACCGCCAAACACCTCCGGAACCGGCAACGGAAACACGTCGTTCTCCCTCCCCGTTTTTCAGGCGCTGCGCAACCAGTCGCGCGTCTATGCCGACCTCATTGCTCACATCCCGCTCGGTCTCGGCCAGGTCCCCGTCCGCTACGGCAATACCCCCACCACCCGCTCCGGCGAAGAGGTCAGCGGAAACTTCTTCACCGGCCTCGGCGTGCCCATGGCCGCCGGAGTTGGCCTGACCAATGCCGACGAGCAAGAGCACACCGCCAAATCCGTCATCAGCTACGGCTTCTGGACCTCCGCCTTCTCGCGCGATCCCACTGCCATCGGGCAGACCCTCTACATTCGCGGCATCCCCTTCACCATCGTCGGCGTCACCGCGCCCGGCTTCTTCGGCGTCGATAGCGGCAGCACCGCCGACTTCTGGATCCCGCTGCAAACGCGCCCCGAACTCAATGCCTGGGGATTTCCCGGAGACCACAGTACCCTCTACACCTCGCCCAAATGGTGGGCCGTTCCCATGGTTGCCCGCCTCGCGCCCGGCGTCTCACCCGAACAGGCATCCCAAGCCGTGCAAGGCGTCTTCTGGCAGGCCGCAACGGCTCCCCAAGGCAAGCTCGATTTCAAACAGTGGCCCGCATCCCTCGGCTTTACGCCCATTCGCGGCATCGCCAACTACGCCCGGTCCTATCGTGAACCCATCGAGCTCATGATGGCGCTGGTCGGCCTCGTCCTCCTCATCGCCTGCATCAATGTGGCCCTGCTCATCCTCGCCCGCTGCGCGGCGCGCCAGCGCGAATTCGCCATTCGCATCGCCACCGGCGCCAGCTCCCTCCGCATCCTGCGTCAACTCGCCCTTGACAGCTTCACCATCGTCATCGCCAGCGCGGCTCTGGGATGGATGTTCGCGATCGCGGCCACGCGCATGCTCGCTCATTGGGCGCACATCGGTGCCGGCCTGGCTCCGGACCGGCACGTCCTCTGGTTCACCCTCGCCGTCGCGTCGCTCGTAGCCATCGCATTCTCTCTTACGCCCTTTTCGCGAACCATGCGCGTCGGCGTGGATCAGGCCCTCAGAAGCACCAGCCCGATGGCGGGCCATAGCCGTCGTCACACGCAAATGGGCAATCTTGTCATCGCCGCACAGATCGCCATGTGCTTCACCCTCCTGGTTGCCGCCGGACTCACGGTCAGGACGCTCCTGAATTACGAGCATCTCGACCTCGGCATGCAGGCCGACGAGCTTCTCATCTTCGACGTCGACCCGCAAGGCCTCGCGCGCGGCGTCCAGAGCTGGTCTTATTACAACCGCCTCATCGACCGGATCAAAGCCGTCCCCGGAGTCGAATCCGTCTCCGTGGCGCAGTGGCGTCCTGGCTCGGGATGGCTGCGCAGCGGCGCCGTCACCCTGGACGGAACGCTTCTTCTCGGCAACTCCCGCGGGCACGCAGACATCTCCTCCAACGCCGTAGGCGCAGATTTCTTCCACACCCTCGGTGTCCCGGTGCTCGAGGGCCGCGAATTCAACCCCACCGATACGCCCTCGAGCAAGCTCGTCGAAATCGTGAATCAAACCTTCGCCGAACGCTATTTGAAAGACGGCGCGCTCGGGCACACCGTCGAAGGCGCTGAAATTGTCGGCGTGGTGCGCGACAGCAAATACAAATACGCTGCCGAAACCGAACGCCCTACTATCTATGAGTCGCTCGCCCAGATGGGCATGGCCGGCCAGATTACATTCGAGGTCCGCACCTCCCTGCCTCCGCTCTCGCTGCTGACCGACGTTCGTAGCGCCGTCCACCAGATCGATCCCAACCTCGCCCTGCAGAAGCCCATGACGCAGGCCGCGCAATTCGAGCAGTCCTACACCACCCCCATGCTCTTCGCGCGCCTCGCCATGGGATTCGGGCTGCTCGCCGTCGTGCTGGTTGCAACCGGCCTCTATGGTGCCCTCACCTACCGCCTGCAGCGCCGGCGCCGCGAAATCGGAGTGCGCATGGCGCTGGGAGCGCTGCGCCAGGACGTGCTTAGGATGATCTTCTCCGAGAGCCTCCGCATTGCCGCCATCGGCCTCGCCATCGGCCTGCCGCTCTGCCTGGGAGTGGCGCACTTGCTTCAGTCGCAGCTCTATCAGCTAAGCAGCTTCGACCCCGTCAGTTTCGCCACCGCATTGGCCATCACCTCCGCCGTTACCGTTGGTGCGGCAGTTCTGCCCGCGCGCACGGCAGCGAATCTCAACCCCGTCGATACGATTCGAAGCGAGTAGCGGGTTCGAATACGGGATTGTATAAGTCGATTCGCCAATGCCTTTCGTTGATCGAGCAGGTTTATTGAACCTTGCAAAACATATTTCGCTCTCGAAAGAATTGGGAGATAGAAGCCCGAACTGCGAATCCTTTGAATACGCAGGGCGCAAAGAGCCGCCCCTGCTCCGCTTAACGATAACGCTTCAGGATATTACTTTTTGCCTATCAATAGCTCAGGTCAGTTGGCGATATCAGGGGCGAGGCACTCAGCGAGACTCGTTCCATCTCAGCCAAGGGGGCATTTCCGTAGCTCGCCGGCCGATTCCCACCAGTGCGTACCTCGGGCGCGGCCAAGATATGCTTTATTCCCGGCCAAAATATGCTTTATTTCACACCCGCCCCGTAGAGGCGTGCAGGAGACGTTATGGCCAGAAGCGCAGCCCGTCTTAAGATGGGATATTTTCCACTGCCGGAGGCGGAGGCTCACAAGATCAGGTCTCTACTCAGGTTTTCCGGTCCGTGTTCTGTAGTCGATCCCTGCGCGGGGAAAGGTACGGCGCTCAATCTGATCACCGCGGAGGCG
>Ga0335074_10014887_pt1 | contig 10911 bp, 10 predicted proteins | sample Lox_Sample_23_FD_206715 | JGI IMG/M metagenome (GOLD analysis project Ga0335074, IMG submission 206715) | Soil microbial communities from Loxahatchee National Wildlife Refuge, Florida, United States - Lox_Sample_2.3 | ecosystem: Environmental > Terrestrial > Soil > Wetlands | place: USA... | reverse complement strand
CGCGACGACGAACGCGCAGAAGATCCAGAACACCGGGGTCAGGCCGTTGCTGATCGTGAGTCCGGCCGCGGACGCCTGCGCCGGGGAGATCCCGAACAGCGTGGGTGAGGTGGTCTCGCCGACCGCGATGAGTGCGGAGATCGCCTGGGCCACCATCGGGATGATGGCACCGGCCAGCAGCGCGGCGCCGTACCGGATCGGCCGCCATAGCGCCGCTATGACCACCACTGCGGCCAGCGCCACCATCACGGCCACGTCCCCAACGATCACCGGGGCCGGATTCGCGAACGCGTTGCCCGCGGTGATGGACTCCGACGAGCCTGACGCGGTCCGCAGCACGTAGCTGTCCCACGACGGGGCGAACGCGACGGCGGCGCCGAGCGCGGCCAGCATCAGCATGACCACGGGGCCGACCTCGTCACCGCGCGGCTTGACCGGGGCGCCCATCGGCGCGCCGGCCGGCCTGAGGCGGAAGGCGAGCACCGAGCCCGCCGCGCAGGCCAGCCAGCCCACCAGGCCGAGCACCAGACCCGCGCCGATGACGTGGGCACCGCCGGCGATCGCCTCGCCGGCGTCGGCAAAGAACAGGCCGAACGTCACCGCGCTGACCCCGAGCCCGAGCAGCGCGCCCACACGCATGCGCCGACCGCCCTTGAGGACGAGAACCGCGCCCGCCGCCCAGCCGGCCAGGTAGATCAGGTGCGGCACCAGGTCGGCCGGCGACGAGGCGAGACTGCTTCCGCCCAGGTAGGCCGGGAACAGCCCCGCGATCCCGCACACGATGCCGACGCCGAGCAGGGCGACGGCCGCGAGGACGGCACGCTGGCTCGCGGCGGCGGCCGGGGCGGCCTCCTCGCCTACGGGCACGATCGAGCCGGGCGCCTCGACGGACGTGAACCGGGACCAGGCGCCAGACCAGCCCTCGGGAGAGTCCGGCCACCACTCCACCGGCTCTGACTGGGGTGTCCCCAAACGCCAGATCCCGTAGAAGTGCTCTCCTCGTCCGATCTCATACCCCTTACCCCGGTACGAGATGGTCACGTTCTCGCGCAAGGTACCTGTCCTCCAAGCTCAGTTCACCCCGTCGTGGGCACGAGCCTAGGAACCAGATCTGTGCGTCGGCTGGACGGTCCCTGAAGCATTCCTGACGCCTCGGGTTTTCAGACGGGAGCCACCCCGATCAGGCCGTTCCTGGTAACCAGCGCCGCGAGTTCCGGCTCGCCGAGATCCTCGGTGCCGGACGGGCGCCGGGGCAGCACCATGTAGCGGGTCTCCGCGCTCGCATCCCAGACGCTGATGGCCACCCCGGGCTCGAGCTCGAACCCGAACTCGCGCAGCACCGAGCGGGGGTCACGCACCACCCTCGACCGGTAGGCCTCGCTCTTGTACCACGTGGGCGACGGGCCGAGCAGGGCGAGCGGGTAGCACGAGCACAGCGTGCACACGATTACGTTGTGGCTGTCCTCGGTGTTCTGCACCACCTTCAGCTGCTGTTCCTGCAGGCCGCCGCCCATGGACAGGCCGAGCTCCGGCAAAACGGCATTAGCATCTGCCAGCAGTCGTTCGCGGAACCCCTCGTCCAGCCAGGCCCGCGCGACCACCCGGGCGCCGTTGGCCGGCGAGGCACGGGCCAGGAACTCCCCGAGCGCCCGGTCCAGCAGCTCGGCGTCGAGCAGGCCGCGCTCCTCGAGCATGCCTTCGAGGCGGCGGACCCGGGCAGCTACCGGTGCCGCTGGGCCAGTGTGATCCGCGCTCATTGTCCATCTCCGGTGGCCGCGGCGGCCCCGCTTGGCTCGGCGGCGGCCGGCTGAAGGTAGCTCTGCCAGAGGTCGATGGTCACCGTGTGGTCGCCCTCGCCGAAGAGTTCCCCGGCGGTGAATGCGACGGCGTAGACCTGCTCGGGATCAGCGGCGAGTCGGCGGGACCTGCGGTCCGGCAGCGGGTGGCTGCCCAGCAGCGCCGTCACCGTCCCAGCGGCGCCGCGCGCGTACCGCGGCAGGCGGGTGTGGTGCGGCGGATCCACCCGGCTCGCGCGGACCCGGTCACCGATGCGGAACGGCTCAGCCATCGGCCAGGTCCTCTTCGGTCACGATGCCTCGTTCCGCGAGCAGCATCGTGATGGCCCGCAGCCACCGTTCGTAGTACGACGCCGCCAGGTACTCCTGCGCCGGTATCCGCTCGACGGCGTCACGGAACTCGTCGAGGTTGTACACCCCGCGACTGATGAGCGCGCTGTTGATGCCGAACACGTGCGCCTCCCAGTCGGCGTGGAAGGGAGGCTCGTCCTGCTCCCGCCACACCGCGGGGAAACCCTGCATGCCGCCGACGTCGTTGATCCGGCCCAAGGCTCCTCCTGCGGCTCGCTACCTCGCCTAATCTACCTACCGGCGCCCGCCGGCCTGCCAATCGGTAACTAGGGGGTCTAGTCACTGGCATAGGCCATATGGGTCATATACCGGGCTAACGTGGAACTCGCGAGGACTAACCTGATCGCCATAGAACCCTTACCTGTGCGAGGTGCGCTATTCACCGGAATTCGCCTGCGCTGCGCTAAACGTCCCTGCCACGCTGCCGGATTAGAAAACGTCAGGCCCGGTGAGAGGCGCAGGTTGCCCAGTAGCGGGGCGCAGTTCCGAAGTAAGGCGGGTTTGTGAGGTCAGGAACACGGCCGAGCAAGGGCAGGAAAAGCAGTAACAGAGGGCGGCACAAGCGGCCCTCACAGGTCCAGAAGGTAGCCAAGCGGGCGGGCATGGCCGCCCCAGCGGTCGCGGCGGCCGGCGCCCTCGCCGCCGCACCTCAGCTTCTCACGGCCGCTCCGGCCGCTGCGGCCACCCAGGTGGCCGCCCACGCCACGCACACCACCCAGACCGCACGGGCCACCGCCGCGAGCCTGGGCTCGGTGCAGCAGCGGGCCGACCAGGCGCAGCGGATGTACACGGTCCGTTCCGGCGACACGCTGTCCGGGATCGCGGAGCGGTTCTACCACCACGCCAGTGACTGGGTTTACCTGGCCCACGTCAACAAGTCCACGATCAGCAACCCGAACCTGATCACCACCGGCGAGCAGATAGCGGTGCCCACCGACCCGCCGGCCTCCGTCAGGAACGGCACCTATGCGGCCAAGCACGCCAAGGCCACCTCCAGCTCCACCACCGAGCTCGACGCGACCAACACGGCCGACACGACCTCGACCTCGACCACGCAGAGCAGCTCGAGCAGCGTGACCGCTGAGGTGCAGCAGGACGTCGCGAACGGGAACAACCTGCTGGCCATCGGCCAGTTCCTGGTGGGGAACGGCTACTCGAAGGCGGCGGCGGCCGGCATCGCCTCGTGCATCGACGGCGAGTCCGGCGGAAACCCGGAGTCTGAGGGCGACGGTGGCGGCGGCCTGATCGGCTGGACGCCGCTCAGCTCGGCCCAGCCCAACGCGAACGTGATCACGGGCAACGTCGAGCAGGACATGCTGACCCAGCTCAGCGACATCCTGTTCTACAACTCCAACGAGATCGGCCAGTCGGCGGTCAACGAGCTGAACAGCATCAGCGACCCGGTCGCGGCCGCCGACTTCTTCTCCCAGAACTTCGAGCGGCCGGCCGTGACCGACAGCGACGTGGTCCCGTCCGTGGCCGAGCAGATCTTCTCGGACCTGGGAGGCTAAACAGCAGCCCGCGCAGCCGGCACCGGCCGGGGCAAGAATTCCAGCCCCGGGATACCCGCCAACCGCTCCCCCTGCGGCTAGCCATCTAGGCGGGTGTCCCGGGGCTGGTCTTTACCCCTTGAACCTCGCTGACGGCCACCCACCGCCGCTGCGCCGCCGAGATCTCCATGGCGTCACAGACCGCCTGCACGCCGGCGTCCGCGCGCACGCGCCCGCGAGCGCGGGAATGGCCGCGCTGACCTGCTCCGCCGCCCGCAGCGCGGCCACGGCGTCGTCCCCCGTGGCCCCCGAGTAACCGCCCGCGGAGCCGCCGCTGGCGACGGCGGCGAAGCCCTCGGCCTGCCGGAGCAGCGCCTCGAGCTGGGCGCGCTCCCCGTCGGCCGGGTCGAGGAAGTCGCACGCAAGCGTCCCGCCGGTGCCGAACACCTCCGCCCGCGCCATGTCCCCGGCCGGATGGTGCCGGCCGAGGGAGATGAAGCCCGTGGTGCCGCCGGACAGCGCCGCGATGATCTGCGCGCTGTCCACGTCGCCGGTGACCTCCGGGTCGCTGATCAGGCCGGCCGCCACGGCCTTGACGTCGCTGATGTCCTGGCCGGTCAGCCAGCGCAGCTGGTCGAACTCGTGCACGCCCATGTCGATCGCGATGCCGCCGCTGTGCTCACGGAACGCGGCCGCCGGCGGCCCCGCATCCCACTGGTAGCAGGTCACCAGGTGGACGCCGCCCAGCTCGCCCGCTGCGATCCGGTCCCGCACCGCCCGCAGCGCGGGGACGTACCGCCGCCAGTACGCGACCCGGAGCGGCACGCCTGCCGCCGCAGCGGTCTGCGCGGCGGCACTCGCTTGCGTGGAGCTAAGGCCGCACGGCTTCTCGCACAGGATCGGCAGGCCATACGCGGCCACCTCGCCGATGAGCCGGACGTGCTGGTCGCTGGGGGCAGCGATGAGGACCCCGTCGAGCTCGCAGCGGTCCAGCATCTCGGGCACGCTCGCGTGCAGCGGCAGGCCCGCGTCGGCCAGGCCGGCCCGTGTCTGCTCCGACGGCTCGGCCACCGCGGCGATCGCGATCACGCCAGAACCGGCGATCGCCCGCAGATGGGTGCGGCCCATGCGGCCCGCGCCGACCAGACCCAGCCGGAACGCGGTCACGTCACAGCCCCCGGGCGGACAGGTAGGCGCGGTTGTCGCGCTGGTCCTTCGCGGCCCGGGCGAAGCGGGCGGCGGTGCGGGGGAAGATGTCCTGCTCGACCACCAGCCAGCCCTGGAAGCCGATGCCGTGCAGGCCGTCTAGCACGGCCTGCACCTCGAGGTCACCGTGACCGAGAGCGCAGAACGCCTCCCGCGACCAGATGTCCGTCGCCGGGCCCCCGTCGTCGATGATGCTCCGCATCACCGAGCGGGTCCCGTCCTTCAGGTGCACGTGGTTGATCCGCGCGCTCCAGTCGTTCAGCGCGGCCAGTGGGTCACCGCCGCCCATCATCATGTGCCCAGTCTCCAGGCACAGCCCGATGTCGGACACCTCGAGCACGCGCTCGATCTCCCAGGGCGCCTCGACGCTGGTCCCGGTCTCCGGGTGGAAGGTAGGCTCGTAGCCGCGGTCCCGGCAGCGGGCCACGACCCTGGCGAGGCCCTGCCCGAACCGCTGCCACGCGTCCGCGTCCAGGCCGACCGACGGGTCAGCGGCCGACCGGCCCGGGCGGGCCCGGCGCGCGTCGTTGCCGTTGTCGGCCAGGGTGGGCCGCGGCGGCGGCCCCGCCAGGTAGGGCCGGACGGCGTCGAACGTGTCCAGCAGCGCGTCGAGTTCCGGCAGCATCTGCTCGAGCGCGTCGTGGTCGGTGTACGGCAGCTCCAGGTACCCGCCCGCCAGGCCGAGCGCCCGCTCCGCGAGCAGTTCGCCGAGCTCGTCCGCGCTGCCGAGGTAGCCGACGGGCCCGAGGTCGATGCCCGCGTAACCCGCCTCGGCCACCTGGTCGAGCACGCTCAGCCCGCTAGGGACGTTCGGGTCATGGCCCACCGTGACCTCGAACGCGCCGTAGCTGACCGGCGCGTTCGCGACCGCGATCCCCGCGGAGGGCTCCGAAGCTCGCGAACCCCCCGAAGACCCGCTGCCCGCTGATCCGCTGCTCTGACTCACTCGTGCTCCTCCTGATCGGTCCCAGCGCTCAGGCTGGTCGGCTGATCGACCGGCCCTCCCCGGCGGTAGCTTTCGATGATCGCCTGGCAGAGCGCGATGTCCCTGAGCCCGTCGAGGCCCGAGGTGACCGGCTCGGTCCGGTTGACGACGCAGTCGTGGAACGCGATGAGCTCGCGCTTGAACGCGCTGGAGTAGGAGACGGTCTCCTCGGTGCGCCAGGACCTGGCCGTCCCCGCGTCGCCGCCCTCGGTCTCCAGCAGCGTGGGCTCGCTGCGCAGGAACGGCGAGGGGAAGGCCAGCCGTATCCGGGCCTCGGGCCCGTACAGCGCGAACTCCATCTGGTAGCGCGCGATGCCCGGCAGGTCGATCCAGTGGATGGCCACCGGGAGGTCACCGAACCGCAGCATCGCGGTGAGGCTGTTGTCGCGCAGGTCAACGTAGTCGAGCCGGTCGGGCTCGCCGAGCAGGCCGCGGACGGTGTTGAGCTCGTGCACCAGCGTGTCGAGCAGCACCATGTGGTACGTGCGGCGCTCGAACTCGGTGGCGTCGCCCAGCGCGCCGGTGATGCTGGCGTCGGTGTCCGCGCGCAGCACGTCAACGACGTCCGCCGGCGGCGGCACCGGCGGCAGCAGCCGGTAGTGCTCGATGTACGGCCGGAACGGCGACTCGAACGTGGTGACGCGGAAAAGCCGCGGCTCCGTTACCTCGCCCACCTGTTTCTGGAACCGCGCGTACGCGGGGTCGTAGCGCTTGGGATAGGCGACCATGAGCGTCACCCCGGCCCGCCGGGCGGCGTCGATCATCGCCTGCCCCTCGGGCACCGAGAAGCACATCGGCTTCTCGACCAGGACGTGCATCCCGGCCTGCGCCGCCGCCACCGCCATCGGGGCGTGGCTCCCCGAGGTCAGCACCAGCGCCGCGTCCAGCGGCTGGCGCAGCATTTCCCGCCAGTCCGAGAACACCGCGGGCACGCCGTACCGGCCGGCAACGGCCCTGGCGTTCTCGGGGACGATGTCGCACACCGCGGCGACCTCGTAGGACTCGGCCAGTTCCTCCAGGTAATGCAGGTGCATCACCTGGGCGATCACCCCGGTGCCCACCACGCCGACCCGCAGCCGCCTGGTCACTCCGCCACCTCCATAGACGCGTCGATGGCGGCGCGCAGCAGCCGCGCGGCCTCGGGCACACCCACGTCAGGGGGCGTGAACGGGTCCTCGTGCTCGATCGAGATGACCTCGGCCCTGGACTTCGCCATCGCCCGCAGCAGGGCCGTCCACCAGGCCAGATCATGCCCGCGGCCGGGGATGGCAAAAGTCCACGGCATCTTCTCGGCCGGGTTCGGCCAGCGCCGGTCGAGCAGCCCGTTCAAGGCCAGGCTTTCCTCGTGGAACACGGTGTCCTTGCCGTGCGCGTGACCTACGCGGTCGCCGAGCCGCGCGGCCACCTTGTGCCCGTCCATGCCCATCCAGAAGAAGTGGCTCGGGTCGAGGTTTGCGGCGATCGAGGGGCCGAGTGCGGCTACCCGCTCGAAGGTCTCAACATTGAACGCTGACGTCCCGGGGTGGATCTCGAGACAGACGAGGAGATCTGGGTTCTCGGCCCTGGCGAACTCCGCGAGTTCGGTCCAGTAGGGCTCGATCTGCTGCTGCCACTGCCGCTCGTACACGTCCTCCAGGTAGGGCAGCCAGCCGCCCGCACCGAGGTGCGGCACCCGGTCACCCGGCGCCGCCGCCGGGCACCCGGCCATGGCCACGACCCGGTTCGAGCCGAGCAGGGTCGCCAGCCGGATCGCGTTGCGAAGGGCCTCGTCGTGCTGGCGCGCGGTGTCCTCGTCGGGGTGGAGCGGGTTGCCCCACGCGTTCAGCGCCTCGAGCCGCAGGCCGTGGCGCCCGATCTGGTCCAGCCAGGCCTCCCGGGCCTGCTCGCTGGCCAGCAGCGCCGCCACGTCGCAGTGCGGGTGCGGCGCGTATCCGCCGGCCCCGGCCTCGATGTCGGTCACCTCGGGCGCCTCTCGCTGCAGCCAGCCGAGCACGTCGTCGAGCGGCCGGTCAAGGAAGGCCTCGAGCACCACACCGATCCGCGGTGCGCTGCGGAACTCGGCTGCCGGCCGGGCGAGGTGATCAGCCCCGGCGGAACCTGGACATCGGTTCACCTCACCGACCATTCCCTCGGCCGTTGCTTGATCGGCTACATTGCCGGACGCCCGTGAAGTATGTCAATACCTTCTGACATTCTGCCACGCGCCTGGAGCCGGCGATCAGCGGCGGCCTTCCATGATCTTGGTGGCTGGCGAGCACACGTGCCCGGAATCTACCAACATAATGGAACGCAGCCCGGCACCAAGATCAACCAGCACGTTGACCGTCTGCGAGCCCTTGCCGGTGCGCGCGTGCCCGCGTATCAAGATCTGCGAGACAGCCGGTCAGCCGGTGCGGAGGCTGGTGGTGAACGCGTACCGGGAGGCCCGGTAGACGTGCTGGCCAAACTCGACCGGCCGGCCGGCGCTGTCGAACGCGACCCGCTCCATCGTGAGCAGGGCCGTTCCCCGGGCCTCGTCCAGCGCACGCGCCTCGGCGGCCGAAGCCGTCTTGGCGCTCATCCGCTGGGTGGCCGAGCTGAGCCGGATGCCGGACGCGCGCAGCAGCTCGTACAGGCCGTGCTGGGCGAGCATGTCGTTGCTCAGGTGCACCAGGGCCGCGGGCAGGTAGTTGTGCAGCAGTGCAATGGGCTCGCCATCAGCCAGCCTGATGCGTTCCAGCGACACCACCAGGTCACCCTCGGCGAGCTGCAATGCCTGGGCAACTGCCTCACTGGCGTGCGCGACCTCGTTGCGCAGGACCTGAGTGGTCGGTGTCTTGCCGGCGCTCGCCAGATCGTCATGGAGGCTGGTCAGCTCGACATCGCGGTTGATCTTCTCCTTGGTCACCACGGTGCCGTAACCGCGCTTGCGCTCGACGAGACCTTTGTCGGCGAGGTAGAGGAACGCCGCCCGGACGGTGGGCCGCGACAGCCCGAGATCCTGTGCGAGCTGCACCTCGTTCTCGAGCCTCATCCCTGGCAGCAGGGCGCCGGACCTGATCGCCGCCTCAAAGTGCAGGGCAAGCTGGAAGTACAGCGGGACCGGGCTGCTGCGGTCAACGCTGATGGTCTGGGCAGGGCTCAAGCTCGACACGACCCCGTCAGGCTTGTCGGTGGGCGCATGCATCGGCGCCGAGGGTACATGCACAGGCTAAGGGAACATCGGGCTGCCACCAAGGTAGTTTGTTAGGACAATCTCTTGACTGGCTCGGATGCCAAAGCCTTAGATGGCGATAGCCCCCGTCGCTCGGCGCCGGATCCCGCCCGGCGGGACGGCTGGATAGCGGTCGGCGGTGAACCACGTGGCGGGCCGTGCGCCGGGGGCCAGGACAGGCTCAGGACGGGAGCTGGCCAGTGGCAGGTGCTGCATCGGACGGCGCGGCGGCGCTCGAGGTTCTCACCATGGGCCGCGTGGGCGTCGACCTCTACCCGCTCCAGATCGGCCGGTCGCTCGCCGAGGTGGAGACCTTCGGCAAGTACCTGGGCGGCAGCCCGACGAACGTCGCCGTGGCCGCGGCCCGCTACGGCCGCCGCTCCGCGGTGATCACACGCACCGGCGCCGACCCGTTCGGCGCCTTCATCCATCAGGCGCTGCGCGGCTACGGCGTGGACGACAGGTACGTGACCGCCGTCGCCGGGCTGCCGACCCCGGTCACGTTCTGCGAGATCTTTCCCCCGGACGACTTCCCGCTGTACTTTTACCGCTACCCCAAGGCACCCGATCTCGAGATCAGGGCCGAGGAGCTTGACCAGGCTGCGATCGGCGCGGCCGGCCTGTTCTGGGTGACCGTGACCGGGCTGTGCCAGGAGCCGAGCCGGACCGCCACGCTCGCCGCGCTGCGCGGCCGCGCGCGGCGGCACCCGACCGTCGTCGACCTCGACTACCGCCCGATGTTCTGGCCGTCACGGCAGGAGGCCGGGCGGTGGGCACGGGAGGCGCTGGCGATGGCCACGGTCGCGGTGGGCAACCTCGACGAGTGCGAGACCGCGGTCGGCACCCGGGATCCCGGCCGGGCCGCCGACGCCTTGCTCGAGCTCGGCATGGAACTCGCCGTGATCAAGCTCGGGCCGGCCGGGGTGCTGGCGCGGGACCGGCATACCGAGGTGCGCGTCCCCCCGGTCCAGATACCGGCGGTGAACGGGCTCGGGGCCGGCGACGGGTTCGGGGGCGCCGTCTGCCACGGCGTGCTCGCGGCGTGGGACCTGGCGGCCACGATCCGCTTCGCCAACGCCGCCGGGGCGATCGTGGCGTCGCGGATCGCCTGCTCGGACGCCATGCCAAGCGCCGCAGAGGTCACGGCCCTACTGGAGGAGACGGCACGTGCTTGAGGACCAGCGGCGCATGCTCCTGGAAACCAGGGCGCACTCTCCGTCAGCGGTGGCGGCCGCCGCCACCGGGCGGCGGCGACGGCCCTGGCTGGGGCCCTCAGGGCGGCTGATGGTCATTGCCGCCGACCACCCCGCGCGCGGCGCGCTCGGCGTCGGCGACCGGCCGATGGCCATGGGCAACCGCTTCGACCTGCTGGACCGGATCATGGTCGCGCTCGCCAGGCCCGGCGTGGACGGCGTCCTCGGCACCGCCGACCTCATCGAGGACCTGATCCTGCTCGGGGCGCTGGACGGGAAGCTCGCGATCGGCTCGATGAACCGGGGCGGGCTGCCCGGCTCGGTGTACGAGATGGACGACCGGTTCACCGGCTACACCGCCTCGGCGATCGCGGACGGCGGGCTTGACGGCGGGAAGATGCTGCTGCGGATGGACCCCGGCAACCCGGCCACCGTGGCCACGATCGCGTCCTGCGCCGACGCGGCTGGCGAGCTCGCCGCGCGCCAGATTCGGGCCATCATCGAGCCGTTCATGGTAAAGAGGGTCGACGGCCGTGCCGTGAACGACCTGGGGCCCGACGCGGTCATCCGCTCGATCGCGATCGCATCGGGGCTCGGCACGACGTCGGCCTACAGCTGGCTCAAGATCCCGGTGGTGGACGACATGGAGCGGGTGGCCGAGGCGTCGACGCTGCCGACGCTGCTGCTCGGCGGCGAC
>Ga0335074_10014886_pt1 | contig 10911 bp, 10 predicted proteins | sample Lox_Sample_23_FD_206715 | JGI IMG/M metagenome (GOLD analysis project Ga0335074, IMG submission 206715) | Soil microbial communities from Loxahatchee National Wildlife Refuge, Florida, United States - Lox_Sample_2.3 | ecosystem: Environmental > Terrestrial > Soil > Wetlands | place: USA... | reverse complement strand
GTCGCGCGCCGTCCACTGCGTGCACGGCGACTGAGCGCTCCACTTGTCGGGGCTCGCCGTACGGGCCGCCGCGCCGAAGCACCGGGACACCCGCTGGTACGCCTCCTGCACGTTCGCCATGACGGGAGACTAGACGCAGGTCAGCTCACTCCAGCCGTTTGCGCCGGTGCTATCGGACGAAGAAGTGCCAGCCGAGCCACCACCAGCCGAAGGCGACGGCGACTCTGCCTGCGCGGCGCGATGACAGCCGGCTGAACAGCTCGCCGGCCGTGGCAAGGCGAGCACCGCGGCGGCGGGCGAGCAGGTCGACGGCGACCGCCACCACCACGGCGGCGAGGTAGCCGGCAATGGTCAGCGCGCGACTCATCGGCGGCTCAACCAATAGCCGAAGCCGAGCCACGCCGCGAACAGTGCGGCACGCGCCGGCACCGGCCCGAACCACGGGTTCACGAGGTCGCTCACCGTCGGATGCGCGTGATCGGCGCCCAGGAAGAGTGCAGCGAGCTCGAGTGCGGTGAACCCGGCGAGCACCAGAGCCCAGGCGAGCCATGCGCGCCGGCCGACCCTCGGCCGCACCGCCACCGATCTCCGCGAGCCGAAGGCCACGCCCACACCGATGGCTCCGGGCACGAAGGTCGCAACCGCAGCCGAGGTGGTGAACGTCGAGAAGTGGCCGGCCACCCACGAGTACAGCAATGCCACGACCAGCCCGGCGACGGTCGCTGCGCGCCGGTGCGCCCGGAGCCAGCCGACGGCTTCGCCAGTCACGCGTGCAGTGTGCGCCAGGCAGAATGGGCGGATGTCCGCGCCCGCCCGGCCGTCCGCCCTCGACCCGACGATCGCCGCGCGGCTCAAGCGCGACGAGCACGGGCTGGTCGCCGCGGTCATCCAGCAGTGGGACACCGGCGAGGTGTTGATGCTCGGGTGGATGGACGACGAGGCGCTGCACCGCACGCTGACGTCGGGTCGCTGCACGTTCTGGAGCCGTAGCCGCCAGGAGTACTGGGTCAAGGGCGAGACGTCGGGGCACCTGCAATGGGTGAAGTCGGTCGCGCTCGACTGCGACGGCGATGCGCTTCTCGTCTCGGTCGACCAGGTCGGTGCGGCCTGCCACACCGGCGACCGCCGCTGCTTCGACGCCGGCGGCGACCTCGATGCCGTGGTGGGGCGGGCGGAATGAGCGCGAGCAGAGCCGCCGGCGCGGCAGCCGACGGTGTCGTTGCTCCTGACCGCGAGGGCTTCCTCGCGGACCTTGCCGAGCATCGCGTGGTGCCGGTCGTCTGCCGTTTGCTTGCCGACGCCGAAACCCCGATCAGCGCCTACCGCAAACTCGCGCAGGGCCGGTCCGGGACATTCCTGCTCGAGTCGGCCGAGATCGGGGGCGTGTGGTCGCGCTACTCCTTCGTCGGCGTGCACTCGGCGGCGACCCTGTCCGAGCGTGACGGTCATGCGGTCTGGACCGGCATCGGACCGGACGACCATCCCGACGACCCACTGGCTGCGCTGAAGGACGCTGCGGCACGGCTGCACACCCCGCGCCGCCCGGGCCTGCCGCCGCTCACGGGCGGGTTGGTCGGCTACCTGGGGTACGACGCGGTCCGGCGGATGGAGCGACTGCCTGCGCTGGCCGCCGACGACCTCGAGATTCCCGAGCTGCACTTCCTGCTCGCGACCGACCTCGCCGTACTCGACCACAGAGACGGCTCGATCTTGTTGATTGCGAACGTGATTCGGGGTCTCACTCCGAACGCCGACAGCGATCCGAACACGGCGTACGACGACGCGGTCGCGCGGCTGGAGTCGATGACCGCCGACCTGTCGAAGCCGGCTGAGTCCTCGGTCGCCGTTCTCGATCGCTCGACCGAGGTCGACTACGAGGAGCGCTCGACCAGGGCCGAGTACATGGCGGCGGTCGAGCAGGCGAAGGCACACATCCGCGACGGTGACTGCTTCCAGATCGTCGTATCGCAGCGGTTCGAGATGTCGACCGAAGCCGATGCGCTCGATGTCTACCGCGCGTTGCGAGCCTCGAACCCGTCGCCGTACATGTACCTGCTGCGGTTCGACGACCTCGATGTCGTCGGCTCGTCTCCCGAGGTTCTGGTGAAGGTCGAGGCCGGTCGTGCGCTGATGCACCCGATCGCAGGGACGCGTCCACGGGGAGCGACGCCGGAACGCGATGCCGCGCTTGCCGCCGAGCTCCTCGCCGACCCCAAGGAACGCGCCGAGCACGTGATGCTGGTCGACCTCGGTCGCAACGACCTCGGCCGGGTCTGCCGGGCCGGGTCGGTCGAGGTGGTCGACCTGATGTCGGTCGAGCGGTTCTCGCACGTGATGCATCTCGTGTCGACCGTCGTGGGCGAGGTTGCCGAGGGAACGAGCGCGCTCGACGTGCTGTGCGCCTGCTTCCCCGCCGGGACCCTGTCGGGTGCGCCCAAGGTCCGCGCAATGGAGATCATCGAGGCGCTCGAGCCCACCCGGCGAGGGCTGTACGGCGGAGTCGTGGGCTACGTCGACGTCGCGGGGGACCTCGACACCGCGATCGCGATCCGCACGGTGGTGATGCGGGCCGGTCGCGCCTACGTCCAAGCCGGGGCCGGCATCGTCGCCGACTCCGATCCTGCGACCGAGGACACCGAGTCCCGGGACAAGGCCGCCGCGGTCATCAACGCGCTGCTCGCGGCCGGGTCACTGCGACCCGCCGGCGCATGAGCTCGCCGCCACGCATGACGTCCCGGCGGGCGCCGGCCGTCGCCCTGCTCACCTGCGCGGTGGGTGGCTTGCTGGTCCTGCTTTCCAGCGGGCGGCAGTGGGCGCACACCGTCCTCACGAACGTCGCCGGCCAGGGCCGCTCCGAGCTGTCCGTCACGGGCCACTATGTCGCGCCCGCGCTACCCGCCCTCGGCATCGCGTTGCTCGCACTCGCCGCGGCGATCATTGCCGCCCGGGGCTGGCTGCGCCGGGCGGTCGGCGTTGTCGTCGTCCTCATCGGCGCCGCGGCGATCGGCGTGGCGCTCACCGCGCGCGGGGACGTCGCCGCGGCGCTCGAGCGGCGTGAGGTGGGTGCTCAGGGGCTGACCGTGCACGCCAGCGCGAACGGCTGGTGGCTGGTCGCCGTACTCGGCGGGGTGCTCGCGGTCGCCGCCGGCGCGCTCACGGTCTTCCGGGCAGGGAACTGGTCCGGGCTGGGTGCGAAGTACGACGCGCCCAGCGCTGCGGCGCCGGCGAAGGATGAGGCCGCCGTCGCCTGGGAGGCGCTCGACCGGGGCGAGGACCCCACCGCCTGACCCTGAAGACCGAGCGCGTGGGGTGCGCCGAACCGGCCGAACCGGGCGCCTTACCCTGTTGGGGTGTCAGTCCTCGACGACATTCTCACCGGCGTCCGCGAGGACCTCGCGGAGCGCGAACGGGTCCTTCCACTCGATGTCGTGAAGCAGATGGCCGCGCGCCAGTCGCCTGCTCGCGACGCGACCGCGGCGCTGTCCGGGCGCGGCGTGGCGGTGATCGCCGAGGTGAAGCGGTCCAGCCCGAGCTCGGGCCAGCTCGCATCGATCAGCGATCCGGCCGAGCTGGCCCGCGAGTACGAAGCCGGTGGCGCCGCGATGATCTCGGTGCTGACCGAGCAGCGCCGCTTCGACGGCTCACTCGCCGATCTCGAGGCGGTGCGGGCAGCGGTGGCGGTCCCCGTCCTGCGCAAGGACTTCGTCATCACGCCCTACCAGGTCTGGGAAGCGCGCGCGCACGGCGCCGATGCGGTCCTGCTGATCGTGGCCGCCCTGGCGCAGGAGGTGCTGGTCAGCCTGCGCGAGCGGGTCGAGAGCCTGGGGATGACCGCGCTGGTCGAAGTGCACGACGAGGCCGAGGCGCTGCGTGCGTTGGAGGCCGGCGCGCGAGTGATCGGCATCAACAACCGCAACCTGCGCACGCTCGACGTCGACCGCGACACCTTCGCCCGGATCGCACCCCTGCTCCCACCGCCGACGATCCGGATCGCGGAGAGCGGCGTGCGCGGCCCGCACGACCTGCTCGCTTGCGCCGCTGCCGGCGCGGATGCAGTGCTGGTCGGAGAAGGCCTCGTGAAGGCCGACGTGCCGCGGCAGGCGGTTGCCGATCTCGTGGCCGCGGGAGCGCACCCGTCCTGCCGTCACTCGGCCTGAGCGCATGTCTGCCGACCTCGGTTCGACCGTCGAGTCCAGCGACGGGCGGTTCGGCCCGTACGGCGGCCGCTACGTGCCCGAGGCGCTGATCGCGGCCCTCGACCAGCTCACCGAGGTTTATGCCGAGGCGCGCGCGGACCCCGAGTTCCGGGCCGAGCTGTCGCGCCTGCTTCGCGAGTACGCCGGACGGCCGTCGCTGCTTTACCGCGCCGAGCGTTTCTCGGCCGAGATCGGCGCCCAGGTGTGGCTCAAGCGAGAAGACCTGAACCACACCGGTGCGCACAAGATCAACAACGTCCTCGGCCAGGCGCTGCTCACCCGCCGGATGGGCAAGCCGCGGGTCATCGCCGAGACCGGCGCCGGGCAGCACGGCGTTGCCACGGCGACCGCGGCGGCGCTGTTCGGGCTCGAGTGCGTCGTCTACATGGGCGAGGTCGACGTCGAACGACAGTCGCTCAACGTCGCCCGGATGCGGCTGCTCGGCGCCGAGGTCGTGCCGGTGGCGAGCGGGTCGCGCACGTTGAAGGACGCGATGAACGAGGCGTTCCGCGACTGGGTGACCAACGTCGAGACCACCCACTACGTCATCGGTTCGGTCGGGGGCCCGGCGCCGTTCCCGGCGATGGTGCGGGACTTCGCATCGGTCATTGGCACCGAGGCCAGGGCGCAGGCGCTCGACCAGATCGGCCGGCTGCCGGACGCGGTGATTGCGTGCGTCGGCGGCGGATCCAACGCGATGGGCATCTTCTCGGCCTTCCTGGCGGACGAGGGCGTCCGCCTGTACGGGTTCGAGGCGGCCGGCGACGGGGTCGAGACCGGGCGGCACGCCGCCACGTTGACCGCCGGCTCGCCCGGCGTGCTGCACGGCGCACGCTCCTACGTGCTGCAGGACGCCGACGGCCAGACCCTCGAGTCGCACTCGATCTCGGCCGGCCTCGACTACCCGGGGGTCGGGCCGGAGCACGCCTGGCTCAAGGACACCGGCCGCGCGACGTACCGGCCGGTTTCCGACGTCGAGGCGATGGAGGCCTTCCGCCTGCTCTGCCGGACCGAGGGGATCATCCCGGCGATCGAGAGCGCGCACGCGCTCGCCGGCGCGCGGATGGTCGCCGCGGATCTCGGCTCGGACGCGGTTCTGGTCGTGAACCTGTCCGGTCGCGGAGACAAGGACATGGACACGGCGGCGCGCTGGTTCGGGTTGATGTCGTGAGCTCGCGCTCGGGGGCGGCGATCTCGGCTGCCCGCGCGCGGGGCCGGGGCGCGCTGATCGGCTACCTGCCCGCCGGCTTTCCGTCGTACGACGGCTGCCTCGAGGCCATGCGGGCGCTCGTGGACGGCGGCGTCGACGTCGTCGAGGTCGGCCTGCCGTACAGCGACCCGGTGCTCGACGGCCCGACCATCCAGGCCGCGGCCGAGCAGTCGCTTCGGGGCGGCACGCGGATCGCCGACGTGCTGCGCACCGTCGAGGCGGTTGCGGGCATGGGGGTTGCGACGGTCGTCATGACGTACTGGAACCCGGTGCTGCAGTACGGCCCGGCGCGCTTCGCGGCCGACCTTGCCGCCGCCGGCGGGTCGGGGTTGATCACCCCGGACCTCATTCCCGACGAGGCGGCTGAGTGGCTCGCGGTCAGTGCCGAGCACGACCTCGAGCGGATCTTCCTCGTCGCGCCGTCCTCGTCCGGCGCGCGGATCGCCTCGACCACAGCAGCGGCCTCGGGCTGGGTCTACGCCGCGTCCACGATGGGTGTAACGGGCGCGCGCGCCACGACGTCGCAGGTCGCCCCCGCGCTGGTCGCTCGGGTGCGGGCCGCGACCGACCTTCCGGTCGGCGTCGGGCTCGGCGTGTCGAACGGCACGCAGGCCGCCGAGGTCGCCGCGTACGCCGACGGGGTCGTCGTCGGTTCGGCGCTCGTGCGCTGCCTGCTCGATGCGGCCACGCTGCCGCAGGGAGTGGCGGCGGTGGGCGCGCTGGCCGCGGACCTCGCTGCGGGGGTTCGAACCGCGCCGAGCCTCGCCCCGTAGCCTGACTACGTGCTGCCCGCCCACATTCCGAGTCCGTCGCGGGCGGTGGTTCATCTCGGCCCGGTGCCGATCCGCTTCTACGCGCTGTGCATCATCGCCGGTGTCGTGGTGGCGGTGTGGGTCGGCGACCGGCGGTTCCAGAAGCGTGGCGGGCCGCCGGGCGCGATGGCGGACATCGCGACCTGGGCGGTGCCGTTCGGCCTGGTCGGGGCCCGGCTCTACCACTTGGCGACCAATCCCGAGCTGTACTGGGGCGGCCCCGGGCGGCCGGGCACGATCGGCGCGCTGAAGATCTGGGACGGCGGGCTCGGCATCTGGGGCGGTGTGCTGTTCGGCGCGCTCGGTGCCTACATCGCCTGCCGTCGCTACCACCTGAACTTCGCCCTGGTCGCGGACTCGCTCGCGCCCGGCATGCCGCTCGCCCAGGCGGTCGGGCGGTGGGGCAACTGGTTCAACCAGGAGCTCTACGGCCGGCCCACCGGCCTTCCCTGGGGCCTGCACATCGACCTCGCGCACCGGATGCCGGGATACCTGGCCGACGCCTACTACCAGCCGACCTTCCTCTACGAGTCGATCTGGGACGTCGGCGTGGCGATCCTCGTGATCCTTGCCGACCGGCGCTGGCATTTCACCCGCGGCCGCGCCTTCGCGTTGTATGTCATGGCGTACACCGCCGGTCGCGGCTGGATCGAGGCGCTGCGGATCGACGACGCGCACAAGTTCTTCGGGCTGCGGCTCAACGACTGGACGAGCGTGATCGTGTTCATCGCCGCGACGGCTTACTTCGTGCTGATGCGGCCGAAGCCGGGCGAGCCGGAGCAGCCCGAGGATGACGCGCTCGACCCGGCAGCCGGACATACGCTGACGACATGACCGACGCGGCCGAGGTTGCCGCCGTGGGCACGTCCGGCGGGGAGATCCACCACACTCACCGCGACGTCAACCGCGGCTGGCTTCGCCCGGCCGTGTTCGGCGCCATGGACGGCGTCGTCTCCAATGGCGCGCTGGTCGCGGGCGTCGCGGGCGCGCACACCTCCGTGCACACGGTGATCCTCAGCGGGTTCGCCGGCCTGCTTGCCGGCTCGTTCTCGATGGCGGTGGGTGAGTGGACGTCGGTGCAGTCGCAGACCCAGCTGGTGCAGGCGGAGATCGCCAAGGAGCGCGCCGAGATCGAGCGCAGCCCGCGCGCCGAGGAGGCCGAGCTGGCCGCGATGTTCCGCCATCGCGGGCTGTCACGGGAGCTCGCGACCCGGGTGGCCCGCGAGCTCTCCGAGGACGCGGATGACGTCTGGCGCGTCCATGTCCGTGAGGAGCTCGGCGTCGACCCCGACGAGCAACCGTCGCCGTACCTCGCCGGAGGCTTGTCCTTCATCACCTTTGCGCTCGGCGCGTTCGTGCCGTTGCTGCCGTACCTTCTCGGCGCCCACACCCTGATCTGGTCGCTCGTCCTCGGAGCGATCGCGTTGCTGGCGATGGGTGCGGCGGTGGCGCGCTTCACGGGCCGGTCCGGCTGGACCGGGGCCGTCCGACACCTGGTCCTCGGCGGGATCGCGGTGGCGGTGGTGTACGGCGTAGGCGCCGCGATCGGCACCGGCGTTTCGAGCTAGCTGCTGTCGGGATCCCGCAAGCGCGCTGCGCTAGCCTTCTTCGTGCAGGGCCAACGTCGTCCCGCGCCAGCCATCTCCACCCGACTGAGCGGACGACGGAGCCCGACGCCATGCCTGCACCTCTGCTTGCCCGGTTGCCGGGCGTTCCGCCTCCGCAAGGTCTCTACGACGGCCGGCACGAGCACGACTCGTGTGGCGTGGCCTTCGTCGCGGACCTGCACGGTCGGCGTTCGCACGAGGTCGTAGCCGATGCCTTGACCGCCTTGCAGAACCTGGACCATCGCGGCGCCTCCGGCGCCGAGCCCAACACCGGTGACGGCGCCGGCATCCTCGTCCAGGTGCCGGATGGGTTCCTTCGCGCCGAGTGCGGCTTCGAGCTCCCGCACGCCGGCACGTACGCCGCCGGTCTGGTGTTCCTGCCCGCCGAACCGGCAGCCGCCGCGAAGGCCGTCGCCCGGATCGAACGGATTGCCGCGGAGGAGGAGTTGCGCGTGCACGGCTGGCGCCCGGTTCCGGTAGACCCTGGGCCACTCGGCGCTGCGGCCCGGGCGGTCATGCCGCAGATCCGGCAGGTGGTCGTGAGCGCGACCCGCGGCGAGGTCGGGATGGCGCTCGAGCGGCGGGCGTTCTGTGCCCGCAAGCGGGTCGAACGGGAGGTCGGTGCGTACCTCCCGTCCCTGTCGAGCCGGACGATCGTCTACAAGGGCATGCTGACCACCGGCCAGCTGCCGGTGTTCTTTCCCGATCTCGTTGACGCCCGCTTCGAGTCGGCGATCGCACTGGTGCACTCGCGGTTCTCCACGAACACCTTCCCGTCCTGGCCGCTTGCGCACCCGTATCGGTTCGTCGCCCACAACGGCGAGATCAACACGATCAGGGGCAACCGCAACTGGATGCGCGCACGGGAGGCGCTGCTGGAGAGCGACCTGATCCCGGGTGACCTGCGTCGCCTGTTCCCCGTCGTCACTCCCGGCTTCAGCGACTCGGCGAGCTTCGACGAGGTGCTCGAGCTGCTTCATCTCGGCGGCCGCTCGCTTCCGCACGCCGTGCTGATGATGATCCCGGAGGCCTACGAGAACAACCGCGAGATGCCGCCGGCGCTGCGCGCGTTCTATGAGTTCCACTCCTGCGTGATCGAGCCGTGGGACGGCCCGGCATGCGTGACGTTCACCGACGGCGACGTCGTCGGCGCGGTACTGGACCGCAACGGCCTGCGCCCGGCGCGCTACTGGATCACCGACGAGGACCGGGTCGTCATGGCGTCCGAGGTCGGAGTGCTCGACATCCCTCCGGGAAAGGTGGTCCGCAAGGGCCGGCTGCAGCCGGGCCGGATGTTCCTGGTCGACACGGTTGCGGGGCGAATCGTCGACGACGACGAGCTCAAGGCGGAGCTGGCCGCCGAGCACCCGTACCAGGAGTGGCTGCACGCCGGCCTGCTCGACCTGCGCACGCTGCCCGAGCGCGAGCACGTCGTCTACCCGCACGAGTCCGTCGTACGGCGGCAGCAGGCGTTCGGCTACACCGAGGAAGAGCTGCGGCTGATCATCGCGCCGATGGCACGGGGCGCCGCCGAGGCGATCGGCTCCATGGGCACGGACACTCCGGTCGCGGTGTTGTCGGACCGGCCGCGGCTGCTCTTCGACTACTTCACCGAGTCCTTCGCGCAGGTGACCAACCCGCCGCTCGACGCCATTCGCGAGGAGCTGGTGACGTCCCTGTCCACCGCGACCGGGCCGGAGGGCAACCTGCTGGAACCGACGCCGGCGTCCTGCCGGCAGATCACGCTGCCGTTCCCGGTGATCGACAACGACGACGTGGCAAAGATCATCCACGTCAACGACGACGGCGACCTGCCCGGCTTCGCGGCAAGGGTGGTCAAGGGTCTCTACCCGGTGTCCGGAGGCGGCCCCGCGCTGCGCGATGCGATCGAGCGCGTACGCCGCGAGGTGAGTGAGGCGATCGCAGCGGGGGTCCGGCTGATCGTGCTGTCCGACCGTGACAGCGACGCGCAGCTGGCGCCGATTCCCTCCCTGCTGCTGACCGGCGCCGTCCATCATCAGCTGACCCGCGAGCGCACCCGCACGAAGGTCGGGCTGATCGTCGAGGCCGGCGACGTGCGCGAGGTGCATCACGTCGCGCTCTTGATCGGCTACGGCGCGGCGGCGGTGAACCCGTACCTCGCGATGGAGACGGTCGAGGACCTGGTGCGGCGCAGCGTCGTCACGGGGATCGAGCCGGACGAGGCGGTCCGGCACTACATCAAGGCGCTCGGCAAGGGCGTCCTGAAGGTCATGAGCAAGATGGGCGTGTCGACTGTGGCGTCGTACACGGGTGCGCAGATCTTCGAGGCGCTGGGGCTTTCACGCGACGTCGTTGACGAGTACTTCACGGGGACGGCGTCCCCGCTGGGCGGTGTAGGTCTCGCCGAGCTGGCCGAGGAGGTGGCCGCTCGGCACCGGCATGCCTACCCGCGCGTGCCACACAAGCACCGAACACTGTGGGTCGGTGGCGAGTACCAGTGGCGGCGTGAGGGCGAACCGCACCTGTTCAACCCCGAGACCGTCTTCACGTTGCAGCACGCGACGCGATCAAGGCAGTACGACGTGTTCAAGCGCTACACGCGCGCGGTCGACGAGCAGGCGGAGCGGCTGATGACGCTGCGCGGCATGTTCCGGTTCGCCGCGGGTCGCCGTGATCCCGTGCCGATCAGCGAGGTCGAGCCGGTCGCATCGATCGTGCGGCGCTTCGCGACCGGAGCGATGTCGTACGGATCGATCTCCGCCGAGGCGCACGAGACGCTCGCCATCGCGATGAACGCGATCGGCGGCAAGTCCAACACCGGCGAAGGCGGCGAGGACGCCGAACGGCTGCATGACCCGGCGCGGCGCAGCGCGATCAAGCAGGTCGCGAGCGGGCGGTTCGGAGTTACGAGCGACTACCTGACCAACGCCACCGACCTGCAGATCAAGATGGCGCAGGGCGCGAAGCCCGGCGAAGGCGGTCAGCTGCCGGGCCACAAGGTCTACCCGTGGATCGCGAAGACCCGTGGGTCGACCGCCGGTGTCGGCCTGATCTCACCGCCGCCGCACCACGACATCTACTCGGTCGAGGACCTGAAGCAGCTG
>Ga0335074_10014885_pt1 | contig 10911 bp, 9 predicted proteins | sample Lox_Sample_23_FD_206715 | JGI IMG/M metagenome (GOLD analysis project Ga0335074, IMG submission 206715) | Soil microbial communities from Loxahatchee National Wildlife Refuge, Florida, United States - Lox_Sample_2.3 | ecosystem: Environmental > Terrestrial > Soil > Wetlands | place: USA: Florida... | reverse complement strand
CACCCAGGCGGACATTCGCACGCTCCTGGTGCCGACGATCATCCAGGGCGTGGCGCTGGCGACATTCTTCGTGCCGCTGCTGACGCTCGGCTTCTCTGGCCTCGCGCCGGAGCGCATTCCGGCCGCCTCGGGCCTCATGAATTTCGCGCGCATCACCGCGGGCTCGTTCGCAACCTCCATCACGACGACTCTCTGGGACCGGCGCGCGACGCTGCATCACGAGCAGCTGGTGGAGCATCTGACGAGCTCGAACGCCGCCATGACGCAGGCGATGGGGCAGCTGCACGCCGGTGGCTTGACGAGCCAGCAGGGTTACGCGCTGCTCAACAACCTGGTCACCAACCAGGCATACATGCTTTCCGCCAACGACATCTTCTACGTGTCGGGAGTGCTGTTCGTGCTGTTGGCGGGCGTCGTCTGGCTGGCACGGCCGGGCGGCTCGGGCGCGGGCAGCAGCGAGGCCGCCGCCGGCGCCCACTAGATCTTGCGCAGCGTTCGGGGTGCCAGGAGCGCGGTGAGCACGCCCTGGCCTGCGCGCGGCGCTCCTCCGAACCTCACACACGCGACGGCGCTCTTCTTGAGCTCGAATCCCTCGGCTCTGGCGTCACCGCGAACGCAGAGCGCGAGTAGGCGGCCGAGATGCGGTTGATGGCCGACGACCGCCGCGCACTCGAGCCTGCCGCCCTCGCGCCGCAGCGTCTCGAGCACCTCCTCGGGCGAGGCTCCAGGGGAGAGCCCCGCGCATTCGACTGCCTTCGGCCAACGCGCGGCTTGCGCGAAGATCGTCGCGGTGTCGCGCGCGCGGAGGAGCGGGCTGGTCAGCACCAGCGTCGGCTGTGCGGTGAGGCGTTTCAGGCCGGCGGCCGCCCGCCGCGCCTTCTTCACGCCTTCCGCCGTGAGAGGGCGCTGGCTGTCATCGGGCCACCGCTTCGCATCGCGCGGGAAAGCTATGCCGTGCCGCAGGATCAGAAGCTCCATGCTCAGCGTCCGCTCGCCGTGAGCGCCGGGCCGCCGGCGCCACTCGTGCTGCGCAAATCGCCGCCGGCGAGATGATCGATCCCGTTGCCCTTGCTTTTGCTCGTGGGCATCTCATCGCGCAGCTCCTTCATGCGCGCGCGCAGCGCCTTCCAGAGCTTGCCGCGTAGCCTGCGCCAGGGTTTCTCGATTTTTCCGCCCAGCCGGGACGCTTTGCGTGCATGCAGCTCCGCGAGTCTGCCCATCAGAAAGAGCGTCCGGGAGCCGAACTCGACCGGCGGATGAACCGCAAGTTGCGTCAGGTATCGTGCCATCTCATCCGAGTCGTGTTGGGTACCGAGCCTGCTTTGCAGCTCGAGCAACGTGACCAGCATCGCCTCGGCGGGCTGCGCGTACGTCGGGGCGACCATCTCGAGCGCATAGCGCAGCTTCTTCGTATGCACCCTTACATTGTGGTACTGGCTCATCGGCGACTCGGGAGTCAGTCGGCGAACGCACTTGCGCAATTTCCGGTAGCGTCTGCGGATCAGATCGGGCACAACGCGCAGCGCAGCGGCGCTGCGTGGAGATGCGGCGGCCGACTTTGGCATCGGGCGTGTGAGGCTGAGGCGGTTCGGTAATCTCTCGAGCCAGTCGTGTGTACGCTTGGCATCCAGGGCGCGCAGCATGGCGGCTCGCGCCGCTTCTCGCTCGGCCTCGAGCTGCCGCAGCAGCGGGTCGAGTGCGATGCCGTCGCCTTGTGGAAGCCTCCCGCGAAACGCGGTCACCGTCTCGAGGCGAATATCCGCGTCGCGAACCGCTCCCAGCGCATCGAGCAGCCGCTTGAGCTTCGGGCGGCTCTTTCCGAGGGCGGCAGGAAGGTAGGCGCTAAAGAGGCTAAGGACCGTGTCCATGCGACGGCCGGTCACCCGCAGTGCATGCAGTGCCTCGGGCCTTTCTCCGAGCCTCGCCGCGGGCTCATGAGCCTGCCATTCGCCGAGGAGTCGGTGCAGTGCCGCGGCGGCAAAGTCGCCTGCACGGCTTGAAGCGTCCATGACAGGTCGTACCGGCTCGGCTTCGCCGTGCGGTGCGGCCGCTCGCGGCGGCTCGAGCGAGGCCGAATGCAGACCCGCGGCGAATTTGTTTTCCGTCGCGGGCTTCAACCCGCATTCGGTGCGCAGCCGCGCCGCGAGTCCTTCCAGTGTGGCGCCATTGCGGCCGATCGCTTCGAGCTCCACACGCGTGAGGATCATCGGGCGGCGCTGGCCGTCCGCGCGGGAAAACTGTGCCTCATCGAGAGCGACCTCGCCCACCTCTTCAGCGGCGTCGGTGTTGTGGACCGCGAATCGCTCCCGTGAGGTCCGTACCTCAAAGAGCTGGCGAAGCGGCTTCACTCCGATCACGTCGCGAACACGGCGGCCGACGGGGCCGTTCGCGCCAGCCAGGGCTTTGACCGTGCCTTCGGCCAATGCCTCAGTAATCTCCCGCCGGTCGGCGACGTCCTCGCGGGCGGAGCGCAGCCCCTTCAGCGTCGCCTCGAAACGGCGGCCCTCCTCGCGTATGCGAAGCGCGTAACCTGCGCGAAAGACGCGCCAGTCCTCGGTGTCCAGGTAGGTATCGCGCAGCTGCTGCGGGCTCAGTGGCTCGATCCGAAGCTCGTCCAGCAGGGAGTGCCGGTCCAGCCAGTGGCGGACCACCCCCAGGTCGGTCGCCGAGAGCTGCCACTCGAGCTCGCGTGCCTCTCCGCCGGCTTCGCCAGCGTTCCTCGCGGAAGGAGGGGGGGAATGGTGGGGTCGAGGGGCCATCGGGTCGCCAAGAATAAACCCAAATTGACGCTTCCACGGCCGGTTCCGTATGATGCGCGCCCCCGTGCGGCGGGTCTGGCGGGACGGCGGGCACCATGGCAGGAAGCCGGGGGCGCGGCATGATGCCGGGCAGCGAGGTACGACACCGAGCGAGTGGGCGATGCACTTCGCGTGCCCGTAGCTCAGTTGGATAGAGCACCGGCCTTCTAAGCCGGTGGTCGCAGGTTCGAGTCCTGCCGGGCACGCCAGCCGCTGAGGAATCGGCGGGCACCCCCGGGGTCGGCAAGGTCATGGGGGTGTGCGACAACGGTGGACGTAGCTCAGCTGGTAGAGTCCCGGGTTGTGATCCCGGTTGTCGTGGGTTCGAGTCCCATCGTCCACCCCACCCATCAAATGGGCCGTTAGCTCAGCTGGTAGAGCAGGAGACTCTTAATCTCTTGGTCGTAGGTTCGATCCCTACACGGCCCACCAAATTGATCTTAGATTCAAGTACTTGCGCGCAACTGAAGCGCGGTCGAGACCCTCACCCGAGCAAGCCACGCAAACACGAGAAGACGGGCGAGACGATCGCGCCCAAGGAGTACCGGCGCAGCGGCGCGACCGTCAATCGCTACCTCGCGACGCTCTCGAATGTGTTCTCCTTCGCCGTGCAGGAGCGCCGGCTGATCGACCGCAATCCGTGCGACGACATCCCCCGCAAGAAGGAATCGCGGGGCCGCACGGTTTCTCTCGGACGAGGAGCGAGCTGCGCTGCTGGGTGCCTGCGTCCAGTCCGACTGGCCACCTCTTCACGCCCTGGTCCTGCTCGCGATCACGACGGGCGCGCGGCGCGGCGAGCTCGTGTCGCTGAAATGGGCCGACGTGGATCTCAAGGCCGGGCGCGCGATTCTTCACGATACGAAGAACGGCGAGCAGCGGACGCTACCGCTCGCGGGCAGGGCGCTAGAGGCGTTGCGCCAGCTCAAGCTTCAGAATTCCGCGCGCAGCGAGTACGTGTTTCCCTCGCCGACTGTCGTCTTCGATCCCAAGAGCGGCAAGCCGCAGCTCGATGCGCCCTATGAGCATTTCGATGCGCATTGGTACGCGGCGCTCGAGGCGGCCGGGATCAGCGACTTTCGCTTCCATGATCTGCGCCACACGACGGCCTCGATGCTTGCAGCGCAGGGCGCCTCGCTGCTCGAGATCGCCGACGTGTTGGGACACAGGACGCTCGCCATGGTGAAGCGCTACTCGCATCTTGTCGTTGATCACAAGGCGAAGGTGATCGAGAAGACGGTGGCGGCGAAGGGGGTTTGAGCTCACGGCAGCGTAGTCCGAGGGATGCGCCGGCGACCGACACACGCCTCCAGCCGATAGTCACTTTCGACCCGTTGCTGCCGGTCAACCCGTCAGATGTTCAATGGCCGGTATCTGACTGCAGCCGGCCTCTCGAATGGCTAGGCGAAAACAACCAGCAGCCGAGCTAGTCTGACGTTCGCTCCGGTGGTGCACGAAAGACGAGCTGACCAGGGGGACGGGAGGGCGCGAGCAACCCCGCAACGCTTTGAACAACTGACATTTCACCAGGCGGATGGTGGGGCCGCGGAGTAGACTGTCGCGCGCGCACTCCGCGGAGCTGCTCGCCATGGGTCTTCCGACACCTGCCATCGCACTCGAGCCGATCGAGGCCGGCGAGCGAACACGACGTCAAATTGCCCTTCGGCTGCTGCCGTTCCTCTTTCTCCTTTACGTCACGAATTACATCGACCGCACCAGCGTCGCGTTCGCCGCTCTTGGCATGTCGAGCGACCTGGGGATGAACGATCGTACGCTGGGACTTGCAGCCGGGATGTTCTTCCTGGGATACATCGCCCTACAGATCCCCGGGGCCATTCTAGTCGAGCGGTGGAGTGCACGCCGCGCGATTGCGCTGGTCATGATCGCGTGGGGGTGTGCGACTGCACTCACGGGCCTCATTCACACGGCGAGCCAACTCTACTGGGCGCGACTCGTGCTCGGGTCAGCAGAGGCTGGATTCTTTCCCGGTGTGATCGTCTACCTGAGCCACTGGTTCAGCCGCGCGGATCGCGCCAAGGCGTCCGCGTACTTCATGGCCGCAATTCCCTTCTCGCAGGCGATTGCCTCGCCCCTGGCCGGCTGGATCGTGGGTCACTCATTTGCAGGAGTTGCGGGATGGCGATGGCTCTTTATCCTTGAGGGACTCCCAGCCGCCTCGCTCGGCGCGTTGGGATGGTTCTATCTGACCGATCGCCCCCGTGATGCCCGCTGGCTCTCTCCGCCGCAACGCGAGTGGATGATCGCGAAGCTGCACACCGAAGCCTTGCCCCTCGTGGCGCAACGGTCTACCGTCGGGCAGGCGCTTCGCTCGCGCGTCGTTCTCCTCCTAGCCCTTGTCGCGTTTCTCAATTACTTCGTTGGCTACGGATTCTTCTTCTGGTTCCCGACCATGCTGAAGCGCCAATCCGAGCTGTCCGATGTGCTCGTGGGAGTGATTGGCACCGTCCCGTTCGCCGCAGCATTCGTCACCATGCTGGTGAATGGATGGCATTCCGATAAACAGATGGAACGGCGCTGGCACGCCGCCATACCTTGCCTGCTCGCGGCTATCGGCGCCTTGGGACTCATGGGGCATCCTCAATCGCTGCTGATCGCCGTTTTCCTCTTCACCCTCCTTGCCATGAGTGTCGCCTTCCTCCCTGTGTTCTGGGCCATGTCCACTACGCTGCTTAGCAGCTCGATAGCCCCCGCCGCAGTGGGATTCATCAATGCGATCGGGTCGATCGCGGGTTTTGCGGGTCCCTTTGTCCTGGGATATCTGAGCTCGCGGACGGGTTCATTCTCTGCGGGAATGGCCGTCGCAGCGGTGGCGGGAATTGCCGCTTGCCTCATACTTCTGTGGCTGCCGAGAGCGGGTCACGCTCTCAGCCCTCATGCAATGGCGGCCGACGGTCCAAATCGACTTTAGCGTCGCGTAGGTCCGGTGCGCTGAAGGGTCGTAGGCGTCGCACCGCGGCTTTGGAGAGCTCTGCAGAGAGAGACTGCCGGACGCGCCAGAGGTTCAACGACAACTAACGACTGAAGCGGCCTCTCGAATGGCTGCTCTGCGGAAACGGTGACCGGCAGCAAGTGGCCGCACCCTGCCGGTACGTGGCTCACCAGTGTGCCGCAATATGGCATGTATGGGTCAGGCAAGAGGGGAAGTGAGGCTGTCGCGCTCGTTTATCTGACGGTGTGGCGATCTGACCTAGGTTTGATGAGCACGGTTAGAGCCACGAATGCGAATGGCAATTCCGCGATTCCCACGATGATCCAATCGTGTAGTCCAAAGGATGGCAAACCTCCGGATGCCACGAACACTAAGTCGAATGGGATGGAGATTATCAACAAAGATAACACGATCACCGATACAGGGCGTCTCGCATATGCTCCTCGCCATCCTGTCCGAATCTGATGCATTCGATTACTTAATGACGCGGAGCTAACAGCGGAGTCGTCGGGACGACCCGATGCTCGGTGCGATTGCGATATAATTTGCAGCAAGGTTCTCGCCGCAATGATGAAGATCGCAACCGCTGCAAGGAGATATCCAAGCTGTAAAAGGCCCACCGAGGTCTCGAGCATCCCGAGCCGCACATCGTGCAAGTAAGTCTCCGCGTTTATCCAGATCATCGGGACGCTCACGACCAGGATGAACGCGTAGAGACTGCGGCGGAACATGAGCAATAGAGTAACGAATAGACCGTCTTTGCGCACCCCAGACCCGCGCAACCGCGACAGACCAGAAGGTCCGTTTTGTGGAACCGCAACCGACTTAGCCGAATGGCGGTTTCTGGCCGTACTCTGCCGACCCGCCGGCGGTGATCTGATAGGGCCCGAGTTCCCCAAAGGCAACCTGCTGGCGTATTCTCCAGCGATCTGCCGGGTCGAACCGATGCTCAGAAATGGCGCAAGAGAGATCCATCCCTCAGACTCTAGAACAAGCTTTCAGCGCACTCGACGAGCTGCTGACGCCGACCGGTCGCAACGCATTCATGCGCAAGCCAGAGCGTAAAGCTGTGATCGAGGCTCACATGACCCTGGGGTTACATATCCGTAACGCTTGGTTTCGGTCGGCACGAACCGCGCTCAATGGATACTTGCGAGAGAAGGGCGCCCGCTCACTTGACGATGCCTCAAGTCTGCTGCTAACCGCATACTGGCGCCATCTCAACGGGGTCCCCGCCGACTTGGATTAGTTGGCAGCCAACGACTGCTTTACGGAATGCTGCATAGTGCAGTCTATTTCCGCTCCTGTTAAGCGTTGTCCGAAGCCTGCCCCGTGGGCTGCGGCGTCCGGTTGAGACACGGCAGACGGGTAGGCGTCGGACAACGCCCAAGGGAGGAAACCGCGGGAGGAGACGATGCGCTCAGTCGGAGCGATGAGCTATGGGGATTTGAAGCGATGCGACGGCGGTGAGGGTGCAGCGGAGGCTCGATGCCAGCGAGAGCGGGTTGACTGAAGGCTCGTGGCGGTGGTTGCACATGGTGATTGGGATAGCCTCGAGGGGTTCAGCGTAGCGATCAGGACAACGGGCCTGCATGTCGGCGTGCACGGGGTTGGCGCCAACTGCGGCGGACGATGCTGCAAAGCATTCAGGAGCATGGCGAGGCAGGCGGTGCGCGGATGTGCGGCTGCGGCGGCAGCGCGCAAACGACGATCATCGGTGCGCCGCAGTGACGACAGACGAAGGGATGTGAGGCGACGGAGTTGTGGTCGGCGGTGGAGCTTCTGAGGCCTTCCTGCGGCGCTGGCGGTTCGGCGTGTAACAGTGTGCGTGCGGTGGCGAGCTCGACAGCACGACGGGCATTCCCGAGCAAGCCATAGTGGCGGATACGATGGAAGCGGCGCGGCAGCACGTGCAGGAGGAAGCGGCGCATGAACTCCTCAGCGGCGAGGGTCATGGTCTTGTAGCGAGTGCGGCCCTTCGCCCGGTAGTCCTTCCAGCGGAAGGTGACGCCGCGCTCGTCATGGGCGATCAGGCGGCTGTTGGAGATGGCGACCCGATGGGTGTAGCGGGAGAGATAGGCGAGGACCGCGGAGGGACCGGCGAAGGGCCGCTTGGCATAGACAACCCACTCGATCTGGCGCAGGGGCGCGAGCCACTCGGCAAATCGCGTGGGATCGGACAGCTCGGCGTGCTCGCCAAAGAACTGCAGCTCGCCTCGGGCATGAGCTGCGGCGAGGTCTTCGAGGAAGCGCCGACGGAAGAAGCGGGAGAGCACCCGTACCGGCAGGAAGAACCCCGGCCGGCAGTGGACCCACCGATCCGCGTCCACGGCGATGCCGCCGCCCGGAACGATGCCATGAACGTGCGGATGATGAGTGAGCTGCGATCCCCAGGTGTGCAGCACGAGCGTCGCGCCGATGCGGGCACCCAGATGTCGCGGGTCGGCGGCGATCGTGCGCAGTGTCTCGGCGGCGATATCGAACAGTAGCCCATAGACGCGCTCCTTGTTGGTGTAGGCGATGGCGCTGATCGGTGCCGGCAACGTGAAGACCACGTGGTAGTACTCTACCGGCAAGAGATCGGCCTGCCTCTCTTGTAGCCAGCGCTGAGCGGCACTGCCCTGGCACTTTGGGCAGTGCCGGTTACGGCAGGAGTTGTAGGCGATCTGCGGCTGCGAGCAGCTCGAACATAGCAGCTGGTGTCCGCCGAGCGCGGCGCTGCGGCAGCGCTCGATGGCCGACATGACCTTCAGCTGCCCGAGACTTAAATGACCGCGCTCCCGGAATCGCCAAACGGGCCCGTGGGCGCGGAAGATATCCGCGACCTCAAGGGCCGGACGTTCCACGGCGCCCTCCTACGAGGAGCGGCGCACCTCAAGGGGACTGATCACCTGGCGCAAGGTCTCTGTGGCCACCTGGGTGTACAGGGCTGTGGTGTCGAGCTTCTTGTGACCGAGCAGCACCTGGATGACGCGGATATCCTCCTTCTGCTCGAGCAGGTGGGTGGCAAAGCTGTGCCGCAGCGTATGCATCGAGACGCGCTTGTCGAGTCCGGCTTCGCGAGCTGCCGCGTGCACGGCGCGGTTCAACTGTCGCGTGCTCATCGGGTCGATCGGGTTCTGCCCGGGGAAGAGCCATCCGCCGTCCGGCATCTTGCCCTGGCCCCGGGCGACTCGGTACCAGGTGCGCAGCCGCTCGAGCATCACCGGCGAGAGCATCGCGTAGCGGTCCTTGCTGCCCTTACCCTTCTGGACACGCAGCACCATGCGCTGGCTGTCGACGTCGGTGATCCTCAGTGCGATGACTTCGCTGGCGCGCAGCCCTGCTCCGTAGGCCACCGACAGCGCGGTCTGGTACTTTAGGTTCCCGGCGGCGGCGATGAGGCGCTTGACCTCCTCGCGGCTCAATACCACCGGCAACGTGCGCGGCACGAACACGTGCTGCATCTTCGCCATCATGGCGCCACGATCGAGCGTCACGCCGAAGAAGAACTTCAGTCCCGTGATGGTGGCGTTCAGCGTAATCGGCGAGGCCCCATGGTCGACCAGGTGCAGCTGGAAGTTGCGTAGATCTTCGGCTGTGGCGGTGTCGGGCGCGCGGTTCAGATATCGGGCAAACTTCCGTACCGCGCGGATGTAGGCGGTCTGTGTCTGCGGTGCGAGCTTGCGCATCCGCATGTCCTCGATCATGCGCTGACGCAGAGGGGAAACGGCTTTGGGTTGAGAGCTCATGGCAGTGCTCCGGTCGAGAGAAGAGGCGGATTGCCTCCACTCCGAACTTACGGAACAAAGCCAAAAAGCTCACACCTTGGCGCTCGCCCGATCGAAGCCACCCCTACCGCGCGAGCGGTTTAGTCCAGTTGGCCGGATAGCGCCGTTTTCGCGGCGTCGATGGGCCCCCGATTCTGTAGTTGGTGACTTACTACCTCGCAGTCCCGGGCGACCGCCGCAATTGGTCAACTATCTGCGTCGCAAATTCTAGGCTGTAAGCGCGGGTCCTGTTTGAACTCGGCCCTAGGCCCATAGTTTCAGTAGCCAAGTGCTCAAGGTGCGCCGCCAGATCCTCGACCGTACAACCGCCCTTCAGCATTGAGAGGATATGCGGCGCGTAGCTATCATACTCACTGGCCGGGGCGACGGTACTTGGCTGAACGTTGATCGGGTCCCAGCGGCGCAGGATCTCCGCAACCGCACTGATTTCCGACTTTGTGTAGTGCTTGAGTACCCGTTTATCTTGGCCGGTCATGCTGGGGACCTCTTTGCGATCACCATAAGCGCCTCGTTTTTTAATGTCCGCTCGAGGCAAGCCTATCCCGGAGGCCAATCCTAGGCTCTTGGCCGCCCTCTGCCGGAGCCGGATGGGGCCTACGCACCTGAACGACTCGAAGCGGACTTCGGAACTGATCAACCGCTGATTACGTGGGCCACGGCGCGTTCTGAGCACGCGCCTCCTCGATTCGCCGCCGGCTGCGCGCGCCCACTTTCCGAGCCAGTGGGATGAGGTAGAAATTCGCGAAAATGCCGGCAACGCCTACGGGAATGGGCGGCAGACTCTTAAATGGAGGCAGTTCTAGCAGGCAGTACCAGAGAAGCGCGTTGATCCCCAGCCAGAATGCTACCGTCACCAGGACTCCGACGATCCGACCGGAGAGAGAGACCCGAGTGGGCAGCGACGAGCCCGGAGCTGTAACCGATTCCGTCCGTTCAGAATCCTGCGGGACCACGCCGCCGGCAACACCGAGGTTGGACGGGCGTCTGGATCTAGACAGACCAAGGCGCATATACCGGACAAAACGCCAGGCGGCGATCGCGACAACTAAAATGAGCAACGCCAGTCGTGTCTCTCTGTCCATATTCTCCTCAGCCCTTCTTTCGGTCTGGGCAAACGCCGCAGAGTGAGCCTGGTTGGGATGCCATTTTGAACGTCCGCTCTGCGGTGGGCAAATTCCCTTCTGTCGGACCGCTTTTGGCCCGGTCGCGATCGGTCAGGAGCTATCGTGTTGACTTCGCTACCTGCCATTCATCGGCCGTAATGGCGTACGTGGCGACCTTCTGCGCGTACCAGTCCTCCAGCCCGCGATAATGCATCCCAAGTTTCGCCATTACCCTCATGTACGCACTGTTGTCGGAATTGCAGACCGCGAACAGAGTATCAGCGCGCAGGTGC
>Ga0335074_10014884_pt1 | contig 10912 bp, 11 predicted proteins | sample Lox_Sample_23_FD_206715 | JGI IMG/M metagenome (GOLD analysis project Ga0335074, IMG submission 206715) | Soil microbial communities from Loxahatchee National Wildlife Refuge, Florida, United States - Lox_Sample_2.3 | ecosystem: Environmental > Terrestrial > Soil > Wetlands | place: USA... | reverse complement strand
GCGCAGAGCACGAAAGTCATGGCGACCGCCATGACTGAGATCATCGTCGTCTGCCGGACGATGTTCAGGAGATTGGTCGGCTCGAGAAAGCCGCGATCGGCAAGCGTCACAGAAAAAAACACGAAAATGACCGCGAAGCCGGCGTAGATCACGTACTGGCGCCAATCCGCCAGGACGGACGGCAGGACGGGAAGGGTGCCGCGCGCCTGCCGGGCGGCGAGCTTGCCGTCAGACATTGCCCCGCGCCTCCTGAATGGCCCGCTGCAGCCCATGCTCCTTGTGCGCGATCTGGTCGGCCGGATCCGCATCCGGTGCCGCCCAGCCGTTGATCTCCTCACGCTGGATCTCGCGCGCCAGCCGGCCGGCGCTGAGGATAAGGATGCGATCGCTGACCGCCAGCAGTTCGGCCAGCTCCGAGGAGATCATGATAACACCCTTGCCGGCATCCGCGAGATGGCGGATGAGCTCGACGATCTCCGACTTGCTGCCGATATCGACCCCGGCGGTCGGCTCATCGAGGACCAGCACCTCCGGGTCGGCTGCCAGCCATTTCCCCAGCACGACTTTCTGCTGGTTGCCGCCGGAGAGCGTGCGCGCGGGCAGCGTGATCGCGCTCACCTTGATCCGCAGTCGCTCGATCAGGGATTGCCCCACCGCGTGGGCCCGCTGCTCATCGACGAATCCCCTGGGCGCCAACCGGTTGATGGTTGGAAGGCTCAGGTTGCTGATGACACTGTGATCCAGGATCAGGCCCTGGGTCCGCCGGTCTTCCGGGATCAGTGCCAGACCGGCTTCGATCGCCGCCCGCGGCGAGGTGAGCGCGATCGGCTTTCCCCGCAGCAGCACCTGACCCGATCTCGGGCGGTCGATGCCGCAGATCACGCGCGCAAGTTCACTGCGTCCGGCGCCAAGCAGGCCGGCGATGCCGAGCACCTCGCCGCAATAGAGGTTGAAGGAGACACCGTTCGGCTTCTCCGGCCCATACAGCTCGCGAACCTCCAGCAGCGGCGATGTCGACCGGTTGACGCGGCGCGGCTTCCACGCGAAGGCGTTGACGCGCCGGCCGACAATGTGCTCGATGATTGCATCCAGCGTCAGCTCCCGCAGCGGCCGCGTAATGACGTGCCGCCCGTCGCGCAGGACGGTCACGGCATCCGCGACGCGCTGAATCTCATCCATCTTGTGCGACACGTAGATAACCGAGACGCCCCGATCCTTCAGCGACTGCAGCAGCACGAACAGGCGATCGATCTCCGCCGTGCTCAGCGCCGAGGTGGGCTCGTCCATGATCAGGACGCGGGCGTTCTGTGAGATTACCTTCACGATTTCGGTCATCTGACGCTGGCCGGTGCTGAGGCGATCGACCGACTGGCGCGGATCGACCTCGACGCCGAGGCGCTGCAGCAGCGCAGCGGCGTCCCGATTGGCCTGTCGGTCATTCAGCAAGAGGCCGCGCGACCTCGGCTCCCGCGTCAGGAAGATATTCTGGGCTACGCTCAAGGTCGGGACCAGGCTCATTTCCTGGAAGATCATCCCGACCCCGAGCCGTCTGGCCGCCTCGGGCGTGTGCTCCTGCATCGGTACACCGAACACGACGATCTCGCCGGCTTCAGGTCGCTCCACCCCGCGGAGGATCTTCAGAATGGTCGATTTGCCGGCGCCATTCTCGCCCAACAGCGCATGAATGGAGCCAGGGCGGACCACGAAGTCGACCCCGTCCAGCGCCTGCACGCCGCCGAAGGACTTGCGGATGCCGGTCATCCGTACCGCGTCCACTTCAGCGGCACCGTCCCTCATGATGCGACGTCGGTCCAACTCTGGCGCTCGGCGGACGCGATGATGGCATCTGCGATCGCGGAGACGCGATAGCCGTCTTCGAAACCGGGCGACGGCTGGCGTCCCTCGGAGACTGCCTTGACGAACAGGTAAGCCTCGATGATCTTGGTCTCGCTGTAGCCGATGCCGAGCGCCGGGATCGGCCAGAGGCCCTCGCCATACGGATGTGCAGGGCCGGTATAGATGGTGCGGAAGCCGCGACAGTCCGGTGGATCATCGGCGAACATGACCTGCAGTTCGTCGCGCCGCTCGTAGTTGAAACAGAGCGAACCGGCCGCGCCGTGGATCTCGAACGTGAGATAGTTGTTGCGACCATAGGCGTTGCGCGTCGCCTCGATCGAGCCGATGGCGCCGTCGCCAAAGCGCAGCAGCGTCAGCATCTCGTCGTCGACATCGACGGGCGCCTTCGGCACGCCGGTCAGGCGCTGCGCGGCGCCGAGTTTGTCGACGCCGCTGTTCTGCTGCGGCCGCTCCTTGATGTAGGTCCGCGTCATGGCATTGACAGCGACGATCTCCCCGACGAGGTGGCGGGCCAGGTCGATGACGTGGGTGCCAATATCGCCGAGCGCGCCGGAGCCGGCGATCTTCTTCTGGAACCGCCAGGAAAGCGGCGAGTCCGGACTGGCCGACCAGTCCTGCAAGTAAGTGCCGCGGAAGTTCAGAATCGTGCCGATCCGCCCGTCGGCGATCAGCTTCTTCGCCAGCGCGACGGCCGGCGTGTGGCGGTAGTTGAACGCCACCATATTGATGACGCCGGCCTCGCGGACGGCGTCCCGCATCGCCTTCGCTTCCGCGCCCGTCCGCGCCAACGGCTTTTCGCACATGACGTGCTTGCCGGCCCGCGCGGCGGCGATCGCGATCTCGGCGTGGCTGTCGTTCGGGGTAACGATATCGATGGCGTCGATTTCGTCGCTTTCGACCACCTCCCGCCAGTCCCGCGCCGCCTTTTCGAAGCCGAACCGCGCCCTGGCCTCCTCCGCGAGTTCGGCGGTGGCATCGGCGATCATGCGGCGCATCGGGATCGCCGGCGCCGGCCAGAAGAACATCGGCATCGCGGCATAGGCCAGGGCGTGCGCCTTGCCCATGAAGCCACCGCCGATCATTCCCACTCTCAACTGTCGCATCCCATTCGTGCTCCCGGCCTCAGCTCTTCATGCTCACCTGGACATCCTTCGGCGCCGGTGCGTGATACACGTCCTGCCAGGCCTGCAGCAGGTTCGCCCGTGTCACCGGTAGTGCCGGCAGAGCCACGTACGGAGGTGCCGCTTTGCCCAGCAATCCGAAGCCCGACAGGTTTGCCTCGGTCGTTCCCTGATCATACGGGCGCTGCGCGCCGAGGCCCTTCACGTAACCCTTCTGCGCCATGTCGATCGCGACGTTGACGCCGAGATCGCAGGTGGTGATGATCAGATCGTCGCGCCCCGCAGTACGCGCGGCAGAGATCACGCCCTCGGCCGGCACATCCCAGACGGCCCAGATGCCGTTGATGTCCGGACGGGAGGTGAGCATGGCAGAGGCGACCTTCTCGGCATCGCCGGAAAAGTCCGGGCCGCCGATCCCCTGCTGGGCAATGATCTTGATGCCTGGGAATTCGCCCAGCGTCTTCTTCACCGCCTCGTAGCGCTGCCGGGTGACGAAGAAATCGGCCGCGTGATAGACGAGCCCGACCTTGCCCTTCTCCTTCAGCGCCTGCGCCATCAGCAGGCCGGCCGCGACGCCGTTGCCGTAATTGTCGGCGGAGACGACGCTGACATAGTCCTTGCCGGCCTCCATGCCCTTCGGGACGTTGTCCATGAACACGAGCTTCACGCCCTGCGCCGCCGCCCGGCGATAGGCGTCGGCGGTCGCGACGGGATCGGTCGGAATCGAGACGATGATGCTGGGATGCTGCGCCAGCACCGTCTCGATATCGGAGACCTGGCGCTCGGGCTTGAATCCGGCATCGGTGACCGCGATGACGCGGATGTTGAGTTCACCGAAGCGGGCCTTCAGCCCCTCGATCTGGGCGCGCGACCAGTCATTGCCGCCGTAGTGCATGACGATCGCGGCGGTGGCATTCATCGCCTTGATCTTCGCGATCTCGTCAGCGCTGAGAGCGGCGGCGCTGACAGGCGAGGGCGTCTCGCCATGCGGCCCCTTGCTCATCACATGGGCGCTGAGATCGCGAAGCTCCGCCGCCGGGTCGGGGACAGCCCAGCTCACCCGTCGGGGCAGCAGCACCCCGGAGGTCACGAGCGCCGCCGAGCCGAGCATGGTTCTGCGAGTAATAGCCATGCGAAATCCTCCCTGTGTTTCCCGGTGTCAGGTGGCAGCGCGCGGCAGGACGCGCTGCAGATAGGCCAGGCTGTCCTGCGCGCCCTGCTTCGGCGACGCCCAGGAATCCAGCTCGACAGTGATCCAGCCTTCGAAGCCGCGCGCAGCCAGCAAGCGGATGGTCGGTCCGAGGTCGAGATCACCCTGGCCCAGCGGCGTGAAGGCGAATGGATTGCGCTGCCAGCCTTTGAGATGGACGTACGTGATGCGGCCCCAATGCTCCTCCAGCAGCGCTGCCGGATCGCCGCCGGCCGCCGCGAGATGCGCCGTATCCGGACAGAAGCCGATGCCGGTCAGCCCGAAAATCTTGCGTACCTGCTCCGTCGTTTCGGCGAGCGTCGTCAGGTGCGGATGGTAATGCGCCTGCAGCCCATGCCTGCCGGCAATGTCCACCACGCGGTCCAGCGCATCGCCGAGACGCCGATAATCATCCTCTCGTGGGCCGGCGGAGCGCTTGGCGCCGCCGCCCACCACGAGATGGATCGCGCCAGCTTCGGCGGCCAGCGCCGCTGTCTTCTCGATGCGCCAGAATTCTTCGGCGAGGATGTCCGGGAAGATGAAGTTGCCGCCGGAATAGGCCGCGACCAGCTTGACGCCGGCATCGGCGAGTTCGCGCCGCAGATCCGCAATCCTGCCGTCATAGTCGATAAGATTGCCGTCGAAGACCTCGACGCCCTGATAGCCGGCCTCGCCGATCTCGGTGAAGGCGGTCGCCATGTCGCCGAACGTCTTGTAGAACAGGTCCTTGATCGAGGTGACGCCGACCGGATGTCCGCCGAGTGGGCCCCAGCAATTCGCGTGATATCCGAGTCCGAGTTCCGGCATCTGCCCGCCCTCCGTTGATAGCAGCGGGGAGGCGCCGCGAACACGCGGGCGAGATCGCTCTCGTCACCCAACCTGGACGCTCCCCCGGGACCCGTCCGGCGGGTCCATTTCTTGTACATTTGCGTGGTGACCAATTGTCTCCCGCCGCTTCGGTGTTATAGTGCAATCGATTGCATGCTTGTCAAACCGCATGGACTCACATCTTTGTGAGGTGGGGGGAACGCATTGGCGAGAAGACCGCGGATGAAGGATGTCGCGGCACGCGCCGGAGTCGCGACCTCGACGGTCAGCCGCGTTTTCTCGGCGCCGCATCGCATTTCCCCCGAAGTCCGCGAGCGGGTCGAGCACGTGGTCCGCGAGCTCGGCTACACGATCAACGCCGCGGCGCAGACGTTGCGACGCAATGATACCGGCGTGGTGATGGTGCTGGTGCCGGATATCGGCAATCCGTTCTTCTCGAAACTGCTCAAGGGCGTGGAGCATCGAGCCCGGGAATTCTCGTATTCGGTGCTGATCGGCGATACGCGCGGCGACCGGAACCAGGCGGACGCGTACGTGCGACAGCTCGACGCGCGCCGAGCCGATGCCCTGATCCTGCTCAATGGGCGCGTCCCCGGATTGCGGCCGCTGGACCAGGGCATCGCGCCGCACTCCCCAGACAGCCGCGTCTACCCAGTGGTCGTGGTAAGCGAACGCATTCCCGGCACCAGCTTCCCCACCGTCGGCATCGATAACGTGGCCGCCGCGCATCGGGCCACGACCCACCTGGTCGATCTCGGGCACCGTCTGATTGGTCATATCGCCGGACCGAAGGATAACATCCTCACTGGTGAGCGCATCCGCGGCTGGCGCACCGCGCTCCGGGCGCACGGCCTGGCACCAAGCCACTCGCTCGTGGCTTACGGCGATTTCTCGATCGCGTCCGGACGTTCGGCGGCGCGACACTTCCTCCGATCCGATCCGCGTCCGACCGCGATCTTCGCCGCCAATGACGAGATGGCGATGGGAGCCGTCGCGGAGCTGAAGCAGCACGGCCTCCTGGTTCCGGCCGACATCTCGATCGTCGGATTCGACGACATCGAGTTCGCCGAGGTCTACGATCCCGCCATTACAACGGTGCGACAGCCGCGCTTTGACATGGGGCGGGTGGCGATGTCGCTCGTCATTCAGCAGCTGCGGGGCGAGCCATTCGCTACCGGCGAGACGGTCCTGCCTGCAGAATTCGTCGTCCGGGCAAGCACGGCCCCAGCCGGGTGAGGCTGTTTCCCATCGGGGCATGCCCTTTGTATTCTTGCGCGTGTCAGCGTCGCCTCAGCTCTTCCGCTCAAAATTGCCCCATAGCTTCGGATCGTTGAGGTTTGCGCTCGTGATCAGGATCGGCTCGGTGTTGCCGCTCGGATTGAACGGCTTTCCGCTGAAGTAGTCGAGAATGTCGTTGTAGATGATATCCCCCATGCCGACCGGATCCTGCCCGACGGAGGCATCTTGGATGCCCCTGCGGATAGGGTCGAGCGCGAGGGGCGTGCCGTCCAGTCCGACAATCGCAACGTGTCCGGGTCTCCCTTGCCGTCGATGACGTGCAGCTCCACGCCGCTGTCCCGCGCGCGCCGTGCCGCGGGCGTATTCACCGCCTGCGGACGCCGTCCTCCATGCGCGCCATGACGGAGCGGCGGCGCAGGCTTGCCTCGACGAACCGCCGACGATAGACGTCCAGTCCCGCCGCGAAGGCGATCACCACCCCGGTGACGACGTGGTCGTGGTTTGGCGGCACGTTCAGCAGGTTGATCGCGTTCTGCACAAGTCCAAGGAGCAACACGCCCAGCATCGCACCGCCGATGCGTCCCTCGCCGCCGAACAGGCTGACACCGCCAATCACGACCGCCGAGATGACGGTGAGCTCGATGCCCATGCCCGCGGTTGCGGCGCCTGCTTCGAGCCGGGCGGTAATCATCAGCCCACCCACCGCGGCGGACAGACCGGAGATGACGTAGGCCAGCGTGATCACGCGGTTCGTTCGGATGCCCGCGAGCCGGGCCGCTACCGCGTTGCCGCCGGTTGCGTCGATCTCGCGGCCGAACCGCGTGCTCGAGAGAACGAAATGCGCGACGACCGCCAGGGCAAGCTTACACAGACTAATCACGGGGACGCCAAAAATGCGGGCGCCCTGCACCGCGATGAAGATGTCGGGCACGGGTGCGAGATTCTGCCCGCCGGTGTACAGGAAAGCCGCGCCGCGCGCGACGCTCATCATCGCCAGCGTGGCGATCAGCGGCGGCAATCGGAACACCGTGACTGCGGCACCGTTGACGGAGCCGATCAGCGCCCCGACGGCGAGCGCGATCGGAACCGATAGACAAACGGGCACGCCCATCGTCCACGGCAACCCGGCGCACAGAACCGAGGCGAGTGCCACGACAGCGCCGACCGACAGGTCGATTCCGGCTACCAGGATGACGAAGGCCTGGCCGATCCCGACGGCGGCGATGATTGTCGGGTCGTAGAACAGAGTTTCGATATTGATCCTGGTAAAGAACACCGGGCTAGCCAAGCCGAGCACCACGGCCAGCAGGAGAATGACCGTGAACAGACCGAGGTTCTGGATGACGTCGAGGAACCCCATCGTTCCGCCGGGAACTCGGATACGTCGCTCGGCCGCGGCGCGCTGTGCGGGATGGATGTCGGTGTCCATGGCTTCCATGCCCCTATCCCGCTGACGCCAGGTTCATAATCGCTTCGGGAGCCATCATATCGCGCCGCAGTTCACCGCTGATGCGTCCGGCCCGCATCACCAGCGCACGGTCGGCGAGCGCCAATACCTCCGGAAGCTCGGACGTGATCAGCAGGATGGCAGTGCCCGATCCGGCGAGACGCACGATGATGTCGCTGATCTCCGCCTTCGCGGCCACGTCCACGCCCTCGGTCGGCTCGTCGAGGATGAGCAGGCGTGGATTTCGCGCCAGCCAGCGTGCAACGACCACCTTCTGCCGATTGCCGCCGGACAGTGTCGAGACCGGCACGGACGGCGAGGACATGCGGATCCCGGGGACTGGCGTGCCGCCTCCACCAAGTCTGCCTCGCGGCCGCGCACGATCACCCAGTGCGGAGCGATCGTTCCGAGCATAGCAAGGGTCGCATTGGCGCTCCCGCTCAACTGCGAGACCAGTGCCTGCTGGCGGCGGGCTTCGGGCACGAAGCCGGCGAGCATCGCCAGCGTCGGATCACCCGGTGGCACCGGTTTCTCGTCGAGGAGAACGACACCCCCATCATATCGGTCTATTCCGAAAAGGCAGTTGGCGACCTCCGTCCTCTCCGCGCCGACCCGCCGGCAGGCAGGCCGCCTCCTATTGCGGTTTCCCGAATCCAGAGGTGTCGCTGCGCCCGCCGGAGGATATGCTCCCGAACAGCCATGAAGCGGACAGTGCGATTGCGCCTGGCCGCTCTGGCAAGGCGTTCGTGGAGTTGCAGAACGACGTCACGCTGGCCGATATCGCGCTCGCTGGCGCAACGCGACGGCTATGAATCCGTCGAACATCTGAAGCGCTACACCACGCTCGGCATGGGCACTGACCAGGGCAAGACGAGCAACGTCAACGCGCTGGTCCACCTGGCCGGCCTGCGCCAGGCATCGATCGCCGAGACCGGCGCGACCACCTTCCGTCCACCCTACTCGCCTGTCGCGATCTGAGCGCTGGCTGGGCATCACACAGGCTCGCGGTTCCGCTTGGTGCGTCGCACGCGACTGCACAACTGGCACCTGGCCAATGGCGCCGAGATGATCGAAGCCGGGCTGTGGATGCACCGCCGGCGGACTGACGCGGCAGCGCGCGCTCGACCGGATGGCGCGCGACCGGCGCGCCCGGGTCGGGCTTTCCCGAATCCTTCGACGGCATTGGCGGCGGCAATTTCGGGCCGATGCCGGTCGCCGCTTTCATCACACTCGGCGCCTTCCTGCTCGCCTGGATCGCGCTGTCACGCACCGTGTTCGGCGCCGAGATCTATGCCGTCGGCGGCAACCGGGAGGCGGCGCGACTGGCCGGCATCCCGGTCGCGATTCGGCTGGCTGCCGTCTACATCATCGGCGGCGTGCTCGCCGGGCTCGGCGGCGTCGTGCTCGCCGGCCGGCTCGATTCGGCGCAGCCGATCGCCGCGGTCGGTCTCGAGCTCAACGCCATCGCCGCCGTGGTGATCGGTGGCGCCAGCCTGTTCGGCGGCAAGGGCTCGATGGTTGGCACGCTGCTTGGCGTACTCATCATCAGCCTGATCAACAACGGCCTGACGCTCAAGAACGTGCAGCCCTTTTGGGTGCAGTTCATCCAGGGCGCGGTGATTTTCGGCGCCGTGCTGATCGACAGCCTGAACCAGAAGCGCCGCGGCGTCTGACCGCGGCAAGAAAGGCCGCTTCTTGTCCAGCCAGTTCGGCTACGCGCCGCTGACCGTCGAGACGCTTGGCGCGTGCCTCGGCGCCGTGCCAGCACTGCGCGAGCGAATCGGCGGCGATCCCGCGCAATGGCGCGTGCGGGAGGTGGGTGACGGCAATCTCAACCTGGTGTTCATCGTCGCAGGCGCGACCGGCGCGGCCGTCGTCAAGCAGGCGCTGCCCCATGTCCGACTGGTCGGCGATAGCTGGCCGCTGCCGCTGAAGCGCGCCCCGCCGACGGCCGCCGCGTCAGCTCAGCACGATGCCGCCGCAGACGTTCAACGTCTGGCCGGTGACGAAAGCGGCGGCGTCCGAGGCGAGGAAGCAGACCGGGCCGGCGACGTCCTCCGGCTGGCCGAGCCGGCGCAGCGCCGTGATCGATACCCAGCGGTCGACATTCGCCTGGTCGCTGAGGTTGGTGCGGCCCATGTCGGTGACGATGATGCCGGGGCAGATGCAGTTGGCGGTGATGCCGTCCGGCCCGACCTCCTGCGCCAGCACGCGCGTGAAGCCCATCACCGCGGCCTTGGAGGCCGAGTAATGCGCCTGCGCCGGCGCACCATGCTTGCCGCCGATCGAGGCGATGTTGACGATCCGCCCGTAGCGCCGGGCGCGCATGTGCGGCAGCAGCGCCTGGGTGACGAGGAACGTGCCCTTGGCATTGACGTCCATCACCGCGTCCCATTCCGCCTCGCGCAGATCCTCGACGCGGTTCGGGATCAGGATGCCGGCATTGTTGACCAACGCGTCGATGTGTCCGGCGGCGGCGATCGCCGCCTCCGCCATCGCCTGGACCGAAGTGCGATCGCTGACATCGGCGATGAGCGCCCAGGCACGCCGCCCCGATCGCGCGATCTCCGCCGCGACCGCGTCCAGCGCCTCCCGCTGGCCCGCGATGTCGTTGACCACGACGTCGGATCCCGCCTGCGCCAGGCCGAGCGCGATCGCGCGGCCGATGCCGCGGCTCGCCCCCGTCACCAGGGCGACGCGCGCCTCCCCCGAATTGCCCATCGTGGTTTCCTCCCGATCAGAAGAAGCGGATCTCGCCGCGCAGCACCGCGAGGCTGACCGCCGCGATCATCACCACGCCGCGGACCTCGTTCTGCAGATAGAAGGGCGCGCCGAGCAGGTTGAGACCGTTGTCCAGCATGCCGATGATCACCACGCCGACGATGGTGCCCTGCACCGTGGCGCGTCCCGGCTTGAACGCCGTCATGCCGAGGAACACCGCCGTCAGGCTGTCGAGCAGATACGGCTCGCCGGCGCCGGGCTGGCCGGTGCCGAGCCGTGCGGTGAGCATGATCCCGCCCATCGCCGCACCGAAGGCGGAGAGCGTCAGCGCGATCAGCCGGCAGCGGTTGACGCCGATGCCGGAGAGCCGCGCCGCCTGGATGTTGGCCCCCGTCGCCACGATGGCGCGTCCGAGCCGCGACTGGTTCAGCAGCACGTAGAACACCGCGGCGATCGCCGCGGCGATCACGATCGGCACCGGCACGACGCCGAACAGCCGCCCGGTCGCGA
>Ga0335074_10014881_pt1 | contig 10913 bp, 10 predicted proteins | sample Lox_Sample_23_FD_206715 | JGI IMG/M metagenome (GOLD analysis project Ga0335074, IMG submission 206715) | Soil microbial communities from Loxahatchee National Wildlife Refuge, Florida, United States - Lox_Sample_2.3 | ecosystem: Environmental > Terrestrial > Soil > Wetlands | place: USA... | reverse complement strand
CGCCTGGCCCACCGGCGGAAGCAGCAACGCCAAATCATTGAGCAGGTGCTGTACCTCGGTTTGGCAACCGTCGATGACGCCATCGCCGTCATAGTCCATCAGCGGGAAGTTGAATGTGGTGAGTTCAGGACCGTGGCAGGTCTGGCAAGCGCCGACCATTTGCTCGGCGGGAATCGTGGCGTTGCCGGGGAAGCTCATCGTGAAAGTGTGGCCACCGACCAGGCCCAGAGCCGGATCCGTGGAGGCGGGTTCCTGGGTGTGGCAGGTGACGCAAGTGTCCGCGACGATGTACTGGTGCGCGGAACTGGGAATGTCCTCGCCGTAAGTAAAGCCGTTGGTCCCCAGCAACATATCGGCTTGCGGACCTTCGTGCGGACCGAAATAGGTGCTTCCAGCCGTATTGGCGGCATAGGTCGACGCGTTCACGCGGGCCTGGTGGCAATTCATGCACAGCGTGCCGGCGCCGGCGGTCTTCGCCGAGGCTGTGGTTCCATCGGCTAAGGTCACCGTGGCCAGGGTGCGGACCAGGTGCTCGTTGCCGCTGGGCAGCGTCTCACCGTGCGGCTCGTGACAAGTCTGGCAGGCGATCGCATCGTAGGACAAGTCAGCCGGTCCCACTCCATTGATCCGGTCGATGAAGCCGTTGTTGGTGTGGCAACCCACGCACGCCTCACGGCCCGTGCCGGAGGGATCGCGTGTAGTCACGGCGTGCGCGGAATTGCTCCACTCCATTCCCTTGCTATGGAACGGGGCTTCGGCGTGGCACTGGACGCAAGTGCCGGCGGTGTACGTTGTCGAGATCAGGCGGGGATCGCCGCCCGTGGCCACGTGCGTCGAGCCGGCGCCATGGCAATTCTCGCACTGGATATTGGCCAGGTTCTGCAGCGCCGCGGGCATGGCTGCAAAATTCCCCGCCTGCAGCGTCGTCGGAGCAGTCCAGTCCAGTTTCGCCATCACCTGGCTGAATCCGTTGTTGGTCGCGGTCGCATTGGTGTCAAAGCCGACCGTGTGGCAGCCCCAGCATTCGGCGGTGTACGGGTACGGGACGCCGTTCACCATGGCGCCCTGGCCATTAATGCTGTTGGTGAAAATCGTCGAGTGAGCGGTCTTCGACCAGTCATTCACCATCGACCAGTCTGTGCCCGCCGGTCCGTTGCTGTGGCACAGAGAGCAGGCCGAAATCCCCATGTAGGTACTGCCCGTGAGCATCAAAGTCAACGTGGCCGAACCAGAGGCCGCCGTCGTAATGGTGACGCTTACGTTGTAAATCCCCGCTACATCCGGGCGCAGCATCTGCCGCCCCGCCACCTGATAAACCAGGCGGTCGGACGGTTCAAAGATCGGCACACCCGACCCCAGCGGGCTGGCCGTCAGGGTTGCGTTCGAGCCGGCCGGCTTACTGGCCAGCGTCCAGGTTACGCTCACGATTTGCGTTGCAGGAACTTTGATATCGACTTCCGCGTCCAGGTAGAAAGGCTGGCCAAGACCAGTGGTGATGAGACCGCCACTCCGTTCGGTGGTCGCTGGGAGCTTGTAGGCGTTGATGTCGTCCGGCGTAACCGGCCGGGTCACCAGCTGCGCCTGCAGTGTGGTTTGAGCGCTTAAACTTGGCACGCACACCGCGATCAACAGCACTGCTAAAAGCGCGACTGTTGCCGTGCGAGCCCACGAAATTTTCACTTTTGTGTGAATATGCATCAATGACTCCTTCCCCAAATGGGGAAAATTCGTGGCCGTAAACTGCGAGCGAGATGCCAAGCCATAAGTTCTTTGTTTTGATTCAGGTCGACGGCAGGAGTGCGGCTTCCCGCGCACCAATTGAGAAGCTTGAGCCAATTCAGTGGGAAGCATGAGCCATCCCTTACTGGACAAGGCGCAAGCTCTAGACTAGCCGGTAGTATCTCCCAGGGAGAGTGTGTTTGGCCCGCGTCTTGCTCCGTCATCGAGAGAAAGCCATGCCGGAGACCTCACCCGCACAAGGCACGCTCGAGCGCCTGATCCAGGCCGAAGAGCAGGCGCGGGAGATCCTCAAAGCCGCCGAGGCGGATGCGGAGCGGACGGTTGCCCAAGCCCGCGAGCAGGCCCGGCAGTCCGTCGAGTCCGTCCGCGAAGAAACGGCGCAGACGCTCGCATCGCGGCTAAAAGAAGTGGAATCGAATGCGGCCGCGGAAATGAAGCAGCGCCTGGAAGAGGCCGAGTCCGAAATTCGGAAGATCGAGAGCCAGGCGGAGAAGAATCTCAGTGCCGCCGTCGACCTCGTGGTGGGCCGCGTGACCCACGGGGGAGAGTGAATTGAGCCTTTTTTCCTATGCCGCCGCGCAAGGCTATATCCGGGCAAAGATTTCCCGCCTTCTGGACCGCCCCACCTGGACCCGCCTTCTCGAAGCCCGCTCTTCCGTTGAACTGGGCCGGCTGCTCAGCGAAACTCCCGTGGCTCTGGCGGTTGCGGATTCGGGCGCCGTCCGCTTGCACGTTTTGCGTGGAGAAGCCGCCGCCTCCGGACAGGCGCTGATCCGTTTTCTCCCCCGAAGCGCGCGCGAATTGCTGGCCTGGTACAACCGCCGCTTCGAAATCGAGAACCTGAAGACCGTTCTGCGGGCGATCCACTATCATTTAGAACGCAAGCGAGCCGTGGCGTCCTTGATTCCCCTGCGCAGCGCGCGTCTGCGCTGGGAGGCGCTGGCGGAAGCGGGCTCGGTCGCCGCGGTCATCGAACAGATCCGCGATTCCCCCTATGCCGCCCCGCTTGAAAACGCCATGGAGCGGTATCAGCAGGAGGGGCGGTTATTTTTCCTGGAGGTCGCGCTGGATCTGTTCTATTTTCAGCGTCTGGTCCGGCTCATCGAGGCGCAAAGCGGGCGGGACGCCGCCGACGCCCGGCGGTTCCTGGGCCGCTGGATTGCGGTCCAAAATTTGCTCTGGGCTTATCGATACCGCATCTATGGACGCATGACTCCTGAGGAGATCGTCAACTACAGCCTGCATCACGCCTTCTCGGCGGGACTGGAGACGGTACGGCGCGTCGCGCTGGGCGCCCCGCCGGCCGTGGAAGCCGGACGCCTCGGCTTACAGGTTTCGCCCGGACCTACCGACTTGGAGACGCTGACTGAAATCGAGATCCTGGCCGAGCGCGAGCGGTTCCGTTCGGCAACCGCCGCGATGAGCCGGCCTTTGTTCCGGCTGGGCGGCGCGCTGGCGTATTTGTGGCTTCTAGAAGGTGAAATTCGCGATCTGACGGTGATCGTGGAAGGAAAGGCAACCGGTTTGGCAGGCGCGGAGATCGCCCGCCGGTTGGTCCGGGCCGCATGAGCATGCTGGCGCCGGAACCGCTGCTCGAAACGAATCTGTTCGTGCTTGAGCCAGATCTGGAAGCGGTCACCTCCGCGCTCGCACGGATGGAAGCATTGCACCTGGAAGAAACCGTGCCGGAGGGATGGACGCCGTCGCCGGAATGGACCGAACTCGCCAACCGCTATGCCGGTCTCACACAGCGTTTTGGCGAGATGCTCAACTCGCTTGGCTTGCAGGCGCCTTCGGGTGCGGCGCCGGATGTCGAGCTGCGCCCCACGCGGGACTGGCGGGAATTGGAGACAGACCTGGCAGCCCTGGAGAGCCGCATCCAATCCTGGCAGCAACGGCTGAAAAAAGCCCGGCAGGAGTTCGAGAGGCTGAGGCTGGGCGAGTCACAGGTTCAGATCCTGCTTCCCATGGACGTGCCCGTCGAGGACCTTCGGCGGCTGGAGTATCAAACCGTGCTGGTGGGCGTAATGCCCGCCGGGAACGTGGCGCGGGTCGCCGAGGCGCTGTTTCAGATCCCGTTCATCCTGATTCCGCTGCAAACGCGGAAAGACCGTACGCTGGTGCTTGCCGCCAGTTCCAAGGACAACGAGGCGATCCTGGACCGTGCCTTGAAAAGCGCCTTCTTTGAGCCGGTCACCCTGCCTCCGGAAGCTCTGGGCCGGCCCGCCGAAGCGCTGGCAGCCCTGAAGCGCAAGGCGCGTGAGATTCAGGACGAGCTGAACGCACTCGACAGCGAACGCCAAAAGCTGGCAGCGGAACTGGAGCCACAGCTGACCAGGTCCTGGCGGCGGGCGTCCGCGGATGGAAAACTGGCTGAGGCCATCCGAAGGTTTCCCAAACATGGTGAAGTGTTCCTGATTTCCGGCTGGGTGCCTGCCAGCGACCTGGAGCGCGTGAAAACGGCTGTCGAGAAGGCCGCCGGGCACGCCGTCTCCATGGAAGTGCTGAAGCCCGATCCGAACCGCCAGAGCATTCCGAGCCTGGTGCGCAGCCCGCACTGGCTCGCTCCGTTTGAGGAGCTGGTCACCACGTTCGGCCTTTCGTCCTATAACGAACTGGATCCGACGCTGATTGTCACGGTGAGCTTTTTCGTCATGTACGGCATGATGTTCGGCGATGTGGGGCACGGGCTCTTGCTGCTGTTGGTTGGCCTGTGGCTGCGGCGTCGCGTTCCGTTTGGAGTTTTAATCGCCGCCGCTGGTGCGAGCGGCATGTTCTTCGGTCTGCTCTACGGCGCTGCTTTCGGCCAGCCGGTGTTCCACGCCGCGTGGCTGCGTCCTCTGGAAGGCATGTGGACTGTCCTGCTCACGTCCGTCGGCGGCGGCGTGGTGCTGCTCAACGTCGGCTTTGCGCTGAATCTGGTGAACGGCTGGCGCGCGCGGGACTGGCCGCGCCTCTTCCTGGAGAAGAACGGCCTGGTGGGCATTGCTCTGTACTGGGCGCTGCTCGGAGGCGGCGTGGGCGTCGGCTTGGGCGTGTTGCCCGGGCGAGTGCTGTGGCTGATTCCCCTGCTTTGCGTCCTGCTCTGGATTCACGAGCCGCTGGCCAGCTGGATCTGGCACCGGCCTGCGGCTCCCCTGGGCGAAGTGCTGGTGACCGGCTTCTTTGAGCTCTTCGAAACTGTGACGGGCTACGCCAGCAACAGCCTTTCGTTCATCCGCCTGGGCGCATTCGCGGTAGCGCACGAAGGGCTCTCCACTCTGGTGGTGAGCTACTCCGGAGGACGCTGGGGCTGGCTAATCCTGCTGCTAGGCACCGTCCTGATTGTCGGCTTTGAGGGCGTCATCGTTGGCATTCAGGCGCTGCGGCTGGAATATTACGAGTTCTTTGGTCGATTCTTTCAGGGCAGAGGGCAGCCGTTTGTGCCGCTCTCTCTCCAGACGGGAGGAAGACATGCGAGCGTGGGTGTTCGGGCTTGAAGGTTTGAACGTGGTGTTGCTGGTGCTGCTCTTCTTTGTGCTGGCGCAGCCAGTGCACGCGCAGGAAGCTCCGGCAGCAGTGGCTACTGTGAGCCAGACCCGCTTCCTGGGCGCGGCGATTGCCACCGGGCTGGCAGCCATCGGGGCGGGCCTTGCGGTTGGAATCGCCGGCGCCGCCGCTATCGGGGCAATCGCCGAGAAACCCGATCTGCTCGGCCGGACGTTGATCTTCGTCGGCCTGGCCGAAGGCATCGTCATTTATGGACTGATCATCTCCTTCCTCATTTTGAGGAGCTAAACCGTGAGGAGACGATGCCAGGCCAAAAAATTGTCGTGATCGGGGATGAGGACGCGGTCTTCGGTTTGGGCCTGATCGGCTTTCAAGGCCAAACCGTGGCCACGCTCGACGAGGCCCGCAAGGCCGTCGAAAGCGCCCTGGCCGATCCGGAAACCGGGCTGATTCTGCTGACCGAGAATTGGTCGGAAGCGCGCGAGGAAGCGCTGGAAGACCCCGGCGCTCCGGTGGTGGAGATCCCCGGTCCGCAGCCGCCCGCCAAGCCGTCGATGGCTCTGGAAACGCGCATCGAGCGGGCGTTGGGAGTTCATTTGGAGCGCTGAGTGGCCGCCATACTGGGAGATCCGGAAGCACTGGCCGCGGAAGTCAGCCGGCGCGCGCATCATCGAGCCGTTGAGATCGCCGAAGACGCCCGGCGTCGCGCCGCCGCGATTCTGGAAGGCGCTCGCGAAGAGTCGGAATCCATCCGCCGGCAATCCGCGCAAGACAGGGAGCGCCAGGTGGCTGCCCTGGAGCGCAGAAATGCGGCGCGCGCCGAACTGGAAGCCAGGCGCCGCTGGATTGCTCTGCGCGAAGCGCCCATCCAGCGCGTCTGGCAAACGTCCGAGCAATGGCTCCGGGCGATGATCGGGCAGCCGGAATATCGCGCCGTCCTGAAGCTCTGCGCTCTGCGTGCCGCTCGCGAGCTGGGGACCCAGGAGTTGACGCTGGCAGCCGATCCAGCGGGCCACGCGTTGCTTTCCGTAGACGCTCTCGAACAATGGTCGCGTGAGGCCGGCGTGCGGTTCATCCGCGCTTCTGAACCCGCCGCAACCTGGGGCGGATTGCTGGCTACCAGCGGGCGCAGCCGGTTTGACGCCACTTTTCCCACGCAGCTCGCCGCGGCGCAACAGGCTCTGCGAGAGCGGGTGTTCGAAATCCTGTCGAAAGGAGCAGCGTGAGCCAGGCCGGTGCACCAGCGCGTTCAGGCGATCTGATCTGGATCAGCGGCCCCGTGGTGCGGGCGCGCGTGACCGGGCCGCTCAGCGTGCTCGAACAGGTGCAAGTGGGCGAGGCCCGGCTGGCCGGTGAAGTCATCGCTCTGCGCCACGACGTGGCGACCATCCAGGTGTACGAAGAAACGCACGGCCTGCGTCCCGGCGAACCGCTGTTCGGAACCGGCGCGCCGCTCTCCGTCACCCTCGGACCGGGTTTGCTCGCCAACACCTACGACGGGCTTCAGCGGCCGCTAGCCGTGATCCGCGACGAACAGGGCATCTATCTCCGGCGGGGTTCACAGGCCGGCGCTCTGCCCGCGAAGACCTGGCCCTTCACTCCGCGCATGAAAACCGGCGATGCCGTGATCGGCGGCAGCGTGCTGGGCGTCGTGCCGGAGACTCCGCTGATCGAGCATCGCGTCCTCACGCCGCCGGACGTCGGCGGCAAGCTCGTGGACATCGTGCCGGAAGGCGCTTACGACGCACAGACAGTTGTCGCAGCGATCCAGGACGCAGCCGGCCAGGTTCACAAAGCCACGATGGTCCAGCACTGGCCAATTCGTTCCGAGCGCCCCGTGAAGGAGCGGCTGGAGCCGTCGCGTCCATTGGTCACCGGCCAACGCGTGCTGGACACGTTCGCGCCTCTGGCTAAAGGCGGGACCGCCTCCATGCCAGGTCCGTTCGGCGCGGGCAAAACCATCCTGCAGCACGCCCTCGCCAAATGGTGCGACGCCGACGTCATCATTTACGTCGGCTGCGGCGAGCGCGGCAACGAAATGGCCGAAGTGCTGGACGAATTTCCCGGCCTCACCGATCCGGCCAGTGGCCGGCCGCTGATGGAACGGACGATTCTGATCGCCAACACGTCCAATATGCCGGTGGCCGCGCGCGAAGCCAGCATCTACGTCGCCACGACCATGGCCGAGTATTATCGCGACCAGGGCTACGACGTCGCACTCATGGCGGACTCCACCAGCCGCTGGGCAGAAGCTCTGCGCGAGATCGCGGGACGTCTGGAAGAGATGCCCGCAGAAGAAGGATTCCCCGCGTATCTGCCTAGCCGCATCGCGGCGTTTTACGAACGCGCCGGCCGCGTGCGAACGCTGGGCGGCAGGGAAGGCTCCGTCACCATGGTCGGCGCCGTCAGCCCGCCCGGCGGCGATTTCACCGAACCAGTCACGCAGCACACGCAGCGCTACACGCGCACATTCTGGGCGCTGGACCGTGCTTTGGCCAACGCGCGCCATTATCCGGCCATCAACTGGCAGACCAGCTACAGCCTGTATTCCGACGCGGTCGCGCCCTGGTGGGTGAAGGAGACCGGGCCGGATTGGCAGACGCTGCGCAGCGCGGCGGCGCAGATCCTGGAGCAGGCCGGACGCCTGGAGCAGCTGGTTCGCTTGGTGGGCGCCCAGGCCCTGCCGGACCGCCAGCGCTGGATTCTCGAAGCGGCCCGGCTTTTGAAGGAAGGTTTCCTGCAGCAGAGCGCGCTGCATCCCATCGATGCCTATTGCGTCCCGGCGAAGCAGTTGGCGCTCCTGCGGCTCTTCGTCGAGCTGTATCAATCCGGGCAGCAGGTCATCGAATCGGGAGTGCCGCTGGCGCGCGTCCAGCACCTTCTGGATGTCCGGCGGCTGGTGCAGATGAAGGAATCGGCGCCCAACGAACAGGTGGATCAGATCGCGGCGCTGCTGCACGAACTCAAGACCAGCCTGCACGGGCTGATGCCGGCGGAGCGGAGGGCCTGATGCGCGAATACCTGGGCGCGGATCGAATTGAAGGCCCGCTGGTGGTGGCCGAAGGCTATGGACTAGCGGCTTATGGAGAGCTGGTGGAGGTGCACGCGGCGGGCGGCGCGCGATTAGGCCAGGTGCTGGCCACCGGGCAGGATCAAGTGATCGCGGAGCTGTGGGGCGAAACTGCCGGCCTCGAGCCCCACGAACTGCTGCTGCGCTTTCGCGGAGAAACGTTCCATACTCCGGTCGCGCGGGAAATGTTGGGCCGGGTGTTCGACGGCCTGGGCCGGCCACGCGACGGCTTCCCTCCTCCGCTGGCAGAAGCCCGCGTCGACATGCACGGATCGCCGCTCAATCCCACCGCGCGCTTGCATCCTCAGTACTTCATCGAGACGGGCATCTCGGCGATCGACGGCATGAACACGGTCGTGCGCGGCCAAAAGCTGCCGATCTTCTCGGGCGCCGGACTCCCGCACAACGAGCTGGCGGCGCAAATCGCCCTGCAGGCGCGTATCGCCGAGGAGACCGAGAAATTCGCCGTCGTCTTTGTCGCCCTGGGCGTCTCGCACGACACTGCCGCGTACTTCCAGGAGCGCTTCGAAGAATCCGGGCTGCTGGCGCGCACCGCCCTTTTTCTGAATCTGGCCGACGAATCGCCGCTCGAACGGCTCGTCACGCCGCGAGTCGCGCTCAGCCTGGCCGAGTTTCTCGCCTTCGAGCATGGCTATCACGTGCTGGTCCTGCTGACCGACATCACCAATTATGCCGAGGCCCTGCGCGAAATCTCCTCGCGCCGCAACGAGGTGCCGGGCCGCAAGGCGTACCCCGGCTATCTTTATTCCGACCTGGCCGAGATTTTCGAGCGCTGCGGGCGCGTCGAGGGCCGGCCGGGTTCCGTGACCCAGATCCCGATCCTGACCATGCCCGGCGACGACATCACCCACCCGGTGCCCGATTTGACGGGCTACATCACGGAAGGCCAGATCGTGCTCAGCCGCGCGCTGCACCGCGAAGGAATCTACCCGCCGATCGAGGTTCTGCCTTCGCTCTCGCGCCTCATGAAGGACGGTATCGGCGAGAAGCACACGCGCGCCGACCATCCCGGTTTGGCGGCGCAGCTCTACGCCTCCTATGCGCGAGTGCAAGAGGTGCGCGCCATCTCGGTGGTTATCGGCGAGACCGCGCTCACGCCGACGGATCGCTCCTATCTGGACTTCGGCCGCGCGTTTGAGCAGCGTTTCGTGGCGCAAGCCGAAAACCGCGCGCGCCCGATCGCCGAAACGCTGGACCTGGGTTGGGAGATCCTTTCGCTGCTGCCCGCGAGCGAGCTGACACGCGCCACCGACGCCGATCTGGGCCAACATTACAGCGGCAAACTCGAGGAGCATCCGCGCCATGCTTGATCCCGATCAATTGCCGCCCACGCGCGCCGTCCTGCTCGACCTGCGACGAGACCTGGAACAGGCGGTCCAGGGTCACGCCATCCTGGAACGCAAGCGCGAAACGTTGCTGCGCGAGCTGTGGAACCTGTTCAGCGAAGTGAAGCACACCGAGCACGACGTCCGCGAACGTTTCGCGGCGGCTTACCAGGTGCAACGCGAAGCAAGGTTAGTCATGGGAATGGACGCGATGCGGTTTGCGGCGCTCGCGCCCGCCGCAGCCACCGACTATTCGCTCGAAGTCCGAACGGTGATGGGCGTGCCGCTGCCGCTGGTGACCATGCAGGTCGAACCCCTGCCGTTTCCTTACAGCCCGGCGGGCATCAGCGCGGTCTTCGACGAACTGCGGAATCGTTGGATCGAAGCCGGCAAGATCCTCGGCGCGTGGACCGAGATTCATGGTTCGGTCTGGCGAGTGGCCGCGGAACTGGAGCGGACGCAGCGCCGCGTCAACGCTCTGGAGAATCTGCTGATCCCGAAGTATCGTGCGGCCATTCAGCGGATTCAGGCGATGCTGGACGAACAGGAGCGCGAGAGTTTTCTGAGGACCAAGCGCGTGAAAGAGCAACGGGAGCGTTAGCATGGAACCGCTATTTCGCCACATTCTGGTGCCGATCGATGGATCGGAGGCGTCGCTGGGAGCCGTCGATATGGCTTTGCGCGTCGTTCAGCTTTGCCCGTCCTGCCGGATGACCGTCCTTTACGTCGTCGACAACCTGGTCCTGAACGAACTGGCCCGCTTCAGCGGGCGCGGCGAGAAAGAAGCGGAGTCGGAATTGGAGGAACAGGGGCGGCGTTACCTGGATCTTGCCCGCCAGGACGCCGCCAAGCTGGGCATCGCAACGGAGTGCGAGACGCGCAAAGGCGACCCGTTCGAAGAGATCGTCGCAGCAGCCAACGGCTCGCACGCGGACCTGATCATCATGGGGCACACCGGCAGGCGCGGCACCACCCGCGTGCTGATCGGTTCCGTGACGCAACGCGTCCTGGATTACGCACCGTGCCCGGTGCTGGTCACGAGATAGCTCTACCGCTTCGGACCGGCAGGCAATTCCGCAACTAAGGCGGCTGACCGGGTTTGTTTGCGCGGGTGGATCGCTTTCACAGTCGTAGCCTGCGGCCCTTTGTCGCCCATCTCTTCATCGAAGGTGACCCGGGCGCCCGAGCGCAGTTGCGCGAAATGGCCGTCCAGCACGCTTGCCTGATGGAAGTAGACCTCGCGTCCGTCCGAAGTCTCCAGGAACCCG
>Ga0335074_10014880_pt1 | contig 10914 bp, 11 predicted proteins | sample Lox_Sample_23_FD_206715 | JGI IMG/M metagenome (GOLD analysis project Ga0335074, IMG submission 206715) | Soil microbial communities from Loxahatchee National Wildlife Refuge, Florida, United States - Lox_Sample_2.3 | ecosystem: Environmental > Terrestrial > Soil > Wetlands | place: USA... | reverse complement strand
CGGACAGCCCGTGGGCCACGGTGAGCCGGGGCGAATGGTCGGTCAGCGCGATCCACTCATGCCCCAGTGACCGCGCGGCCAGCGCCATGTCCAGCGGCGGGCTCCCGCCATCAGACCAGTCCGAATGGTATAGTTATGAACATGAACAGGACGCTGCTGGCGCCGCTCAGGCTCTCGCACCTCAGGGACTCTTCGTTGAACCCGGAGGGCCAGCGATCCAGGATCACAGAGTATGCCGAAGAGCACGAAGACCACGTGATCTTCGTGGACGTCGACATGGACGTGTCGGGTGCCGACCCGATCAGGGAGCGCCCAGGCCTCGGGCCGTGGCTGGCGCCTGACAGGATCACGCAGATAGACGGCTTCCTCGCGGACGAGATGGACCGGATCAGCCGTGACATGCTGGATTATCTCCAGTTCGCCCGTGACATGGCAGCGCTGGGGAAGGTAATCATTGATGTCAGCGACGGCACCGACACGAGCACCGAACGCGGGCGGCAGCAGCTTGAGGATCGCATTCTTGCTGCACAGCGTGAGCGTGAGAGAATTGCCACGAGGCGCCGCAAGGCAGCTAAGAGGCTGAGTGACGCGGGCCGTTTCGGTGGCGGGAAGCCTGGCTATGGTTACTCCCAGCGCTGCATATGCCACGGTCAGCGCAGATGTCCTGAACCACCGGATCGCCAAAAAGGCTGGTGGCGGGTCCAGGATCACGATGAGGCCCCCGTTGTTCACTGGATGGTCCAGCAGCGTATCGCCGGTAAAGGATTCAGCGCGATAGCCGGTGGGCTGAACAAGCGCGGCGTCCCGGCTCCGCGCGGCGGCAAGTGGAATGCCACCACCGTCAGCAAGATCCTTACCTCCCCGCTGCTGCTGGGGCATGTTGTCGAGATGAAAGGCGAGACTGGCGTCAAGGGGATGCCCGGCTATAAGAAAGGGCAGATCGTCACGACCAGGCGCGGCAGGGACGGGCAGCCGATCACGTTCACTGATGAACCGCTTGTTGACCAGGACACCTGGTACCTGCTCCAGGAAGCCATCAAGGCGGGTTCCCGCGCCCGAGGGCAGGCACAGTCACGGCATATGCTTTACCGCGTCCTCTTCTGCCGGTCGTGCTCCCCAAGGCCGTTTAATCCCGAGACGGCTGTCCGAATGTACGGGGCGCGGCGTCATACGACCTGGGGGAATAATGTCGCGCACAATGCTTACTACACGTGCAAACGATGCGGTCTGAACATCCGCATTGACCGGATAGAGCCGCAGATCGAGGCACTGGTCCTGAACGAAGCGGGCGGGCGCGTCCTGCTCGAACGGCGCATCGTCCACGGTGATGACCACGCTGCCGCTATTTCCCGCCTTGAGCGGGCGGCGGAACGCCGCAGGGAACTGCTGGCGGATGACCCCGACGACGAAGACATGAAAGCGTCTCTCGCGAAGACTGAGGCACAGATCACCGAATTGCGGAACCAGCCTCACGAACCTGACACTTTCGAGTGGCACGAGGCCGAGGGCAGGATCAGGGTGGCCGATCACTGGGCGGCTCTCGACACGGCAGGGCGCGCGAAGTTCCTGCGCGACTGGGAAGTGACCTGTTTCGCCGACCGGCAAGGCGCCGAGACGCGGCTCGGCTGGCTGGAGATTTACAGCGACGCGTTCCGGCTCCGTACCGGTGACAGCCGTCTCTGTCCTGCCGCGCTGCCTGCCCTAATCACGCACTCTCAGGAGTGGCAGCGTGTGCCCGGGGCCGTGCTTCCCTCGCGGGTAGCGGCGCCCGGGAGCTAGACCAGTTCGTGATCCAGGTCCGGCGGTAAGCCAGCCCACCTCCCGAAGCGGCCTGGAGTTGCCGGGCGGCTTGCTCGCTCTCACAGGCCGTGATCCCGCCCCGCTCATCAGCAACTCCCCACTCGGTCTTCACCATCTCGCAGATGCCGACCGCGATCGGGTCGGCTGCAGTGGTTCCGTGGTGAATCTGGTGGTTTCGGCCGTCAGCCTCGTCGGCGCAGCGCAGCGACTGCTCGCGTTCGGCCGCCTCGCGGCGTTCGCGTGCCCGCCGCTGCCGATCCGCCTGCCACAGCGCAGCGTGCACGACATCTCCCGTGGTTGCAGCCAGCAGCACGACCGACAGCCCGCCCAGGACCGTGGACCTGCGCCGTCGCCCCCGCAGGCGGCCTTCCTGGCCAGACGGGGAGATATCTTGGTTTTCCCTGGTGTGTCGGGGGAGGGACGGTACCATCTGTTTGCCGGCCTGACCTGCGGCGATACCGCGCACGGGGGGTACCGATTTAATCGGGCCACAGAAGGTACCGGCAAAGTACCCCGGAACGGTACCCCGACCCAGCCTGCCCTGTACCGTCACGGCCACTGTCCGGACGCCTCCTCCCCGGCTGCTGTGCCGTACCTGGCGGCCTCGTCGTCCTCATCGGCGCGGCGCAGCGCTTCCTCGCGTTCGGCGGCCTCGCGGCGCTCACGTGCCCGCTGTGCCCGGTAGTCCCGCCACGGATCGGGCAGCACGGCGTCCAGGTCAATGAGGCGGACGTGGCGGCCCTGGTGGCCGGACAGCGGCAGCCAGGCCGACCCGGCCGGGCTGGTGAGGTACGGGTTGAGCGCAGTGGTGGCGATCCGCACCGCGGCGGCGTCCCGGGTCGCGGCGAGCCCACGGCGGGCGGCCTGTTCGCGGCGCGGGGAGCCGAAGCAGAACAGCAGCGGCGGCGCGGCCCGCCCGGCGTCGGCCAGCACCGAGGCCAGCAGCACGTACCCGTCCAGCTTGGCGGCCAGCACGGCCAGGTGCTCGGTGCCGAGGTCGTATTCCAGCAGGAACGACACCGCGCGAGCGTCCTCGGCCCAGGTGCCGGCCCCGTCCGGCCGGGGCAGCCGGTCCCAGATGCCGCCGGCCAGCAGGCCGTCCACGGCGTGCGCCGCTGCCTGGGTTTCGTTCAGCCACTCGCGCAGCTCCCCGCCGTGCTCGCGGGCGTGGGCCGCGAGGGCGACGAAGAACTGGTTGCGGCCGGTCATGTGGCCCAGCCGGGGGGAGCGTTCCAGCGCGAGCTGCCGGTCGGCGCGGACCTGCGGTGCCCACTTCTTCTCGTCCCGGTCCTCGACGCCCAGCAGCGCCGCGCCGATCGGGCCGAGGACGTAATGCCAGGGCGCGGAGCCGGTCGGCAGGTGCGGCCGGAACCGGCGCATCAGGCCGAGCCGCACGAGCACGGCCAGCCGGTGCCGCGCCGTCGTCAGGTTGCCGAATGCGAGCGCGGCGAGCTGGTCGGTGGTCAGCACCCGGTGCTCGCCGACCACGCGGACTAGCTCACGGTCCCGGTCGGTCAGGTGCGCGGAGACGGACAGCACCGCGGCCTCGTCTCTGGCTGCCGTGGTGCCTATCCCTGCCCCTGTCCCCGCCCGGCGCGAATGATTGTTAGATGACGTTGTCATCAGCCCCGGTTCACCCCCGCAGGTATATTCAGCCGCTGACCTGCGCGTACGGGCCTGTCAGGGCCGCCAGATGTGCCGGCAGGTCTAAGCGTCCGGGCTATCTGCCGGGTAATCGTCCGGCAGGACTGCCGAGCCGGACGCTGGCTGACACCTGATGTCATGTCGTGGAATCGCCTTTCCTCGCGTCGTAGTCGCCCGGCCCGCGTGAAGGAAGCGCCCCGGAGATGGTGAACCGTGACACGTCCGCGCAGGCCAACGGCCGCCGTGACCCTGTCGGGGACAAGGGCAGGCGGTGAATCTTTCGGGAGGCGGGCGGAACTCATGCCGCCGCACGGTCACGACACGTGCCTGAGCGGCGCTGTCAGCCGTGGTGTCTGCTGGCTGTCAGGAGCGCGCCGGGCGCGCGTCAGCCGGACGGGTAACTCTGGTGTCACCACGCCGGCAATAGGACCAGTCACCAAGGGAGCCGGGCTAGCGCGTGCGCCGGCGTCTCCTCCCCGGTGCCAGGGAACTGGCCCGAGGCCCGCCAGGCCGCACGCTCCCCGCCGGGGTACGTACGCCAGCCATCGGCCTGCGCGCCACGCCCCGGCCGGCAAGAATCGGTGCCGCGCCGCGCGGTCGTCGCGCGCCACCTTCCATAAACGCTCCGCAGGCCCGGCCTTGTCAAGGCATCGGAACCCCCTGGTAAGCAAAGTCTGTCCAGAAGTTAAGTAGACAGACCGCACAGGGGCCGGGATAATCCAGCGCTTGTGTGACCGAGCATGGTATCTGGCCATTGAGCACGGCATCTGGTCAATGTGACCTCTGCCGGTAGTTGGCGGAATTGGATCGCTAGTTGGCGGACGGGCCTCGCCTTCGAGCGTTGCTGCGGCTTTGGGCTAAGCCCGTGTGTCGATGTTCCTGGCGAGGTGGTCGCTGTGCTCGATGAGGAGCTCGCGCAACTCGGCGTAGTGGACGAACCGGCCTGGGTGGGCGATCTTGTGCCATCGCGAGAAAACGGTGCCAACAAGCGTGAGCCGACCCGCTTAGCCGCCCACGTCACGCCCCCTCGCTAGTGCCAACCACCGGGAGTCGGCTCAGCCGTGGAGCGTACCGTGAAGACGTGGCGTACGAGCGGATTACCATCGACCCGAACCGGATGCGCGGCCTGCCCTGCATCCGCGATACCCGGGTCACGGTGAGCGCACTCCTGGGGCAGCTCGCCGCCGGACTCACCATCCCCGAGCTGCTCGCCGACTACCCGTACCTGGACCGGGCGGATGTCCTGGCTGCCCTGGAGTTCGCTGCGGCGGCCGTCCAGGAGCGCGAGTTGCCGCTGGCCCAGTCGGCGTAGCCGCCGTGCGTCCCCTTCAGCTGAACCTGCGTCGACCGGTCGGCCGGTTTCCGTGGGGGCCGGGCGCGCGGGCCTTGTGGCGGGACGGGCTCGATCCCCACAAGCCCGGGGTCTCGGGGGTGATCGTCAGGGGCGTTCGACCCTCTTGCCGCCGGGCTAGCAGTTCGGGGGCTGCGTTTGGCCGACGCCGGGCTTGCGGGCGCGGGCGAAGACGGGGCCGAAGCTAGCGGTGATGCAGCCGTCGGCCTGCAGCTGCTCCAGGGCCGCGAACAGCCTGGTGCGGAACTCGCCGGCCAGCGTCGGGCCCAGCGAATAGACGTGGCCCCGGAAGCCGTGGGACATCATGTGGTCCCAGTAGTGCTGCGGGTCGCGGAAGTCGAAGGAGCGCTGGACCGAGCGCTCTTCGACGGCGGTGAAGCCGGCGTCCGCGCAGATCTCGGGGAGCGGGCGCGGCGGCAGGGTGGGGGTTCGCTCCGGGCTGGCGAGCGCGTCGATGTCCCGTACCAGTTCGTCGAAGTCCCAGCGTCCTGCCGTGGAGAACGCCAACGGGCCGCCAGGGCGGAGCACCCGGTGGGCCTCGGCAATGACCTGCTGGGGATCGTTGACGATGTGAAAGGCGAACCCACAGGTCACGGCGTCGAAGGAGGCATCGGGGAAGGCGAGGTGGTGTGCGTCCATCTCCCGGGTCTCGATCTGCGGCACGTCACCGAAGTCGCGGGCCAGGGCGCGGAGCATGTTCGGCGAGCCGTCGATGGCGAGGACCGCGCCGCGTGGGCCCACCGCCTGGGCCGCGGGGCCGGTGACCGCGCCGCGCCCGGCGGCGATGTCCAGCACCCGCTGGCCCGGCCGCAGGTCGCACCAGGCGACCAGGTCGCGGCCGAAGGGCGCGAAGAACGGGATGTGCTGGTCGTACTCGCCGGCCAGTTCGTCGAAGAGCCGCAGCACGGCCGCCGTATCCGTCACGGATCGCATCCTGTCACCCGGGCAACGGGCGCTCAACCGGATATTCCGCCGACGGCACATGCGCCTTTCCTGCAAGGACTGGGCGCTACGCCGGGCAAGCACATGGCACAAGATCGCCCACCCAGGCCGGTTCGTCCACTACGCTGAGTTGCGCGAGCTCCTCATCGAGCACAGCGACCACCTCGCCAGGAACATCGACACACGGGCTTAGCCCAAAGCCGCAGCAACGCTCGAAGGCGAGGCCCGTCCGCCAACTAGCGATCCAATTCCGCCAACTACCGGCAGAGGTCACAGTCAACGGTGGCTGTAGAAGACACCGAGCGTGGTGAGCCGGCTCACGATAGTTGCCACCTGCTCACCTAGTTGGCACCAAGATCATGAACCGCGCTCGCTGGCGATCGGAATGGGCGCAGACGACGGCGCTAGGAGGTCGCGGCAGGCTTACGGGCGATGAAGACCAGTTCGCGGCCGGGGCGGTCCGGAGCGTCCCGGACATCCGTTAGCTCGAAGCCAGCCGAGACGAGCGAGTCCTCGATCGCCGCACGCGGCGGGTAGCGGCGGGTGGAATCCGAAGTCAGCATCGCCCCGTCGGACGCGAAAACATACGTCCGCCGGATGCTCACCAGGTCGCCGTCTATACGAGTCACGTCGGTCCAGCTCTCAAACACGCCCGCGTCAGGTGACTCGCGCCTGACATAGGTAGTCTCGCGGTTCCAGCCCAGCCACGGCTGGCCGGCCGGGTCAACAGACTCGAACACCAGGTAGCCGCCGGGACGTAGCGCCGCATGGACACCGCGCAGCGTCGCGGACCACTCCTGCTCGGTGAGGAACACATTGCTGACGTTGCCGGTCATTGTCGCCAGATCTACCGCGAGGGACGGCAGGCTCGTCACGCCGCCGTGGACCCACTGCACCTGCTGCGCGCCTGGCTTGCCCCTGGCCACGTCCAGTGACGCCGCGGCCGGGTCCAGCCCGACGACCTCAAAGCCGTGCTCGGCCAGCATGCACGCGAAGTTACCCGTTCCGCAGCCGACATCGAGCACACTGCGCGCGCCGAACTTAGCCGTGATCGCCAGGTAATGGGGCAGGTCAACGCGGTCCCCTTCCCACAGGTCATAGATCCTGGCGAGCCGCGGCTCCGCGAAGATGGCATCCTGCACGGCAATTAGCATAAGCGAACAGCCGTACCCGACATCATCTTCACGAATCTGGGATTTCGGGCGGTGGCATGGGCGGTGCCGTGTCATCGGGCGCGGGGACGCCGGAAGTGCTTACTGACGCGGGCATGCCAGCCGTGCTTGCGCTGACAGAATGTCTGAGAATTCTCCCCTGGGCCAACTACCGTAAGAAAACGATGCCAACAAGCGTGAGCCGACTCGCTCGGACACCCACGTCGCGACCGCTCACCAGTGCCAACTATCGTGGTGCGGCTCACGTGGTGTGACGGAGCACGCTACGTGGCCATTGCGGCAGGCTAGTTGGACATGTCGTCGGCCGAGGCGGACCCAGCAGCGGTATGACATCTGGCCATGGTGAGCGCGGCGAAAGGGAACGTTCCGCGTCGGTCTCCACCCCGTATGCCGTCCGCGCGAAGCGGCTGGGGCAAGGATGGTACGCCGTGGTGCGCCACTCTCATGTGCGAAAATGCCATTTCATCGTGACGCTAAAACAATTCCTGCGGCTTACCGTTGGCTTATGATGAATCGTTACTGGACGTATGCGGTCAGGTACGTCCGGGGTCGGCGGCATTTTGCTGCGGCAGTTGCGGCAGTGGTGCTGGTGGTGGCGATCGCGTGGCTGCTGTTTGTGCCCGCGGCCGACTGGCTCGCCCATCAAGACGTCGGGTCGGCCAGAGGGGCGGTGCTTGCGACTGCCCGTGACGCAGCGCGGGGCCGCCTGCTTACGCTGGGCGCGGGGATCCTGGCTGCGGGCGCCCTGGTCTTCACTGCGCGGAACTTCACCCTGTCGCGGCGTACATTCGAGTTGTCCGAGCAAGGGCAAGTGACCGATCGGTACACCAAGGCCGTCGAGCAGCTCGGCTCCGAAAACCTCGCCGTGCGGATAGGTGGCATTTTCGCCCTCGAACGCATCGCCCGCGACTCCACGAGGGACCTCCCCACCGTAATCGAGGTCTTGGCCGCGTTCATCCGCGAGCAGTCACGCGTGCCGGAGTCGCCTGAGGGCCAGGATGGAGAGCAGCGTTCCCAGCCGTTGCATAGCGACCTTCAGGCCGCCGTCACCGTGATCACGCGGGCAGAACGCACGGGCGGAAGCCGGACGGTCGACCTCAGAGGAGCGAGGATCACCGCAGCAGTACTGGACGGCGCTGATCTCACCGGAGTCAACCTAGCAGGGGCGGTACTCGCCAGATCAGACCTTCAGTACGCCGACCTGCGCGGAGCAGTTCTGAGCGGCGCAGATCTCACCGGGGCAGACCTCAGTTATGCGGACCTGACCGGCGCGACGCTCGCCAGCACCGACCTGACCGGCGCCTACCTGGACAGAACCAAGTTCGGCAGCGCGCATATGCGCGGCGCGAAGCTCGCTGAAGCAAGCCTCTCCGGCGCGGACCTCCGGCATGCCGACCTCCTGGGCGCGAAGCTCGCCCGGGCGAACCTGCCCGGAGCAGACTTCCGTGACGCCAACCTCGGCGACACTGACCTCGGCGGCGCTAACCTCAGCGGAGCGAACCTCCGGATCGCCGGTCTCGGCAACGCGAACCTCGCAGACGCGAACCTCGGTCACGCCGACCTCTCTTACGCGAGCCTCTCCTATGCGAACCTAGCCCGCGCGATCCTTACCAGCGCGAATCTCCATGGCGCGAAGCTGCGTGGCGCGCATCTTCCCGAGGCAGTCATCAGGGAAGCGGACCTCAGCGGAGCTGACCTTATCGGCGCGGACCTCACCGCGGCAGACCTTTACAGCGCGGTACTCACCGGAGCCGACATCCGCGAGACGGTACTGACCATGGCAGACTTCACCGGCGCTGAACTCGAAGGCGCCAGAGTCGCCGATCCAGGTCTGACTTCTGCTCACAGCCGACCAGACCTAAGTTCCCTTCCGGCTGGCTGGGAACTGGACGATCGCGCTGGCTGCCTAACGCAGAGCAAGCCGCCGACTGGCCAAGACGACACGGCCCGTCCATAGACGGCTGGCACGGTTTAGGCGACCGAGGCTTGCCCGTGTCCAATCTGGCGTCCGGATCACAACACACTCACTGGGTAGGGACCTGCGCTGTCTATTAGCGATTGTGCCGGGCGGTACGGCGTGGCTCCCAGGGCTGGATGACGTTGCGCGTTAGGTTCCTGGCATGGCTTCGGGCAAGATGATCATGCTGGAGATCGGCGGCCAGCCCGTGACGGTCATGGTTGAGCGCGAGCAGTTGGAGGACCTTGCCGTCAGCGGGTATCCGGCCGACCGCAACGTCTACATGGTCACCTGGAACGATCACGAGATAGATGACACAACGATTATCAGATAGATTGCAATCCGACCAGTCCGAATGCGCATGGCAGTCACCCCGCATCGCCGCGCGCAGCGCGGAAGGCGGCGCCGGCGGCCCGCCGCCGAGCAGCCGGGTCAGGTACTCAGGCTCCTCGCCGGCCGCCGCCTGCGCGATCACCTGCGCGGTGGTCTCGCCGATCCCGGCAAGCTGCCGCAGCGTCCCGGCCCGCACCCGCCCGTCCAGCTCCCCCGGACTCAGCCCGGCTACGACCTCGGCGGCGCGCCGGAACGCCCGGACCCGGTAAGCCGGCGCGCCGGACCGCTCAAGCTGGAACGCGATCTGCCGCAACGCCCACACCGGATCCACACCAGCCAGCCTACGAGCCGCCAGAACGACGGCTATCCGGGTCGAGGGGCTCGCCCTTGACCGTTCCGCCAGACTAGGTCGCATGGGCTGGTGGCCCATGGCTGGGCCGATCGTCACGACGGGGAGGACGCAATGGCGGATGAACTGGAACGGATCAGCGGCTTGCTGCACGAGGTGAGCGAGACTCATCATCGCGTTTACCGGATCGTCGACGGCGCCGACGATGACTGGGCATCCTGGTACGCGCCGTGGCTCATCGACCTGTCCGAGCTGCCCGAGATCCTGGGCGCCAAGCCGGTGCGCAGCGAGCTGATCTACATGCTCGTCGGCCTGGACAAGCAGTACACGGCCGAGTCTCCTAGCGAGCCGTGGGAGACGTACTACGCCCGCGAGATCCTGCGCCATTTCCATCCATCCGGCAGCTGACACCGCAGCGGTAGCATCTGTGAGGCAAGGGCGGCCTACCCGTGGGGGTTGCTCCACCGGTGAGGCAGGCTCCGCTCATCGTCGATTAGGAGCAACCGGTATGACCCTGTTCCAGAGAGCGCATGACATCGTCGCGGCCAAGGCCAATAAGGCGCTCGACGCCGCCGAGCAGCCCGACGAGATGCTCGATCTTTCCTACGAGCAGATGCTTGATCACCTCACTAAGGTCCGGCAGGCCCTCGTTACCGTCGCCGCTTCGCGCAAGCAGATCGAGTTGCAGGAACAGCAACTCCAGCATTCGGCTGATCACCTGCAGGATCAGGCCAAGGCGGCGCTGGCGCTCGGCAAGGAGGACCTGGCGCGCGAAGCGCTGCAGCGCAAGGCGGCGGCCCAAGACCAGATCAACGGCATGGAAGCGCAGCACCAGCAGCTCAACGAGGAAGAGGAGAAGCTCGAGCAGACGCTGTCGGCGCTGCAGGAGCGGGTCAACCAGTTCCGGACCCAGAAGGAGACGCTGAAGGCTCAGTACACCGCGGCCAGCGCGGAGTCCGCGGTCAACGAGAGCGTCGCCGGGATCTCCACCACGCTCGGCGATTCAGGTGCCGCGCTGCAGCGGGCGCAGGACAAGATCGCCAACATGCAGGCCCGGGCCGGCGCGCTGGACGAACTGCTGCAGTCCGGCGTGCTCGAGGATGTCGGTGGCGACACCGACGACATCCAGAAGGAACTCGACGAGGCCGGATCGTCCGCCGAGGTCGACCGCGAACTCGCTGCGATGAAGGCCCAGATCGGCCCGGCCGCCCCGGCTCCGGAGCTGCCAGCGGCTGACAGCTAGCGGATTCCGTAGGGCGCTTCCGCGCTTGGGGTCAGGGATGACCCCGACGTCCGCGGCGGCGTACCAGGGTGCGAACCGGGCTGATCCCGATCGACGTCGGCCGTCCGCGGCGGGAGTCTTGAA